>Ga0172370_10004126_pt1 | contig 19671 bp, 15 predicted proteins | sample LakKiv5m_FD_114538 | JGI IMG/M metagenome (GOLD analysis project Ga0172370, IMG submission 114538) | Freshwater microbial communities from Kabuno Bay, South-Kivu, Congo - kab_022012_11.5m | ecosystem: Environmental > Aquatic > Freshwater > Lake | place: Democratic Republic of the Congo...
AACATAAGATTTATTAAACTCGATGATGGAACCGGTCATATCCACCCTGACAAAAGCATCGATCATGGATTCATATAAGCCGTGATACCTGTCCTGGGTTGAACGGGATGCTTTTTCCGCCTCGACCTGTTTCGTAATATCCACCCATGATCCCACCAAATTCATTTGGTGACCATCTCCATCAAGGATAAGTTGCATGTCATCCTGGATCCAACGATAGTTTCCATCTAAATGCAACAGTCTATATTTGCATGAGTTTTTCTTCTCATCAAAAATCTTACGCTTAATTATTTGAACCCGGGATCGATCTTCCGGATGCATGTGTTGTTCCCAAAATTCCTCTAAATTCTGGACTTGACTAGCTGTATAACCCAGCAAGTTTTCGATATTATCACTGACTTGTAATGAATTCCAATTGTCATCCAGACTAGTTGCATAGATAACTGCCGGGCTATGGAGAACCAGTTCCTTTAACCTAGCGGTTGTACTAAATAATTCTTCCGTTCTTTCAACAACTTGCTGCTCCAGGTTGTCCAGAGATACTTGTAGCAATGCTTCCACATTTTTCCTGTCAGTAATATCCCGGCAGTTTACGACCGTTCCATTTATTACCGGAATGGTTTTCAATTCAAAGCCATTAGCTTCAAACCAGCGCCAAGTACCATCTTTGTGACGTAACCGAACTTCAATAAAAGAGCCTATTTGTTCTTCTGGAACCCCAGGAGTCAAAGCAGCAGCTGCCCTCGCCTGATCTTCCGTATGAAGAAAACTTAGAACATTTTTCCCGTTGATCTCTTCTGGTTGATAACCTAATAACCGAGTAACAGAAGGACTTGTATATCCAATCTCACCGTCCACTCGCAATATGGTCACAAGATCCGTTGAATTTTCGATCAAAGACCTGAAGCGGATCTCACTTTCAGAGATTTTGTTATTCGCCCTAGTCAGACTTTCTGTCAATTTTGTGGCCTTGTTAATTTTCTTTACAAGTCCACGCATGATCGAAGATATGGAATAGATCGATAAACTTCCCAAAAGCATAAAAATGATTCCACCAATGATCCATAAATATGGATCTGTCTGGGGCAGATTCACCTGGAAACCAATATTCCCGTTAATGACCTCCAAGCTTCTGAAAAGGATCGCGGCGACGCATAAAATAAAACTTATCAGTGCAACTTTCAAATTGAACAACAGGGATGTCATTATCACAAATGTCAGAAATAACATACCTGCATCAACATTCAGTCCACTTATGTACAGGTTGATGACTCCAAAAACAAATAAAAAGAACAACCAGCTTGCAGTTCTAAACCAGTAAGGCAACCGTTTTAATATGGTGATGACCAACAACCAGAAATAGAAAAAGGTGTAGAGGATCGCCAGATCGATGATACCCTTCTTTAAAACCGGTATTAACGAAAAATAATACAAAAAAATAGAAATCAGGGTAGCCAATAATAATTGGGTATCTAGTATGCGTTTCTGTAATTCACGCACACTTTCATAATTCCCAATGATCCTAATGGATCTATTTAAGATTCGAACTAACTTACCAATTATCATATTCCTCTATAATCAGATTAAGGATTAATCGGGGTTTGGATCTTATGCCACGACAATGTTTCTCCAATTCTAATGGGCAGCATACCGGATCAAGGTTTCTTCTTACTATTTTTACGGTTCTTCTTCACTTTATTGTCAACATTATAGTAGCCGGCATATTTTGAATAATAACGATTGTAATAATAACCATATTTACGACTGGTTGGTTTTACATCATTTAAGACCACTCCCAGCGTGCGGGCTCCCACAGTTTGTAATTGTTCCAGCATCTGGCGGAAATCTCTTTGTCTCGTAACTCCCGGTTTTGCGACCAATAATACTCCATCCATTCCTGGCGCTAATGCAGTCGCATCCGTCACGGAAAGGATCGGCGGAGTGTCTATTACGATCAAGTCATATTCATTGTTCAAAATATCCAGGAATTGTGCCATTCTACGCGAAGTTAGAAGCTCGGATGGATTCGGAGGGACCTTTCCCGTTGTCACCACCCCCAGCCGTTTTATTTCGCAGGATTGCACGAAACTTTTTGGCAATGATTCCAACGGGTGCGTAATAAGAAAAAGATCACTCAAGCCTACCTGATTATTTAACCCAAATTTATAATGTACCTGCGGGCGGCGCATATCTGCATCAACCAGGGCAACCTTTCGTTCTCCTTGAGCCAGCACTACTGCCAGATTGACAGAAATGGTTGTTTTCCCCTCCTGGGGTGTGGCACTGGTAATTAAAATACGCCGCAAAGTAGAATCGATCGCAGCATAGGTTACATTGGTACGCAGAGATCGGAAAGCCTCTGCCACAGGCGAGCGAGGCTGGGTCAAGCTGATGATCTTATCAGCTTCGCTATCATGGGCAGCGATCATTCCCAGGATCGGCAGATTGAATTTTCTGCGGATTTCATCCGGGTTCTTGATCGTATCGTCCAGATATTCAATAATGAACACGATCCCAGCTGCCAGCATCATTCCTACAATAGCTGCCAACATGGTACTGCGGGATGTATTCGGACTGATCGGGCTTTGTGGTATCTGGGCTGATTCGGAAACAACTACATTGGTGCTGGTCTGCGCTTCTGACAGGCGTACCTGTTCATAGCTGGTTACCAGGGTGGAATAAAGTTGCCGATATTGGGTCAGGCGTGTTTCCAGTTGCAATTTCTGTTCCGGGTTTTGCTCAACTTCAATAGCTGAATTGGTATCCTGGATCTGTTGATCCATGGCTGCGATCTGCGATGAAAGGCTCTCGCGGGAAGCCGCATACCTGGCAGCCTGGAGCTGGTTTATGCGATCTGTAAAAACCCTGGCAAGTGCATCCGCCACAAAAGCAGCCTGCAATGGATCAACATCTTTAACATTGACGACGATCAACTGAGTATTTGCCACCACGTCCACTGATATATTTTTCTTTAGCTTTTCAGGCGACATGTTCAATCCCAACTGATCGATCACCCCCTGCAATACAGTCCGTTCAGTCATCATTTCTACATACGTACGTAATAGGGTTTGAGAACTTACGATCGTAGTGTAATCAATGCTACGCATGGCAGGAGGGTCGCTGACAAGTAGACGGGTGGATGTTTGATAAACAGGTTGAGTATTACTCGAAATAATATAAGCGCATACACCAGCCAAAATTCCGAATAAAAGGATTAGCCAGGTCCAAGACCAGAACAGATAAGCATATTCTTTGATCGTGATAATCGAGTCGTCTATCTCGTTACTACCAACTTGGTTCATGGAGGCGTCCTCTGGTTTTATTCATGGAACCGGATATATACTTCCCCAATGCGGGTTCTGAAAGTTCTAAGGAAGTTCACCTGCATTTCCAAAAAATGCAGACTGCAATGAAGATAAGAAAGACCCTACCTCAATCCATCAAGCGAAAGGTGCGATCTCCTTATAATGAGAAACTTGGTGAAAACTTTTGAAAAAGGTGACATTATTCGTTCAAAGTTTTCTTTCGGAGGTATGGCAATCTTACTGCGAACTCGAGGTTGACACTTCGACAAGAAGATGTTCGTTATAAAAGTTTAAATCTAATTCATATGACCGTCTGGAAATTACCTTGCAGCTATGAAGATCAGGTTTTCGACAAGGTAGATCTTTTGCATTACTCAAATAACCTTCAATATTAAGTATAATCCATTTTATGCAAATCAAAATCGACCAGATAATCCGTTCCCGGCGCAGATCCATCGCCATTATTGTCCAGGCGGATGGAAAACTTGTTGTTCGTGCTCCAATACGTCTCAGCAATGCCCGTATCCTGGAATTTATTCATTCCAAAACGGATTGGATCCTTGCCCAACAGGCGAAAATTGCCTCAAGACGAACCCCTGTTCATAAGTTCACAAGCGGGGAAACGTTCCTATTCCTGGGTGAACCAATTCCGCTCGAAATCTCAGATAATTCAAAACAACCGTTGATCCTTAATACTAGCTTTCATTTAAGAAGATCCGATCAACCCCATGCAAGAGATATCTTTATTAAATGGTATCAACAGCAGGCGCGCCAGGTCTTCACCAACCGTGCACAATTCTTCGCTCAAAAGTACGGTTTTAACTTTTCAAAGATCAGACTCAGCTCTGCGCGCACACGTTGGGGGTCCTGTAATTCAAAGGGTACCTTGAGTTTCTCGTGGCGACTTGTGATGGCACCTTTGGAAATTATTGATTATGTGATCATCCACGAATTGGTACATCTAAAGATCCAGAACCATTCCTCCACTTTTTGGCAGAAGGTAAACGAATTTATACCGGATCACAAGAAAAGACGAACCTGGCTGAAGGCAAATGGACATATGTTGTGCATGGGAGATTAAAAAGAAAAGATGCTGTCCGAATTGGGCAGCATCTTTCTTGACTATTCTAATATTTAATTTATATAATTTTCGCCTTAGTTACTCTTGCAAGGACTGGGTTTTCCTGCTCCATTAATAGCACCGCACCAATCACCATCAGATGAAGTATTTCCTAATACGTACCAACTTCCTCTAAACTGATTCAAGTTACTTGGGTTCCGTCTAAAAACGATGGTCCATTTCCCACCGTCACCCCTGGTCAGAGTACCATTGACCAACATGCCATCCGCACTGACGGTTCCAACGAATGTAAATGAAAATCCCCAAGAATAGAACGAGCCAGACAATGAATTTCCTGTTTGGGTCATGGGGATATTTGCAGTTTCATCAGTAGCGCCTCCAAAACCTCCCCGCAACCAACAAGCCCAAGTTCCGCTCCAGTTTGGAGGTGGAACAGGAGTCGGTGTTGGTGGAGAGACAACCTTTGCCACACTGGTTTTATCTCCGCTGATCGTTATCGCTTGGTCAATCAACCAGCATTCTGGCTGACCGGAACTGCTCACTACCCACCATATTGTCTTGTCCGTTGCCATATTTGTCCCTATGACATCTACAAGGGCTCCTTGCTCATAAACCATCAAACTGGAGAAATTTGCTCCCGGACCACTCCGGCAATTGGCGCCATAATTCACACTTCCTTGTATCGAAGGAGCGACAGTAAAGGTGGGCACTTCGGGAGTAGTTGTCGGAAGAACCTGTAGGGGTGCAATGGTGTTGACCGGCGGGACAACGACCTGTTGCGCAGCCTGTGTCAAGGCAACACTGGTTGCGACTTGATCTCCGACATCCTGCGTTGCGGCAGGAGGTGCCTGGGTGGTGGCAGTTGTACCTCCTACCGCACAGGCTGTCTGAACGAGGAAAACAACGACTGCTAATAAAATTAAAACCTTTTTCTTCTTCACATTCTCCTCCAATCAATAGAATAAAATTGATAAACTTGTACCATCAATCATAGCACAAATGGCATTTTATTTGCAAGAATTTGAATATGCCCACAAGGGTATTTTCATTATCAGAAATCATATGCAACAACTTTCTTGATAATTCGAATATGTGAATATTTATTGTGATTTTTTCCTTGGTTACTCTTGCAAGGACTGGGATTCCCGACTTTATTAATTGCTCCACGCCAATTGTCATATGCAGAAGTTTTTCCCGGATTATACCAACTCCCTCTGAACTGATCCTGGTTACCCGGGGTTCCTTACTGAAAACAGGGCTTCATTCGTGGATGCAATGCTGGCTTCAACTGAGACATGCAGTTCGCAAGGGGCCAGGAAAGCCGTGTATGCCCTGTCACGCAAGGGGATCATCAAACGAGCCAATACAGGAACAAGGAGGCGGGCTATTTATGAATTGTCCGCACCAGATAGTGAAGCCAATGTGTAAGTTAGTGTAATACTTACACTAATTTTTGTAAGTATTACACTAATTTAGTGTATGTAATCCCCTTATTCTATAAGGGATTACACTTACACTAAATACAACCACTTACTACTGGACAAGTAAATCGACCCTGAGAAAGGCCTGGTTATCCGATACTTATTTTCTACTTTTTAGATATAATTTATTTAATACGAATTCTTTTATTTTTGTCAAAAGATATAGAGTCAGCCTCTCATGTTACAATTTGATTTCACATTTTCAGACCACATAACATTTTTCTCTCAAGCAAATTCGTCATGCCAATTTTAAATAAACCCGTCACAGACATCATCCAGCAACGCTTTTCCTGCCGCAGTTTCCAGGACATTCCTGTTCCAACAGCATCCCTGGACCTGCTTCAGGATCTTATTTCAAAAGAAAAGGTTGGGCCGTTCGGTTCACAACCCCGTTTCAAGCTGGTTGCAGCAAGCCAGGGAGTAACGGATCCCTTGCGTGGATTAGGCACGTATGGTTTCATTCGTGGAGCTACTGCTTATTTGATCGGCGCCAGCCAACCTGGAGGTAACCATCTCGAAGATTTCGGTTATTTGATGGAAGAATATATCCTAGCTGCCACTGCTCTGGGGCTGGGAACTTGCTGGTTGGGCGGGAGTTTTACCCGGAGCAGTTTTGCCAAAAAGATCTCGCTTCAACCAGGTGAAGAGCTACCGGCTGTCATAGCCCTCGGTTTGATAGCTGACCAGGATAAAGCCCGCCAGGGATTTATCCGCAGGCAGATCGGATCGCACCAGCGCCGAAGTTGGGAGCGGATCTTCTCAGAGGATGAATTCGGAAATCCGCTTACCAGATCATCTGCAGGGAAATATTCCACTCCCCTTGAGATGTTGCGCCTGGCTCCATCTGCGTCCAATAAGCAACCCTGGCAGATCGTCCGCTCTGGCACAGAATGGCATTTTTACTTGAGACGCACCGCGGGCTATCGGGATGGAAGAATTAACAAGGTACTCAACATCTCGGACCTCCAGCGTGTGGATATCGGCATCGCCATGTGTCACTTTGAGCTGACCGCCCGCGAGCTCGGCATTGAAGGAAGCTGGCATATCAAGCCTGTCGATATAATAATTCCTGCAGAGATGATCGAATACAAGGTCACCTGGAGCGGGGAAGATTAAGAAGAAATCTTATTCATATATATTGATTAACATGCGCCTGAAAGCTAACCTGACTCTCCTCGCAGTAGCCGTAATCTGGGGTACCGGCTTCATCACCCAGGGCATTGCCGCCCGTTATCAGCTTGCTTTTTTATTCAACGGGCTGAGTTTTATCCTGGCATCCATTATCCTGATCCCGTTCATCCCGCACAACTGCAAGAAACAAACAGGTGCCTGGAAGTGGATGGTGGCAGCTGGAGTGATCCTTTTTTTTGCCACTGCCCTCCAGCAGGTTGGAATTTTCTATACAAAGATAGCCAATGCCGGTTTTCTAACCAGTTTATACATCATTTTCACACCATTTCTGTTGTGGCTGGGGTTTCATGAAAAGCCACATTGGATGGATTTCCTGGCAGTTATGGGTGCCGGGTTAGGCGCATTTTTTCTATCCACAACAGGCAGTTTTAAGATCCAGCCCGGTGATGGATTGGAATTGATCGGCGCTTTATTCTGGGGACTACACTTCATTATATTAGGCAAATTTGCATCCAGATTTGAACCCATTTCATTCGCTGCCGGACATTTTTTAGTTACCGGATTATTGAACTTATTGATGGGGTTGGTCTTTGAAGATCCATCTCACCTTCTTTTGCTTCCAGTGGTAGGTTCAGTAGCCTACCGTGCATTCTTTTCGATCGGGATCGGTTATACGCTTCAAGTCTGGGGACAGCATCATACGCCGCCGACTGACGCTGCCTTGATACTCGGAATGGAAGCAGTTTTTGCGGTCATCGCAGCCTGGTTCATGCTCAACCAGACTCTTCTTCCCATCCAGGTGTTTGGATGCGGAATTATACTGGTCTCAGTACTATTCTCACAATTGAAAGGCATGCACTATGTCGGTCCAGCCTGATAATTCAATCAGTCGGCGCAATTTTCTCAAAATTTCCGGACTTGCAGCTGCCAGCCTTGCCATTGGTAATGCGATCTCGCGCACAACAGAACGCCTGCGTTTGATTAGAAAATATGGACCAGCCACACGGATACCCGCTCTAGAATTTCATGGAGATAATTACTATTTTTACGATGGCGCATATTGTATGAATCCGCCTACTTTTAAATATCTGATGACTCTGTTACAGGAAACTGAAGTCTGGACAGCAACATCAGATGAAGTGGTTGCCTATATACAAGGACATATGGAACTACCCGCTCGCTGCATAATTCTGACCACAGATTCAGGTAATGTTTCCCATACATCACTGGAACGCATGATCCCCGTTCTTCAAGAAACCGGAACACATTTTATCAGCTTGATCTGGACGCGTTACATGCAAGCCAAAGAGAGCGTCTTATGCCAGGGAGATATATGTTGGAATGGCTTCAGGGAAGCCAGGGATTCAGGAGTATTCAGCTTTGGATCTCACTCGGAGACCCACCGCGATCTGGCAGTGCTCAGTCCTGAGGAAGGTTTGAGCGATATGATTGAATCCAAAAAAGAGATCGAAGACATGTTGGGTATTACTCCACAATTGATCTCCTGGCCTTTTGAGAGTGTCCCATCCTGGGCGCCTATACTGGCGGACCATGGATTCGTGGGTTCATTTGCAGGCGGGGGCAGCCGAAAAACCATGCTGGAAAATGTCATTCTGCCGAATGAACCCAGCCCATGGGATCTTCCCCGCCTGCTGCCACCCAACATCGGCACGCTCACCTCCGGTCGCCCTGGTGGGAAAACAATGCAGGAGATGCTGGAAATGTTCACGGATGGTTTCGGAGAGAATTACATCGCCCACCAAAAACAGGTTCAGCTTGAGAACTATTCCAGGAACTCATTCTTCAGGAAAAATCATCCTCCCAGATAACAAACAAATATCGTCACATTAATAAATAGGATTATTCGATCAATACTTGTATAATTACAGTATAGATCAGATATTCTTGATCACGAAATACATGAGCATATTTAGAAAAAAAACTTCTGTTGCGCCCATCCCCAAGACCTACAAAGTTCGTGTTGGTTGTCCTGCCCACAACTGTGGAGGCCGCTGCCTGTTGATTGCCCATGTTCAGAATGGTCGCATCTTCCGCCTTGAGACGGATGACCGTCCTGATGGTTTGGCTTCGCCCCAATTGCGAGCATGTGTACGCGGCCGTTCCTACTTGCGTCGCCAATATCATCCAGATCGTCTTCTGCAGCCTCTAAAACGCATTGGTCCACGCGGAGATGGAAAGTTTACCGGGATCGATTGGGATGAAGCCTTTGGTATTGTTGCAAGTCAGATGCTCCGTATTCGCCGTAAATATGGAAATTCAGCTTTGTTTGTTCCTTACGGAACCGGTAGCTATAACCAGCTCAATGGCTCGCAAGTAGCCCGGCGGTTGATGAATCTTTCCGGAGGTTGCCTTGGAACTTACAATTCATATTCCTGGGCTGCCATCAATGCAGCCACTCCCACAGTTTTTGGGACCCTCATCACTGGTAATCAACGCCAGGATTGGCTTAATTCCAAATACATCATTATGTGGGGCTGGAATCCAGCAGAAATGCGTGATGGGACCAACAGCGATTATTTCATAAAATTGTCCCGCCAGAATGGTGCCCGAGTCATTTGTATCGACCCGCGCCACAGTTTAAGTGCAGCCACGCTTGCAGATGAATGGGTCCCCATCCGACCAGGGACGGATGCAGCAATGATGACTGCCATGGCTTATGTCATATTCACTGAAAGCCTTTTTGACTCTGAGTTTGTGCGCACCCATTGTATTGGATTTGACCGATCGCAAATGCCTTTCGGAACAGAAGTCATGGAGTGCTATACAGATTATCTGTTGGGGAGGGTTGATGGCCAGGCAAAGACACCCGAATGGGCTGAAGCGATCACTTCCGTTCCTGCTGAAACCATCTCCAGGATAGCTCATGAATATGCCAAAACGAAACCCGGAGTTCTTTATCAGGGTTACAGCATGCAGCGCCGGGCATATGGAGAACAGGTTGTCCGAGCGGGGTGTGTTTTGGCTGCCATAACCGGAAATGTAGGCATTCCAGGTGGCTGGGCAAGCGGTCTGGGATTACCTGTACCTCACGGTGGTTCCAGATGGAATATTTTTCCAACAGGTGAAAATCCTGTGACAGCCAGTATTCCTGTCTTTTTGTGGAGTGAAGCGGTTTTACGCGGCACCAGTTTAACAGATTCGGATGGTCTCCTGGGCACTGAAAGACTGGAAAGCAACATCAAGTTGATCTATTCAGTTGCATCCAACATTCTCATCAATCAGCATGCCGATACCAATCGAAACGCCCAGATCTTGATGGATGAGAACAAGGTTGAATTCATCGCAGTTCAGGATAATTTTCTGACACCCACTGCCAGGTTCGCCGATATCATCCTGCCTGCCTGCACCCAATTTGAGACCTGGGGAATTGAAGATGGCTGGAAATTCAGTGATGAGATCATTCTGCAACCAAAACTAGTGGAACCACCTGGTTTGTGTTTGAGTGATTACCGCATATGCGCTGGAATTGCAGAACGCCTTGGCATCGGTAATTCCTTCACTGAAGGTCGGGATGAACGCGGCTGGGTGGATTGGTGTCTGAACGAATATCGGAAGAATGGCTTTCCTGGATTGCCGAATTTAAATGAATTTCTTAAGAGTAATATCGGCGTTTATGCCAATCCTGTCACTCAACCTGCCGTGGCTTTGCAGGATTTCCGGAATGATCCTCTCAACCATCCGCTGGATACACCATCCGGACTGATCGAGATTTTTTCTCCCAAGTTGAATGAGTTGAATGATCCATCCGAGATCCCGCCAATTCCCAAATATATCGAAGAATGGGTAAGCCCCCTAAAACATTCTCGCGATTCTGAAGATCAGGAGTTCCCGCTGCAAGCCATCGGTCACCACAGCCTGAATCGTGTCCACTCCACCCATGCAAATAATGACTGGTTGATGGAGGCTTTTCCTCAACGGGTCTTCATCAATCCATTGGATGCAATCGAGAGAGGCATTCAGGATGGAGAGAAAGTTCTCGTTTATAACCGGCGAGGGACCATATCAATCCCCTGCCGCATCACACCTCGCATCCTGCCTGGTGTTGTGGATATACCTGAAGGAGCCTGGTGGGATCCAGATAAAGAAGGTGTGGACCAGGGTGGCAATATCAATGTTCTCACCATACAGCGCTGGACGCCATTTGCCTTCGGAAGTACCCAACAAACGATCATGGTCCAAGTCCGGAAGTTGACCAGTTCAGAACTTCGTGCCCTGAAGGATCAGTGATCCCATGGCTTACACTTTTCTGTTTGACTCAAGTTACTGCACAGGTTGCAAAGCCTGCCAGGCAGCCTGCAAGGATAAGAATCAATTACCCGCAGGGATCCTCTGGCGACGTGTTTATGAGATCAGTTCCGGTAATTGGCAGGCAAGGGATGATGCCTGGATCACAGATGTGTATGCGTACAACATCTCCATGGCATGTAATCACTGTGAGCATCCCAAATGTGCTGGCGTTTGCCCAACCAATGCATACAACATTCGTCCGAATGGCATCGTTCACCTGGATGTAAATCGCTGCATTGGTTGTGGTTATTGCAGCTGGGCTTGCCCTTATGGCGCGCCTCAATATGATCAATCCTCCGGTACGATGACCAAATGTGATTTTTGTGAAGATTATATTGATGACGGAAAACCTCCTGCCTGTGTTGCCTCCTGCCCAATGCGCAGCCTGGAAATTGCCAACCTGAGCGGTTTTGGATCCATGTCAGGCTTTACGCAGATGGTTCCACCACTGCCAGACCCTGCACAACGAAACCCCAGGTTTTTGATCAAACCTCACCCGGCAGTAGAACGCGCCAGTCAGGAGGTAGCTCGGATCGTCAATCGTGAGGAAGTCAACACACGCCTGGTAGGCAGATTTGAAGAAACCCCCCTGGTCGCATTCACCCTCCTTGCGCAAATGGCTGTTGGAGCCTTCTGGGAAATTGCCGGGTTATTTGGAGTGATCACAAAAGGTTTTGGAGAATTAAGCGCATTTCTTGATACTACTCTAATCCTTTATTCCATAGGTTTGTTGATCTCCCTTTCTCTATTACTCTCCTTCTGGCACCTGGGGAAACCAGGAAATGCCTGGCGGGTACTGGCTCACTTACGAAAATCATGGTTGAGCAGGGAGATTTTGTTTACAAGCCTGTTCGCAGGATTATGGGTAATCTCCATCTTTTTCAAAACCAGACAGGTGACCGGGATTTTTCAATTATTGTTATATCTTGTGACCAGTCTGTGTGGTCTTGCTGCGGTCTGGAGCATGTCCAGAGTGTATAGTCTCCAAACAGTGCCGGCCTGGAATACGTGGCGTACATCTGCGACCTTTCTAAATTCCACTTTATTGCTCGGTTTCGTTTGGGCAGCCATGCTGCGTTTTTTCAGTAGTCCCATCACTTCCTGGTTTATGGCCAATGCAGTTGGCACAGGATTGATCCTATCCATCCTTTTCATTGCCTCCCTGGCTCTCACACTTGACACGAGATCTGGTAGATCCAGGCATCTGAACAAGTTGCGGGTGAGCTTGATCGTATCCGGTTTATCGGGGGGGATTCTAATGGTCCTTTTTCCAAGCGTTTTTGGAGGATGGATGACCATCCCTTTATTCATCCTGACTGCATTGGGTGAAACCCTTGGGCGTGTTCATTTCTACCGATCCCGGTCCCAATTGTTCTAAAGTCAGACTTGAGAATCAGTTTCAAGCATAACCCAGGATCGAATTTATAAGTCCATCCTATGGCTTGACGAATCCCTGCATCAAAGCTAAAATAACATAGATTTTTAAAACGTGCCCCATGTAGAGGCGCGTTTTTTTGCCAGCCAGAATGAGATGACGGAGGAAAGAATGTCCCCGAAATCAAATAATATCGAAGATGATCAACCCGAGGTTGTCAACCTGATCGATTCCCAGGCTGACTTGATCGAAGCAGACTTGGTGCGCACCAGCCGCAGCTATGTGGGCAGTCTCCATGCAGAAGAAGTTGAACTTCACCAAGCAGTGGCAATGGAAATTGATACCCAAGGTCTGAATGCGAATATGTCCGGGATCGGTGTAGCCCAGGTCACTTCTATAAGTGCCACGAATAGCTTAATGGTGGCTGCGCGAGCTGAACGATTCGAAAGTAACAACAGCCTGACAGGCGCCATCTATTCCGATAACGCCATCCTTGGCGAGGGTTCCCAGACGGGAATATTGGTCACGGGAAAAGCAACCGGTGAGCAGATCCACACAGTGGTCCTGGTGACCCGACAGGTGGAAGGATCGGTCGAAACGATGCTTGACACCCGTCAGGTGGCTCTTGCCAGTGTGCTGAGTGGAGTTGCCTGCGGAATAGTGATCCTTTTGGGACAATTCCTCTTCAGGCGGAAAAAATAAATTGTGAGCCCCCCGGCATTTGCCGGTAATCTAACAAGAGAGCGAAGGTAATCCATGTCCCATGGAACAGGACATGGGTGAGAGGCGCTCGAGGAAGGTAAGAAATGGAAAAAATTGTTATTCAAGCAACTCCAAGAACCGTAATTGGAAAACAGGTGCGAGCCCTGCGGCGTGAAGGTCTTCTACCGGCTGTTCTTTACGGACCCCACATTAATCCGATCAATATCACAATGGAAGCCCATTCATCCAGTCTGATCCTGAAACATTTAACCGGATCCAGCCTGGTCACAATTGAACTGGAAGGCAAGGAATACCCTGCCCTGGTTCGGGAAAAGCAGCGTAATTTCATTACGAATAATTTACGGCATGTAGACTTTCAGGTGGTATCCATGACAGAGACCCTGCGTACCAAAGTCGGGATTCATCTCGTGGGTGAAGCACCCGTTGTCAGCGCATTCGACGCAATTCTGATCAATGGTCTGGAAGAACTAGAAGTGGAATGTCTCCCCGCCGACTTACCTGAGCGCATTATTGTGGATATTTCATCACTGCAAAATATCGGCAACGCCATTCATGTCCGCGATATCCAGATCTCAGAAAAGATTGAGATCCTCGACGACAAGGATGAAATGATCGTTTTGGCAACCTCCACTTACGAAGAAGAAGTGGAAGAAGTCTCAGAAGGTATCGAAGAACCGGAAGTGATCGAACGCGGCAAGAAAGAAGAAGCCCAAGAAGAATAATTTCCACGTTCACAAATTTGATCAGCAGGAGTGTAAAATTTAATGCACTTCTGCTGATCTTTTAATGCAAGGTTGAAATAAATCGCTTAATCGACTGAATTAGACTTCTGATGGATCATTCCCAATACTTCCAGAAAATTATGGGTGATACGGGCGCTTGCCCCCCATAAAATTTCTCCATCATAAGGGTGGTAAGTGACAACGGGAAATGCTCTATGGATGCCTTCAGGCGTAAAATCGAATTCATCCCAATTTGAATTTTGCGCCATCCAATCCAGGGGAATGCTGAACACACGGCTGACTTCATTTTGGGATTGCTGAAATTGATAGGGCCAGGGAATGATTCCGATCACCGGTGTCACCCGGTAATGGGTGATGGTAGCCACATCATTCAATCTTCCCAGGATTTGTACATCCCGGGGATCTAAACCGATCTCCTCCTGGGCTTCGCGTAGAGCTGTTTGCTCAGCCTGTGTCTCATTTTGATCACAGCCTCCACCCGGAAAGGAAACCTGACCCTTATGGCTCTCGACCGTATCTGTACGTCGTGTGAATATCAAATGCCAGTCAGGACCTTTACGAAACATGGGGATCAGTACTGCTGCACACTTCAAAGAATTTTCTGATGCCAGTATGGCCGATCCTGCATATCCATCGGTCGTCAACTCACTTCCTGGCCGATAAGCCAGACGTAATCGCTGTACGATCTCAACTTCGCTGAGAGGCTCAGTCATCTCCAAATGACCCATTATTTTCGAGTGATATTTCCGCAATAAGGGCATTCGGCTGTATTTTCATCGACCCAATCCACCTCATCCATGCGTAGTGGAGCCCCGCATTCCAGGCACCTGGAAGGCAGGGTGGCTCTTGCCCTGGCAACAGGTTTCGGATCGTTGCTTGGTTCATCTCCACTAAATTTGATCTCGACAGGTATTTGTTCTTCCATGAAAATCTTAATAGTGTTGGCTTCGTTTTCCAGTCCATTATTACGCAGTTCCTCCGCAACCCGGCGACGGTTGCGTTGAAATTTTAACCATTCGCCACGTTCAGTGAACACCTTTAGCGCCAGTTCAATTTGGCTCATCCCTCTGGCGACATGACCGGCTTTGAAGTTTGCCCTTCCGGCCTGAAGATAAAGATGAGGAACAGCCGGACCATTACGGGAACTGGCAGCACTTGCCAATTCTTCGAAAGCTCGCGCCGCCCCCGTATAATCTTCAATTGCCATAAGTTCATTGGCTCGCTGCATTCTTGGGTGGGGCATGGGACCGACACCTCTGCCCCGCGGGCGGAACATCCGTTTCCTGAACATATCAACTCCTTTCCTTCATGGTTCATTCTGTGCGGAGATACTTTCTTCCATTTCTTCCAGGCTTGTCAACTCCACCCTGCGACCATAGATAAGGTATCCTGTATGCGCCACCATCCTGTCTGTAGGCCGCAAGTGAACAGGATCCGGTTTATAGTAACGCAACAGGATCTCACAAACCTCCACAAAGGCAAATTTATTCCGCCTCAATGCGATCAGTAAATTGGAAACCTGGTTCAGAGTGGGTACAAGGCAACAAAAAGAACCTCCCGGTTTTAATGCAGCCCGAACCTGCTGAATATAATCCCAGGGGTTCTGCACGTCCAAAAAGACAGAATCCATTTCTGTTTCACTAAAACCATCCGCGATATCCCCCTGCTTAAAATCGATCCGGTTTTCCAAACCCAGCCTCGCCAGGTTTTTACGGGCCATCTTCTGCATCTCCGGGCGTATCTCATACGAAACGACTTTTCCAGTGGGTCCGACAGCATTCGCAAGGGCGATGCTCATGGAACCTGAACCAGTGCCTGCTTCAAGGACTCGCTGCCCTGAGCCTACTCCCAACGTGATCAAAATGAAACCGATATCCTTTGGATACATTATCTGCGTATTACGGGGTAGATCGGTCAACAGGTCTGAAAGAGACGGTTGCAGGATAAAGAAAGGTGCCCCGGTATTGCTGAAAACCCTGCTGCCCCATGGAAGGCCGAATAGATCATCATGCTTTAATAATCCGCGATGTGTGTGATATTCCCCCCCTTTTAACAAGGGAAAGATGAAGTACTTGTGTCCCAGACCCACCAGCATGGCCAAGTCTCCGGGTTGGGTGTGGGAAGAAGTTAAATTCCAGGGCATTTATTCTTATCCATCAAGGTTGCAAGTATTTTGCAAAAAAGTCGGTGATCGCATTGTAACAGGTCACCCGGTTTTCGTATTTAAGCACATCATGTCCTTCATCTTCGAACACCAGCAGTTCGATCTGCTTACCCTGGTGTTCCAGTGCGTCCACCAGGTCTTCGGATTCGCTTGCCACAACCCTCGGGTCATTACGGCCTTGAATGACCAGCATCGGGCAAGCCAGGTTTTGCATGTAAGTCCGGGGGGATCGTTCCTTAAGGAATTTTAAACCTTCCGTAGTGTTTGGATCTCCCAAGGCCACTGCAAAGTATGGTTTCCATGTCTCTGGAATCCGTTCCGAGAATGTGACAAGGTCATATGGACCGAACATGTCACAAGCTGCTGACCACAATTCCGGATGTCTACCGGCCAGTGTAAGCGTCATGTATCCCCCATAGGAGCGTCCCACTACGGCTGCCCGGCGAACATCCAGCCTTTTATCCAAAGGTAATACCCTGGTCATGGCATGGACATGGTCCAGGCGATCCTGCCCACCCCAATCACAGTCCACCTGCTTCGTATAATTAAGACCATAACCTGAGCTACCACGCACATTGGGAACAAAGACCGCAAAACCGCGCAGGGTCAGATACTCGATCAAAGGCATGGAAAACCAGGCAAAATCCGGTCTTTCCTGTCCTTGCGGGCCTCCATGAATGTAATATACCAAAGGGCGCGGACCTTCATAACCAAGTCCTTCAGCCGGTCGATAAAGTCGTGCAGAAATGCGGGTTCCATCAAAAGAAGTAAAAGATGCATCTTCCCCAGAAGATAGCAATTCATCCGGGATCCCCAACAGTGTCTCATTCGTATGCATAACGATCAGGTCACGCTGCTTTCCTTCAATGCTATAGATCTGCGTCGGCGAAATAGCAGTGGAAAATGAGATCGCAAACCGGTCACCCCTTTTATCATAATAAACATACTCCAGGACTCCATTTTCCAGGTCTTCATTCCCAACCAGGCAATATTTCAAGCTCATGACCTGCTTATTCTCATTGTATATCCCTTCATACAACCAGGAACATCCGTCAATATTATATTGGACCAGATAGCGTGCCCCCTTAAGATGTGTGACATGTTCCATTTCACCCAAACCAGAATGAATAACCCCGTCCACTTTAACCGGGTGCAGTTCGCCAGGCTGATCCAGGTTTAAATAACCCAGGCTGTATTTATCATCAAAGATGGCAGATACCATCAAAAGACTTGTTTCTGAAGGGGAATAGGCAACTGATTTCAACCCATTGGGCGGCACAACCTCGTCTTTTTTACGCACCTCGAGGGGTTTTCCAAATAACAGGCGTTTTTGTCCAGATTCCAGCAAATAGAGTACGGAATCTCCCAAGGTATATCCATCAGCAATTAAGACCTGGGAATGGTCCGAATTGTTTCCCGATGGATTTGCACCCCATTCAGATTCATCCAGCTTGGTTAATGTATTTTCTGCCAGGTTGCCAATAAAAGTTTCATTCATGGATCTTTCACGGGATTCAGCCGAAAGATAGACCAGGTTGTGGTCAATATCGCAATCTCCCATGTGAACACGATAATTTGAAAAATGATTATCAAAAACTGGTTCTGGAAAACCACCTTCCATGGGAATCAACATGGGTTGGTAGTTTTCATCCCCATTTTGATCGATCATTACGAGGATCTTTCCCAACCCGGGGAAAACGTAGAATGAATACCCATCCAGCATATGTGGATTGTGCAGGGCTATATTTGCCGGCAGCAGTGGTTCAGGGACACTACCCCCATAATTCATGCCATATAAGCTCAAATGCCCGGACAGGTTGCTTAAAAAATACAATCGCTCGCCGATCATCTGGGGTACAAGGAAAAGCCGTGCAGAGAGGAATGACTCGATTCGATACATGTTTATATCCTTTTTTGGGGATAGAGATGATGGTATTTAGTAAAGATTCTGCTAATATCTTACCATTAAGTTATCTTTGAAATTAATCCCGGCAAGTTTTCTTACCATAATGCTTCCAATTATCTTTAATTTTGTAAAGAAATTTTTGTGGGGATGATTAAAAAACAATGGTCGGGTGAAAGTAAATGCACTTTCTTCCCAACCAATGGTTTGAAAATTACAGGTTTATGAAAATCAAACGATGGATCCTGCCTATCACCAATCCAGACCACATTTGGACAATTGAACCAAAAGTTCTTCTGGATCCTTGAGCCATTGACCCCACTTCCGTGAGATATGCTCGGTCCAGGAATAATCATCATACGTAAAGGTTTCTTCACGGTCGCCTTCCAATTTGATCTTGGCCTTTTGTTTTACATAATAACCCTGGGCGAGGTAACCATCGTCCATGACCTGCATGGCTTCGGTCAGCATCTCATCCGTGATCTTGTATTCATCTTCAAACAAAGTAAAAGCCAAAGGGTAGCGCGGTCTGGGCGGGTATTTCTCGGCGGTAAATCCCATGGTCAATTGCACGAGTGGAAAGACTCCATCAGGTAGATTGTATTCTTTTTTTATTCGCTCAGCCCGATAAGGAGTAGACCCCAGGAAACAACTTCCCAGCCCCAGGCTTTCGCCCGCCGTGACCATGTTTTGGGCCATCAAGGAGGCATCCTGGATCCCGAAGAACAGCATGCCCAGGTCGTTGGAGACACGCTTCCATCCGCGGCGCCCCATGAATAGTTCAAGTTTATAAAAATCGACACAAATGGTAAATAACAGCTTTCCGCCAAATGGCAATCTTGGTTTTCTGGAAAGTAAAACACTATAGAGTTGGGAAGCAAAAGGCGCCTGTTGACCTGCACGCACAATGGTTTCAATAATTTCATCGGAAGGTTTTTCCTGAGTGAATTTTCTGACCGACTTATGATTTAGCATCGTTTCTATGACCGGGTTTGTTTCCATTTCTTTCTCCATTTTTTAATAATTTATTCTATCGCAATTCGCACCCAGGATCAGGTGGCAATCTACGCAAACAAGACATAAATAATTTTTAGATCGTGCCTATTGTACTATGACTGTTATTAATAAATCCTGTCTCCCATTGGATGACAAATTATGGTAAAATCGCTCCGCCCGGAGGGATGGCCGAGAGGTTTAAGGCAACTGACTTGAAATCAGTCGTGGTCGCAAGGCCACCGGGGGTTCGAATCCCTCTCCCTCCGCTGAACCAGGGTCGAACATTTCCATTTGTATATGGGGAGGTGCCAGAGAGGCCGATTGGGCTCGCCTGCTAAGTGAGTGCTGGGGTTAAACTCAGCCGCGGGTTCGAACCCCGCCCTCCCCGCCATAACTTCAAAAAGAGTATCTTATGGATACTTTTTTTGTTTAACAGCCGCCGGGTCCCCACAGGGGGATGG
>Ga0172370_10004131_pt1 | contig 19636 bp, 16 predicted proteins | sample LakKiv5m_FD_114538 | JGI IMG/M metagenome (GOLD analysis project Ga0172370, IMG submission 114538) | Freshwater microbial communities from Kabuno Bay, South-Kivu, Congo - kab_022012_11.5m | ecosystem: Environmental > Aquatic > Freshwater > Lake | place: Democratic Republic of the Congo...
GTCACCGCCATCTCGCTGGCGCGGCACCTGGGCCGCATGCTGGATCGTCCCGCCGTGCCGGTATTTTGGGCCGGCTGCGATGACGACGACCGCGCCGAGGTGGACCACTGCGGCTGCTGGGACGGGCGCGGAAACCTGAATAGCATTCATTATCCGGCGGATGCCGGCAAGCCAGGGCAGCTCGTCGGCAGCCTGCCGGTGCGCGAGTTTGCCGGCGAAGTACTGGCGCAGCTCGACCCGCTGCTGGCGGGGCTGACGTATGCCGGTTATACGCTGGAGCTGGCGGCGGAGACAGCGGAGGCGAGCGCGGATTTCGGCGAGTGGTTCTGCCGCCTGATGGCGCGGCTGTTTGGACCGCTGGGGCTGGTGGTGTGCGATCCGCGGCTGCCGGCGATGCGCCGCGCGGGGGCGGAAATACTCCGGCGCGAACTGGCGGAACCGCTGCGCACCACGCGGCTGGTGAACGACGCGGCAGGCAAGTTGCAGGACGCGGGCTACCCTCCGGCGCTGACAAAGCCGGACGATGCGCTGAACCTGTTCCTTTTCGATGGCGGTCGACGCCACCGCGTGACGTGGAACGGTAATTATTTCCAAGCGGGCGGTAGGGAATATACGCGCGAGGAATTGCTCGCGCTGCTGGACAACGACCCGAGCAGCCTGTTGCCCAACGCAGTGCTGCGGCCTGTGCTGCAGGAATATATCTTCAACAGCGCCGCCTTCGTGGCCGGGCCGAACGAGCTTTGCTACTGGGCGGAGCTGCTGCCCGTGTTCCGCGCGCTGCAGGTGGAAATGCCGCCGGTGATCCCGCGTGCCGGAGCGACGCTGCTCACCCGCCACGCCGCCGAATTCCTCCGCGACACCGGCATCGACCCGCTGCGCCTGCTCCACGCGAGAGACGAGACGCGGTTGAAGCTGCTGGAAGGCGCGCAGCCGCCGGCGTTACGGCAATCTTTCGCGCGCGCCCGCGAAGAGACGGAGCGCCTGGTGGCCACCTTGTCGGAAGCGGTTTCCGGCTACGAGCCCACGCTGGCCGGCTCGGCGCTGGCGACAAATCAACGCATGCTGAACGAGATCGAGCGGCTGGAGCGCAAGGCGCTGAAGGCGGTCGAGCGGCAGTCAACCGAGCTCTCCGAGCGCTTCGAGCGGGCCGCCGGCCACCTTTATCCGGAACGCGGGCTGCAGGAACGCCTGCTCAATTGCTGCTGCCTGCTCGCCCGTTTCGGCCCAACCTGGCCCGCCCAATTGCTCGAACTGCTCGACGGGCAGGAGGGGTACCACCTCTTTATTGCATCATAGGTTAAGGCTATGGTACTAAAACCGTATATGTTGTATATTGATAATAGGCTCTGACGGGGTGACAAAGCAATGGGTAATGCGGATGTCAATAAAATACAGTGGGAATCTCTTATTAAGTCGCGAGTTGACCAATATAGTCTTATAAAGCTTCTCAATAATACCAGTCATTCAGGAATATTCCTAGCGAGACCAATAATTGCTCATCCAGAAGAGGGTATTCAAAAAGAATATCCTCTTCCTGATATTGCTATTAAATTGATAGTATTAGATCCATCACAAGGATTTGAGAGACAAGTGCAGGAAGTCAGACATGCTTTAGATTTGCGACATCCTAATATTATTGAACATTATAGCTCAAATTGTTGGACAGATATCGAATCTAATATACGCTATTTATACCTGACTATGGAACTAGCTTCATCGTCACTTCAAGATCGATTTGCTAGCAGTATACCAATTTCCCAAGAAGAAATTTACACTATTGCTTTAAAGTTGGCAGATGCTTTGGAATATTGTCATTTAAATGATAAATGTCATCTTGATATAAAACCAGCAAATATTATGGATGTGAATGGTGTTTGGAAGCTTGGTGATTTTGGAATAATGCGAAACTACGAAAGGCAAGGCGAAACCATTTTGGCAAAAGGAACTCCCCCATATGCTTCACTAGAACAGATGAGAGGAGAAATAAATTATCAGTCAGATCTATGGGCTTATGGTATTGTGTTGATTGAAATGCTCATTGGGAAAAATAAAAAAAGATCGGCTTTATGGAGAGCTATTCAAAATAATGATTTTAATAAAGCAAGAAGACTTGCTAAGAGATTACCTTTGCCATATAATTTCATCGTCTGCCGATGTCTTCTAAATCCTGAAGAACGCCCAGCGGCACAACAAATTAAAATTGCACTGGGCAGATTCAAAAAGATATCCTTACAATTAACCAATATAGGAATTCATCTTGCGTTACAGTCTGGGTATTTGTTTAATAGTGAAGATTTATTATGGAATAAAATTGATGTCTCAGAATTCTTTATTAATAATCTGAAACAACAACAAAAAAGCGTTATAGCTGAAACTAGTCCCAAACAATCTAAACCCGTTATTAAAATTGAAAATAATTTAAATAATGACGAAACCTATCTTTTTAAAAATAAATATCATGGATTTTCAAATGTATTAGGAATTGATTTAGGTACATCAAATGCTGTTGTTTCAATTATAGAACATGGAGAAGTTACAGTTGTAACTAATTCGGAAGGTAGCCGCCTTACACCATCGGTAGTGGCGTTTACCAAGTCTGGTGAACGACTGATAGGTCAACCGGCAAAACAACAGGCAACCATAAATCCCGAAAACACGATATTTTCTTTTAAGCGTTTAATGGGCAGGCGATATGCTGATGTTACTAATGATTATGACTTTATGCCATATAAAGTCATAGCAGGTCCAAAAGGGATGGCCAATATAGATATTCGTGGAGTGCCTTATTCGCCCGAAGAAATTTCTGCAATGATTCTGCAAAAATTAAAAACCGATACAGAGGCATTTCTTGGTACGAAGATTGAAAAGGCCATTATAACCGTACCGGCATACTTCAACTATGACCAACGTACGGCTACAAAAACGGCTGGCGAGATTGCCGGATTGAAGGTGTTGCGCATTATTAATGAGCCGACTGCAGCTGCACTAGCATATGGAATTGATTTCAACGGAATTATTAACAAAAAAAATGAAAAAATATTAATATGGCATCTCGGAGGAGGTAGTTTTGATATTTCTATCCTTGAAATCGGAGATGGTATTTTTGAAGTAAAGTCAACCAATGGCGATACCCACTTGGGTGGCGATGACTGGGATGAGTGTATTGTAAACTGGTTGGCAGATGAATTCAATAAGGATCATAATATCGACCTGCGCCAGGACCGCCAGGCCTTGCAGCGCTTGCGCGAAGCGTCGGAGATGGCGAAAATAGAACTTTCCAGCAATATGCAGACCACAATAAGCCTGGCTTATCTTGCCACCGACCAGAATGGCCCGAAGCACCTTGAGATGACACTCTCCCGGAAGAAGTTCGAGAACCTGACGCAATATCTTATGAAAAGAATGGAAATTCCATTCAAAAATGCTCTACGTGATGCAATCGGTCGACTTGTTCGGCTCGATATTTCGCAACAAGATTCTATTGGTATGAGTCCTGCCGATCTGGATGAAGTGATCCTAGTAGGTGGTGCAACCCGTATGCCGATGGTTATCGAACTCGTACGTAAGCTGACAGGAAAGGAGCCGCATCGTGGTATAAATCCAGATGAAGCGGTCTCCATGGGTGCAGCGATTCTTGGTTCGGTATTAGGTGGTATGCGTGCTGACATTGTGCTATTAGATGTGACCCCGTTGACTCTCGGAATCGAGACGGCGGGCGGTGTGTTCATGCGCATGATCGAGCGTAATACGACTATACCCACACGACATTTGGAAACTTTTACCACTTATTCTGACAATCAATCGACAGTAACGATTAAGGTTTTCCAAGGCGAACGTGATATGGCGCGTAATAACCGATATCTAGGCCAGTTTAACTTGACTGGTATCCCGCCCGCACCGCGCGGCATTCCAAAGATCGATGTGTTTTTTGATATTGATGAAAATGGCAATATTGTTGTTTGCGCAAAAGATCAAGCGACAGGTTGTGCGCAGAGCATAGTTTTCACCGACTCCAATACGCTAAATAAGTCGGAGGTAGACCGCATGATACGAAACGTTGAAAATGCTGCCGAAAGTTCTCGCCAACATAATGAGTTGGCCCCAGTGCGTAGTCGGGGTAATACCCTAGTTGATAAGATGGAGAAACGGATCAAAGATTGGGGTAATAAGATAAGCGCCAATGATAAGCTGACTTTAGAGAGTAAGATCAATAATTTGCGCATCGCAATATCCGGTACTGATATCTCTCGCATTAAAACTACAATGCGAGAGATAACCAATTTCGAAAAGGGATTAAAGTTATTAGTCTTCCCACCACCACCTGCCGCTCGTCGGTAATATCGTTTGGATTTGTGGTTATTCTTGGAGGTTATTATGAGTTTGATTCAAGATCTTCGCGAAGTATTTGCCAATTTCATCAATAAGCCTGATGATCTTTGGCGAGAATTGTTAAAAGCGCTTGAAGGCGTAGTAAAAGATAAAAAGAGGCGAATAGGAAATAAACTTTTCGCGCCATGCCTTTTTGTCATTCAATTGCCTCAAGTAAAGATGGATCGACTTGTTAAAGAACATCTTGACCAATTGTTTATTGAGAAGTTAACATCAGCACTCGACCGATATATTCGTAGCCATAACTTACAAATAACCACTCCAACTGTTATTGTAAAACTTGAAGGGAGAAATAATTTAATCCATGAGGCGAAGATTCTTCACGATTTCATACCTGAAAGCGAGATAGTGAGTGAGACTGAAGTGAAAATATGTAACCAACACAGAGATAATAGTAGTAATATTAACATAATAGCAAATACCACTAATACCGACGAAGGTGAAACCATTAAACTGATGACGAATGTGTTTGATGACGGAGAAACAGTCGTTTTTGCTCAAGAGAAAGCTTTTTTTGAAATTATTACTGCGCCTTCAGGAACAGGGTTAATAAAAGGGAATATGTTTCGTTTGGCAACATTCCCTACTACCGTTGGAAGAGAATTTAGCGATTATCATCCTATAGTGTCTATTCCTCATTCCCCAGCTTCAATCATGGTGTCTAGAAATCATGCTCAAGTGAATATGCAGAAAGATAAATATACTATTATTGATTATAGCAAAAACGGAACGCTCATAAACGGAGTTAAGCTTAGTAATGGAATCGCAGTACCCTTAAATAGTGGAGATATAGTTGACCTTGCAAATTCTATAAAACTTATTTTCAGGACTGATGAACCATCAAATAGTAAAGATTTAACAAGTTCCGACCAACTTTATTCATATTCACTAATTATTGCGGATAGAATTGCTACCATTAATTCGATTCATCGAATTAAATATGATGGTCATAATCTATTTCGTATTTATGATAAGGATTCGGTTATACTACTCCGCTTAGCCAAACCTGTAACTGATCTAGAAAGTTTTAATGTCTTCATTGACGCTGCATACATGACAATATACGATCGAACGGTAGCAAGGGATAATAAAAGCAAGTTACCAACTAATAGTATCATAGACGATTCTATAATACAAGAAATCAAATTACTGCGTAATACAGAACGACATATAACAAATAATATTATCAAGAGATATTCAATTTATAAAAAATATTTAGAAAATCCTTCTCATAATTATGAATTAATAGATACTGAATTCATAACAATGCAAAATATATTTCTTATTCAGATAATTAACTATTTAGAAAGGCTAGAAGATTATTTGAAAAGTTAAAATTGTTATCAAGTATTAACGATTATGTTAAGCACTTTTCCCATATACCCCTCCCTCCTTGCCTTCGACTTCACCCGCCTTACCGAGCAGGTGGCGGCGGTGGAGGTGGCGGGGGCGGCGGGGTTGCACTTCGACGTGATGGACGGGCATTTCGTGCCGAACATCAGCTTCGGACCGATGGTACTCGGCTGCCTGCGCCCGCGCACCCGGCTGCCGTTTTACGCCCACCTGATGATCTACACGCCGGAACGGTATATCGAAGCGACAGTTAAGGCGGGGGCGGACCGGGTGTATCTGCACCCGGAATCAACGCCGCACATCCACCGCGCGCTGGGCATGGTGCGCGAGGCGGGCGCGGAAGTGGGGGTGGCGATAAATCCCGGCACGCCGCTGGAAGTATTGGTGCCGATCCTCGGGATGGTGGACGGGGTGCTGATCATGTCGGTGAATCCCGGGTTCGGCGGGCAGGCGTTCATTCCCGCGGCCATCGGGCGGGTGGCGGAGCTGCGGCGGATGATGCTGAAGCTCGATATTTCGCCTGACATCGAGGTGGACGGCGGGGTGGATTACTCGAACATCGGCGCGCTGGCGGCGGTTGGGATGACCGGCGCCGTGGTCGGCACCGCGCTGTTCAACAGCGGCGATCCCGCGGGCACGCTGCAACGGCTGCGGGGATTGGCGGGCTGATGGCGCGCGTCGATCTGCACCTGCACACCACCTATTCCGACGGTTCGCTACCGCCGCGCGGGATGGTGATGGAAGCGGCGGAACGCGGAGTAAGAATCATCGCCATCACCGATCACGACGAGCTGGGCGGCATCCCGGAGGCGCGGGCGGCGGGCGCCGAGATGGGCGTGACGGTGATCAGTGGGGTGGAGATCAACACCGATGTAGGGCGGGAGGACATACACATCCTCGGCTACGGCTTTCCGCCCGACTCGCCGGTGCTGAACGAGACGCTAAAGACGCTGCGCGCGGGACGGCTGGAACGCGCGCGGAAGATGCTGGCGCGGCTGGTGGAGATCGGGCTGCCGCTGGAGCTGGAGAAGGTGCTGGAGATCGCCGGCCACGGTTCGATCGGGCGGCCGCACGTGGCGCGGGCGCTGGTGGAGGCGGGGTACGTCGAGGACCGGGAGGAGGCGTTCGACCGGCTGATCGGGCGGAATTGCCGGGCCTACGTGCCGCGCGCGCCCTACCGACCTGAGGACGCGATTGCGGCGATCCATCGGGCCGGCGGCATCGCCTCGCTGGCGCACCCCGGCAAGTTGGGCGACCCGGTGCGCTTCATCCGCAAGCTCAAGGAAGCCGGCCTTGACGGGCTGGAGGCTTATCACAGCGATCATGCGCAGGCGGTTACCGAACGGTTGCTGTGCTGGGCGAAGGATTACCGCCTGGCCGTCACCGGCGGCAGCGACAGCCACGGCCCGGGCAGCGCCCGCACCGTGCCGGTAGGAGGGGTGGAGGCGCCGGATGAAGTGGGCGAGTGGGTGATGGAGATGATCGGGGAAATGAAAAATGAAAAATGAAAAGTGCAAAATGAAAAATGTCCCATTTGGCGCAAAACGGGAAGCATTCATTTTTCATTTTACACTTTACATTTTCCATTTTCATTGATTTAACCAAGGGAGGCAATCTCATGAAACAAGTTGAAGCGCGCACCGCGTGGGTTTATCAATCCGACTTTCCCGATTCCGCCGCCGCCGAGGCCTATCTGCGGCCCATGGCGGAGGCGGGACTGAACCTGATCTTCCCCCCGCCGGCGGGGGGTGACGCCGGGCGGCGGTATGTAGATGCGGCGCACCGGCTGGGGATCGAAGTGCATCCGATCGTGCATGCCCTTTATTGCCCGCCGGATAGGCCGGACCTGCTGACGCGCATGCCGGGCGGTCGGGCCAGCGGGCAGTCGGCGGCGTGCCCGTCGCAGCCGGAGGTGCGGCAGCACAACATCGGGCTGATGCTGGAGTTGCTGCGCGATCAGCCAGAGGTAGACGGCATTCACCTCGACTGGATCGGCTTCGACTCCGACACTTACCATGGGACGGTGCAGTTGAGCTACTGCTATTGTGCGAAATGCCGCGATGATTTCCAGGCGCGGCACGGCGCCGATCCCCTCGCCCTCGTACGTGATACCAAAGCGCGGCCCGACCTATGGGCGGCATGGGTGCGCTTCCGCTGCGACGTGGTGAACGCCTACGCGAGGGATATCCGCGCGGCGGTGAAGGGCGTGAGCGAGCGCCTCTCCCTATCAGCCACCGCCCACCAGAGCGACGGCGCGCCGGACATCCTGCACGAACCCTACGTCTGCAGCCCGAATTTCCAGGAGTGGGGCCGCTGGATGGCGGAGGGGATCATGGACTTTTTCTGTCCGATGCCGTATACGGTGGACAACGCCTCCTTCCGCGACATGCTGAACACCGCCGCGGGTGCGCAGCGCAAGGCCGGCGGCAGGAGCTTCGCCTACCCCGGCATCGGCATCCCCTACCTGATCGACCACGAGCAAGTGCGCGAGCAGATCCTCGCCTGCCGGCAATACGGCCTTCCCGGCTTCTCCATCTTTCACGCCGACTCTCCCATCCGCGAGAGCATGGGCTGGTGGAAGGTTGTGGCGGAGTTGTGCGGGGAGCCGGCGGCGCTGCCGCACAGGACCCCGTAAGTCTGTAGGGAACGCCTTTTGCGGTGTTCCGGGTGATGTTGATTCATACGGGGCGGACAGTAGGTATTGAATGAATCTGCGAATAGCGCAAATCCGGATGGTCCCCGAGAAGGGCAACCTGGACGGGAACCATGCAAAGCTCATGAATGCTCTCCGGGAGCTGGAAGAGCAGCCGGTCGATGTAGTCATCACCCCGGAATGCTTCCTGGACGGCTACCTGGCGCCCGAAGAGTGGGTGAACTCGGACAATATCGGAGATTACGGCATCGACCCGGCGGACAGTCCCTATACGCGTGAGATTGCGTGGTGGGCGGCCGAGCACTCGACATGGATAATTTATGGATGCACCCGCCGTTCTTTGGTGGGGGCTTATAACACCGCATTAATCTTCGATCGCCAGGGGAATCTCCATGGGCATTATGATAAAACGCACTTGCAGGAGCACGACCGGAAATATGCCCCCGGGCTGAAGCTCTGCGCGTTCGACGCGGACTTCGGCGTCTTCGGCGTGCTGATCTGCGCCGACCGCCGCTGGCCGGAGACCGTCCGCACCCTTGCCTTGCAGGGCGCCAGGGTCATTTTCAATCCGACCTACGGCATGCATGACGAGGTGAATCTGCGCATGATGCAGACGCGGTCCTACGAGAGTGAGATCTTCATCGCCTTCACCCATCCCCGGCAGTCCCTGTGCACCGGTCCGGACGGACGGATTGTCCTCGACGAAAGCGGTGAAGAGAGCTGGTTTTCGATTTGCGAGATCGACCTGACGGAGGTTGATAACATCCGGAACGGCACTTCCCACCTGCGAGATCGAAAGCCGGAATTGTATACGGGTTGGGCGGAAGAGCGCTAAAACACCGGGCGATAATAAAAAACTAGCCGTGGTTTATCGCTTCATGTCGGATAGTAATACCTTGTCAAATGATAGACTGTTCTATCATTTCAATCTTTTTCTATCTTTCAATCCTTATCTTATGAGGAAATGCCATGTCAACCTACACCTTGCAATGCGAGCTTCCGCTCGATGATTCTTATGACGTGATCGTGGCCGGCGGCGGTCCCTCCGGCTGCACGGCGGCGGCGGCGGCCGCCAGAGAAGGCGCGAGGACGCTGCTGATCGAAGCCGCCGGCTGCCTGGGCGGCATGGGCACGCTGGGACTGGTGCCGGCGTGGATGACCTTCGGCGACGGACTGAAGATCATCGCCCGCGGGCTGGCGGGACGGGTGCTGAAGGAGTGCCAGGCCGGCATGCCGCACGTGCCGAAGGATTGGGGCTGGGGACCCATCGACGCCGAGTTATTGAAGCGCATTTACGACAACCTGGTGACGGAAACCGGCGCGACTGTCCTTTTCAATACCATGCTCTCCGCGGTGGAGACGCGTGACGGTACGGTGGACGCCATCATCGCCTCCAACAAGGCCGGATTGACGGCCTACCGCGCGAGGGTTTACGTGGACTGCACCGGCGACGGCGACCTGGCGACCTGGGCGGGGGCGGAATACGTGAAGGGAGACGACGTCACCGGCGAGATGCAGCCGGCCACGCTGTGTTTTACCCTCTCCAACGTGGATACCTACGCCTATCTCTACGGGCCGAGCATGCGGGACGAGATCGTGCCGCGGCTGTGCGGCGGCACATATCCGCGCATTCCGGACCGTCACGTCTGCAACAACCTGCTCGGTCCGGGCACGGTGGGCTTCAACGCCGGCCACCTGTGGGACATCGACAACACCATCCCGGCGAACGTCTCGCTGGCGATGGTCGAGGGGCGGAAGATCGCCGAGGAGTTCCAGCGCGCGCTGGCCATCGAGCACCCCAGGGCCTTCGGCAACGCTTATCTGGTGAACACCGCCCCGCTGATGGGCATCCGCGAAACGCGGCGCATCATGGGCGATTACCTGCTCACCATCGACGACTTCCTGGCCCGCCGCGGCTTCCCCGACGAGATCGCCCGCAACGCCTACCCGGTGGATATCCACACCGCGAAGCACCAGATCGAGGCATCGAAGCAGGGCACCTTCAACCCGATGGCCCACTTCGAACACTTCAAGCCCGGCGAGTCGCACGGAATCCCCTACCGCTGCCTGACGCCGAAGGGGCTGAAAAACGTGCTGGTGGCGGGCCGCTGCGTCTCCAGCGACCGATCGGTGCAGGCCGCCATCCGCGTGATGTCCAATTGCCTCACCACCGGCGAAGCCGCCGGCCTCGCCGCCGCCCTGGCCGCGAAGAGGGATGCGGACGTGCACGCGGTGGATACCCTCCACCTCTGCCGGCGGCTCATCGAGGAAGGCGGGTATCTGCCGGATTCAGCGGCGAACCTGGCGTCGGTGTAATCTTTCTATGCGTCCTTTGCGTGAAACTTATAAAGAACGCATAGATTGTTACTGCACGAAGTAAAACACGATCCCCAGCACGAAATATACGGCGATGAGCTGCAGGCCTTCCAGCCAGTTGGATTCGCCGTCGAGGGTGACGACGGCCAGCGCGACGACGGAGAGGGCGATGGCGACCACCTCGAAGGGATTGAAGACCAGCACCAGCGGTGGACCGAAGAGGTAGGAGATAAACACCAGCGCGGGAGCAACGAAGAGCGCGATCTGGATGCTGGAGCCGGTGGAGATGTTCATCGCCAGGTCCATCTGGTTCTTGCGCGCCGCCATCACCGCGGTAAAGTGTTCGGCGGCATTGCCGATGATGGCCACTACGATGACGCCAATGAAGAATTCCGTCATGTGCAGTGCCCGCGTGGCGGTATGAATGGCGCCCACCAGCAGCTCGGATTCGACGGCAGTGAGCGCGGTGGCGGCAGCGAGCAGGATGACGGCATTGGCGGTGGTCAGCTTCAATTCATGCGATTTTCCCACGGGACCGGCGGCGGTTTCGTTGTGCGTGAAGAGCGTGAAGACCAGGCTGCCCGCGTAAGTGATGATGAGCACAATGGCCACCAGCAGGCTGAGGTGTTCTTCGCGCAAGAGCAGGTTGGCGGAGGGGTGCTCGACGCGGTCGAAAATGGCCGGCATCACCAGCGCTACCACCGCCAGGAAGAGCATGGCCGAGCTGGCGCCGGCGCGGGTGCGGCTGAAGTGCTGTTTCTCGCGTCCCAGACCGCCGACGAACATGCTGGCCCCCAGCACCAGCAGGATGTTGCCGATGATGCTGCCGCTGATGGAGGCTTTCACCACCTGCGGCAGGCCGCCCGCCAGCGCGAAGATGGCGATGATCAGCTCGGTGGCGTTGCCGAAGGTAGCGTTCAGAAATCCGCCCCACGCCGGACCGACGCGCTCGGATAACTCCTCCGTCGCTTGCCCGATAAGCCCGGCCAGCGGGATGATGGCCAGCGCCGAGGTGATGAATATCCAGGTATCGGACGCGTGGGCCAGTTTCAGCGCGATGCTCGCCGGCACGAAGAGCAGCAACCAGTTCAGCCCGTTCTCGCGCAGGAAAGCGAGCAGTGATATGGTAAGCCGTTCTGCGGACGTTTGTTCCGTCACGTAAGTAATGTACCGCAAAACAGCGTATATCGTCTATCTCTATAGTACTAACCCGCAATTTCTCGCCAACAGGCGCAGATTTTGTCTTTGGTTGTGGCGCAGCCGCACTATATTACTAATGCTGAATTTCTCGCCAACAGGCGCATATTTTGTCTTTGGTTGCGGCGTAGCCGCCCTATGCCTTCGTGCCTTCGTGTCTTTGTGTGACAGAGTGCAGCCTTGCCACCAATAGATTTCACCGCTATACTGCACACCGAACCCCTTACGCAGGAGATGACGATTATGGTGATGCCCATCGAGCATATCCCCGACTGGGAGCAGCGGCTGGCGCGCCAGGACGCGTTCTGGCAGCGGGAGATCATCGACCGGCCTGTAGTGAACATCTGGCTGGCGAAGATGAACTCGGACTACCCGTTCCCGGTGGAAAAAAACTGGGCGACGATGAAGGACCGCTGGATGGATACCGAATACCTGGTCGAGAGCAGGCTGGCCGGCGTGATGAACTCCGACTACCTGGGCGACGCGCTGCCCAACGTTTACCCCAACCTGGGGCCGGAGGTATTCAGCGCCTTCTTCGGGTGCGAGATGGAGTTCTCCGAAGGCACCTCGTGGACCATCCCCATCCTGCGCGACTGGGCAGAGGTGGACAGGGTGCGCTTCTCGCGGGACAACTTCTACTGGAAGAAGCTGGTGGAGATGACCGACGCGCTGATTGAAGCGGGAAAGGGGAAATTCTACGTCGGCAACACCGATTACCACCCCGGCGCGGACGCCATCGCCGCCTTCCGCGACCCGCTGGAATTCAACATGGATATGATCGAGCACCCGGAGGAGATAAAAACGCTGCTGCGCTGCGTTACCGACGTCTATTTCGAGTGCATCGATTTCTTTTTCGACAAATTTGCCGCCGTGCAGGACGCCTTCTCCACCTGGCCCGGCATCGTCACCACGAAGCGCTATTACGTGCCCTCCAACGACTTCTCCATCATGATCTCGAAGGAGATGTTCGACGAGCTCTTCCTGCCCGGCATTATCGAGGAATGCGACCACATGGAGGCCAACATCTACCACCTGGACGGGCCCGGCGCGCTGCGCCACCTCGACAGCCTGCTCGCTATCGACTCCCTCAACGCCATCCAGTGGGTCTACGGCGCCGGCAACGGCCGGGCGTCCGATTGGCTGCCCGTTTATAAAAAATGCCAGGCTGCCGGCAAGGGCCTGCAGATATCACTGGAGCTGGACGAAATCGACCTTTTCATGCGCGAGCTGAAGCCCAATGGCCTATGGCTGACCATCTATGGAGTGCAGGATCGGGAGCAGGGAGAGGAGATTTTGAAGAGGACGATGGCGTGGAGGTGAAAAGAATTTAAAATAGGGACAATCCCTCCCATTCAATATCGTCCGAATTCTTTCACTGCCTCATACAGCGCCAGCCGGTGTTCAAGCGGAGTGCCAGGGAGCATGTCGCCGAGGATGAGGGCGAAGCCGCCGCGACCTTTGGCCTGCATGACTTCCTTCACCGCTTGACGGATGTGCTCGGGGGGACCGAGTTGGACAATGGTGTCGGCGATCAGCGCCTGGATGTGCACGTCCTCGCCCAGATCGCAGCGGACCTTCGCGATATCGACATATGGCCAGGTCAACGCGTGGAGCGAAGTCAACCAGAAATGGCGCTTGATCACGGGAAAGAGGTGGGCGCCTTGCCCGCAATGATGCAGCGCCGTCGGCACCGGCGTTCCCAGCCGGGCATTGCACTCCCTGATGATGGGAATGATAAACTCCTCGTAGGTTGCAGCCGACAGCATATCTATGCCATGATCGCTGACATACATCGGATCGGGCCCGCTGCCGGCAGCGGGCGTCGAGCCGCCGGTGAGATGCTGCCATGTGCGCGCCAGCTCGAGCGTCCACCCGGCCACCTTGCGCAGGAAGCGCGTGGCGAATTCCGGGTCGTCATACATGTCGGCCATGATTTCTTCGCCGCGAAGATCCAGCGCCAGCGAGAAGAAGCCACCCGTTCCCACGCCGTGCTGGACCGGCCCCACCGGACAACCGAGATATTTCATGCCGTCACACCGCCGGCGTAGAATATTCCAACAGCGCCAGATAGTGCTCAACAAGCCGCCCGTCGCCGGGTCGGGCATCGCCATGGCCTCGGCAGCCTCTTTCGACAACCGCAACCCTTCGTGGGCGATCACCGCTTCGGGGCGATACAGCACCCGACATCCCACCCACCCGGGCGCTACCACCGGCCACTGATCCACTCTCACCGGCCACTGTTCCGGCGACTCGGCCAGCCGTGCTGCCCGAACCATTCCCCCGTCAGCAGCGGCACGCGGATGGGACGGTCGGCATGATACGCCTCCAGCACCTCGCGGGCTTCGCGGTTGTGCCGGGTCACCCACTCTTCATGGCGATCGATGTTGAAGGAGGCGCTCAACTGCATTATTGTTCCTTGCTCGCGGCATACCCCGTGTCATATTGCCCCAGCCCCAGCTCCGCGGGCAGGCAGTCCTAACCGCTGGCGGGGCTTGCGACCGGCTCGGTATTCAGAAAGGTCTTCACCTCGCGCAGTCGGGGTAGTAGTGCGCGCCAATCAGGTAATCGCTGGGGGGAGCAACAGGCTCCGGCATATTGTAATATCTGTTTTTCACCGGACTTACCGAATAGTTAGCATGTCCTGCAGTTTGCGATCAGGAAATACCCCAAAAACCGGGGATCTGCGGTGATCTGCACTCTTAACCCAAAACTTCGAATCACCGGACGCCGGGCGGGGGTCGGCCCCCTGCCCGCGCGTCTTTATATTTATTTTCGGATAAAACCGTTCCCACGCATGCAACCACCATTCTTCCCGCGCGTATTATGAGGTAGAGGGGAGTGTCTCCGCCGGATCCTTGTCAGCCGTTCCCCCTGCTCTGGCAGCAGGACGTCGCGGTGCGATGCTGTCACCTCGTAATACGCTAGAGGAGGGAGAAGCATGTCAAGATTCAAGTTACTGTTGGCCGTTTCATTACTGTGCGGCCTGGCGGCAATGGCCTCCGCCAGCGATGTCATCCTCATCGGCGGCCGGGCGATGGTTCCGCTACGTTCGCTGCGGGATCACTTTGGCGCGTCGATCAGTTATGACAGCCGGTATGGCATCAGCATCTCGTTGGATTACCACACGGCGCGCCTGCGACCCGGTTACCGTCAAGCGTGGATAGGCGACCGCGAATTTCTACTAGACGCCGATATCGTCATCATCAACGGCGTCACCTATGTTCCGGTAAGCTTTGTCCGCGATGCCTTCGGTTACGATTGCCGGTGGGATGCCCCCTCGCGGACGGTCATCATCGTCCAGCCGCGAACGCAGCGGCGGGTGATGCTTAACTGCGATAATGATGATCGCCGTTATGAACCAAGGCATTACGACCGAGATTGGGATCGCAACCAGCGAGTCGAACGGCCTCAATACCAGCACAACCGGACCACGTATCAGCGCGTCGATCGAAAAGATGGTCAGCGGTACGGCAATAACCGGCAGGAGAAGAAAAATCGCATCGAGATCAAGGGAAGGCAGAACGATGATAAAGAGCGCGGCAAAGTACAAGGCAAGGACAACAGCCGCGGCAAAGGCAAAGGACATGGGCGCCGTTGATAATCATATCAGCGATGCCGGCGTTTTACCGGCGCCGGGGTGGGACGCGATCTCATCCCGGCGCCGATTTATAAGGCGGGCAAGCGGAAAAAGATGACAGGCTCAGACAGCGAATGAATAAAGGCGGCAAACCGGAGAAGGATTGACGGTCATTGCCTTATCGACCTTCATCAATACCGGCAATGCAGCATGGAATAATCACGGTTGCTGTTCGCTTCCGAAACCGCCCGCGCCCCCTGCTATTCGGCGGACGGGCGATACATTTATTATGTTACCGATCCCTGGTGCTCATGCAAGGATGGCTGCGGGTACAAGATGCCTTTCGTCTACATGGTTTGATTTCGACGGAGGCGAGACGTGTCTAACAAGAGTGAGGGCGCTGCCCCTGGTTATGAGATTTGAGATTATCGGTAGATGGGATTTATTTACCAACCGGTCCCAGGGGCACAGCCAACATAAGGCAAAATCTTGTTCATTTTACAATTTTCAATTTAAACAACCGCTTACCCCGCCTGCTGTTCCTGCCCTTCATCCGGCTTCAGCATATGCAGCACTTCTTCGCCGCGCGCCTGCAGGCTGGTGCAGACTAGATCGCATAGGGTGATGATGGAGGGGTCGGCGATGCGGTAAATTATGCTGACGCCAACCTTGCGCCGTGCAACCAGCCCGCCGTCCGCCAGGATGCCGAGATGTTTCGACACGTTGGCCTGGGTAGTGTTGATGGCGCCGACCAGTTCGTTTACGCTCTTCTCACCGGTCATCAGCAATTGCAGCAGGCGCAACCGCGTCGGTTCGGACAGCAGTTTAAAACGATGGGCAATCAGCTCGAGCGCGCGCTCCGAGAGAGGCAGGTGTTGTTCGGCCATGTCGATATCTCCCGTCAACTCACATATATAGCTACACTATTATACTGTAGTTTCCGGCAGAAGCATAGCAATGGGAGGGGAGTTTAGTTCGAAGTTCGAAATTCTGCGGTTCGAAGTTTGTCGTTCTCCAATTTCGAAGTTAGAAATTTCATATTTTCCTGGCGGCGGGAGACAGCGCGGGGAAAATTCGTTATAATACAAGCATGACCGTTCCGGTCTGCATCACCAGGTATAGTTGTGTTGGCGTAAAGCGCCGCCAACCGACGAGGGAGGACTTTGCATGGCTTACATTATTACCGATGACTGCGTCAGTTGCGGCGCCTGCGAGAGCGAGTGCCCGAACAGCGCCATCAGCGAAGGCGCGGACAAATATGTCATCGACGCGGATGCCTGTACGGATTGCGGCTCCTGCGCGGAAGCATGCCCCAACGACGCGATCGTTGCCGGGTAAGGGATGATTGAAGAAAACCCGGCGTCTCCCAGGGGGCGCCGGGTTTTTTATTTAGTATGGACGCGCGCGCCGAGTGAAAAGAGTGATGGTGTCAGTAGATGGGTTCGACCAGTCTGACATGTCGGATATATCTTACTCCGTCCGACCTCAAATATGAAAGCCCGTGAATGTTTGGTGCAAATTAGCGGCGGTTTGCCCGTCTCTCCGGCAGGCATTCCACATCAGGCGTCGAAGTTATCCGTTGCATCACCTTTCGGAGGAAAACGACGATGACTTCACAATCGAGTTCAGCATACTCCACCCTTGAGGCCGACCTGCGCGGGCGCGGGATTTCGCTTAAGGAGATCAGCGATGCTATACGCGCGTTGAAGATCGAGACGCCATCCTGGGGATATTCACAGGCCGGCACGCGGTTCAAAGTATTCAAACACCCCGCCGCCGCGCGCACCATCCGGGAGAAGCTGGACGATGCCGCCCTGGTGCACAAGCTGACCGGCGCCTGCCCCACGGTGGCGGTACACATCCCGTGGGATAAGACGGATGACTGGGCCGGCGTGGCGAAATATGCCGCCGAACGCGGCCTTAAGCTGGGCGCGGTGAACCCCAACCTGTTCCAGGACAGCGAATACATGCTCGGCAGTTTGTGCCACCCCGACGCCGCCGTGCGCAAGCAGGCGATGGCGCACATGTACGACTGCCTGGAGATCGCGCGTACCATCGGCTCGCCGGCGATCAGCCTGTGGCTGGCCGACGGCACGAACTACCCCGGCCAGGACAGCATTCGCGACCGCCGGAAGCGCCTGCTTGACCTGCTGCGGGAATATGTCGCTAAGATGCCGGACGGCATGACCCTGCTCATCGAATACAAGCTGTTCGAGCCGGCGTTCTACCACACCGACCTGGCCGACTGGGGCGCGGCATTCAGCATGGCCGGCATACTCGGCCCGAAGGCGAAAGTGCTGGTAGATACCGGCCACCACGCGCCAGGCACCAATATCGAATACATCGTCGCGTGGCTGCTGTCGCTGGAGAAGCTGGGCGGCTTCCACTTCAATTGCCGAAATTACGCCGACGACGACCTGATCGTGGGCAGCAGTCAGCCCTTCCAGCTCTTCGCCATCTTCCACGAGCTGATCAACGGCGGAAAGGCCGGCCGCGCGGCCGACGTAGCCTACATGCTCGACCAGAGCCACAGCATCGAGAACAAGATCGAGGCTGTACTGCAGTCGGTGCAGAACGTACAGGTGGCCTACGCCAAGGCGCTATGCGTAAACCGCCAGGCGCTGGCCGCCGCGCAGCAATCCGGCGACGTGCTCGGGGCGCACCGCATGCTGATGGCCGGCTTCGAGACGGACCTCCGCCCGCTTCTCGCCGCACTGCGCGAGGAGGATGGTCTCCCCGCCGATCCTTTCCAGGCCTTCCGCGAGAGCGGGATTGCGGAAAAGCTGGCGGCAGAGCGTGGCGTCGAGTAAAGTGGCGAATGGCATTTACTCCTAAAAGTTTTCTGTTCAGGTAAACCGTTCGCCACTTGCCACGCGCCACTGCTGGCTATTCGTTGCCATCCAGCGGCAGGCTGGCCGATGCGTCCAGGTCCAGCGGGGCAAAATCTTCGCGCAGGGCATGGAAGTAGCCGGCGGCGGCAATCATGGCGCCGTTGTCGGTGCAGAGCACGCGCGGTGGCAGCGAGAGGGGGATGCCGTCCTTTTGCGCGCGAGCCTCGGCAAGCTCGCGCAGGCGGCTGTTGGCCGCCACCCCGCCCGCCAGCACCACCTGCGCCGGTCCCAGCTCCAGGGCGGCGAGGAAGAGCTTCTCCACCAGCACTGACATGATCGCTTCCTGATAGCCGGCCGCGATGTCCTCCACCGCGGCGCGGCCGCCGCCCGCCGTCTTCCGCAGGTAATTCGCCAGCGAAGTTTTGACGCCGCTGAAGCTGAAGTCGAAGGTGCCGGGCAGCAGCGCGCGCGGGAACTCCACCGCGCGCGGATTGCCCTCGCGGGCAAGTTTGTCGATGATCGGCCCGCCGGGATACCCCAGCTCGAGCAGTCGCGCCGCCTTATCCAGCGCCTCGCCGGGCGCGTCGTCGCGCGTGCGGCCTAGAATGCGGTAGTTTCCATGATCCTCCATCCACACCATATGCGCGTGCCCGCCGGACGCGATGAGCACCAGCGCGGGCAGCGCCGGGTGGGGACGCGAATCGTCCGGCAGGCGAATCCAGTTGGCGTAAAGGTGTCCCTCCAGGTGATTCACGCCGATTAATGGCAGGCTGTAGATGTCGGCGAAGGTTTTGGCTCCCACCAGCCCCACCACCAGCGAGCCGATCAGCCCCGGGCCGTTGGTCACCGCCACCGCCGCCAACTCGGCAGGCGCCGTCTCGGCTTCATCCAGCGCGGCGGTAATCACCGGCAGCAGGTATTCGAGCTGCTTGCGCGAGGCGATCTCCGGTACGATGCCGCCGAATTCCTGGTGAAACTGCTCGGACGAGCTGACGATATTGGACAGCATCTCGCGCCCGTCCGCCACCACCGATGCGGCCGTCTCGTCGCAACTGCTCTCGATGCCGAGTATGAAGATACGCATAACGGGGGTATTGTAGCAGATTTCATTACCACGAAGACACAAAAGCACAAAGACACGAAGAGAACAATGTCATTGTGCCTTTACGTGATATCAATCGAGATTCGTTTTATCACCGCAGGACTTTCGCTTCATCACTTTATAACCAACTAGTTATGTTTGGTATATTTGGTGAGTGGGCATCCTATTGGTATCACAATACCAGAGGCAGCCATGTTCACCAAACGCCAATACGTTGA
>Ga0172370_10004133_pt1 | contig 19635 bp, 14 predicted proteins | sample LakKiv5m_FD_114538 | JGI IMG/M metagenome (GOLD analysis project Ga0172370, IMG submission 114538) | Freshwater microbial communities from Kabuno Bay, South-Kivu, Congo - kab_022012_11.5m | ecosystem: Environmental > Aquatic > Freshwater > Lake | place: Democratic Republic of the Congo...
AAGTGGGTGAATATGGATATTTTTGATGATACTACGTCTTGAAAGGTAAGGCAACCGCAGAAAAATGACGCTTGTCAAACAGCAATTCTCAAGATGAGAATGTCATTGCGAGCGAGCGTACCCGCGAGCGAAGCAATCCCCCAGTTTTGGCGGGGAGATTGCTTCGCAAAGAGCGCTCGCAATGGCATACTGAGAATTGCTGCTTGTCAAAGGCCGCAAAGGGTTTTATAATACCGCCCGCTTTGATGTTCGGGGCGTGGCTCAGCCCGGCTAGAGCGCACGGTTCGGGTCCGTGAGGTCCCCGGTTCAAATCCGGGCGCCCCGACAAGAGACGTCTCCTTACGAGATGTCTCTTTTTTTTGCGGTTGTGCACTTCTCCGCCGCTTTTGAATTTCCATAGACACGCGGTCAGGCGCGCTGACGATTGTCCCAATTGCATTATGCTGCTCAACCCTGTTTTGTACACCAAAATTATGCCTCCGCCGCGCCACGCTCGCGCAATGTCGCGCCCGCGAGTGGTCAGCGCTTTGTTTCAGGCTTTGGAATATCGCCTGACGGTGCTGCAGGCCGGAGCCGGGTATGGTAAGAGCGTTGCTTTGGCAGATGTGGCGGCGGAGTTTTCGCCGGTGATATGGTATCAGGTTGGTGAAGAAGATAATGACCCGCTGGTGTTTTTGTTGCACTTATGTCATGCTGTCGCGCGCGCCTTACCGGGCATTGAAAGCTTGCCCGTTCATTTTTTGGAAGCCTGGGACGGGACACAAGGGCCTTTGCCCTGGCGCCCAGTGGTAGATGAAATTTTAAATGCGTTGACCGTTCATTTAAAAACGTCTGCGCTGCTGGTGATTGATGACGCGCAGCAAATTACGGATGGGGCTGAAACGCAGGCAGTGGATATTCTCGACCGTCTGATAGGCCGCGCTCCGGCTTTGCTGCATGTTCTTTTAAGCGGGCGTTCTACCATTACACTGCCAACCCTTTCGCGCTGGCATTCGCAGGGGGAAGCGCTGTTTCTCGACCAATCTTTGCTGGCTTTTAACCTGGCGGAAACGGCGGAACTCTTCAAAACACATTATGGCGTTGACCTGACATCCGATGAAGTACAGGCTTTGCACACTTACGCTGAAGGCTGGCCGATTGCTTTGCAGCTCATCTGGCAAAATTTGCGCAACCAACCGGACGTGATTGATTTTACAAGCCGCTGGCCGGTCAATTCGCTGGATGCTTTGTTTGATGTTCTGGCGCGTGAAGTGTTTGAGCGCCAACCGGAAGATATCCGCCACTTTTTGCTTGTCACCGCCACTTTGCGTGAACTTTTACCCGAAGTCTGTGACGCTTTACGCAGCGCAATCAACCCCACTGGGCCGCTTGTTTCTGATTCGGCGGCGATGCTTTCTTATCTCAAACGTCAGGATTTATTTGTGGTGGAAACTGCCGGGGGCGGGCTGCGCTATCATCATGTGTTTCATAATTTTCTGCGTCAGCAGGCTTTGCCTGAACAGCGAAAAAACTGGCAGCGCGCGGCGGCGGCATATTTTTTGAAACAGAAAAAAAACGAACCGGCGATTTACCATCTGCTTGAAGCCGAAATGTGGCCCGAAGTGGCCGATTTGCTGGATGCGTATGCTCCCGCGCTGCTTGGAGCGGGGCGGCTGGATACGCTGGCGGCTTGCTTGAGCGCTTTACCGGCTGAAACACTGCAGCAGCACCCGAGCCTGATTTTCTCGCTGGGAGATTTAGCCCGACTGCGCAGCCGTTTTGAAGAAGCCCTGGGCTGGTACGCCCAAGCCGAAACCCTCTGGCGCTCACGCGGTCAACAGGACGGCATCGCCCGCTCTTTGCGCGGCCAGGCCCGTGTTTACCTCGATACCGTCAACCCTACCCGGGCCGAAGAATTGCTGGAGCAGGCCCTGCGCTTGAGTGATGGCTTTGATGACCGCGAGAGCCAGGTGCGCTTGCTGGAACTTTTGGCCGAGAATAAACTCAACGCGGGAAGAGTGAACGAGGCTGAGCAGCTGCGTCTGAAGGCGGATGCGCTGAGGTTGGAAGGCCCGGCTAACAGTCAATTGCAATTTCGAGTTTGGCTGCGCACAGGCCGTTTGCGCGAAGCGCAGATGGGCTTGGAAAACCGCTCCCAGGCCGAAAAACGCGAACCAGTGCAAACGCCTCGCGCTCACCGCGAAACAGAACTGCTGCTTGCCCTCATTTACGCTTTTACCGGCCAAAGTCAGCAGGCTTACCAGGCCGCCATGGAAGGCACCCGGCGCGGTGATGAGTTGAAATCACCTTTTATTACGGCGGTAGGGCAAATGCGCCAGGGACACGCGCTGATGCTGCTGGGCGGAGCGGAAAATTTTCTGCTGGCGCGGGAACAGTACCAAAAAAGCATTCAAATCAGCCGCAGCCTGGCTGTGCCTCGCCTGCGCGTAGAATCTGGCTGGGGAATGTGCCGCTCTTATGGCTATCTGGGCGACCTGACCCAGGCGCAGCAATATGCCCGCGAAGCCATCGAAATTGCCACCCAGGCCGGAGACGAATGGATTGCCTCGCTTACCCGTTTGGCGATGGGCGCCAGCCTGAGCCTGGCGGCCCGTTATGAAGCCGCCGAAGAATGGCTGAATCGCGCCGCCGCCGGGTTTCAGGAATGCAGTGACTCATTTGGCCGCAGCGCTGCCCGGGTGTGGCTGGCGTATGGCTTCTTAAAGCAAAAACAGACTCAGCGTCTGGAAAGCATCCTGCCCGAAACCCTGTCCGTCTGCCGTCTCAATCAGTATGACTTTCTTTTCACCCGGCCCTCTTTTTTGGGGCCGTCTGACGAGCGGATTTTTACCCCGCTGCTGCTCTTGGCCCGCCAAAAAGGATGGCAAGCCGACTACGCGGCTCATCTGCTGGAAGCGCTGGGCCTGCCAGGGCTGGAGTTTCACCCTGGCTATCAGCTGCGGGCGCAAACTTTGGGAATCTTTCAGGTTTGGCGCGGCCTGGAGTCTGTTCTGCCTAACGCTTGGAGACGCGAAAAAGCCCGTCAGATGTTTCAAATTTTGCTGACATATCATCACGTTCCACTGGAACGCGACCAAATTGGTGAGTTCTTATGGCCCGAAGCCGACCCGCTGACGTTGCAGCGCAATTTCAAAATCACTCTCAATACCTTGTACCAGGCGCTTGAACCAGAACGCGACCCTGGCTCCGAATCGGCTTTTATTGCCCGCGATGGAACAAGTTATTTTCTGCGCCCCACTGCAGATGTATGGCTGGATTCCGCTGAATTTATACGCCAGGCGCGTCAGGCCTTGCGTTCGGCTCCCGAAGAGACAGATGACTTGCAGCGGGCGGTCAGCCTCTACCAGGGTCAATATCTACCCGATGCTCTTTACGAACCCTGGGCGGCTGAAGAACGTGAGCGATTGACGGCGCTTTTTTTAGAGACGGCTGACCAGTTGGCAGAACGTTGGCTAAAACAAAGTCAATATCTTCCGGTAATTGACTTGTGTCAGCGCATTTTGGCTCAGGATAACTGCTGGGAACGCGCTTATCGCCACCTGATGCTGGCTTACTCCAAACTCGGCGACCGCGGCCAGGTGGGACGCGCCTATCAACGCTGTGTTCAAACTTTGCGTCAGGAATTGGACGTCAGCCCTTCGAGCGAAACAGAAGAACTGTATAAAGTGGTCAGTGGAAAGTGAGTGGCAAATGGTTAGCAACTTGTCTACTTCTCACTTTCCACTTTTTATTTATCACTTGTAACTCGCCGGTATCTTCCATCTGCTATTCTGATAGCGATGGACGCCTCACCTTCTCCCCTTATTTCATCTTTCATCATCCGATTTGTCATCCACCCTGGTCAGGATTCTTACCGGGGTGAAATTCGTCATATCCAGACCCAGGATGAAGTTCATTTTATCGCCTGGGATGAGGCCGAGGCGTTTATTCGGCGTTATGCGCCGATTGAAGCGCCAGCGAAGAAGCAGCAATAAAAAACCACTTTCCGTTTTTCACTTTCCACTCGCTTCTATCCATTTTCCACTGGAGACCCCATGCCTCGTCATCCTCAAATTCTTGCCACCGGCAGTTATGTGCCAGAACGAATTGTGACCAATGCGGAGGTGGATACCCTGATGGGCGCTTCTACTTCCGAATGGCTGCTTGCCAACGTAGGTATTCGTGAGCGGCGCTGGATGTCGCCCGAACAGGTGACCTCCGACCTGATTGTGGAAGCCTCGCAAAAGGCGCTCACCCGCGCTGGCATTTCTGCCGCCGAGCTGGATTTGATTATCGTCTCTACCGACACGCCCGATTATCTCTCTCCCTCCACTTCAATTGTTGTGCAGCACAAACTGGGCGCAGAAAAAGCTGGCTGTTACGATGTCAATTCCGCCTGCGCAGGTTGGGTGACGGCGCTCGACCAGGGCGCGCGCTATCTGCTGACTGAACCGGCGATGAAGTATGTGCTGGTGGCGGGCGGCTACGGCATGAGCCGCTACATTGACCTGACCGATAAGAAAACGGCCAATCTGTTTGCGGATGGCGCCGGGGCGGTGGTGCTGGGGGTCGGTCAGGAACCAGGTTTTTTGGCGAGCAACCTGCTAGCAGTTGGCTCCTTTCACGATGCGTTGGGTATCTACACTGGCGGTACGTCCCGCCCCGCCAGCGCGGAGAATGTTGCCGCGTTTGGCGCCCCTAAAGTGGAGTTTGTCAAAAAATTCCCCAAAACTTTCAACACCGAATACTGGCCCCGTCTGATGCGGGGCGCGCTCGATAAAGTCGGGCTGACTTTTGACGACATCCATCATTTTTACTTTACCCAACTGAACTTGCGCACCATCGAGGCGATGATGGAACTCATTGGGCAGCCCCTCTCCAAAACCCATTGGGTGATGGATAAATGGGGCTACACCGGCTCTCCGTGCGTGGTGATGGCGTTGGATGATGCCATTGCCCAGGGCAAGGGCCCCAAACCTGGCGAGAACATCCTCTTCTGCGCCAGCGGCGGCGGGATTACGATGGCCTCATCCGTTTGGCGCTGGGGCGCCAGCGGCAAGTGAAAAGTGACAAGTAAAAACTTATCACTTTTCACTTATCAGTTTTCACTTGGAGTGAAGCATGTACATCGGCGATTATCTTGCTCGGCGCGAACTGTATTCCCCCGACCAACTGGCCTTCATCGATTCCGGTAAAACCCCCGAATGGCGGCTTACCTACCGGCAAGCCAACCAACGCGCCAACAAACTGGCAAATTGGCTCAAAAGCCAGGGAGTCGGCAAAGGCGACCGGGTTGCCATCCTCGCCCGCGATGGAATCGAACACCTCGACACCTTCTTCGCCTGCGCCAAACTGGGAGCCATTCACACCGCCCTCAACTGGCGGCTGAATTGGCACGAACTGCTGGAGATTTTCCAATACACCACCCCAAAAGCCCTGATTTTCTCCGAAGACTTCCGCGAAAGCGTGGAGCAACTCACGGCGCACTTTTCACTTACCACTTCTCACTTAGATGGCTCTGGCATCCCTGGCAGCCTGCTCTTTGAAGCCACCCTGCAAGCCTCGCCGGATACCCCCGTTACCTGCCAAACCCTGCAAGCCGAAGATACTGCCGCCCTCATCTTCACCGGCGGCACAACCGGCGCTCCCAAAGCCGCGCAGGTCTCGCACCGTATGATTGCCTGGAACACCCTCAACACCGTCATTCACGACCTCACCCACAACGATATTTACCTCAACGTCTTTCCGCTCTTTCACACTGGCGGGCTGTTTGTTTACACCCTGCCCCAGGTCATTTTTGGCGGCACAACCATTCTCATCCGCGCCTTTGACCCCGCCCAGGTGCTGGATTTGCTCCAGCGCGAAAAAGTGACCGTCTTCGCCGCCGTGCCGACCATGTATCAGATGCTGACCACTGCCTCCAACTGGCAAAGCGCCGACCTTTCCTCCTTGCGCTTTTGCACTTCTGGCGGCGCGCCTTTGCCCATTCCCCTCATTGAAAAATACACCGCCGAGAAGGGCATCCGCTTTAAGCAGGGCTTTGGCATGACCGAATTTGGACCCGGTATTTTTGCCCTCGCCCCGCAAGATGCCATCCGCAAAGCCGGTTCGATTGGCAGACCCAACTTCTTTGTGGAGGCGCGCATCATGGACGAATCCGGTAACTTTTTGGGCGCGGACGAAGAAGGCGAACTCGTCCTCAAAGGGGAATCATCCTGCTCCGGCTACTTCAACAACCCCCAAGCCACCGCCGCCGCTGTTGACGCGCGCGGCTACTTCCACACCGGCGACATTGCCCGCTTTGACAGCGAAGGCTATTTTTACATCGTAGACCGCAAAAAAGATATGTTCCTCAGCGGCGGCGAGAATGTTTACCCCGCCGAAATTGAAAAGGTGATTTATCAGCATCCCGCCGTACATCAATGCGCTGTCATCGGCGTACCAGACCCCAAATGGGGCGAGGTCGGCAAAGCCTGTGTCGTGCTCAAACCCGATTCAGCCCTCACCGAAGCCGACCTGCTCGACTTTCTCGCCGCGCGCCTCGCCAAATACAAAGTCCCCAAATCCGCCGTTTTTCTTCCCTCCCTGCCCATCTCCGCCGCTGGAAAAATTTTGAAGCGCGAATTGAGGGATAGTTACAGTGGATAGTTACAGTGGGCAGTGACAGAAAACTACCCACTGACACTACCCACTGACACTGAAAGGAGTCCCCATGTCCAGCATCCCCACCCTGCCCGGCATCACAGCCCAGATGATTGCCACCCCCCGCCTGCAAACTCACGTCCTCTTCAGTGGGGCGGAAGACGGCACGCCCGTCCTCTTTCTGCACGGCAACGCTTCTTCCGCCACCTTTTGGGAAGAGCAAATGCTTCTCCTCCCTGCCGGTTTTCGCGGCATCGCCCCCGACCTGCGCGGTTACGGTGACACCGAAGACAAACCGATAGACGCGACTCGCGGCATGGCTGATTGGGTCGAAGACATCCTCGCTCTGTTGGATGCCCTTGGCGTGCAGAAAACCCACATGGTTGGTCATTCCATGGGCGGGACTCTCGTCTTCAACCTGGTCGCCGCTGCCCCGGCGCGAATACTCACCGGAACAGTCGTCAACCCCGGCTCCCCCTACGGTTTCGGCGGCTCCAAAGGCGTGGAGGGCATCCCCTGCTACGAAGACTGCGCCGGTTCCGGCGGCGGCATCGTCAACCCGGAATTCCCCAAACTCATGGCAGCCGGAGACCGCTCCTCCGACAACCCGCAAGCCTCCCCCCGCGTGGTGATGAACTCTTTCTACTGGAAACCGCCCTTCACCCCCGCCCGCGAAGAAGACCTGCTCACCTCCCTGATGAGCGAAAAAGTGGGACCGGAAAAATACCCCGGCGATTTTGTTCCCTCCGCCAACTGGCCCAACGTTGCCCCCGGAAAATTCGGACCCATCAATGCCCTCTCCCCCAAGTACGTTGCCGACTCGGTCCAAAAGTTCATCGCCGCCGACCCCAAGCCCCTCATGCACTGGGTGCGCGGCGACTCGGACATGATAGTCTCCGACAACTCCTTCTTCGACTTTGGCACACTCGGCAAAATGGGCTTTGTCCCCGGCTACCCCGGCGAAGAAACCTACCCCCCACAGCCGATGGTCAGCCAAACCCGCCACGTTTTGCAGCAATATGGCAACTACCAGGAGACTGTCATCGCCGAAACCGGTCACAGCCCCTTCATCGAAAAACCGCAAGAATTTGCAAAAATCTTATCCGTAACAGTGGATAGCGGACAGTAACAGTCACAGCCCCATCCCCGACTATCGCCACTTCTCACTTCCCACTTTCCACTTTCCACTTGTCACTTTCCACTGACACAGGAGTCCCCATGCCTACCACCCCCCTGCCTCGCGGTGTCGCCATCATTGGCGCGGGAATGTCCAAATTTGGCGCATTCCCAGAGAAAAACAGCCGCGATTTGTTTGTAGAAGCCTACAAAGACCTGCTCACCAGCGTAGATAAAGGCTTCGACCCGCGCCAGATTGAATCGTTTTATCTTGGTAATTTCTCCAGCGACCTGTTCGAGCATCAGGCGCACCTTGCGCCCCTGCTCGCGGATGCCGTTGGGCTAACCCCCATCCCCGCCGCCCGGGTCGAAAATGCCTGCGCCAGCGGCGCAACCGCCTTGCGGCAGGGAATTATGGCAATTGCTTCCGGTATGGCAAATGCCGTTCTCGTTGGCGGCGCGGAAAAAATGACCAACCTCCCCACCGCCGATGTCACCGACACCCTGGCCGCCGCCGCTGATATGGCTTTTGAAATTTCGGCAGGCTTTACCTTCCCCGGTCTTTACGCCTCCATGGCAACCGCGTACATGGCGAAATACGGCATGAAACCCGAACACCTGATGACCGTTGCCATCAAAAACCACGAAAACGGCGCCCTCAACCCGAATGCCCAATTTGGCGTCACCATTGCCCGGTGGATGGAAGGACGCATTGCCGCTGCTATTAAAAAAGGCAAACCCGCCCCAACCTGGCAAAACGTGATGGATTTCCTGCATGACGATGCCGCCAACCCGATGATTGCCTGGCCCTTGCGACTCTTTGACTGTTCTCCCATCACCGATGGCGCCGCCGCCCTGCTGCTGGTTGCGGCTGACCGCGCCAAGGACTACACCGATAGCCCCATCTACCTCATTGGCAGCGGTCAGGCCTCCGGCGCCGCGCTGCACGACCGACCCGAACTGACGGAACTCCCCGCGGTTCGTCATGCCGCTGCCCAGGCGTATCAGATGGCGGGAGTGACCGCGCGAGACATTCGGATTGCCGAAGTGCATGACTGCTTTACGATTGCCGAAATACTTGCCACCGAAGACCTGGGTTTCTTCGCTCCCGGCGAAGGCTTCCGCGCCGCCGAAGACGGAGTTACTGCGCGGGACGGGTCAAAACCCATCAACACCAGCGGCGGTCTCAAATCGAAGGGACATCCTGTCGGGGCATCTGGCGTGGCTCAGGCGGTGGAAATTTTCAAACAAATGCGCGGACAGGCCGGCGCGCGTCAGGTAAACGGCGATATTCCCCTGGCGCTCACCCACAATGTCGGCGCAACCGGCTCCACCTGCCTGGTTCACATTTACGAGCGAAAGGACTAACCGCCATGACCCCAGACCAACCCTCCCGCCCCTTTACGGCGGCTTCGTTCAATCAATACCTTGCCGAAGGCAAACTGATGGCTTCGCGCTGCGAAGGCTGCGGCGCAGTTCACCTGCCGCCGCGTGCCATCTGCCCCGCCTGCCACAGCGCCAACCTGCAATGGCAGGAAGAAAGCGACTCGGCTGCTCTCCTGGCTTTTACTGTCATTTATGTCGCTCCCAGCGCCCAAATTGCCCAGGGCTACGGGCGGGAAAAACCCTACATCAGCGGCATTGTCCAAACCGCAAGCGGGCAAAAAATCAGCGCCCGCATCCAGGGCTTTGACCCGTTTAAGCCCGAAAGCATTCAAATTGGCGCCGCTCTTCAGCGCGTTTCTGATTCACCTGCCCTCACCTACCAGGTTGTAACCAAAGCGTAACCGGAAGGATGGATAGTTACAGTTGTCAGTTACAGTGGATAGTTACAGAAAACTGCCACTGACGCTATTCACTACCCACTGAAAGGACTTTTTACCATGCGTATGAAAGATAAAGTTGTCCTCGTCACCGGCGGGGCGGCAGGGATTGGAAAAGCCACCGCCCTGCGCTTTGCCGAAGAAGGCGCCACCGTTATCATCTGTGACCTGAACGAAGCCGCCGGGCAAGAAACTCTCGCTTTGCTGGGTGAAAAAGCCGCCTTTTACAAAGTCAATGTTGCCAGCCGCGCCGATGTCCAGGCCTGGGTGGATGCGGTCAAGGAAAAGTTCGGGCGGGTGGATGTGCTGGTAAATAACGCAGGAATTTTGCGTGACGGCCAGCTGATTAAGTTCAAAGAAGGCGCTCTCGTGGGCCAAATGGCCGAATCTGAGTTTGACGCGGTGATTTCTGTCAACCTTAAGGGGGTGTTCAACTGCACCCAGGCCGTTGCCCCGCTAATGGCTGCCCAAAAGGGCGGCGTGATTCTCAACGCCACCTCCGTAGTGGGGTTAGATGGCAATTTTGGGCAAACCAACTACGTCGCTGCCAAAGCGGGTGTGATTGGTATGACCAAAGTCTGGGCGCGCGAACTGGGCAAATTTGGCATCCGTGTCAATGCAGTTGCCCCAGGTTTCACCGCCACCGAAATGGTGACCGCTATGCCCGAAAAAGTGCTGGACGGCATGAAGGCCCGCACTCCCCTGGGGCGCTTGGGCGAGCCGCGCGACATCGCCAACGCCTATGTCTTCCTTGCATCAGACCAAGCCTCCTTCGTCACCGGCGAAACCCTGCGGGTGGACGGCGGCATTGTGGTAGGAACCTAAAAATTAGTGAGAAGTGGTCAGTGAGAGGTGGTAAGAAAACGCCACTCCCCACTGACCACTTACCACTTTCCACTTTGTACTTTGCCATTATGTACGACATTCTTGCACGCCGCGCCCGGCTAACCCCTGACCGCGAAGCCTTGTATGACCTGCATACCGGGCTGCGCTATTCCTATGCCGACTTGAATACCCGCGCCAATCGCGCCGCAAATTTACTGCGCGAACGTTACGCGGTGAAAAAAGGCGACCGGGTTGCCATTTTGGCACAGAATTCGATTGCCTATGTAGATTTGCTCTTCGGAAGCATGAAACTGGGCGCTGTTTTCACCCCTCTCAATTGGCGGCTCACTGCCCGCGAGCTGATTTACATCGTCAATGACTGTCAGCCCAGGGTAATTCTAGTCGGCCCAGAATTTGCCCCCGTCTGGCAGGAGATGCGCGGGGAGGTTGCTGTTCCGGTAACGCTCTCGCTGGAAGGGGCGCCAATCGCTGCAGCACAAGCCTACGAATCGGAATTGGAACAGGCTTCGGACGTTGAGGCTTGCCTGCCTCCTGCCAGCGGCGAAGATGCCTGCTGCATTCTCTACACCTCCGGCACCACCGGCAAACCCAAGGGAGCGGTCATTCCCCAACGTCAGGTTTTGTGGAACGCCATCAACACCGTCGTTTCGTGGGGGCTGACAGAAAAAGACGTTTCGCCCATTCTGACCCCCATGTTTCATTCTGGCGGGCTGTTTGTGTTTCTCGTTCCACTGTTTTACGCGGGCGGACGGGTCGTACTGGGGCGCAATTTTGACCCGGACGCTTCGCTGCGCCTGATTGGCGAGGAAGGCTGTACGGTTATTTTGGGCGTTCCCACGCTGTTTCAGGTGTGGATGAATTCTCCCGCGTTTGCTGAAGCCGATTTCAGCCAGGTGCATTTCTTCATCAGCGGCGGCGCCCCCTGCCCTCCCGCGTTGATTGCAGACTGGTATCGTCTGAAGAAAGTCACTGTTCGGCAGGGCTACGGGCTGACCGAAGTGGGCGTGAATTGTTTTTCGATGACCAACGCCGAAGCGCTGACCAGGGTTGGCTCGGTGGGAAAGCCCATTTTTCACAGTGATATGCGCCTGGTAGATGCTGACGGAAACGAGGTAGCACCCGGCGTCACCGGTGAGCTGCTTATTCGCGGCCCACACGTTTGCCTGGGATACTGGAACCGGCCCGAAGCCACCGCTGAAGCCTTGCGGGAAGGCTGGTTTCACACCGGCGATATGGCTCGACAGGATGCAGGTGGTTATTTTTACATTGCCGGGCGGTTGAAAGATATGATTATCAGCGGCGGCGAGAATATTTATGCCGCCGAAGTGGAGGCTGTCTTTCGTGAACATCCGGCAGTGCAAGATGCCGCTCTGGTGGGTGTGCCAGATGAAAAATGGGGCGAGGTCGGGCGCATGTTTGTTTTGCTCAAACCTGCTCACACGGTGAGCGCAGATGATTTACTGGCGTTTTGCGCAACGCGCCTGGCGCGCTATAAACTGCCCAAGCAAATTCGTTTCGTTGAGTCTCTGCCCTATTCGCCGTATGGAAAAGTGATGAAAAAGTCTTTGCAGTGATAGTGGACAGTGATAGAAAACCATCCGTTACCGCTACCCCCTGAAACTACCCACTGAAACTTGGAGTTTCTATGCCAAAAATTCAAACCAACAATATCGAGATTTACTATGAAATTTACGGTTCGGGTTCCCCGCTGGTGCTGATTTCGGGCCTGGGCTACCCCCTCTGGCAGTGGCATAAAATGATTCCGCTGCTGGCCGAAAAATTTCAGGTAATTGCCTTCGACAATCGCGGCGTGGGGCAAAGCGACAAACCCGCCGGGGCGTACAGCGCCTCCATGCTGGCCGCCGATACGCTGGGGCTGCTGGATGCTCTGAAAATTGAAAAAGCCTCGCTGCTGGGGCATTCCATGGGCGGCTTTGTGGCTCAGGCTTTTGCGCTTGAATATCCCCAGCGGCTGGAAAAACTGGTTTTATGTTCCACCAATTTTGGCGGGCCGCGCCATGTGCCAATTACCGCCGAGGCGATGGCTGCGCTTTCAGACCTCAAGAGCGACCCGGTCACTCGATTCAAAAATGGTCTCAGGGTCAGCACCGCGCCCGGATTTGCTGAAAAACATCCCTCCGTTATCGAAGAATGGCTGCAATGGCGTATGGCAAACCCGATTGAACCCGCCGCCTACCAATCGCAGATGATGATTGGCCTGGGGCTGCTGTCTGAAGCCGCCTGCTTTGAAAACAAATTATCCCAACTGAAGGCGCCCACGCTGATTCTTTTTGGCGCGCACGATGCTGTTGTTCCACCCGCTAATGCCGATTTGCTGGCGGCCAAAATTCAGGGCGCAAAAATTGAAATTTTGCCCAATGCTGGTCACTTTTTCCCCATCGAAACCCCCGCTGAAGCGGCGCAAGCCGTCATTTCCTTTGTGTTGTAGCGCGAAAATTTTTTCGCCATACATCTGACGGGCAAAAACCTTTGCCCCATCTTTCTCTGGAGGAGAACCCTAATGAAAACCATGCGCGTATTTGTGTTTGTCTTTGTGCTGGCGGCGATGATTTTGGCCGCTTGCGCCCCTGCCGCCACTCCCGCTCCGGCAGAACCTACTCCTGTCCCCGCGGAACCCACCGCCGCCCCGGCGGAGCCTACTGCCGCTCCGGTGGAACCCACCGCCGCCCCGGCTGGTCTCACTTGCGCAGAACCCGTCAAAGTCGGCCTCATCACCGACGCTTCCGGCGCTTTGGCAATTTATGGCGCTCACATTTTGCGCTCGTTTATGCTGGGCATGGAATACATGGCGGGAGCGCCTGGCTCGGCTGGCGAAGTGTTTGACCTGAAAGCGACACAGGAGAACACCTTCAAAGTAGATAACTGCGAAATTCAGGTCTTTGTGCGCGATGATGGCAGCAACCCCGAAAATACCGCCACCGTTGCCCGTGAGCTGATTGACGTACAAAAAGTGAACGTTCTGGTAGGGACGGTTTCTTCGGGCGCAACCGCCACCCTGCAGGGCATTGCCTTTGAAAGCAAAATTCCGCTCATTGTGGCCCCCGCCGCCGCCAATGATATTACCGGCGCAAATTTCAATGAATACACCTTCCGCACCAGCCGCAACAACTACCAGGACGCCATCAACGAATGCGCTTATCTGGTCAATCAATACAGCAGCTTCGTCCAAATTGCGCCCGATTACGCTTTTGGACGCGGCTCGGCAGCCGCTTTCCGCGATGCCTGTTCACTCGGCGGCGGGCAATTTCTGATGGATGACATTTTTGCCCCGCTCGATACCACCGACTTCACCACCTACATGGAACAGATTGCCAACTCTGGCGCAGAAGCCTACATCGTCAGCTGGGCTGGCGGCGGTTTTGTTCCGCTGATGCAGGCCGCCAAAGACCAGGGCGTGACGGATACAATGGCGCTTGGCGCAACCTTCATCGATAACACGCTCATGCCGGTTTGGTACGGCAATGCAGTTGGTTCCACCAGCGGCATTTTGTATCATTACAGCGCCCCCAAAAATCCGATTAACGATTTTCTGGTCAAAAATACCAAACCGCGCTACGGCGTCAACCCCGATTTGTTCGATGCTGATGGCATGAACGCGGCGATTATGCTGGTGGAAGCCCTCAAACTCACCGGCGGCGATGCCAGCGGCGCCGCCCTGGTCAGCGTCATGGAAGGAATGAGTTTTGAAGGCCCCAAAGGCACCATTTCCATTCGCGCCCAAGACCATGTTGCCATTCAGGATATGTACATTCTCAAACTGACTAACGTCACCGACCCGGATGCCAACTTCTACGAATATGTGGATACCACCCGTCCTGAACCGCCCTGCCTGCTGCCTGAAGCGCTGAAAGACCGCTGCGGCGACCTGCCCTACGGCAGCCTGAGCGGAAAATAATCTCTCCCTAAGCCCTCTCCCGGTCTGGAGAGGAAAATATCTCTCGCGCCCGAATCCCTCTCCCCACGGGAGCAGGGATTTGGGCGAGAAAAATTCTTATCCTTCTAAAAGCGCCATGCCCAACAGCCAAACCATCCTCGAAGCGGTTAACCTGAGCAAACAATTCGGCGCCCTGCTGGCGGTGGATAGCGTCAGCCTTCAGGTGCGTCAGAACTCTTTTCACGCCATCATTGGCCCCAACGGCGCGGGCAAGACCACGTTTTTTAATTTGCTTTCAGGTAATCTCGAACCCACCTCAGGAAAAGTCTTGTTTAAAGGCCGCAACATTACCTACCAGCCCGTCCACCGCAGCATTCATCTTGGCATTGGGCGTTCGTTTCAAATTACCAACATTTTTCCCAACCTGACGGTTTTTGAAAACATCCGTCTGGCCGCGCAAGCGATGGGACACGATAATTTCAAATTTTGGCAATCGGCGGCGGCTTTTCGCGCCTACCAGGCCCGCGCCTGGGAAGTGATTGAAAAAGTGGGCCTGAAAAACCGGGCGCAAACCCCAGCCAAAACGCTGCCACATGGCGACCAACGCAAGTTGGAATTAGGGATGATTCTTGCGCCAGACCCCGAAGTGTTGCTGTTGGATGAACCGACTGCCGGAATGGCCGCCGAACAAGTGCCAGAACTGATTGCCCTGATTCAAGAAATCCAACGCGCTGGCGGCAAAACCGTTATGCTGGTGGAGCACAACATGAACGTAGTGATGAGTGTCTGCGACCGAATCACCGTCATGCACCAGGGCAAAGTCCTGGCCGAAGGCTCCCCAGCTGAAATTGCCGCCAACAAGGAAGTTCAAACTGCCTACCTGGGCGGATTGTACGACCTCGCCGCACTCTGAAACTCCCCACTGACGCTGTCCACTCAAACTGCTCATGTCCAATCTTCTCGAAGTTCACGCCATTCACACCTTCATCGGGCAATACCACATCCTGCAAGGCGTAGATGTGCAAGCGCCTCAAGGCAGCATCACCGCTCTGCTGGGGCGTAACGGCGCAGGCAAAACCACCACCCTGAAAAGTATTTTGGGGCTTACCCCGCCGCGTCAGGGAAGCGTTGTCTTTGATGGCCGTGAATTGAATGGAATGCGCTCTTTTGACATTGCCGCCCTCGGCATCGGTTTTGTGCCTGAACACCGCGCCATCTTCCGCGACCTATCGGTAGAAGAAAACCTGAAAATTGCCGAACGCAAAAAAGGCGACTACCTGCGCAAGCAAGATTTCCTCTTCAGCCTATTTCCCGACCTGAAACGCTTGCTGCGCCTGCCAGGAACCAGCCTCAGCGGTGGTCAGCAGCAAATGCTCGCCATTGCCCGCGCTTTCATCCCCGATAACCGCTTGCTGCTGATTGACGAACCCAGCGAGGGCCTGGCTCCGGTCATCATCGAAAGTATGATGGCTGCCCTGCGTCAAATTTCTGCCCAATCTACCATGATTCTGGTTGAGCAGAATTTCCTGGTTGCCAGTCAACTCGCTGAACATTACGTCATTATTGAAGAAGGCCGCTCTGTAAAAAGCGGAAAAATGTCCGACCTGAAACAAGATAAAGCCGCGATTCAGCGCTACCTGGGCGCGGCCTAAATTACAAAGTGAGTATTGGCAAACAAGCAGCCGATAAACAAGAAAATCGGATAACCCTGCAATTGGAAAACCAACATGGCGCTATTTTTCCGTAAAAATGTTCTTCTCGTTATCACCCTGAGCGTATTCGCCGGGCTGCTGCTGGCTGCCGCGCAAGGCATGGAGCGCAAAGATTTCCTCATCACCCTGTTGCGCGGGCTTTCGGTTGGCTCGCTCACGTTTTTAGTGGCTTCCGGTTTTTCGCTCATCTTTGGCTTGCTCGATGTCTTAAACCTGGCGCATGGCACACTGTTTATGATTGGCGCGTATCTTGGCTGGACAGTCTACGTCCGCCCCGACACTTTTGTAGATTTGCTAACCCCGCTGGCGCTGACCGCCGCCGGTTTTACCGCCCCGGCTCTGTGGAACTTCATCGCCGCGCAGCTGCCACCCGCTGCCCGCGAAAACCGCCTGCTGCCCTGGGGATTGCTGCTGCTGGCAGCGCTGCTGGCCTTCTGGGTCTTGCCGCGCTACCCGATAGCCGCCTGGGATACCGAAAATTTCTCGCAGGCGCCTGGTTCTTACGCGCTGATGCTCGACCAGGGCGCTCCGCTGCCCTTTCCGCAAGTAGCGTTTGAAAAAATTAGCTCTTTTCTGGCGTTGAGCGGGCTGCTGTCCATTGGCGTTCTGGGCGCATTGGGGCTGGCTTTTTTTCAACCCCCGGCGCAGCCCGTCCGCCCTGGCTGGAAGGACCTTGTGCCAATCGTTTTTTTACTCATGCTGGGCCTGGGCGTCTTTGCCGCCAATGACTGGCTCACGGCTGTCCTCAGCGGCCTCAACAGCAATTGGCTGTTTTTGCTATCGGTACTGATTGCCACCCTGAGCGGCTTTGGCTTGGGCGCGTTGATGGAATCGACCCTCATCCGCCCCTTGTACAGCCGCCCGATTTATCAATTGATGCTTACGCTGGGGATGAGCGCGATAGGAATCGAACTGGTGCGGGCTGTTTGGGGCCGCCCCGAATTTACCATGCCTAAACCCGCTCTTTTTAGCGGCTCTGGCGCTGGCTGTCCGGCGGCTTCATTTGACGCCTGGTGGCAAAACAACTGCTCCATCGCGCTGGTGTTTGAAGGCAGGGTGCGCGTTTACAATGAAATTCTCATCCCGCTGGTGGGAGTTTTCGTTTTGTTGGCTGTATGGCTGCTGCTGCAGCGGACGCGGCTGGGAATGGTTATCCGCGCTGGAGTGCAGGATAGAGAAATGGTCGAAGCGCTGGGAATCAACGTCCGCCGGGTTTTTACCCTGGTTTTTGGTTTGGGCGTGGGCCTGGCCGCTCTCGGCGGCGCGCTGGCGGCTCCCTCCATGGGGCTTTCCAATGCTATGGGCGAAAGTTTGCTGTTGAATGCGCTGATTGCCCTGGCCATTGGCGGGCTGACCAGCTACCCGGGCGCGGCGCTGGGCTCGGCGCTGGTCGGGCTGATTCAACAGTTCATGATTAAGTATGGGCAGATTGGCATTCCGATTCCCTTCACCGATATTCTCTTCAAACCCAGCGCTCCGATTGTGCCTGCCTCCACTGTTTTGCTCATGGTCATTATCCTGCTGCTGCTGCCAAACGGGCTGCTGGGCAAGAAGGATTGAAAATGAAAACGACCTTGCTTCAAAACCGCCCCGCCTTTCTGACTGCGCTGATTCTTATCATCCTGCCTTTTGTGGTGGGCGCTTTCGATGGCGCTTCGCCTGCCGCCGTCTGGGAAAATGGCAGCGGCATCAGCAAATTTGTTCAGGGCTTGGCGATTGAAATCTTCATTCTCACCCTGTACGCCCTCAGCTTTGACCTGATTTTTGGCATTGCCGGTTTGCTCTCGTTTGGTCACAGTCTATTTTTCGCCGTTGGCGCTTATCTGACCGGCATTTTGCTCAAAAACTTTGGCCTGAACTTATGGCAAACGCTGGGCTGGGTCTTGCTGGCGGCTCTTACTCAGGCTGTTTTGTTTGGAATCGTATTGCCTCGCGTTAAGGGAATCACTTTTGCCCTGGTGACCCTGGGAATTGCCTCTGTCTTTCACATTTTGGTCATGTCGCGCGAGTTGGGCGAATATACCGGCGCTGACGTAGGCCTGCAGGGAGTTCCCGTCCCCGACTTTATCAGCCCGGCCAATGAGCGGCTGCGTTTTTACTTTGTCGCTTTGTGCATCCTTGCCGCGGTCTATTGGCTGTACCGCCGTTTTGTCGATTCGCCCACCGGGCGGGTGTGTATTGCCATCCGTGAAAATGAAGGACGCGCCAAAATGCTTGGCTATAACACCTTCACCTTCAAGTTTGCTGCTTTGCTGCTCTCTTCTTTCACGGCAGCGCTGGCAGGCGCTTTACACTGCCTGTACCAGCCGATTGTCAGTCCCAACACCGCCAGCATGGGGTTTACCGTCACCGCCCTGCTGATTGTGCTGCTGGGCGGCGTTGGCACCCTGGATGGAGCGCTGGTTGGCGCTCTGGCATATCGCCTGCTCGATTTTGGTTTGCGCCGCTATGTAGGCGAAAGCGCCAGTTTTATCAACGGCGCAGTCTATGTCGCCTTTGTTTTATTCATTCCTTATGGCCTGGTTGGCACCTGGCGGCTCAAATCGCTCCAAATTCAGCAAGGCTGGCAGCGCATCGCCCGCCTGTTTTCTTCCGCTTCCAGGTAAAAAGGTCTTTGGGCTGCCAAAAATCCGAAGTCTCAAAGACTTCGGATTTTTTATGCCTGGAATGGGTGAAAATTGCGCTTTTCCCTTCAAGCCCTTGTCATTTCGAAGGAGCGCAGCGACTGAGAAATCCTGGGTTGGCCGATGTAAGATTTCTGCCCTGGCGGGTACACGTCGCTGCGCTCGAAAGGACAACCTATTACGAAATTTGTCCGGTAGAGAAACAAGTTAAGGTTTTTTGGGGCGCATCAAGGCCATTTTGCCCCAAAATTTGCATCCCTGCCGGGTTCGGTGCGGGCCGAAGCCCTGCCTCAGCACATGGAAGTCGGCTAAAAGCCGACTTAAGCAGCCCGAAGGGCTTTTTTCTCCCTTCCCCCGCCGGGGGAAGGGCAGGGGATGAGGGCGATTCTCTGACTTTAAGAAGGCGCTGGAAAACGCCAGGCTTTCTCTCCAGTTTTCCCCGCCCAAAAGTATAATAGCCTCCAAGCGTATTCCACTTACTTTTTCAGGAGGCGAATTATGTCGGCAACAGATGATGTTCTGGCAGTTATTTTGGGAGGCGGACGCGGAACCCGCCTGTATCCCCTTACCAAGCTGCGCGCCAAACCCGCTGTGCCTATTGCGGGCAAGTATCGTCTGATAGACGTTCCCATCAGCAACTGCATCAACTCGCACATTTTTCGCATTGCTGTTCTCACCCAGTTTCACTCTGTCTCGCTCAACCGTCACATCACCCGCACTTACAACTTTGACACCTTTCATGGCGGATGGGTGCAAATTTTAGCGGCTGAACAGACCCTGCAAAGCGAAGACTGGTATCAGGGAACGGCTGACGCGGTGCGTAAGCAGCTGCGTGAAATTCAGGCCGCCGATGTTTCCCACGTTCTCATTCTGGCGGGCGACCATCTTTACCGCATGGATTACGCCGCCATGACCGAATTTCACCTGCGCAACCAGGCTGACATCACCGTTGCCGTCCAGCCCGTGCATAAAAAAGAAGCCAAACGTTTTGGCATTCT
>Ga0172370_10004134_pt1 | contig 19631 bp, 16 predicted proteins | sample LakKiv5m_FD_114538 | JGI IMG/M metagenome (GOLD analysis project Ga0172370, IMG submission 114538) | Freshwater microbial communities from Kabuno Bay, South-Kivu, Congo - kab_022012_11.5m | ecosystem: Environmental > Aquatic > Freshwater > Lake | place: Democratic Republic of the Congo...
CATGGGCGATGACCCGGAGAACCCGACCCGCGTCAAGGAAATCTGGTCCGAAGTTGCGGTTAATGGCCAACCTGTTGTCGGCAGAACACGCGTCTCGGACGAAACCATGGTCAAACTCCTTTTAGCCAGCGACGCCTCCATCGCCACCTATCTGACCCTGGCCTATGAGGGCGACGACAACCCCATCACCACCATCTATAAGGGGTTGCCCCTCTCCTCCGCCTCAGGCCTCTCAGCAAACCAATACATCTCCTCCCTCTTCAGCGCCGTTTCTTCGAAACATTCGTTTGAGGCCTTAGATGGGGCCTCAGCCAATTGGGTAGACTCCGGTTCCAATGTTTATACCTTTGGCAATGTCGCTATTGGGTGGACGGATGGAATTGATAAACTCCAATTACAAGGTGGTCGTATGAGAATCTATTCCGTACAAGCAGATAATCTCCATTTAGGTTTTAGGAACGGGCTTGATGAGACTAATCCCATGGCGTGGATGGGTGTTGATACATCAGGTAATTATACGTTTGGTGATAATAGTGGAAACGGTTTGGTGACGTTTCAACAAATCGGCAACGTCGGCATCGGAACGAAAAACCCAACTTACAAACTTGCCGTAAACGGTTCAATTGGATGTAGGGAGCTAACTGTCACAACCAGTGGTTGGGCGGATTTTGTGTTCAAAGATGGATACAACCTTCCCCCTTTAGAGACAATCGAAACATTTATAATCAAAAACAAACACCTTCCAGGAATCCCTACAGAGGCTGAAGTAAAGAAAAACGGAATCAGCGTTGGAGATGTGAGCACCAAACTGTTACAGAAAGTGGAAGAACTAACCCTTTACATGATAGACCTGAAAAAAGAAAACGAGCTCTTGAAAGCCCAAATTGCTGAAATCCAGGAAGAGATAAGAAATTGAACGTCATGATTTATGGGGTGATAAATGGCCCCTACTGTTACAGAAGGGGCCATTTTTGCCTGCTGTAAAATCGTTGCACGTGACGTGAGCTGGATGGATGTAACGCATCAACACATTTTTATGACTTTAAACTAAGGTGAGCTGGTTTGCGGGGGCTTTAGTTCACCCTCTGCGAACCGTGTGGTTCATTCGAAAAGGAACGACGTTTCTGGTTTGTTCCTTTTCCGAATAAGTCTGAAGGGCAGATAGATGTTCCTCTCCTTCAATTGCAATCCACTCCACTGATTAGATTTGCTTGTACGAGGGCCATACCCACAGTCAGATTTTATCACTATATCTTGTTGACGGAACAGTATCTACGGCAGCGGCCGATATACCACTTCATAGTTCAATTTGGTTGGGTAGTGGTGGCGGGCACTACTGGGACATTAAAGTAGCGGGAACATATTACTTAATTAGATAGTTGCATCATAATTCTCCAAACTACTCAAGTGATTTCTCGTACTTTTTTATGATCCGGATAGATGATCGATGCCGCGATCAGTCTTGACCAACGATATTCGGCGTTTGATTCCGCGTACTTCATCGGATAGGTAAGCACCGTCCTGCACCTTTGACGCCGGAAGTCAATGTAATCTTGCTTATTTTTCTCATTAATAAGAAATCAATGCTCTTCGCAAGGTATTCATCAACTTGACCCGCTTTCGCCAAGATACCCGCATCATTACTCCAAAGTAGGCCATTTTTATTAGGCTCATTAGCTGATTGGCGCCTTTCAGCATCGGCCGGTTACTCAAATCGAGATCTATTCCTTCGTTCTTTGCCCATTTCACGGATTGTGGAATCCAGCAACCCTTTTCAACCATATTCTTGAATTCAAAAAGCGGCCTCTTCAGTCCGTAAAATCCGTCCGTATACGACGTCCGGTATGAACCTAAGATCTCGAAGTTCCACGGACTTTCCCCTTCAAGTAAGAGGGTCATAAGGTATTCCCGATCCCAGAAACCACAAACTGTCGCTCGGTATGGGGCACCCTTTGTATACATGCCAAGCTCTAACTGCTCCGTTGGCTTGTCGGTTCTCGGATTGGGCCAATACTTGATGTGCTTAGCGTCATTTTCAAACAAGAAATTGACGACCTTCAAAAAGAGCTTTTCATCTACTCGTGATGCCGGCAACAAATCCTCAAGGATCACAAGAAGCTTCCGCTCCTTAATCTGAGCCAGTATTCGCTTGCAGCTTGTCGACCAATCGGGGTCGTCGCCAGACAATATAGGATGAACTCCCTCATCCTCACAAGGGATGGAATTGCTGCCGAGGTAAATAGGCAGTCCCTCAGAGGGGATATTTCGATGGAACTGGGAAAGAAAAGGCTGCCAAAGGTCTCTATACTTGTCACAACTGAGTATCAATATGCCAAGATCATTATTCGTCATTTCTGAATATTACTTTTGTCAAGGGTTCAATTTACATCTTGCGCATCACGACGAGAAATCTTGAAGCGAACCTGGCATCAGGTCTATATTGATCAACCAACCACCCTGACACGTTAGTCAAGAAAAAGACCAAGGGCATACATGTTATTAGAAAGATACGCCAAATGATCCCGGAACTTGGGCTGAAATACTGTCTAATCATCCATTGGTTGATCAAGGCTGCACATGTGGCCCCTATGCCTGTATTTGCGACTATTTTTTCTACTTTCAGTCCGAATTCATCTGCAATCACTCGGTAGCCGCCGGGCAAGGGCCGAAAAAAGTCTGCTGAATCATCAGGATGTATCCTGTATAAAAATGGCGCTGTCAACGCGATCTTACCACCCGGCTTTACTACCCTTGCGGCTTCTGCAAAGAATCTGAAGGGATCCGCAACATGCTCCAGCACTTCCATGCTAATGTGACAGTCAAAAGAGTTGCTTGCATAAGGCAACTCTAAAGCACTACATACGCGGTCCAACGGCTGACGCTGTCCCCTCAAATGTAAAAGGTCAATTAGATTCTCACTTCGGCCCAGCTGCGCACCGGCAGCAAAAGATTCGTCCCAACTTGAATAATCAGTCGCAATGTACTTGGATATCGCTTTATTGGTCGAAAGTGCCTCCATTTTCAATTTTGCTTCACCAGCCCCCACCTCGAGCACCGTTCCATACAACACTGATATTAGCAATTTTTTCAACTCATCTGACCTTCTAAATTCCAACCAGTGGGGATAAATGGGGGTTGCAGCAAGCAACTTGATTAATTTTTTTTTCATAATCGATACTAATGCCCTTATAAGATCTCTCTCCTGGCCCATGTAGTTGCCCGGGTAATATGAATCGAATTTTTGCCATTTATATATCCCATAAGTGAGCTACCGAGTTTCTTGGAGCTATTCATATAAGCTGTGCCATTCACCTAAAGGAAATTAGCGACCAAATTGCATATGTAAGAGCGAATACTTACTTTGGTTTATATTTGGTCCTGTTAGGCTTATGTCAACGACTCTAAACAGCGAGACGTCACATGTAATTGATAACACCTAATTTTCCGCTACTACTATTTACAAATACAACCGCCATTTGCAATCATAGATTCAGCATCTTATCTCTTCACTTTCGATAGGAGATAACCCATACCGCCTGAGCCGAATTCGCATGCTTTCATAAGAAGCATTCCAAAACCGATAACGGGCTTTTCAAAAAGGATTCTAGGTCTAGACAAAAAAAGTTTATAGCGCTGGATTATACTGGCCTGCTTTTGATAATGGTCCCTATTTGCCTCGTATTTTTTGTAAGCTGAAAGATCCTGAGCATAATAGAACTTCTTCCGACAGGTCTTGAATAGACTCATTTTTCCTTCATCGTGATAAATCAACTCATTAATTCTATCGATACTATCGTAACCGTAGCAAGCCTGAATCCTCTGGGGTAAATCATAATCTTCCGTGCCGGTGTTAGTTTCCTCATAGCCTGCGAGTTTTTCGAAAGTTTTTCGGTCGAAAATTCGGGCGGCTTCCATCCAGTCAACGCTGATGTAATAGGACCGCTCAAGAATTTTGCACTGTGCCCAAAACCCAGTGCCGTACGATTGCTCTGGTATGATGCATCCTTTGATTTTTTTGTCGGACTGAAACTTTCCTACGCTCGCTTTAACAACATTGCTTGACAAAACCATATCGCTGTCAATGAAAAAGACGTAATCTCCATCTGCTTTCCGGGCACCGTAGTTGCGCTGAGCAGACCGTTCGGGACCATGGTTAAATACCTTATCGGTATATTGCTGCGCAATTTGCTTGGTATTGTCCCGGGAGTTGTTGTCCACCACAATTATTTCAATTGGTTGATAACTTTGTTTCTTAATGGATTGGATACACTTCCCAATATGATCGACAGAATTAAGCGTAGGTATTATTAATGAAACCAGGGGAGGATTCATGACAGTTGACTCCTAGGTTGGAAACTAATTGGAAAATGCTCCTTCTTTACACATTTTTATTTTACTTTTCCTTATGATGTTGAGATCTGGCCATTTTTTTCGGTGTTTACTGCAAAATGCTGGCTCTACATCGTCCGCCCAACCATCCTCTAATCGTTTGAAATATAAGCTGGACCGACATGAACCATATTTTTCACAATATACATGCTCTTCGCGAAAACCCCAGATAGGATTTTTCCAACGTAAGCTCCCGGCTCCATAACCATGCATTCTTCCTTAGCCGCTCATACTCTTGAGGATCACACAATGCACTGACAATCGCTTGGGCCAGTCCATACGGCGTGTTCTCGTTGCTAATCAAGCCGGTCTCCAAGTCCTTAACACTGTCCCTTAATCCATCCACGTCGTATACGACTGCAGGCGTACCCTGGCTATTCGCCTCAGTCACGATCAGGCCCCATCCCTCCTTAACAGAGGTAACCAGAATTAAATGAGATTTTCGCATCAATGCTGTTTTCTTGATGTCGTTCACGCGGCCCAGGTATTCGATGTCTTGCGCGTATTTGCTGGCAGAGATACGGGCTAATACTTTTCTGCCATAGCTGTCGGAGATACTGCCGGCGATCTTAAGTTGTAAACCAGGAATACGTTCTTTCGCAATCTCAAACGCTCTAATTTGATCCAAAGTTCGCTTCATCGCCCTGATCGCTCCCAGTGAGAGCACCGTGGGTTGTGGGAACTTATCGACCGCGTCCAGGTTTTCCGAGGGCTGCGTGGTTATGCCTATGGGGATCACCGCAATTTTCTCCGATGAAAAGCCATACCTCATCATATCCCGCTTTGCGCTTTCCGATTCCGTGATGACATTTCTGTCTCGCAGTAACCATAGGTAAATGGGTTCCATCATATATCCAATAAAGGTCAACGGAAACCACATCTGGTAAAACCATATTTCTCTGCAAAGTTGGTAGGCAAGCAGAATGTTTCTTTCCTGGGCATAATACTTGCAGAAGAACGGAATGGTGTTCATCTCATCAATCACTAAGTCCGCCCAACCTTTCAAGTGCTTCTTGTAGCATCGGTATGCGTGCCAGTAAACCGTATACCGGTTGCCCACACGGATTACTTTGAAACCATCGCGCATTTCTTTCGCCTCACCACCGGGGAAACCCGCAACTATCAAAATCACCTCGTGTCCATCATGTGCCAACCGTTTAGCTATCTCCTCGTTGATCAGCTCCGCCCCACCGGCCTGAGGATTTTTCAGATCTTTCCACGTAAACCACAAAATTTTCATATCATTTTAGAAACCATTGTCGTTCAGTTTTTACTGACCATTTCCATGGGTTTCACTGGATAATGAACTTGAAGATTTTGGAGAACGGGTCACGAAAAGAGCCATGGGAAAAAGAGCTACGCACCCTGCTGCCATAATCACATACAAAACGCTAAGGAGATTATCCCTGTAAAAATATATGCCGGTTATTTCAAGGGTTGTTGCCACCGCCATTAAGCCAACAAATCGTGTTCTTTTCTGAGCTAACAGATAATTCATCAAAAGCAGGCACAAAGCCATGGGAAGCATTGCCAGGCCAAATATAGCCGTAATGGGAGCAGCCGGTAAATAGCGAGCCCCGAAAAGAACTCCCATGATAAATTCAGGAAAACAGTGCAGGATAAGCGCTCCACTACCAGACAGTACGAGCGTGAGCCCCACGGCCTTGGCCAACATAATTGTCGAGGACCGACCTGAAACCTGATCAGCAGTGACCATGGGAAACAGTGCCATGACAATGGCACCGGGGAGATACATGACCGCCTTACCCATAATTGCAGCCGAGGCATATAGTCCGGCTTCTTGCGGTGAAAAACAATGTTTCACCAATATCACGTCGGCCTGGGTCATTATGCCAAAAAAGGCATTGGCCAGAAAAATACCTCCTGCATATTGATAGATGTTTCCAAAAGAAATATGAAAGTTTGTATTGGCATAAGGGAAGCTGGTCAGGATCAAACATTGGGAATAGGCAAACAGGGTCAGAGCGGTTGCTAACAAACCTCCTAACGGTCCATAAATTCCCCAGCCGAACCATACAAAAACAACGGCAAACGCAAACTTGAAAAATGAAACACCGGCCCCGATCACGGAAAGTCCTCGGAAATTTTGTATTCCCTGAATGACACCCGTATTGACCGTGGTGAGGGCCATCACAAAAACAGAGGCAAGGATAAGAACCACTTTATCGAAACTGACGTCAAGAAAGCCTCCCAGCAGGGGAGATAACAGGGCTAACAGGAAAACCACCGAACCGGCAATCCAGCATGTTCTGGTTAACCCGAACCTATGGAGACCTGCAATATTTTCATGCTCTCCATTTGCGAAATAAATCGAGGTTTCCCTGGCAAAAAAATTGATGAGTGAGGCGAGGGGAATTCCGAAAATGACCATCAAAGACATCAGAGCATTCATTTGGCCATAGGTCGCTACCGAAAGCATGCGACCCATGGCGAGCTGGAAGAGATAACCAAAGACATTGCCCGCCATCATAGCCACAAAAAGGAGGGCGCTCCCTCTGAGAAACTTATCTATCAACACGGTTTATCTCAATCATCATAATTAATACGGCTGCGGACGATATACAAGGGCCGGTTAATAACCTCTGTATGAATCGTTCCAACGTATAATGCCAACAGGCCCAAGCCGCATAATACCAAACCGACCAGAAAGGTATTTCCCACGACGAAGATGGCGAGAGGGGTAAAAAACGTCCAGTGAAAAAACAACTCATTCAGCATCATATACATGAGAAGAACCCCGCTTAGACTACTGATCAAAAGACCAAGATACCCCACCATACGTAGAGGAAAAAGTGAAAAACTGGACAGGCTACCTAGGGCAAGTGAAAAAAGCTTCCTGTAGCTATAAGAGGATTTTCCCATTCTACGATCCGGAGCCTCAAATTACACAAAAACCTTCCTAAAGCCCATCCAGTCAATTAATCCTCTCACCAGTCTACTCTTTTCGGTGAATGTCTTGAGCACATTCACCACTTTCTGGTCTAAGAGACGAAAATCCGTCGTCTTGCTCACCATATGAGCATTGGATATTCGGTTGATCATGGCGTAAAAAGCCCATGAACCTATCCTCCTCAGCAAAGATTGTCCTTGCACAGAATTGCGGATGGTCGCAACAATCTCCGCTCCTCCCTCCCATTCTTGAATCATGCGGTGAATCAATTCCGGGGGGTGCTGAAGGTCCGCATCCATAAAAATAACCGAACTGTCGCTTATAGATTCAATGCCTGCCGTCATGGCAACTTCCTTTCCAAAATTTCTTGAAAAGGAAAGCACCTTTATTGCGGGGTCACCAGCAGATTCCTCTTTCAATATTAAGAAGCTGTCATCCTGGCTCCCATCATCTACAAAAACATATTGCCATTCATAAGAAGGAAGTTGACCGGTGACATTTCGTAAAGACACCATAAGATCCTTTAGGTTAGGGGCCTCATTATAAACTGGTACAATGATCGAAATTCTCTTTTTCGCATTTTCCATCTCACATTCCTATCCCGTAAATATCTATCACAAGCCAATATCACATCACTGTATAATTCATTGGAATCGGTGTCTCATTTTCATTGACATATTCCGCTCACTTTTATTAACTGAGGTGGACGGGGTTGTCAAGACCACTTTTCCCTCCTTTTTAGATGCAGTCGCTGGGGAGGAGAGTTTGGCGAAGGGGGAACGGAAGGAGCCCGTAGGGCGACTGGAGGTGCGACCGGGATGGTCGATAACTAACTGGTGAAATCCCAGTTACGCACCTAAAAGGAGGTAACGTGTGGGCGAAGGCAAGGGTGCCCGAAAAAACTCCCATGGGCTGCCTGAAGAGGGAAAAATTGGTGACATGGACGCTAATGAGGGATCTGAAGGAAGCCGTAGCTAAAATTGCCACTCAAGCTTGGTGCGAATCTCTGTCAGGCCTGGAAGGGGGTAAGGTACCCTCGACTGCCGAAGCCCGATATCCTTTCCGTAACCTGAGCGGGTAAAGGAGGTGGGTGGACAATGACAGAGCTATCGAACTTACCCGCTGAAGGGCCGTCTGTTCCGGGGTCGTTGTAGGCATCGGCGTAGACATAGTCCTGGTAGCCGTCAAGGAATTTCAGGGGCCTCTGTTTGCTCCGGTCTGTGGAAAAATCAAAAACCGTCAGCGGCGGCCCGGGTGCTCCGCGGACATACAACCGTGCCTTTTTGACACGCCTGTTTTCCTTGACCAACAGTGGGATGATGGAGTCATCGGCGAAGAGGACATTCTTCGCTAAAATAGTTTTGGCACGATCCTTGCTTACTGATCTTGCTGTAATAATTTTTCAAAACTTACGTTTCCTCGTTACTTTCTGAGTGTATTATGTATAGACGAATTCACTTTTGGTTTTCTTTCCCATTTTTTACTTTAATTGGGATCTTTGTGATTTTTGGTGGCACCTTATATTTCGCCTGTGCGGATACTCCACTTAATAAATCCAATTGGTTAGGTGTCGAAGGTGCACGTTATTGGAACATATCGGAGAAGGGTTCATACTACTTGGACATAACGGAAGAGGTCTTTAATACATCCGCTTACTATGCAATCTTGATTTCTACCTCAGATGTATCACTTGATGGGAGCAATATAACAATTTCTGGAGATGAAATACCATCGACCCTTGCAGAAGGAACTCCGGGAGTCTATGGTGTGCGCGTTTTTGCTGGTAGTGCCCTTAATAACATCGAGATCAAGCATCTTAATGTCCAAAAAAAATATTATGGAATAGCTTTTGAGGGAGTCGATGGCGGACAAGTCCAGAATATTGAAGGTAAATATAATCAGGAGGGATTAAATCTGTGGTCCTCTAATGCCATACAAGTACTCGACAGCATATTTAGCAAAAACACAGGAAATGGCGTTGTAATAAACGCGGCTGGTTCATTGAGCCATGATAACACCATCTATAATAATACTATTGAAGAAAATAACGGGAGCGGGATATCACTTTGGCTCCAATGCACGAATAATGTCCTAGAAAAAAATGTACTAAAAAACAATGTGACGGGTGGAATATCCTTACAATATGGATCAGACTCGAATAATATCAAATCTAACATCATACAAGGAAATCCAAATGGAATATATCTCAATAATTGCAATAATAACGATATTTTAGGAAACGAGATATACGAAAGCACAAACGTTGGCATTTGGCTATCAAATTCGAACATCAATAGAATACAAAGTAATTCTATAAAAGATAACTCATCAGCTGGCATTTGGTTGAATTCAGCTCAAGCAAACAAAATAATTGGAAATACAATATCAGATCAATTCAAGGGTATTCAGTTTGGGGGAGGCAATAGCAACCAGGAAGTTTATAACAACTATTTTTATAATAGCTCCAATGTTGTTTTCGAAGGCTCCAATGAGGACAATTCATGGTATACGCAAAAAACACTAGGTGAAAACATAACTGGAGGCCCCTTCATCGCAGGAAATTACTGGGCAATGCCAAATGGAAGAGGCTTTTCACAACTGTGCGATGATACAAATAGTGATTTGATATGCGACTCGGAATATCCAATCTATGATCAGAACATCGACAAACTCCCCCTATATATCGAAACAACGGAAACAGCTTTGGATAAAACAAATTGGCTCGGCAGCGATGGGGCCCACTACTGGGATATTACTGCCCCTGGAACATACTACTTGGCCATTGAAGAGGATACTCTTTTTACGACCCATAACTATGCAATACGCATATCCTGCCCTCGCGTTACTTTGGACGGTAAAAACAAGACAATCAGTGGAAACGGACCGCCTCCGACAGAGTCGGAAACGGGCTCAGATGTATATGGCATTCGGGTTAATGGCGGAGAGCTTTGTTATGATGTTCATATTAAAAATTTTACTGTCAAAAACAAGTTTTTTGGAATTATTCTTGAAGCAGTAGAAAATGGGTCCGTCAGGGATATTATAGCAAACAACAACTATCACGGAATTTACCTATGGGCTGTAGATTATATTTCAGTTATATCAAATTCTTCAACATATAATAGAGATTCCGGTATTGTATTTGATGGTAATGAAGGAGTAATTAACTCTAATAATATTGTTGAGAGTAATGTAGCGAGCAATAATAATGGAAGCGGCATATCTCTATGGCTTGGGTGCACAAATAACACAATAAGGAATAATACAGTATTGAATAATAATACCGGCGGAATTTCCTTACAAAATGGCGCAAATCGAAATAGGATAGAGTCGAACAATGTAAAGAATAATCCGAACGGGATATTTCTTAGTTTATGTGAACTTAATGAGATCTCTGGAAATAACTTGATTGAGAATGTGAATACCGGTTTATGGATATCGAATTCCAAAACCAATTTCGTACAAGATAATAAGATCGAAAATAATTCTAACGCAGGGATATGGTTGAATTCGGCCGATAACAATACCATTAATGGGAATGAGATATCTGACAATACTTACTGGGGCATCTATTTTGGTGGGGATAATAATAATCAAACTGTTTACAATAATTTCTTTAAAAATAAAGGAAATGTAGGATTTGAAGGCTCAAACAATGGAAATTCCTGGAATATAGGAAAAACACAAGGAGAAAACATTGTGCGTGGGCCATTTTTGGGAGGAAATTTTTGGGCAACACCAAATGGTGATGGTTTTTCTCAAGGTTGCGTGGATCAGAATAATGACGGGTTATGCGATCAGGAGTACATACTCTCTCAAGGAAATACCGATGCTTTACCTCTGGGTGAAGGTTACTTTTTTACACAGCTTTTCGTCAATCAAGATGATCCAAATTGTGGAGATAAAAAACCTTGTTATCAAAAAATCCAAGATGCAATCGACTCAGCAGTTTCAGGCGCAACAATAAATGTTGCTCAAGGCACCTACCATGAGACCTTTGAATTGAATGTCGATAAAACCATCAGCATTTCAGGTGGATGGGATTTTTCGTTCAATACTCAAACTTCAACGCCAACAACAATCAGGGTACCTTTGATAAGTGCTGGGACCATTCATTTTCTGAATTTCATAAAAATACTGCCATAAATTCAACAGCAATTAATCATCTATCTCGACGTACTGAATATGAAAGAATAACCCTTTATTATCGACTAAATGCTTCAAAGTTTTTGCATTTTTGCTCAAGCGATTTATTATTGCATGAACTAATTTCTTCTTAGAACATGGACTCGTATTTACATAGGAATGAAAGAGAGCCATGAAATATCTGGCCACATTAATTCGCTGTTTACAGCTTAGCTATTTTAGTAATGGGGTGAGCTTGAACCTTCCAAGCTGAAGCGCCACATCTCTATTGTCTTCATTATTTAAGGTCTTACCAATATTAATAAGTTTTTCATTTGTTCTGAAAACAAGCGTGTTCACCCCTTTTTTCAAATTCAGGTCAGCAGAATACTCATCTGGATTATCAATCACTAACGAACTTTGTTCGACACCGTTAACCAATAGTGAGACATGCCTCGGGATATGAAATGAACGGCCCATGAACTTAAGCCTCGTGTTAAATTTTGGGCCTGGCAAGTAGGCATCTTTAGGAATATATATTTTCACAACGGCGGTCTTACCTGACATCCAGCGAATTTCACCATTTTTTAGAAAATCGGGCTGCCCCCAAAAACCTTCACTGAAATAAAAAGTGGCATGTTGTCCGCCGCCTATCAACGAATCCGTCTTATCTTCGGTGAATCGATACAACAGAGAATCACTAAACTCTTTTTCCAGCTTCAAATATCCGAATGCTTGAATAGGTTCCAGTGGAATTCCTTTGTCTCCTGTATTAACCTGAAGAGGCGGATAAGTAACAGGTTTCCATTTCGTAATTACAACGACATATTTGAAGCCCATGTCTCTATATTTTTTTTGAACATCCTCTTCAAATATGTTTTCCCTGAAAGTCTGATAGGTTCCGCCCATGATTTTCTTACCGTGGAACGTCTGATAGGCCATAAGATGTGCTTGACTCGGCCAATCTTTGTTATTCAGTTCCAGGATTGGATAATGCTCTCTATCTTTTGCCAAGTACTTATAAACTTCAGGCATATGATCATATATATTTAATAGCTTAGCATCGGTGAAATCTCCGTATTCAAGAAATACCCCTAAAGCAATTAATACAATTAGAGCAACTCTCAAAGTCTTTCTCTCAATAAAATTTGAAAATAATCGGAGACTGATGCCAAACAAAACCAAAACGCAAAAAATAGTGACAACATGATATCTACAAATAAAACGAAACATTGGTGCAATCTTAAAAAAAACATAAGACAAACCAAATTCCGGCCCCAAGGCAAGAATAATTGAATAGATTGCAGAAACACAAAAAAATACAAAATATGTCCTTGTTCTGGGCGAAAGAATATTGTCCCTGAAAAAAATTACCTTAGTTAATGTACCTGCTATAAATAAAATGGGTATTATGCCTAAATAGACTGCCAACTCATAGACTTCTAAATGTTTTAGCCGTGAGAGGGCGAAATCTTTAAAATAACCTCCCAAAAATGAACTGGTTACGCTCGGGAGAAAATAAAAGACTGGATCTACAGACCGTGATATGGCCTCTTCTAAAGAAAAAACCCGCTCCTCAATATGCGAAGCGAGTCTTTCATAGACAGCGAATGAAAAGACGCTGACCCCCAACCCAATCAATAAACCAGAAATAATGATTTTCGGACTTGCGTGTCCTCTCTTGGAAATAAAATCTTTGATGGATCTACCCACGAATCCCCATCTTATGCTTCTCGGAAAAAAATAAAAAGTAATAATCGATAAAAAGAATGTAATAGATATAAAATAACTATAATAATAGTTCTCACCATAAAATAAGATATAACTAATCACAAAAAAAATAAAATTCTTTAAGTCTGGGTTATCATTTAAAACGATAATTCTCCATACAACAATCGGAAAAAGAAAAGAAATATAAGTTCCCCCATAAGCTTTTGACATAATCACAAAATAAGGTGAAAATGCATAGAAGAAACCAATAATAAAAGCAATAAAAGCATCATTAACTAAATACTTAATTAAAATGAACATTGCTAATGACGCTAAAGATAATTTTATTAATAAGAATATATTGAAAGATAAAATAGGATCTTTAAAAAAGCTTAAAATTATTTTATTTAATAAGTCACTAGTATACATGATCAACTTGCTGCTATGATCATAACCATATGGGTAATTCAAATAGTCAACTTTCTTTGGGTCTAAATCATTAATGTGGATTTGTTGGCTAATCCAGTTATCGGAAATCCAGCCCAAATTATCATGACCTATACCAAAAATGGTGTGTTTCATGTCCATTATCAGTGGATAAGTCATAGCCAGCGACAATGTACTATAAAAGCAAAATATACCGATATAAAATAGAAACTTACGACAAATTGGAGCCATTTGACAAACTGTTGTGCTACGGGAGTTGGGTGAAATATTCGATTGCATCAAAGCTGTTTAGACTTTAGCAATATAACCCTCCGGGCGCGGGAAATCTATCTGGTGCGCAAAAGCAGAACACTTTTACTAACAATACACTGGATTATTCCCCGCTTTGCTTCCGAGCTCGGAGCCGATTAATGGGCATCAATACAAAAAGCATCGTATCTCAAAACTCTTACAGGCTTATTTTTACCTTCAGGCAATATCTTTTTGAGATAATTTAGGATTTTTTGATGAAAGGAAATATCGATCATAAATAGCTTATTTTTTCCAATAGCGAAAGGAATAGCCTTGATTGTTGATGATATCCAAAAATACCTTTGAACTGCTTCTTGAACTTCTGGAAAACCTGAGTGAAGGTAGTCATCTATAATGATTATCCCCCCCAACCCTATAGAAGATTGGGCAATCATCATGTCATTTAGTACGACTTCGAAATAATGCCCACCATCAATGTGAACCAAACGAGCATTTTGCATTTTCTGAAGGACCCCGTTTTTCAGGAAGAAAGAATTGCTACTATAAATCTCATATGTTACATCAGGAGAAAATGCTAAAATATTCTTCATTAATGCATCATAGGAGCCACAACCACTTAAATCCAAATTCTGGTCTTGACCATTCTCGAATAAATCTATACCTATTACTATTTCATTCTGTCTTGATAATAAACCAAGAGGGATAAGTGTCCTGCCGTGGTGTACCCCAATTTCCCATAGGGCTCCAGAAATGTTCTCTGCTTTTTGAAATTGATCCAGAGTTCTTATTAGCTCAATAAGTTCCTTGTCAACACCCCAGCCCTCAACTTCCAAATAGCCCCCGGCTGCATACTCTTCTAAGTTACTCATTTTTTGCTATTCCTTTCCTTAGATTTTTCATTCTATTTTACTCTGACGGTTTAGCACAAAATGCGTCAAGACAAAAAAGGATGTGAGGAGAATGAGGACCGTAGTTGCCTTCTGACCTTATCGCAGATATTCGGTTTCCAAGTGTCATTATAGTTACCGAGGCGCTGGCACTGGTTCATTACGATCTTTTTGCGATTAGCAGCGTCCTTCCAACTGTTCCGAGAATACGCTCTTCCCGCATTTTCTGTGCCCCTGTCTGCATGCACCGCACAGGCAGGTGGTTCCCGTTCAGACGTTCAGAGGACACCCCGGTTGAACACCCTGGAAGGGAACCCCAGTGAAATGCGCCCCAGTACGATTTTCCGAACCTACCCCGGTTAAATAAAAGCAAAATCAGATTTAACTGGTCAGGGAGGATTGTATCTTTCGACAGCACTTCATACACTAATCGATGCTGTTTATTTATTTTACGTGCTATACTCCCTTTCATTTCCCCCTTCAAAAGTTCATATTCCGGCGGATACGCATACGGATCTCTCTTAATCAATTTTAACAATTCAACTACCTTTGATTTTAGCTCGTTGGCCTCGATCTTTTTCGCATCTTTGCCGGCCTGTTTGGAAAAGATAATCTTATACATCCTTTTCCCAGCCAATATCTTCCAGCGTCAAAGACTCTCTATGATCTTCAGCCATCGCTTGTTTTATAGATGCCGCCATCCCTGGCATATTCTGCAAATATTCAGTATCTGATTCTTGAGCCTTCAGTTTAAGAGACTCAATAAAATCAATAACTTCCTTTTGATATGGTAACGGCAATCTATCAATCTCATCAATTATACGTTCTTTCTCTTTAGGCAGCATAAGTCACACCTCTTCTAATCATAACTCCGGCAGTTTCCTCAACCCCACGTGGTCAAGGAGTTCATTAAAAACATTCTTTTCAGACCAGAGCACTCCTTTGGAATCGGCAAGCTCCTCAGCTTCAGAGGCCGAACCCTCAAAGGCAAAAATCCACGGAGTGACAGTTATGGCATTGGTGTCTTCTCTGACCTGGTCGCCTTGTTCTAAGAGTTCGTCCACTGCTTCCGGCCCGATCCGCTTCGCTACAACAAGCATCCAGCATTGCACAGTTACCCCTCAGACTCCATTCCCCCGATAGTCCGGTACAAGGAAGGTGGAGTTTTGCTATCCTACAGCCAGCGGATTCTGTGTTGGAGGTGATTCTTGCGGCATATTCGGATCAAACTGCTGTTGTAGGGTATTCCTGACTCCCTTGGGCGCTTTGGTTCAAGGTTCAGAATGAAGATTGAGGAAAAAGGCATTTTTGACGAGTGAGCATTCAGTGTTTCGCAGTCAAGGCCTTTTCCTGTTTTACCCTTTCGTATACCCAGATTTTGATCAAGGCCCCTCGGTCCACGCCTATCGTGTCTCCGATACCATCCATCTCTTTGACCGGTTTTTCCGACATATCAAGTGTGATACGTATTTTTTCCCCCTCATGCCGAACAATTTTGGCCTTAGAGATATTGATCAATTATTTAAGGGTTTTTGCGTTAGAAAGTCAATGGAAATGTTCATGACTGGAGACCCGCAGCCTCCCGGCTATGAAAACGAAAACCAAAGGAAAACAGGAGGATCGAACGTCGAATCTGGAAAGATGCAAACCTAAACCTCAGAACCTTGAACCCCGGAACCTATTTCTGATGATGAATGATTCCGGCCAGGCGACAGCCTCCCAAACTACAGATTATCTGCACCAATCTGCGGATCATTTGAGATCACGCCTTTTTGTTTGCAAAATACTACGAATAGGTAGTAAAATGACATCATGAAAAAATATGATCCACCTCGAATGCGCAAGGCTGAGGCTGCTCAATTGATCATTTTGAATGAGGTTTTTTCTCATCCAGAGAGCAGGAACCTCATCTTCCAAGGGGGAACGGCCATCCGTTGGCTTTACGGTGGGCTACGCTTTTCCGAAGACCTTGATTTCGTGACTACCCTTTCCCTGGGCAATGCCTGTGACCTGCTAAAGGCCGTGTCCTTGCCGATCAAAAGGCAATGGATGGTTCATTTTGGGCCAGGTAGCCTGATCCTCAAGGAGAAACCACCCGCCTCTGCCGCCTACCATGCCTTTTTCCAATACACCTCCCCTTCTGGGAGAACAATCACATCGGTCAAGACGGAATTTGAACGACTGAAGGCCGATTCACCAGGTCCCGACTACGAACGATATATCCTTCAAAGCGTTCCCCCTGTAGCGGCATGTGTTGCTGAGGGGCTTCTGAGGCTTCCCCCGTTAACTGCTCTTGTTCAGGTAGAGACAGCGGAGGAGATCCTCTCCGACAAGCTCCGCGCCCTTCTTGAAAGACCCTATATCAAAGGTCGTGACTTCTTCGACCTTTGGTTCTTAACCGATTCCTTGAAAGTAACCCCCGATGCCTCATCGCTACAGAGGAAACTGGAGATGTATGAAGCGCCATTCCGCCTCGCGACGCCGGTCTCGACCTATCTATCCCTGGAATACATGGAAAAGGATAGCTTTGTAAGGGAGTTGGATAGGGACCTGAGCAGGTTTCTCCCTCCAGAATTGCTCACCTTTTTGCAGGGAAAAAAATATCAGCCCCTTGTAAGAGCGGTTTATTTGGCATTTCGACAAATTGAAGAAGCAGCGGCCATTGACTTTGAAATGTATCCCAAAAGGAGAAATCTGGAGCATGCGCAAGAGTCCAGCCCGCACCGCTGATATCCTCCGGTCCCTTGCAGAACCCCTGTTCCGAACGGCTGACCTGGCCAAGCTGACGCCGGATGCCAACATGTTTCTGTACAGGGCCACGAAGAAAAGGTATGTGAAACGAATCGCGAACCGGGTCTATTGGAATGCCCTCTTTCACCCATCGCCGCCCCTGGTGGAGCAGGTTGCCTGCTACGTGAGGCAGCCCTCCTATATCTCCTGCGAATGGGCGCTCCATGCCCACGGTATCCTGCTTCAGAGGCCTCAGGTTTGCACCGCGATCACGCTCCACAGCGCAGTGGGAAAAGCAAAACGCATCCCTTACGAAGGGTACCTCATTGAATACAGCCGAATAACGGAACGACTATATCTATTGGAGGAGATCCAGAACCAGGATGGAATCCTCATGGCCACTCCGGAAAAGGCCCTTTTGGATGCCGTCTATCTTCGCCGGCAGGTGCCTTTCCAAGATGAACTGGAGTGGGAAGATCTGGATAAAACAAAACTGGAAATGCTTCTTGCAGTATACCCTCGCAGGGTCAGGATTCGCATGGAGCTGAAAGAATGACACGGATCTTCATTATCCGGGCTCATTTCGATCTTCAAACATGTTTTCTGAATATTGTCGACATCGGCAATCAATTTGTCAAGATATAAGACGAGATAACGCATGTTCAAGACCTGAGGAAATCGGCTATTTCATCCGATATCTTTGTAATCCCGTGTTCACGTTGGATGTAGTCTTTTGCCCGCTGTGATATCGTCTCCATGAGATCAGGGCTTTTCAAAAGACGGAAGAGAGAATCGCGTAGATCCTTTTTGAGATCCTTGTTGCTGATCTTAACGACGATATCATCCGGCAATTCGGAAAACCAGGCATCATCGCTGACGATGCACGGTTTTCCAAGGCCCAGGGCCCGGATCACCGCACCAGAGGTTTCACCCATGGTCGGGTGCCTGAGGTTGATCACCACATCGGAGCACCTGATGAAGGTATTGAAATCAACTAAGTCCACATAACCTGTCTTTCGGATGGTTGGGCTGAGATACTCGTCAATATAGTCCCCCGCGCCCACCATCAGATAGATCAATTTGTTATCAAATTTCTCATTAAGCGCATTCACGGTTTGGCAAATTATGTGATTTAGTTTTGTCCGATCGATAGATCCAAAAGAGCTTAGAAGGACGGCATTTTCAGGGATATCATATCTGCTGAGAAGTGTTTGCCGGTCAGTAACCGGAATATTGTCGCCAATCAGGTCAACATGATTGATTTTTCTCAACCGCCCCTCACTTTGAATCCTTGTTGACAATTTTTGATATGTATACTCCGAATGAACGAGGAATTTGTTATCAGACCTGATTAGCTCAATGTTTAGGGGCAGTTGATGGGTGAGGTGTTTGCACTCCAGCAGATCTATTCCGCTTTTTGTGTACTTCCTAATTCGATGAATGGCGTTGGCGCCTGCCAGTTCGTATAGTTTGGAATATAGTCTTCCCTTGTTTTGGTAATGACCTATGGTCAAATAGTATTCCACAAAATCGTGCAGGATTATCAGTCCGGGCTTTTTGAGGGCGCATTCGTAGATATAGCCATGAAAGTAAGGGTTGTTGCCGATGTTGTAAATCCAGTGATCGAAGAGATTGAAAACCAGCGGGTCTTTCCTGTAAACCTTGACCTTGAAGTCCTGATAAAGGTTTTTGTTTTCAAGCCGGTAATCATCGATCAGGAGTGTGATGTCAAAATGTTCCCGCAGCCCATAAATCAGGACCTCGGAATAATCAGAGATACCGCTCTTCATGGGCGGAAAGGGGCTTGCGTATAACAGTCTTTTGCGTCGCGGGCCCGGCACTATTGACTCCCTTTCAACAGTGAATCGATGACATAGTCCCAGTTGATGTTCTTTTCGAGCAGGGTATTGTACCCCTGTTCCCCCATCTGTCTCGCCATGCCCCTGTTTTCACTCCATTCATCGATCTTTGCGGCAATGGCCTCGGGATCAGGTTTTATAACAAATCCGTTCTCGCCGTGCTTCACAAACTCCAGCGGTCCCCCCGCGTCCTCGTGGATAATGACAGGCTTCTTTGAAAAAAAGGCCTCCAGGGTGATATAGCCGTAGTCCTCATCATAAGCGCCGAAATAAACCCCGAGGCATCCGGCATAATAGTCTATTTTCTCTTGTTCTGAGATA
>Ga0172370_10004136_pt1 | contig 19623 bp, 21 predicted proteins | sample LakKiv5m_FD_114538 | JGI IMG/M metagenome (GOLD analysis project Ga0172370, IMG submission 114538) | Freshwater microbial communities from Kabuno Bay, South-Kivu, Congo - kab_022012_11.5m | ecosystem: Environmental > Aquatic > Freshwater > Lake | place: Democratic Republic of the Congo...
AGTTGGAGATAGTCCAGAGATAGCCAATGAGTCCGTAGAAGAGGGAACTATTAGAGAGATAAAGGAAGAAATCGGATTGGATATTACCATCAAGGAAAAGTTGGGAGACAATGAATATGTTGCCTCGCATCCGGAAAAGGGCAAGACCTTGAAAAAAGTAACTTACTTTTTGGCTGAGAGTGAGTATCGTGAATTGCAATTGGAAGTTTCCGGAGGTTTAGATGGAGCACGTTGGTTTCAGTTTTCAGAAATCCCAGAATTGCGCATCTACAACGATATCGTGCCATTAATAACCAAAGCAATCGAGATTATTAGTAAGATTAATAAGTAGTTAGACCTTGGGCCATAGATATTAGCGATCAAGTTAATACCCATAGCCCAGAGTCAAAATCGTTATGATTAATTTTTCAGATTTTGAGAAAAAGATTAAAGTATCTTTCAAAGATAAGAATTTACTAAAGCAAGCTTTTATTCACCGTTCTTATATTAACGAAAACCCAAGTGCTGGATTTTCTCACAATGAGCGCTTAGAATTTTTAGGCGATGCGGTGTTGGAATTAGTAGTGACAGATTTTTTGTATAAAAAATACCCAGGTTATACGGAAGGTGAATTAACAGCACTTCGTTCGGCCTTGGTGAATGCTATTATTATTTCCGAAGTTGCGGGAGAGATTGGAATGAATGAATATCTTCTTTTATCAAAAGGGGAATCGAAAGATAATGGCAAGGCGCGACAATATATTTTAGCCAATACTTATGAAGCACTAGTAGGTGCGATTTATTTAGACGGAGGGTATGATGTAGCAGATAAATTTATAAAAAAAACATTATTGCCTCATACAGAAGAAATAGTTTCCAAAAAACTTTGGCGAGATGCAAAAAGTTTAGTACAAGAAAAAGCTCAAGAATTTGTAAGTGTGACTCCTTCTTATCGAGTACTTCATGAAACGGGCCCGGATCATGACAAACATTTTACGGTTGGAATTTGTTTTGGAACGGATTTGATTGCTGAAGGAAAAGGAAAATCAAAACAAGAAGCAGAACAAAATGCTGCGATGTGTGCTTTAAAAGTAAAAAACTGGCTCGATTGATATGCGTTTAAAATCTATCGAAATTAATGGTTTTAAATCTTTTGCCAAGAAAACTCATTTGGAATTTGAGAGTCCTATTGTGGCAGTAGTTGGGCCGAATGGTTCCGGTAAATCAAATGTTGTAGAGGCTTTTCGTTTTGTGCTCGGAGAACAATCAATGAAATCTATGCGGGGCAAGGCTGGACTTGACCTCATCTTTAAAGGTTCCAAAACTCTATCCAAGAGTTCTCGGGCAGCTGCTACTATCTATTTTAATAATCAAGATAAAGTTTTTAAATTATCAAATGAAGGGGGCGAGAATATTGATTTAAATTTTGACACTGTCTCGATTTCACGAGAAGTATATTCTGATGGTTTAAATAAATATATTTTAAATGGTTCGGAAGTTCGCTTGAAAGACATTAATAATCTTTTAGCTTCGGTGAATATTGGTTCTTCAGGACATCACATCATTTCTCAAGGCGAAGCGGATCGTATTTTAAACGCTTCTGCAAAAGATAGACGTGAGATGATCGAAGATGCTTTAGGGCTCAAAATTTATCAATATAAAATTCGAGATGCGGAACGAAAACTAGAACGCACGACGAACAATATGAAAGAAGTTTCTTTATTGCGAAGAGAAAATGCTCCTCATTTAAATTTCTTAAAAAAACAAGTTGAAAAATTTGAAAAAGCCAAAAGCTTACAAGAGGAATTATTGTCTCTCTATGTGGAGTATCTCAAGAGGGAAAGTGTTTTCTTGGAGATAGAGAAGTCAATTTTGGCGCAAGAGAAAAATAAAGTCTCAAGAGAACTTTTCGACATTGCTTCCAAGATTTCAGAAGACGGCGACATAGTATCAAAAGAAGAAAGTATTAAAGCACAGGAATTAAAAAAATTAGAAGAAAAATTTTATGAAATTCGCAGGGTGAAAAGTGAGATTGAAAGAAAGTTGGGTAGAATCGAAGGGATGATTGAAATGGAAGAAAAAAGAATGCAAAAGCCCAAATTGGCGGATAATATTTCTGTTCCCCGAGAAGAATTAGAAGCTTTTTTACGAGAGTCAAATGAATATTTAGAAGAAGCGATGTATATTGATGTGCTCGAAAATGTGGCGCCCCTTTTAGGGAAGATCAAAGATATTTTAAATAGATTTGCCAAAAACTTTAGAGAAGAGGGGCCAATTGATCGAAGTTCTCAGGTAGAAGATTTGAAGAGTACCCAGGCGGAAGTTTTGGTGGAAATGCAAAAAATCGAAGAGGAAGAAAAGAGATTAGTTGGGGCGATAGATTTGTTGAAAGTTGAGATTGCAGGTGAAATGAAGGAAGAAAGAGAAAAAGAAAGGGAAAAATTTACTTTCAAAGTGAGACATCAAGAATTAACTTCCCATTTGGAACTGTTAAAAGTAAAAGAAGACAGTTTAATAAAAGAGACAGAGACTTTTGAAAATGAAATCAAAGAAGGGGCGGCATTAGTAGGGCCCGATATTTTAAGTTATAAGAATTATGAAATCAGAACAGAGCAGGATAAGAATACTAAAGAAGAACAAAAGAGAAAAATAGAGAGAATAAAAATAAAATTGGAAGACATCGGGGCAGGGGGAGAGAGGGAAGTAATGAAAGAATATGATGAGGTGAAAGAACGAGATGCTTTTTTGGCGAAAGAAATGGATGATTTAGAAAAAAGTATCGAATCCTTACGACTCTTGATGGGCGAATTGAAAGAAAAAATCAATGTTGAATTTCAAGAGGGAATAAAAAAAATAAACAAAGAATTTCAAGAATTTTTTGCGTTAATGTTTGGCGGAGGGACTGGGCATCTCGTGGTGATTGATGATCTTAAGAAGAAAAAAGAGGGAGAAGAAGTCGATAGTGAAGACGAAGAAGAAAAAGCCAAAGAGCAGGGGATAGAAATAAACGTCTCTTTACCCCACAAAAAAGTAAAAGAATTACATGCGCTTTCTGGAGGGGAAAGATCATTAACTTCGATCGCCCTACTCTTTGCTATGTCGCAAGTAAATCCTCCCCCGTTTCTGATTTTGGATGAAACGGATGCAGCCTTAGATGAAGCGAATTCTCGAAAATTTGGTGATATGCTCGAAAAACTTTCGGAACACTCTCAATTGGTAGTGGTTACCCACAATCGTGAGACTATGTCACGTGCCGGAGTACTCTATGGAGTCACTGTTGGTTCTGATGGTGCTTCAAAATTGTTATCTGTAAAATTTGACGAAGCTGCCGCAATTGCAAAGTAATAATTTAGTAGATTTTTACTTCTTTATTTTTATTTTCTCATCTGTTCCCTTGATTATCTTGTCAGGTTGGAAGACAGAGTTTAGTTTTACTATGTTTTTATTTATCGTCATACTGCCGTCTTTACCCAGTGCTACTTTTAGCAACATTCCTTGCATAGTATTTTGTGAAAATTTTTGATCAAAAATAAAATTCCCGAGTGAGTAAGCGATAAATCCGTTTTTGTAATTTTCAGTATCTTGTACTACATGTGGATGATGGCCAATTACGATTTTGGCGCCCAAGTCTATCGCCTGGTGCGCTAAATATTCCTGTCGGTCATCATGCTTGGTCTGATATTCTTCTCCAAAATGAAACGACACGACGAGATAATCAACTTGCTTGGAAGCTTTAGAAATTATTTCATCAAAGCGTGGATTGTTAGCCAACAAAACTCCCGGAGTTTCTGGTCCTGCCCTCATCCATTCTGGTCCTTTGTCTGAAAATCCTAAAAATCCGATTTTCATACCATATTTTTCGATGATAGTTGGTTGTTCTGCTTCGATGGAATTTGATCCTCCACCCGTGTATTTTATTTCGTTTTCTTTCAGTCTACCCAGGGTATCTGTGAAGGCAGGAGTACCCCAATCTCCTTCATGGTTGTTGGCCACCGATACAATACTAAAGCCAGCTCCTTTTAAAGCAGGGATTACCGAAGGATCCATTCGGAATGAATATAGATTGCGTTTATCTTTTCCTTCATCTGAGGCTGGTCCTTCTAGATTAGCAAAAACGATGTCGGCATTTTTCAGAATACTTAAATTACTAAACAAAGCTGAATAATCCCTTCCAAAGTTTTTTTTGACAGAACTTTCCACTCCACGATCAAGCATTAAATCTCCTCCGAAAATCATGGTAATAAAATTTGGTTCCGTTTCTTCTATTGCATTGTCTTTGCTTTTAACCCAAGCCATGTCCGCGTCATTATCTCCTCCATAGTAAACGTTTTTATTTAAATAACTTAATAAACTTTTCACATCTTTCGATCGATCGGTGCTTCGTAATATCACAATTCCAATATTTCGGTAACCCTTTTCTCCTAAAGGGAGGGTAAATAAAGATACGGCGGTTTCTTTTGCTTCATCTGTGTAGCCTCTTTTTCCTCCTTGGTATCCTGGGATATCCAAGAATTGACTATTGCTAAACCAAACATGAGTTTTGTTTTTATAGCTTTTTAGAACTGAGGCTTGGAGCAAGTTGGGCATTTCTTTTTTTAAATATTTTGAAAATTTAAAAAGATCCAGAGCCGTTGATTTGTTTCCGGGGGAAAGCCCACTTGGGTCTTCAAAGGTGGTATTTAACAATTCCAAATTTTTTGCTTTTTCATTCATTTTTTTTATAAACAAATCTCTCCCAGAATTTTCGGCAATTATTTCCGCAGCGTCGTTGCTCGACTCTAAGAGTAAGGGATAAATGAGCTCTCCAACTTTGATTTTCTCATTCAGGTAAAAGTCTCCATTTTCTCCGTAAGTGGCGAGAGCTTTTTTCGATACTTTTGTCACTTCTGTTTGATTCTGGATCTCTTTAGAAACAGTGGCTGTCATCAATTTTGAAACAGAAGCGATCGAGAATATTTTTTCCTGATTTTTTTCTAGAATTATTTCTCCAGTATCCAAGTCACCGACATAATATGCCTCTGCTTCTACTTTTGGTTTTTTGTTAGTGTCTTTTATGAAGTAAAAATTTTGGGAAATATTTTCGGAGCTTGGTCTTTGAAGAGAAATATCGGGGAGAGATATATTTTCAATAGGAAGTATTTTTTCGTATCCAACACTCTTGGTGGCAACCATAGCCAAAAGCACCCCTAAAAGGGCTGCAATACTTGCCCACAGGGCATGTTTTGTTTTTATTGGCCTATTCATTCTACCTATTTTAAAATATAGCACAAAAATAGAACCCATTGAAGCAAGTTTCGTTATTTGCCTTTTTGGGAATTTATGCTAGTATCAGGGTATGTTAAAAATAAGATTACAAAGGATAGGTAGAAAGAATGACCCGTCGTTTCGGGCTGTTTTGACCGATTCCAAAAACAGCACCAAAAGTGGGAAATTTTTGGAAATAGTTGGTACCTACAATCCAAAGGCTGGTGCGACGACCTTTAAGTCAGATCGAATCAAGTATTGGATGTCGAAGGGAGCCAAACTTTCAGATACTATGCACAATTTTCTTGTTCAAGAAAAAGTTATTGAAGGCAAGAAAATGAATGTTCTATCCAAGAAGAAACCAACTATCAAAAGGAAAGAGTTGAAAGCCAAAAAATAATTCGGTATAATTATGGAAAGCAGTTATTGGTCGGATACTGCCTTGATTAAAAAATTTTATCTCTGAATACTATGCAAGACGCTGACAAGATATTTTTGGAGTATGTAGTGAAAGCACTTGTGGACAATCCGAACGATGTCAAAATTGATCGAACTGTCGATGAGATGGGAGTACTTATTTCTCTTACTGTAAATCCTGCCGACATGGGCAAGATCATCGGGAGAATGGGGAATACTGCTAAAGCAATCAGAACATTACTTCGAGTTATCGGAATGAAGAACAATGCGCGCGTTAACTTAAAGATTAACGAGCCGGAAGGAAGTGAAAGACCAATGTCTTCCGCTCCGAGTTCTTTGAAGACCGTAGATCAAGCAATGGAAGATTTAAAAGGAATCTAGTTACCTAAACAAGAGCCTCCCGATTTTAATCGGGGGGCTCTTGTGTTATTATGACTTTATGCGTTTTCATGTAATTACAATTTTCCCAGATATTTTTGATTCATATTTAAATGAATCAATTTTAGGACGGGCGATTAAAGGAAAGCTTATTTCTATTAGATTTTATAATCCTAGAGATTTTATAAAAGACAATAGAAACAAGACTGGCTATAAACCTGTTGATGATAAGCCTTATGGCGGAGGCCCGGGTATGGTTATGAAAGCCGAACCACTCCTGAAGGCAGTGACAAAAGCCCTGGGCTCGTCGAAAGGCAAGAGCCGAAAATTTTTGATAATAAATTTTATACCTTCTGCTGAAAAATTTACCACAAATACTGCAAAAAATATTTCAAAAAAATATACTGACGTAATTTTAATTTGTGGACGTTATGAAGGCATTGATGCCAGAGTAGATAAAATTTTAAAAACTAAAAAGATTTCGATTGGAGATTATGTTTTAACTGGCGGAGAGATTCCTGCCATGGTATTAGTAGACTCTATTTCTCGTCAGATTCCTGGAGTGCTTGGTAAATACGAATCGCTCGAAGAAGAACGTGTGTCTTCAAGTGAAGTTTATACTCGTCCCGAAATTTTAAAATATAAAAATAAAAATTATAAGGTGCCAAAAGTGCTTCTCTCTGGCAATCACAAAGATATTGAAAATTGGAAAAAGTCGAAAAAATAATATATCATAAAAATATGATCCCGTTAGAGATTTAATGATTTAACGGGAGAGTTAAGTAAAAAAAATTAAAAAAAGTTTATTTAGTCAATAAATTATAAATAAGATACGGAAATCTAAAGATTTCCTATCTCTAACGGGATGAAAAAAGAACGAGACAATTTTAAAGAAGGATTTACTTATGATGATGTATTACTGGTACCTCAATATTCGGAAGTATTGCCCAGGGAAGTGGATATATCTTCTAAGTTGACCAAAAAAATCAAATTGAATACCCCGATTATTTCAGCTGCAATGGATACTGTTACCGAATCAGCCATGGCGATAGCAATGGCCCAAGAAGGAGGAATTGGAATTTTACATAAAAATATGACCATTGAACAACAGGCAGCAGAAGTTCGAAAAGTAAAAAGATCTGAGAGTGGCATGATTCACGATCCGATCACTTTGCCGGTTGGGGCTCTCGTCCGTGAGGCCTTGATGGTTATGCGCGAAAATAAGATTGGGGGAATTCCAGTTGTGGATAAAAATAAATGTTTGGTTGGAATTATTACCAATCGCGATTTGCGTTTTCAGAAAAATTTAGAACTTAGAGTAGAGGAGATAATGACTAAAGAAAATTTGATTACCGGAAATGTAAATACCGATTTAAAAAAAGCGGAAGAAATTTTTACCCGACACAAAGTAGAAAAACTTCCCCTAGTGGACAAAAATAATAAATTGGTTGGCTTGATTACTTACAAAGACATTATGAAAGTGAAATCAAGACCCAATGCTTGCAAGGATAATCTGGGGCGCCTACGAGTAGGGGCAGCTATTGGGGTTGCCAAAGACACTCTTCTAAGAGTTGAGGCCCTTTATCAAAATGAAGTAGACGTGGTGGTACTTGATACTGCTCATGGACACTCAAAAGGAGTGATTGGAATGTTGAAAGAAATAAAAAAGAAATTTCCAAAACTGGAAGTAATTGTTGGAAATATTGCGACCGCTGAAGCAGCGAAAGATTTAGTAAAAGCAGGGGCGGATGCTCTGAAGGTTGGAATTGGGCCAGGTTCGATTTGTACTACTCGGGTAATTGCCGGAGTTGGCTATCCTCAATTTTCTGCTGTTTATAATGTTGCGGAAGCGGTTAAAGGAACTAACGTTCCTATTATCGCCGACGGTGGAATTCGTTTTACTGGGGATATCCCAAAAGCTATTGCAGCGGGGGCGAGTGCTATTATGGCTGGATCTTTGTTTGCCGGAGTGGAAGAGTCACCCGGAGAAACAATTATTTATGAGGGTAGAAAATTTAAAACTTATCGTGGTATGGGTTCGATTGAGGCAATGGAAAAAGGCTCCAAAGATCGATACTTTCAAGATGCCGAAGATGATATTAAAAAATTGGTTCCTGAAGGAATTGTGGGAAGGGTTGCTTACAAAGGAAATCTTTCGGAAGTTGTTTATCAGCTAGTGGGTGGACTCCGGGCGGGAATGGGGTATTGTGGGTCAAAAGATATTCCGACTTTTCACAAAAAAGCAAAATTTACTAAGATTACTCAGTCTGGGATAAAAGAAAGTCATCCACACGATGTTTCTATTACCAAAGAGTCGCCCAATTATTCAAGTGGTAAATAATTTTAAAATGAAAGAACAAGACAAAAAGGGGTTTGTAGATGTTTTAGTGGGTTTGCAATGGGGTGATGAGGGAAAGGGTAAAAATATTGATGAACTTTTATCAAGTGGAATTTATAGCGGCGTAGCACGTTTTCAAGGTGGAGCCAATGCTGGGCACACACTCAAGTTTGAGGATAAAGAATTTATCGGACATATTGTTCCGTCAGGGTGCTTACGTGAAGGAGTGGAATTGTATGTTGGTAATGGAGTAGTGGTGGATATTGTTTCTCTTGTGAAAGAGATTAAAGAATTAAAAAGTCTTGGCTTTGATGTAGCTTCACGACTTTTTATTTCAAATCGGGCCAAATTGGTGACATATTTGCACCCTTTTATTGACCAAGCAGAAGAAGCTTATCGGAGTCGGAGTGGGACTAAGATTGGCACTACTGCCAGGGGTATAGGTCCGGCATATGGTGATTCTCGTGCCAGACGCGGACTCTTGCTCGGGGATATTCTTTTTTCTGATTTCTCGGACAAAGAAAATAAGCTAGCAAAATTCCATACCGAACTATTAGAAATGTACAAAAATGCCGGAGTAGAAATTCCGGAAGAGAAAATTATTGAAGCTCAAACAATTTGGAATGAAGCATTAGCGGAAGTAAAAAAATTACAGATTTGTGATTTGTCTTACTTAGTTCAAAAAAGATTAAAAGAAGGAAAAAATATTTTAGCCGAAGGTGCGCAAGGGATTATGCTTGATATTGATTATGGAGATTATCCAAATGTCACCAGCTCTAATACCTTGCCGGCAAACGTGTGTCTTGGGCTTGGAGTATCTCACAATGCGATCAGAAATATTTATGGAGTAATCAAAGCTTATACGACAAAAGTGGGTGGGGGAGATTTCCCGGCCAGAATTAAAGATCAGGAAGTAGAAAAACTCTTTCAAGAGGGAGGTCATGAGTTTGGTGCTACAACTGGGAGACCCAGAATGTGTGGTTGGCTTGATTTATTTGCAATCAGATATGCGATAGGACTTTCCGGAGCAAATAAAATTTTTATCAACAAAGCTGATATTTGCCCGACGGATAAAGTGAAAGTTGTCACGGGTTATAAAATCGGGGATAAAACTATGGAAGAATTCCCACTTCGTTTAGGGGAAGTCACTTATGTCATCACAGAAGAAATGGCTGGTTGGGGTGGGGCGAACTTTGGAATTACTGAAAAAGAAAAAGTTTCTCCGGCACTTAGTACATATTTGAGTTATATAAAAGATAAGTTGAAAGATCTTGAAGTGGAAATTGTTTCAGTTGGGACCGGCCCTGGTCGAGAGCATTCTTTTGATTGGGGTAAATAAATTTTTGCAAAAAAGACAGAAATACACTAATATCTATGGGTAAGTGTTGTTTTGACCGTTGTAGCTGTTTTGGTAAATTAAAAAGAAAATAAGCCGTTGTAGTTGTTTTGGTGGGTCGTTACGGAGAGGAGTTTTGTTAAAAAATTTAATAAGCCGTTGTAGCTCAGTTGGTAGAGCACGATATTGGTAATATCGAGGTCCGCGGTTCAATCCCGCGCAACGGCTCATATTGTAGAGACTTTTTGTTAGGTGTTTTTTAAAAAACAGGGGTGTTTACTTATGCACCGGTTATCCACTTTTATTTGACATAAAGATAGAAATATAGTATATTGTCTATCTAAGTGGGTTTTATCAATTTTAATCTTATTAGACGGCTCACAGCCTACTGTGGAATTTTATGAAGAAAATAGCAATGTTTATGGTGTTTTTAGGTCTATTGTTAGGATTTAAGGTTTATGCTTCTAGTGTTGGAAATCCAATAGATGGGGTAGCCACTGAAGTAAGTTCAAGCATAGTACCATGTTGTATTGTTGAAGATATTGATCCGATAAATGAAGATACAACATCCCCAATTATTACCCTTAGTGATTATAATACTAATCCAACCAACCAAGACATTACTGTTACTGCGAATACCAATGAGGGAAGCTTAAATACAACTTCTCACACATTTACAGAAAATGGAAGTTTTGAATTCATTGCCACAGATATTGCAGGGAATATGACAAGTTTAGTTGTTACAATAACCAACATTGATAAAGTAGCACCAATTTTTGGTTTTCTCCCTGTTGATTTAACTAATCCAACAAATCATGATATTACCATTCGGGTAGTTTTAGGGAATGTTAATCCAGATGAAATAGTAACATTCAATGCAACTTCTCACACATTTACAGAAAATGGAAGTTTTGAATTCGTTGCCACAGATGAAGCCGGGAACACAACCAGTAGAATAGTAACTGTCACAAACATAATCAAATCATCTAGTAGTGGCAGGAACGGTTCTTATATCAGAAAAGCAATAACCCCAGTAGTTGCGATTGCCCCCGTCATTCCAGTTGGAAAAGTCTTAGGTGAAACTACTTTTAAATTTACTAAACTTATGAAAGTTGGTTCACGAGGGAACGAAGTAATGGAATTGCAAAAAAGACTTGCCTCCGAAGGACTTTACGCTGGGGCAGTTGATGGAATTTTTGGTAAAATCACCAAGAAAGGTGTAATTGATTTCCAAGTAAAAAATGAAGTAGAACCAAAAGGTATCGTTGGTCCGATGACTCGAGAAATGTTAAATAAATAATTTATTTAATTATAAAAAACACCCTCTTTAAATCAGAGGGTGTTTTTTGTATAATGAAGCCAGGTGAGAATACCTTACCTAGGCTTGACTTTTAATAATAATTATTATATTATATAAATATGTCGAAGTTTTTGCTTCATTTTAAAAATCATTTTGTTCCACATTCTGGAAATGATCACAAACCACATCTTTTCCGAAACCAATCGATTTTGGTGATTTTGATAATAGTGCTTCTGGCTGAAGCCACTTTTCTTTTCCAAATTTTATTTACTTTTAATAAAACAAATTTACTGGCTAGTGTTTTGCCAGCAGTACTTACTTCTATTACTAATGAAGATCGAGTTGCAAACAAAGTTTTGCCACTAGTTGAAAATAATTTATTAGATCAGGCAGCCAAGATGAAAGCAGAGGATATGGCTTCTCGGGGATATTTTTCTCATACTACTCCCGATGGAAAAAATCCTTGGTATTGGCTTGATCAGGTAGGTTATAAATATAGTTATGCGGGAGAGAATTTGGCAGTGAATTTTTTTGAATCCAAAGATGTAGCCGAAGCTTGGATGAATTCTCCGACTCACCGAGCCAATATTGTGAAGAAAGAATTTACGGAAGTAGGAACTGGAGTGGCTAATGGTATTTATGAAGGGAAAGCAACAGTTTTTGTGGCTCAATTTTTTGGTACTCCAGCTGGGGTAGTTTCGAAGGCCACTTTCTCCAAAGATTCTCGAAAATCCATTACTCCAGAAGTCAATAAGTCTAACAACAAAATCAATTCTATTGCGACCAAAGTTTTAGGAGAGTCGACCACTAAATCGGAAACCTTTTCTTTTTGGGATGAAATTTCTATTTCACCTCGTACTTATTTGGATTATTTATATATTGCTCTTTCATTTTTAATTGCCTTCACCACTTTTTTAATTTTAATTTTAAAATCAAGAAAAAAGCATCCATTTCTTTTCTTGCGAGGTCTTGCAGTGCTTGCTTTAGTAATTGCTTTTTCTCTCATTAATAAAAATATTTTTACCAATGAAACCAAGGTTCCGACCGAAAATACTGCCAATAGTATTGGGTCAGTATCCAAATGAGTATTTGCAAATAACTTTATTTAAAGTTAAATTTAAATAGTTGATTTATTTTTGCCAGTGTAGCTCAGTTGGTAGAGCACCGCTTTCGTAAAGCGGGGGTCGACAGTTCAATCCTGTCCACTGGCTCATGGAAGACTCAAATATTATTGATCAGAAAATAAAAGAACTTGAAACGGAGATGGAAGCTCCTGATTTTTGGGAGAATAAAGAAAAGGCGAAAAGTATTATCAAAGAAATAGGGGAGTTGAAGAATAAAAAAGAAGGTTTTGGAAAATACGACAAAGGAAATGCTGTTCTTTCGATTGTTGCTGGTGCTGGGGGTGACGACGCGGAAGATTTTACACGAATGTTACTGGATATGTATATGAAATATGCTGATCGAGAAGGGTTCGGAATTTCTTTTATTCACGAACATAAAAACGATCACGGAGGCTATCGTAATGTTTCTTTGGAAATGTCTGGAAAAGGTGTTTATGGAAAATTAAAAAATGAATCGGGTGTGCATCGTTTGGTCCGGATTTCGCCTTTTAATGCTAAAAAATTGAGACACACTTCTTTTTCTTTAGTGGAAGTTTTGCCCAAGTTTTCTAAGTTGGAAGAGAAAGATTTTGTAATACTTCCAGGTGATTTGAAAATTGAATTTTCGCGAGCAGGAGGACCCGGGGGGCAGAATGTAAATAAAAGAGAAACTGCTGTTAGGATTGTGCACACCCCGACTAATATTTCAGTGCATGCCTCCGGTGAACGTTCTCAAGAACAAAACAGAGAAGCCGCCTTGTCTATTTTGAGAGCAAAAATTTTTAAAAAAGCAGAACAAAAAAAGAAAAGTATTGAAGAGAGTATGAAGAAAAGTGGTAATACAGAAATAGAATGGGGAAGTCAAATTCGTTCTTATGTTTTGCATCCCTATAAGATGGTGAAAGATCATCGGACAGAAGTTGAGACCGCTCAGGTGGATTTGGTCTTCTCTGGTGACTTGGATTTGTTTCTTGAGGCAGAGAAAGGTTTATAAAATAAAAAAACGCGACGATTAGTCGCGTTACAAGATTGCTGGAAACTGATTTCCTAAAAAGGAATGAACTCTCCTTTTTTGTGCATTTCTCCAGTTGCGTGGATTATGATGTCCACGACACGTCGTTCTGCTTTGGGAATCTCCCCTATAAGGACCGGCCCAGGCCCCTGTTTTAACTCTTCAGCTTTTTCACGAGATTTGTGATGCTTACCTGCGAAGGTCTTGAGGACCGCGTTGAACTTCTTCTTCATGATTTGGGGTTTATAAAAAAATTAATACTAAAGAAACCAACAGAAGATAATAAATCCATAGAGGTTGGCTCCTCTTCAGGAATTTCTGACAATATTCCCAGAAGTCTTTCCATTTCTTCTTTCGGAATTTCTTCTCGGTGCCAGAGCAGACAATGTAGAGCAAGGGAATTTGTCAGAAGATATTTTGACTTACTGGGTGTTGGGAGGAGGAAAAAATTTGCTTTCCCTTTTTGTCCGCAGGAACAAAAATTTGGACCGAAAAGTCCAGCATTTATTTTTTTTCTCCTGTGCCACAGCCAGATGAATTGCTTGGCTGTTTGGTCGATGACTGAGTTCTCGGACATTTGTTTTTTGGGATTTATGAAAAGTATTCCCATTTCCCTTATTATTTCCTCAATACTTCCAAATTTTGCTGAAAGGGTGTCAAACCTTTCTTCTAATTTTTTTTGGCGGAGTCTTTTGATTTTAAGCTCCCAAAATATACTACTACTCATATTAGTGTTTTTTGGTTAATGAAGTACTTTTTATATCTTTTTCAACATTACTACATATCTGACCAAAAGTCAAAGGTTGATTTTTATTTTTTTGTGATAAAATAAATGAGTGATTTACTTTAATAACGTTTCGAAAGTTTATAACAAAAACTCGGCGGCGCTTGATGATGTCACCTTGACGGTTCTCGAGGGGGAATTTGTTTCTATTGTAGGACATTCTGGAGCTGGTAAGACCACTTTGGTAAAAATGATTCTTGCCGACGACTCTCCTACTTCCGGCACAGTATTCTTTGAGTCTCTCAATGTCCACAGATTAAAAAGTGATGATTTGACCAACTTACGTCGCCGGATTGGAATGGTTTTTCAGGATTTTCGGTTATTAGCCAACAAGACTGCTTATGAAAACATCGCTTTTGCGATGGAGGCAGTTGGTAAAACAGACGAGGAAATAAAAAATGACGTACCCCATGTTTTGGAATTAGTTGATTTAAAAAACAAAACGCATCATTTTCCTAGTCAAATGTCTGGGGGAGAACAACAACGACTCTCTATTGCCAGAGCGATTATTAATCAACCAGAAATTATCATTGCCGATGAGCCGACTGGAAATTTGGATCCAGTTAATGCGTATGAAATTATTCAAATATTAAAAAAAATAAACGATCTTGGTACGACTGTTATTTTAACTACTCACAATAAGGGAGTAATTGACTCAATTAAAAAAAGAGTCATTACCATGGAAAACGGTAAAATTGTAAGAGATGACAAAGAGGGTAAATATACGATATAATAGGTTTATTATTATGACTTTAATCAAAAGAATAATTAAATCAGGATTTATTAATTTCAAAAGAAGCGGATTGATTTCTTGGGCTTCGGTTTTGATCGTGACGATTACTTTGTCGGTAATTACGATTATCATTTTGTCACAAGCAATTCTGAATTATTCTCTAAACCAAATAAAAGACAAAGTGGATGTGACTATTTACTTTACTGTTGGGGCAGAAGAAGACAAGATTTTTGCACTGAAAGAGTCTTTAGAAAAATTACCAGAAGTAAAAGAAGTCTCATATACTAGTGCTGAAGAAGCATTAAAAATTTTCCGAGATCGACATTCGAAAGATTATCCTACCATCCAGGCATTGGATGAAATAGGGGAAAATCCCTTGGGGGGATATTTAAATATTCGAGCGAAAGAAGTTTCTCAATACGAAACGATTGCTAATTTCCTAAAAGGAGACTCTCTTTCTGTTTCCGGATCTTCTTCGATTATTGATAAAGTGAATTATCATCAAAATAAAATAATTATCGATCGGTTGAACTCGATTATTGCTGGTGCTCAAAGACTGGGATTTCTGATTACATTTATTTTGATCATTATTTCAATTATTATTACCTTCAATACAATTCGACTGGCTATTTTTATTTCCAAAGAAGAGATCGGAGTAATGCGTTTGGTGGGAGCTTCTAAAATGCGAGTGCGGGGGCCGTTTATGATCGAAGGTGCAATTTATGGAGCAGTAGCGACGATTATTACTCTTTTGTTGTTCTTACCTGCAACTGCTTGGTTTGGGCGCAATATGACTGATTTCTTGGGGCTTAATTTATACGATTATTATATTTCAAATTTATTTCAAATTTTTGTTATTGTGCTATTATCAGGTGTATTTTTAGGAATGATTTCAAGTTTCCTAGCTGTTCGAAGATATTTAAATAAATAAGAAAGCAATGAAAATGCAAAAAAAAGATACTTGCAAATATATTTTTGTAGTAGGGGGAGTGATGTCAAGTGTAGGGAAAGGGGTAACCGCTGCTTCTATTGGTAGGATTTTAAAATCTAGAGGATGTTCAGTGGTGAACATAAAGGCAGATATGTATGTGAATCTTGATGCTGGAACTATTCGTCCAGCTGAACATGGAGAAGTTTTTGTAGGGGAAGATGGAGTTGAAGCGGATCAAGATTTAGGTAATTATGAACGTTTTGTTGACCAGACCAGTACACGTCTGAATTATATTACTACTGGTCAAATATATGCTGAAGTTATTAAGCGGGAACGAAATTTGGAATATGGGGGAGAAGACGTGGAAGTTTACCCGGACATTCCAAAAGAAATAATTAGACGCATAGAATCATGTCAGCAAAAAAACAAATCAGAAGTTACCATTATTGAATACGGTGGCACAGTCGGGGAGTATCAATTACTTCCTTTTCTGGAAGCCACTCGAATGATGAAATCAAAAAATCCGGCTGATGTATTTGTGGTATTGGTAAGTTATTTACCGATGCCAGCATTATTGGGTGAACAAAAATCAAAACCAACTCAGCGTGCAATAAATGACCTTCATTCTATGGGACTTAATCCGGATTTTGTTATTTGCCGATCGGAGCGACCAGCAACAAACGACATTAAACAGACTATCAGCAATGTTTGCAGTTTGTCTGTTGAAAGAATAATCTCTGCTCCGGATGTGTATTCTATTTATGATGTTCCAGTAAATTTTGAAAAAGAAAACTTAGGGGCTACCTTACTCAAGGTTATGAACTTGCCGGCGCATCAAAAAGATATGGGCGAATGGACCAAACTCGCTGGTAAAATAAAAGAAATAAAAAAGGAAGTAAATATTGGTATCGTGGGTAAATATTTTAATTTTAAATCATGCAAAGATACTTACATTTCTGTTATTGAATCCATCAATCATGCTGCTTGGATGTTAAATTATAAACCGAATATTATCTGGCTTGATTCTGAAGAATATGAAAAAGATGGAAAGAAGTTAAAAGAACTTAATAAATTAGATGGGATTATTGTGCCAGGTGGCTTCGGTAATCGGGGGACCGAAGGAATGATCCTGGTTGCTGATTATGCTCGCAAAAATAAAATTCCATATTTTGGTTTGTGTTTAGGTATGCAGATAATGACAATTGCATATGCAAGGTATATTGCACAATTAAAAGATGCGAACTCAATTGAGCTTAATCCCAAAACTCCGTATCCAGTTATTGCTACAATGGAGGATCAAATTGAAAAGATTAAGAATAAAAATTATGGTGGCACAATGCGACTTGGGGCATATCCTGCGGTTCTTAAAGAAGGGAGTGTTGCAGAGAAGGCATATGGTGCTAAGAAAATCTCTGAACGGCATCGCCATCGCTATGAAGTGAATCCTGTATTTATTGAGCAATTAGAAAAAAAAGGTTTAGTGTTTTCAGGAATTTCTCCAGATAGACGACTGATGGAAATTGCTGAATTACCAAAAAGAGAACATCCATTTTATTTAGGTACTCAATTTCATCCAGAATTTAAATCTCGTCCACTTTCTCCCCATCCTCTTTTTACCGCTTTCATTAAAGCCTGTATAAACAAGAAGGGGTAATTTGGTTGACTTTGTTTATTTTTTATAGTACAATCATGAAAGAATTAGTTTTTGATATTCAATTCTTTTTGGATTAATCTTTTAAGGTTTTTTAGTAAGAAATTTTGAAAGATTAATTCAAAAAACATTGATATGAAAATTACCAAAGAAAATTTAATTAGAACTGGATGGGTTCTGAGTGACCAATCCACTGGAGGTATCGAATGGTGGATACAGGCAAAAGATCTTTTAATCTACAATTCTTACGAAGAAGAGGTTGTAGGAGTGTTTGCCAATATCTGTTTTTAAATTCATTCCAAAAGAAATCAAAAAAAGAGGGGCTTGGATCAAATCCATAGCCCCTTTTTCTATTCGATTACTTTACAGAATATTTTTTCCGCTTCCTCTCTGGAGGAAAAGAATTTTCTGAGATTGTTTTCTCTGTCGGTTATATTTTGAGTCAATTTCTCCATTTAGTACAACTTTGAAACATTTTTATTTCAAAATAAAAAGCCCGGGGTTGGCGGCAACCCTGGGCTTCGGAAGGATGGATACCGATCAATAGTATCCTGTTCTGTATTTTAAGAATAGGTGCCAATAGAGAAAATAAAACAGACATAAGGCACAACTCTTAATCTTGTCGGTGACAAAGAAAATTCCTTCGAAGATTTCTCCCAGAATCAAGAAAAATACTCCGAAGAGAAAGATGATCACATGTGCGAGCACAAAGATTATACCAATTAAGGTTAAAAAGATAATCGCGAAAATGTATACAACGCCGTCTTCAAAAAATTTCAAAATGAGTGCGAATTTCTCATTTTTTACCAAGAGCAGAATTCCCTTTCGTGAGACAATAGCAACTGCCATTATCACAAAGAAAGAAAAGGTCAGAGCGATTTTGAGCAGGTAATTTTCCATGGCGAATCATTTTAGGTTTATTGACTGTTCCAGAAACCCAAAAGAGAAGGCTTCCAAAACAGCCAACAAAGCATATCTCAAGGAGCTAGAATTATGTCTCTAGTGTACATTTATTCCAAATTTAGTCAATGCTGAGCACTTCGAGCTAGAACCTTTTGGTTCTTTGCTCTGTAGGGTTTTTTAACTATTTTATCTTACCATAACGACACAACTCGAGTGCCTCAGATTATATTAATTCTTTTTAAGCATTACATCTCTATAGTGAGCAATTAATTTAAGTTTACCTCTATTATCACTTAGTTTATATCCTCCATAATCCAGATCATCAAAACGTCCATGAGCTATGTTATTTCTCATATCTTGAATTTTTCTCATCAGTTTTATTAAATTATCTTTTTTATTTATATAAAGTTTTTCTATAATTCTGATTTTATCTCCAAAATGTAATCTCTCCATTATTATATCCATAGCAATCTGTCTTGCCCCAAGCTGAACCTCTGGATAGATAATTAAATCTTCTGCATCTTTTTCAACCATATATGATATCCAAAAAACAAAATCAACGGCTTCAAATTGTTCTTGAGTAAAAGAAAATTTTTTCTCTATCATTTTTCTAGCAATATCTTTATTTAAACCACTAAAATCTATGCCCATCTCCTTAGCTTTCTGTATTAAAATATCTGGATCACCATCAATAAGTTTTTTTATTTCTTCTTCGTCCATAAAAATTAAAGTCCAAGAACTGTCATTTTTTTATCAATTAAAGTCGAGCCTTTAGATTCACGGGGGAATGAACCATTTTTATCAAAGAAAGTAATTTCATGAGCCGGATGATTAGCTTTCTTAGGGAAAAAAGATATAATATTTTCAATATCAGTAAATGGTGCCTTATCCAATTCTTCACCCTCGATTTCTGCAGTATGAGCTCCTGAAGACAACGATCCTGTATTCGGTCTCTCCTCTATGAGTTCTCCCATTTTTGTAGCGGCCAATTGCCAATAGGTAGCAAGGGCTATTTCATGTTCAACGACAGACCCTTCATGAAATTTTTCAAGATGCTCTAATAACTCTTTCGTGGCGTTCCATAAAGAATCATATTTAGTTGAGCCTTCGGAATAATCAATTCTACATGATTCATGCAACATTAAATAAAACATCGATTTAAGTAAATAATCTTTTCCATCTATGTTGCTTTGTTGAGAAAATACTTCAATCCAACTATCATCTATTTTATCAAAAATATGAGGATAATCTTTAAATTTTTCTTTTCTTCTTTTTTCGTATTCAGCATCAGCTTTTTCATTAGAAATAGTATCTATCTCATTTTGTCTTTGACGATAAATACGATAAATATAGTAAGCTATTATTGCCAAAATTATTATTATAATTGTTTCCATAATATTTATATTATATCGCTGATAAGTAAGAATTAAGAGCTATTGATGTATCTCGAGCATAATAACCTTGCAGGTCAGGGACTCGAACCAAGATAATATTCTAAACAATCCAGTTTATTC
>Ga0172370_10004139_pt1 | contig 19620 bp, 10 predicted proteins | sample LakKiv5m_FD_114538 | JGI IMG/M metagenome (GOLD analysis project Ga0172370, IMG submission 114538) | Freshwater microbial communities from Kabuno Bay, South-Kivu, Congo - kab_022012_11.5m | ecosystem: Environmental > Aquatic > Freshwater > Lake | place: Democratic Republic of the Congo...
AACAGGAATGTCTTTGCTGTGCGCAAGTTGAATAATTTCTTTTACCGGATTAACCGTTCCTAACGAATTAGAAACATAGACCACTGAAATCAATTTCGTTTTTTCGGAAATCAGTTTTTCGAACGCATCAAAAATGATTTCTCCTTTATCGTTTATCGGAATTACTTTCAGCGCAGCTCCTTTTTCTTCGCAAAGTAGTTGCCACGGAACAATATTGGAATGATGTTCAAGGTGGGAAATAATAATTTCATCACCGGCTTTAATAAATTTCTTTCCAAAAGAAGAAGCCACAAGATTGATTGAGTCGGTCGTTCCCTTTGTAAAAATGAGTTCAGATAACCGTTCAGCGTTGATGAACTTCATAACTTTTTCGCGCGTCTGCTCATATTCCGTTGTGGCTTTCTGGCTAAGCGTATGAACGCCGCGGTGAATGTTGGAATTGACGGAAGTGTAATATTCTTTTTCTTTTTCGATAACGCACATCGGCTTTTGCGTTGTGGCGGCGTTATCAAAATAGACGAGCGGTTTCCCGTGAATCAGCGTATTTAGTATCGGGAAATCTTTTCTGATTTTTTGCACGTCAAATATTTTTTGTTCTGTAGTCATTAATTCAATTCTTTGTTATAATATTTTTTCCGCCAACAGCGCTTCAAGGTGATCGCGCACTTGCAGCATTGAAATTGAATGCACAACGTCGCTCGCAAACGCATACAGAAGGAGCGCCTTCGCTTCTTTCTCTTGAATACCGCGCGCCTTCAAATAAAATAATTGTTCTTTATCCAACTGTCCCACCGTGGCGCCGTGCGAACATTTTACATCATCGGCAAAAATTTCTAACTGCGGTTTCGTGTTTACCAACGCTTCATTGGATAGTAAAATATTTTTATTTTGTTGATACGCGTTGGTCTTTTGCGCATCTTGCCGGACAAACACTTTCCCGTTAAAAACCGCGTGCGCGGTATCGTTTAAAATTCCTTTGTACAACTCGTTGCTCAAGCAATTTGGTTTTGCGTGATCGATGGAGGTGTGGTTGTCAATAAACTGTGAGCCTTCGGCAACATACAAACCGTTTAAGCGGCATTCAGCAAACTCGCCGAGAAATTTTGTGTTCACGTTATTTCTTACAAGCGAACCGCCGAAATTAATGTTGTATGAAGAAAAATTACTTGATCGCTCAAGCTCAACCGCTAAATGAGAAATATGAAAACTCTGCAGCTGCTCATCTTGAATTCTAACATGCTCAACAACCGCATTTTCATTAACCAGAAACTCCGTTACTTGATTCGTGAAATACGATGACGCGCCAAACCCGGCGAAGGTTTCAATTATTTTTACTTGAGCATTTTTACTTATCACAAATAGATTTCTTGGAGAAACAAAAATTTCATCGGCGTGCGTCAGGTATAAAATCTGAATCGGTTTTTGAATCACCACTCGTTCCTCAACAAACACAAATGTTCCGTGGTCCGCAAAGGCGGTGTTTAATTCGGTAAAAATATTTTTGCCGCCGGAAGAAGATTTGGAAAAATAATCCAGAACAAGCTGCGGATGTTTTTTTATCGCGTCAGAAATCGTTTCAAGAATTAATCCTTCGGGCAGCGATTCAACATCAGAAAACTCTTTTGAAAAATAGCCGTTGATAAAGACCAACGTAATAAATTCATTCTTGTTAAAAAGATATTTGCCGATGATTGCCGGATCAACTTCCGGGATTGCATTTGCCGGTTTGAATGATTTATTTAAAAGCGGATTAATATTTGTGTACTTCCACTCTTCATCTTTAACCGTAGGAAAATTCAACGCGGAAAATTTATCAATCGCATCTTTTCTGATTTTATAAAGAGGAGAAACATCTTCACCGGTCAAGAGAGTTTCGAATGATTGAAACTGCCGGATGAATTGTTCCTTCATCGTGTGTGATGAATTCATATTACACAAGCTCCGCAGTTTCTTCAATAATCCAATCGTAGCCTTTATCCTCAAGATCCAGCGCAAGCGACTTATCACCCGATTTAATAATTTTTCCTTTGTATAGCACGTGAACAAAATCGGGAACGATGTAATTTAAAAGTCTTTGGTAATGCGTAACCACAATCGTTGCGTTCTCAGACGATTTCAGTTTTGTTACTCCGTTTGCAACAATGCGGAGCGCGTCAATGTCCAAACCGGAATCAGTTTCATCAAGTATTGCAAGCTTCGGCTGGAGAACAGCCATTTGAAAAATCTCATTCCTTTTTTTTTCGCCTCCGGAAAATCCTTCGTTCACCGAACGGCGTAATAAATCGTCAGATAATTCAACGAGCGACATTTTCTTTTTAACGAGTGTAAGAAATTCCATCGCGTCAAGTTCTTCTTCGCCCCGGTATTTGCGGATTGAGTTCAAAGCATTTTTTAATAATGTAGTGTTTGAAACTCCCGGAATTTCAACCGGATATTGAAACGCAAGAAAAATTCCTTCGCAAGCCCTATTCTCGGCGGGAAGTTCGAGAAGATTTTTCCCGTTAAAAAGTACTTCTCCTTGCGTTACTTCATAATCTTCTCTACCGGCAATAACTTGCGCAAGCGTACTTTTCCCGGAACCGTTCGGTCCCATGATAGCGTGTACTTCACCTTTGTTTACAGTGAGATTAATTCCTTTTAGAATTTCTCTTCCGTCAATGTTCGCATGTAAATTTTTTATTTCAATCATTCCTAATTCCTTCCGCCGGAGGCGGGCTTTAATTCCTAATTCCTAATTCCTAATTTTTAATTCGTAATTCTATCCAACGCTTCCTTCTAAACTTACGCTTAAAAGTTTTTGCGCTTCAACGGCAAATTCCATCGGGAGTTCTTTAAAAACTTCTTTGCAATAACCGTTCACTATCATGTTTACCGCGTCCTCGGTTGAAAGTCCGCGCTGATTTAAGTAGAAGATTTGATCTTCGCCAATTTTTGAAGTTGTCGCTTCGTGCTCAACAATTGCGGAAGGATTTAACACTTCCAAATAAGGGAAAGTGTGCGCGCCGCATTTATCGCCGAGCAAAAGAGAATCGCACTGAGAAAAATTTCTTGAGCCTTCCGCTTTTTTACCAATACGGACAAGTCCACGGTACGAGTTGTTACTCTTCCCGGCGGAAATTCCTTTTGATACAATTGTGCTGCGGGTATTTTTGCCGAGGTGAATCATTTTTGTTCCGGTATCGGCTTGCTGATAATTGTTGGTTACGGCAACGGAATAAAATTCACCAACGGAGTTTTCGCCTTGTAAAATGCAGCTTGGATACTTCCAGGTAATTGCCGAACCGGTTTCAACTTGCGTCCATGAAATTTTTGAATTGATCCCTTTGCAGCTTCCGCGTTTAGTAACGAAGTTATAAATGCCGCCAACGCCGTCTTTGTTTCCCGCGTACCAATTCTGCACGGTAGAATATTTTATCTTTGCGTTGTCTAAAGCAACAAGTTCAACAACCGCCGCGTGCAATTGATTTTCATCCCGCATCGGCGCGGTGCAGCCTTCCAAATAGCTCACGTACGCGTCATCGTCCGCAATAATCAGCGTTCGTTCAAATTGTCCTGTGTTCTTCGCGTTAATTCTAAAATAAGTTGAAAGCTCCATCGGGCAGCGGACACCTTTTGGAATATAGATAAACGAACCGTCGCTGAAGACTGCTGAATTTAACGCGGCAAAATAATTATCCGTTACGGGAACAACCGAACTTAAATATTTTTTTACAAGATCGGGATGCTCTTTTATTGCTTCGGAAAAAGGCGTAAAGATGATGCCGAGTTCCGCTAATTTTGCTTTGAAAGTTGTAGCGACTGAAACGCTGTCGAAGACCGCGTCAACTGCAACTCCGGCAAAGACTTTTTGCTCTTCGAGCGGAATGCCGAGTTTGTTAAAAGTTTTAAGCAGTTCCGGATCAACTTCATCTATGCTGTTTAATTTTTTTTGCTGTTTCGGTGCGGAGTAATAGATGATCTCTTGATAATCGATTGGAGGATAATGGACGTTGGGCCATTTCGGTTCTTCCATTTTCAGCCAGGCGCGGTAAGCTTTTAGGCGGTACTCAAGCATCCATTCCGGTTCGTCTTTTTTAGATGAAAGAAGACGAATAACTTCTTCGCTCAAGCCTTTGGGAATTTCATCGGTTTCAATATCGGTCACAAAGCCGTATTTGTATTCCTGGTCGGTAAATCGTTCTAAATGACTAATTTCGTCCAAATTTCTTCACTTTCAAATAAAAAGAATTAATTTTGTTAGTAAACTTATACTTACTATACAAAAAAGTCAAGATTAAAGTTCCGATTTTTTAGCGAAATTATTAAAGTTTTGTGTAACCTCGAAGGTCAGAATAGAAAATTGATGTTGACCTTCGAAGTTGTTATCTTCCTAAAGAGTAAAAATATTTTGAATCAATCACTGGTTATCACCCAAAGCATTTTTAAGTTCGATTGTAAAAATTTATAAGAAAGTGGGTTGCTTTATTTCTTCATCAGTTTTACATAAAAAATTGCCAAGGGGGATAAATGAGATGTAACTCTCTCTCCGTTTATTTTCTGCAAAATTACAATTAGTTTATTGCCACAAAATCCAACAAGTTATTGAACGTCTCATTCAATTTAAAAACCATGTTCGGCGCCACCGGTGTGGATCATTATCCTCTTTGAACTTTTTCCGAATAGGAAAGGCTGCTTCTCAATTAACTACAGCGGTAGGATTCATTTTTAAAAATTCTTTCCAATCTAACCCAAAGGATCCAATTAACAGAATTTTTTGCGGATGGAATTGATCCTTAAAAAATTCCGCTCCTTTCACTGTTTTTGCAGCAGTACTTTTAACTTCAATCCCAACAACATTTTCGTGATACTTTAATACGAAATCTATTTCATGATTATTGTGGCGCCAATAAAAAATATCATATCCTTCGGTAATGGAATAATTCAACAAATGCGTTCCAATTGCCGATTCAACGACTCTCCCCCATTTTTCCGGTTTCAAAATTACTTCTTCAAAAGTTAAAGAAGAAAGAGAACTTATTAACGCAGAGTTATAAACTTGAAACTTAGGGCTTGATGCTCTTTGCCTGGCAATATCGGGGCTATATTTTTCTATTCCCGCTAAGAGTCCGGCATTTGATAACAGATTCAAATAATGTGATAGGGTAGTTGTATTACCGGCATCTTGCAGTTGACCAAGTATTTTTGTGTAAGAAAGAATTTGTCCCGAATAACTGCACCCGACTTCGAAAAGGTTTTTGAGCAAAGAAGGTTTATCAATCCGCGTTTGTAGCAGAATATCTTTTGAGATTGTTGTTTCAATAAGTGAATGCCTGATATAATCTTTCCATCTTCTCTCGTCTTTTATCAAATCTACGGAACCAGGATAACCGCCAAACCAGACATATTGCTCTTCAGTTATTCCAAATGCAGATTGCATTTCTGTCAACGACCAGTGATACATTTTCAGTAGTTCAAACCTTCCGGCTAACGACTCGCTCAACCCTTTTTGGATTAATAACGTTGACGAACCAAGCAGTACTACTTTTATATTTACGTTTTCGTTAGTATCTTTATCCCAATTCCGTTTGATGGAATTGCTCCAATCATCGATTTTTTGAATCTCGTCAAAGATAAGAAGGAACTCTGCCGAGCCTGAAGTTTTTAACTTGATGCGAGCAACCTCCCATTGCTGCTCCACCCAAAGTGCATTTGAACCTGACTGGTTATCTGCGGAAACGAAATGAAACAGAATGTTGATTTCGGTGACAAGTTGATTAATTAGTGTCGTTTTACCAACTTGTCTCGGTCCAAGAATAACTTGAATCCTCTTTCTTGGCTCGTTTATTCTTGTTTTTAGGACTTTAAGGTGTGGTCTTTTGTAATTCATATTATTTTACTCAATGTCTTGAGTAAAATTAAGAGATATTCTTTCTTATTCCAAAAACTTTCTATAAATTCTTATACGATAGAAGAGTGGTTCGCAGAACTTTTACTAAGTAGAAAAAGTCAAGATTAAAGTTCCGATTTTTTTTAACAAAGATTGATGTCGGCAAACTGAATATGTTCCGTTGAAGAATCAGATTAAAATGGTGATGAAATCCAATCCGAATAGTTTTTGTTAGTAATTACTTTGAATTGTGAATTAGGGTAAGACTTCCGCCATGCTACGGGTATTTTCACTTTTGTGTCATTCCATTTCATTTCAAAGGCGAAGAGATTTCCCTCTCTTTCTTCAACCAGATCAATTTCCTGTCGGTCATACGTCCGCCAGAAGTAATTGTTAACGGTCATCCCGTTGTAACTTTGAAATTTTATTCTTTCGCTTATCATATAATTTTCCCATAAAGCGCCGATATCATTTCTAAAACTTAGAGGTTTAAAATCTGCAATGATAGCATTTCTCACTCCGTTATCGAGAAAATAATATTTAGAACTTTTTACAATTTCTTTCCTAAGGTTTTTGCTGTATCCTGTTAATTTATGAACAACAAACATTTTGGAAAGCAGATCAAGATATCTTTCAACCGTATTTTTTGACATAGATAACTGCCTTCCTAATTCTTCAATAGAGATTTCACCTCCCACTTGAAAGGCGATTAGTTTAAGCAGGTTGAAAATTTTTGAGGAATTTATAACGTTTTCAAAAACCAAAATATCCTTGAAAAGATAAGAGCTTACCAGCGAACGCAAGTATTCTTCTTTTTCTTTTTCGTTCTGAAAATTTATTAATTCCGGCATACAGCCGTATATTAAGCGTTGTTTTAAACTATCAGCTTTCTCTTCCGGTTTTTCGAGGAGAGAATACTCAAGTTCTGAAACGGGGAAAATCTTAATCTCATGTTTACGACCGGTGAGCGGTTCGCCGGTGCGATTTGAAATATCAAATGCAGAAGAGCCGGTAACCACTATTTTCAATCCCTCAAACGAGTCAACAAATAGTTTTAAGATAAATCCTATCTCAGGAATATATTGTGCCTCATCAATTATTAAAAGAGATGCATCGCCGATTATATTTTTATAATGTCGTTTACTTCGATACTTTAACATCTCGTGGACGGCGAAATCCTCACCGTTCCAGAATAAGTATTTCTCTTTAGTTTTGTTTATAATTTCTTGCAGTAGAAATGTTTTTCCTACTCGTCTGGCTCCCAATATAATAACTACTTTTCCGGGGCTCAATTTTTTATTGATTAAAGATTCAGCTATTCTTTCTATTTTCATGATAATTCCGTCATTTAGTTGACGGAATTTATGTAAATTCCGTCAACAAGTCAACCGTATTTGCATTTTTCGGTGTTAGTCATTTTTTTATTGATCGGAGCTCCCTGTAAACGCTTCTGAATAATTTGTTTTTGGCATCGTTAATTACGTAAGGCTGAAAAAAGTCTCAATCAAAAATGAGAAAGTGATTTTTCACTTGGTTGTAGATGACGATGCTGATTTTCAGATTTTTCACGTGCGGGTTGAGTTTTTCTGAAAACTCCGTTTTGCATTTATTGTTTTAATAACATGGATTTTATTACCGTAATAAATTACCTTCTCATTTTGATCCGATAGTGCCCCAAACAATTCAAAACAGCAAATCAACCGAGAACGTGTAAAGGCATACTATTTGTTTATATATGGCGATGGACAAATAGAATAGACGAATGGATGCGTGATTGAAAGAAAGCAAATTGAAATTCTGAAGGTTTTCTACTCAGTCATGCAAACATTCACTTCCGGGGTGAAGAGAAATTTTTTATACTCGAAATTCAATATTCAAGGTGTAATTATGTTTAACTTTAGCTCGAAAAAACAATTTCTTTCTTTCGTTTTTCTCCTCACATTTACAGCTTTCACTTCAATCTTTCCTCAAAAAAACTTTGTTACGGTAAAAGGAACTCAATTTATAGATGGCGATGGAAAACCGTTTTTACTTCAAGGAACAAATCTCGGCAATTGGCTCAATCCCGAAGGGTACATGTTCCATTTTGGCGATGTGAGTTCATATCGTTTAATTAACGAGGTTTTTTGCCAGCTTGCCAGCGCGGATGATACAAGAAATTTTTGGAAGACTTTCCGCGATAACTACATCACCAAAGAGGATATTCATTTCTTAAAACAAACCGGACTTAATCACATCCGCGTTCCATTTAATTTTAAACTTTTTGTTGTTGAAGATAATCCAACGGTTTTTCTCAACACCGGATTTGAATATCTTGATAAAGTAATCAAGTGGTGCCGCGAAGAAAAACTTTACGTGGTGCTTGATATGCACGCAGCTCCCGGTGGACAAACCGGCGCCAACATTGATGATAGCTGGGGTTATCCTTATCTTATGGAAAATAAGGAAGCGCAAGATTTAACCGTAACACTTTGGAAACAAATTGCCAAACGTTATGCGAATGAAAAAATTATTATCGGGTACGATTTGCTTAATGAACCGATCGCCCATTATTTTGAAAATAAAGAAGAACTGAACAAACAACTCGAACCGCTCTACAAAAAAATTACCGCCGAAATAAGAAAAGTCGATAAGCAGCATATCATTTTTCTCGGCGGAGCGCAGTGGAATACGAACTTCAGCGTGTTCGGTAAACCGTTTGAAGACAAACTTGCTTACACATTTCACGGTTATTGGATGCCGCCGGTGCAAGCTCAAATACAGCAGCACATTGACTTCAGCAAAAAATATAACGTTCCGATGTGGCTTGGCGAATCTGGTGAAAATGAAAATTCGTGGATTGATTCTTTCCGCGTAGTGCTTGAAAAAAATAATATCGGCTGGTGTTTCTGGCCTTATAAAAAAATGGATTCGCCGCGCGGAATTGCTTCGTTTGCACGAACGGCGGAGTGGGATTCGATTATCGCTTATACAAAATCAGACCGCAAACCATTTGAATATGATATGTCCAAACGTCCGACAAGAGCGGTGGTAAAAAAAGCTATGGCTGATCTACTGGAAAATATCAAATTCAAAAATTGTAAGATCAACGAAGGATACTTGCAAGCGTTAGGCGTAAAAAAACAATAGATACGAATATGCACATGAAAAAAATTCTACTCTTCTTGCTTTTAACCGCAGTTGTTTCTGCGCAATACGATGACTCCGGAAAACGCGGCGTCTATTTTCACAAAAAAATTTATACCGATACACCGATTCCAACCTTTACCCAAGCCTCCAAATCACTCCCATCGCCAATTTTGGAAAATAATCCCGAGTTGGTAAAACTTTATTGGGCGGCATGGGAAATGGCATTCGATCATTTTAAAAAACCGCCGAAAGGTTCGCCGTTTGTTTCAAATTATATTGATGAAGCATTCGCGCCGAATATTTTTCAGTGGGATACATTTTTTATGCTGATGTTCGCCCGTTACGCAAATTATCTTTTCCCATCGATTCAATCGCTTGATAATTTTTACTGCCGCCAATATGAGAACGGTTATATCTGCCGCGAAATAGTTGAAGCCACCGGTGAAGATTTTGTTTTTGAAGGAAGAGAACATACCGTCAATCCGCCGTTATTCAGCTGGACTGAAGTTGAAAATTTTAAAATCACCGGAGATAAATCGCGTTTTGAATTAGCGCTGCCGGTGCTGGAGAAATATACCGAATGGCTCGAGAAATTCCGCAGAAAAGAAAACACGAAACATCATTTGTATTGGCAAACGGGACTCGGTTCCGGCATGGATAATACACCGCGCAGCGGCTCCGGATGGGTTGATATGTCGGCTCAAATGGCGATGATGTACAACGACATGGCGTACATGAGCAATGAACTCAATCTTAAAGAGAAGGCGTTATCATTTAAAGAAAAAGCGAAAAACATTGGTGAAAAAATCAATCAATTTATGTGGAATGAAGAAGATGGATTATACTACGATGTTGATGATAACGGTACTCAAATTAAATGCAAAACGGTTGCGTCATTCTGGCCGATGCTTGCGGGAATTTCAAATCAACAGCAGGCGGAAAAAATGCTCGCAAATTTGAAAGACGCAAAAACTTTTTGGCGGACAATTCCTTTTGTTTCTCTGGCGGCGGATGAAAAAGAGTATCGAGCCGATGGTAAATACTGGCTCGGAAGCGTGTGGGCTTCTACCAACGTGATGATTATTAAAGGTCTCGATAAACACGCGGTTGGAGAAAACGCAAATTATTTTAATGAATTTTCAACGCTCGCAACGGAAAAATATCTTGAAGGAATGTATGAAGTTTATAAGCGAACAGGAACCATCTGGGAAAATTATTCCCCCGATTCGTACGCGCGAGGCTTATGGTCACGTCCAAATTTTGTTGGCTGGAGCGGCTGCGGACCGATTGAGTTGCTCATCGAGAATATTTTAGGCATCCGCGCAGACGCAAGTAAAAATGAAGTCTTCTGGTACATAAATAGAATTGATAAACACGGGCTTAACAACTTGCGGTTCGGAGATGTTACCGCCTCGTTCGTGTGTTCAAAAAGGAAAGCTGTTGATAAATCGTGTAAAGTGGAAATTACTTCGAACAATTCCTTTCAACTAAAAATTCTTAATTGGACAAAACCGGTAAAGGTTTTTGAGATCAAAAAAGGCTTAAATAAAATAACGGTTGATTAAAGCGGAAGGCGAACATGAAACAAAAATTATTTCTTCTTGCGATTCTTTTCTTGTTGACGCAATCATTTTCAAACGCACAATTTATTTCACTGCCGGGCAACTGGCTTTTCAAAACGGGAGATGATGCCGCTTATAAAGAAGTGAAGTATGACGACAAAGATTGGAAGTATTTACTCGTCCCCGGTAATTGGGAGAATCAAGGATACGCCGATTATAATGGCTACGCCTGGTATCGCGTCCATTTTCAAATCGCTAAAAAATATTTGAACAAAAAACTTTTTTTGCGCTTGGGCAAAATTGATGACGCGGACGAAACATATTTAAATGGTGAATTTGTCGGCTCTACGGGAAAATTTCCACCAAAAGAAGAGACCGCATGGAATGAACAACGCGTGTATGAAATTCCGCCAAGCATGTTAAAAGAAACAAACGTACTTGCAATTCGTATATATGATGGACAAGGCGGCGGCGGGCTGCACGCCGGATTAGTAGGCATTTTTGGAAATCCTGAGTACGGACAAAAAGCCACTCCCGGTCCGGCGCCTAAAAAATCTTTTTACCAGATGACAACTTCAAACGGACTTATCGCCGCTGTTTACAACGAGCAGCTTGATGTGATTGAGTCGGTCGCACCTCATATTTTTCAAATGTATGATCTCGGCAAGCCGGTAAAACCTTTTGTTCGTTATTTAAAACCTGCCGTTGAAGAGAAACCGCTTTCGGCAGCGTATTTAAAAAATACCCATATCATCAAAATAAAATATTCCGGTTTTTCAGTCTGCTACTTTGCATCGTTTACCACCAACGAAAAAATTTTTTACGCCGTTGCCGAAGGGAAAAAGGAAAAGATAAAAAATCTTGATTTCACTTTTGAGAAAGATCAAAACGATGTTTTATATAAAACGCTGGTAATTGAAAGTACGAACAACACGGCGCAAAAATATTTTCTCTTTTCGTTCAATGATTCGTTACACAACAATACTACTCTACTGGAACGGCGGTGCGGCGAACAACAGTTAAAAAATCTTTTGGCAAGTGAAGTGAAATTCATGCAGACGATTTTCAGCAAAGCCCGCATCCCCAAAGGATTAAACCGCAGTGAACGGAATTTGTCGGAACAATCAATTGCAATTTTAAAAATGGCGCAGGTTTCGCAGCATGAAATATTTGAAAAGTCACGGGGACAAATTTTAGCGTCGCTTCCGCCGGGGAATTGGAATATCGGATGGCTTCGTGACGCTACCTATGCAATTCTTGCCCTAAATAAACTTCATTTATTTGAAGAGGCAAAAAACGCGCTCAACTTTTTCCTGCATGCCGATGACGGTTATTATAAAAAATTCATCTGGAAAGATTCGATCGACTACGGCGTAAAAGTGAATTACAAACTTTCCGTCTGCCGTTATTTCGGTATCGGAAAAGAAGAATCGGATTTTAACGAAAACGGTCCCAACGTTGAGCTTGATGGTTTCGGCTTGTTCCTTACGGCGTTTTCTGATTATGTAACCGCTTCGCGCGATACGCAATTTTTGCGCGTGAATTACGAAACCGTAACCAAACTAATTGCCGACCCGATCCTTTCTTTTATTGAACCAAACAACTTGATCAGAAAAGATTCCGGTCCGTGGGAAATGCATCTTCCCGGTGTGCAGCAGAGTTTTACCACAATTGTAAATGCTGCGGGGCTACGGGATTTGGCTTCCTTATTGAAAAAAAATAACTACGGCGATTACCAAAAATATTTTGACGGCTGTGCTTCGCTTACCGAAGGGATAAAACAAAATCTTATTGTTGATAATAAAATGATCAAAGGATTTCGCGAAGCCGATTCTTCATCCGTTTTAAATTATTATGACGGCGGAGTAATGGAAGCGTTTACGCAAAATCTTTTTCACGATAAAAATTTATTTAACAGCAATTATGCGGCGTATGAAAAAGGTTTGCGGATTGATAAACGCCGTGGTTTTTCGCGGTTGAATAATCCCGATTGGTACACTATCAGCGAATGGCCCTTTCTTGATTTACGAATCGCAATTGCTCTTAATAAATTTGGTAGAAGAACGGAAGCAAAATATTTACTCGATTCGATTACCGGATACGCGAAACTCAATTTTAATTTTATTGCGGAGCTTTACAATTACAAAGATGAAAACTACGGCGGCGCAGTGCCGATGATTGGTTACGGAGCCGGTGTGTACATTTTGGCGATCGATAATTTTTACAACAAATAAATTAGCTCGCGGCGTTTTTGCCGCGGCACAACTACACCAACTGAGGAGAACGAATGAAAAAAATCTTTATCATCTTTCTGATTGCCGCCGCATCTTTTGCGCAGCAAAAACTTCCATACCAAAATCCAAAACTTCCTGTTGATACGCGAGTTGAAGATTTATTGAACCGGATGACGCTTGAAGAAAAAATTGATATGCTCGGCGGAACGGGTTTTGCAACAAAACCAAATACGCGACTCGGCATTCCCGAACTACGTATGACCGACGGACCGCTCGGCGTTCGCATTGATAAATCAACCGCGTTTCCTTCCGGAATAAATTTAGCGGCTGCCTGGAATCCGGCGCTTGTTGAAAAAGTAGGGCATGCGCTTGGGCGCGAAGTTAAAGCTCACGACGCGCATGTACTCCTTGCGCCTTGTGTAAACATTGCGCGCATACCAAACGGCGGAAGAAATTTTGAAAGCTACGGCGAAGACCCGTTTCTCGCATCGCGCATGGCGGTAAATTATATTGAAGGTTTACAAAAAGAAGGCGTTGCGGCAACCGTAAAACATTTTGCCGCGAATAATCAAGAGCATGAGCGGATGTTTGTTGATGCGCAAATTAGTGAACGAGCGCTGAATGAAATTTATCTTCCGGCATTTAAAGCCGCCGTGCAGGAAGCAAATGTGCTTTGCGTAATGAATGCGTACAATAAAATCAACGGACACTTTGCAAGCGAGAATGATTTTCTTTTAAAAGAAAAATTGAAAAAAGAATGGGGCTTTACCGGTATGGTGATGTCCGATTGGGGAGCCGTTCACAGTTCTATTCCAACGGCTAACGGCGCAATGGATTTGGAAATGCCTGAAGGAGAATTTCTAAATCAAAAGACGTTATTACCGGCAATAAAAAATGGTGAAGTAAAAGAATCAGCCATTGATGAAAAAGTGAGAAGAACGCTGCGTACTATTTTCAGACTCGGACTTTTTGAAAAACCAAGTTTGAAAGACTCTTTTACTCCCGGCACACGAGAAAATCGCGAAGCTGCGTTTCTTGCCGCGCGCGAAGGCATCGTTCTTTTAAAAAATGAAACAAATATTCTTCCTCTTGATTTTTCATCGTTAAAATCTATTGCCGTTATTGGTCCAAACGCAGATAGATGCAGAACCGGCGGCGGCGGCAGCTCGCAAGTTGATCCGCTCGAAGCGCCGACTCCGCTTGCGATCTTAAAAGAAAATTTCGGAGCGAAAGTGAAAATCAATTATGCTGCGGGCGTTAGACTCGACGGCGAATCAATTCCTATTCCTTCTAAATTTCTTTCAACAAAAAATGGTGAAGAAGGATTGCTCGGCGAATATTTTCCGAATAAAGACTTAAGAGGAAAACCGACGTACACACGAATTGATCGCGGCGTTTATTTTGATTGGGGCGGCGATTCTCCTTTTAAAAATGAAAATTGGAATGTTGATACATTCTCCGTTCGATGGACTGGCAAAATTAAACCGGCGGTAAGTGGTGAATTTATCCTCGATCTTATCAGCGATGACGGCGTGCGCTTATATCTTGATGATGCGTTGGTTATTGATCATTGGAACGACCACGCACCGGAATCGCGCGAATATCCCGTGAATCTTTCCGCCGGAAAAGAGTACAGTGTAAAAATTGAATATTATGAAAACGGCGGCGGCGCAGTTTGTAAATTTGGTTGGGCTTTGCCGGGCGAAGACCCGTTGGTTGCCGCCGTTAAAGCGGCTAAAGAATCTGAGGCGGTTCTTCTTTTTGCGGGAACTTCTCCGTTGTATGAATCCGAAGGATTTGATCGGAAGGATTTAATTCTTCCTAAAAATCAAGACGAACTGATTAACAAAATTGCCGCTGTAAATAAAAATGTTATCGTCGTTATCAATGCCGGCTCACCGGTGTTGATGGATAAATGGATAGGCAACGTAAAAGGCGTTTTGTTCGCGTGGTTCGGCGGACAAGAAATGAGCTACGCAATTTCTGATAATCTTTCCGGCAGATATAATCCTTCCGGTAAATTGCCGGTAACTTTTCCGAAACACTGGGAAGATTGTTCGGCATTTTCTTCTTACAAAAAAGATAGCAGCGTTACTAAATACACCGATGGAATTTACGTAGGGTACCGCTACTTTGAACACAATAAAATTGAACCGCTGTTTCCGTTCGGATACGGAATGTCCTACACAACTTTTTCATACGACAAGCTGAAGCTTTCTTCAAAGAAGATGAAACCGAATGAAAAACTTAGCGTGACATTTAAAATTAAGAACACCGGAAAAGTTGCCGGAAGTGAAATTCCCCAGCTTTATATTCGCGATGTTGAATCAAGTGTTGATCGTCCGGTAAAAGAGTTGAAAGGTTTTTCAAAAATCTTTTTGAATCCCGGTGAATCAAAAACGGTAACGCTAACGGTTGATAAATCAGCTTTATCTTTTTTTGACGAAAAGACAAAATCATTTATCGCCGAGCCGGGAGAGTTTGAAATTCTGATTGGAAGTTCTTCTGCAAAAATTGAGTTGAAAGATTCGTTCGTTTTAAAATAGATTTGTTAAAATTCCTCCCTCACCAAAAACCCCTCTTCTGCAAAGAAGAGGGGCAAGGGGAGAAGTTAAATGGCGCGGCAGGGAGACACAAGTTTCAAAATCTTTTCAGCCTTTCAATTTCCGACGCGAGCGCGGCAATGCCGTACGGCGTTACAACAGAAATTATGAACGCTTGATTTACTTTTTGCACTTCGGTTAAACTTTGAACAAAATTGCCCTGCATAAAAAAGTTTTCCGCCTTAAGGATGACCAGATCATTATAATCTAAACTTGGTAGATAAGGAAAGAACCATGCGGGGTCTTTCTTTAATGCAATGTCTGCAAATTGATTTGAAGCGGGATAATTTTTTACCGCGTTCAACACAATTGCGTGTCCCGCAAACAACGAAGCGTCCGGCTCATTCATCAATTCAGCCGACATAAACATTTCAACGGCTTGCCGGAGGCTATCCTGCTTAAAAAGCAGCCACGCCAAACCGGAGAAAGCTTCGGCTTTAAGAGAATCAACCTCAATAGCCTGATGAAAACGGAGATATGCTTCGGCATATTTGTGTTGAGTAAAGGCAATCCAGCCGCCGTTCATTTCAGTTTCGTAAAGAAGCAGCGGGTCTTCCGGCTCAACGTTACAGCTTGTAAAGACCGACACCGCTATCAACGCGCCGATAAAAAGGGTTACAATATTTTTCATAAAAAATCTCCTATTCAAAAAACTTTTCATCTGTGTACTCTCATTCAATATTCGTCACTTACTTTAATAAAATCATTTTACGCACTTGATTAAACGTACCGGCTTTAATCCTGTACAAATAAACGCCGGATGGAACTTGTACATTGTTGTTGTTCATTCCGTTCCAGGTAACCGAATATCTTCCCGCCGATGCAAAACCGTTTTGCAGCGTTGCTATTTTAGCTCCCAGCATGTTGTAGATCTCAAGCGAAACATCGCAATCTTGCGGAAGATGATATTGAATAACCGTTGAAGGATTAAACGGATTTGGATAATTTTGTATTAACGCAAACGTTTGAGGCAGATCAATTTTCTCTTTTTTATCTGCGTCAATTCCCAATTTAATTTTTCCAAATGTTGTAAGTGAAGCGGTAACTGTTTCTCCTTTTATATTCACATCACTTGGAACGGGTTTCCATTCACCATCAGTTAGAGTTAAGACGGATAACTTGAATGTTTCTTCGTATGTTTCGCCTGCAAAAGAAAGTTTAACCGATACCGGTTTGTCAAATGTTTTTTCCGGCTGCAAGTGATAAATTTTTTCGTTCTTCACATTTTCTTCTTCTATACTGAAAAAAGTTTTTTCTTGAACCACACCCGGCAGAACCGTGAGCGTAAGTCCTCTATCCGGACTGCTGAATGCGGCAGCCGTGTTCGGCAAGATCATCCCGACTGCAAATTGTCTGGTAGTATCTTTTTCCGTTCCCAATTTTGAAACCACCCGAGAGTTAATCGTGTAAATTGCGGTTGTATCAAATATAATTGCAGTTTCATAAACGAACGCGGAGTTTGGCACCGGCTGCATTTGGTATGTTGCCGTGTCTTTGTTGCGCCAAACTTTAGTAACGGGCAATCCGCTCAACAGCGAATCTGTTACCAAAACGATATTGCAATACTGCGTTAACACCGGATTTTGAAATACCGTAACTTTTATTGAAGGAGGAAGAACGGTTATTGAAAAATAATTTTTACTTGTATCAAGAAGCGCCGGATCTTCCACGGAAGAAATTCTTACTTTGCACAAAATAGAATTAATTTTACCGGCAGCCAAGTTAAAATTAGAATCGGAAGCGGCAACTTGAGCGGCTACTGTTGCCCATGTATCGCCGTTGTTGGTTGTCAAATCAATTTTAATTTTTTCAACAAAACTACTTTGCCATTTTATATCATACGATTGCCCGTAATACCAGCTTTCTCCCCCTTTAGGCGAAGTTAACGAAAGCGCCGGTGTATAAATTGAAAAAACTTTGTCCGTTGTATCGCCCACCGTGTTATAAAACTTATCAATTATTCTGATGAAGCATAACGACGAAGTTACTTTTGGAACGAGCCAGATAAGTTTTTCGGTTTTTGCTCCGAATGATTTTGAAACCGGAGTCCAGGTTTTTCCGCTATCAATTGAATAATCAATTAAAAGTGAATCGGAGTTTTGATTCTTCCACGTAATATCGAATGAACTTCCGCCTTTAATATTTTCTCCGCCGTTGGGTGTAAGCACGGTTAGAGTCGGATTCATGATTGTGAAAACTTCAAGCGATGAATCTGCTGTTAACGTATTACTCCGGTCGGTGATCTTCACTCTGCATTGTGCGGAAGTAATGTTTTGCGGAATGTTCCAATCATACGCAAGCAGTGCAGCCGGCACGCTGTTGGCTATAAGCTGCCACGTTGCGCCGTTGTTCAGCGAATATTCTAATTTTACGGAATCAACAAAATTGTAATTCCATTTGACTTGCTGTTTACTTCCCGAAAACCATTTTTCTCCTCCGTTAGGCGCAACAACCGTTAACGGTTTTAGAATAGTAAATTGTCCGCTCACTGCGTTTATTTCTTTTAAGGTGATGTCGGAAATTTTCACTTTCGCTTGATCGGTGGCGGTTCTTGGAATCGTCCAATTATAAACGCCCGAAGAAGCCTCAAGGGAATCTTTTACAACCAACCAGTTCGTTCCGTTATTGGTAGAGTATTCGATGGTAATCTGTTCAACATCTAAACTGTTCCACTTAATTTGTTGAATGGTGTTGGTCTTCCAGTTTTCACCTCCGGCTGGAGCCGTTAAAGAAATTTCGGGAACAAGAATGGTAAAACTTTTATCGCTTGTATCGGCGGTTGAAGCTAAAGCAACATCGGTAACTCTAACTTTTGCTTTCGATGTTCTTTCTGCCGGGATATTCCAATTGATACTTCCGGTTGCCGCATCAACCGAATCTGAAATAATCTTCCACGTAAAGCCATCGTTCGCGGAATACTCGATTTTTATTTTGCTTATCTCACTTCCGGTCCATGTAATTTGATGTGAAGTTGAAGCGCGCCAAATTTCTCCGCCGTTCGGAGAAGTAACCGTCAGCTTCGGATTGTAAATTTCGAAAACCGCATTGCTCGTATCTGCATGAGAAGCGTCTTCAACATCAACAATTCTTATCTTACATTCTTTTGATTCAACAACCGGGACTTCCCAATTATACGTCTTTTGCGCAGCGCTAATGCTGCTTACAACCGTATTCCAGGTTGAGCCGTTATCAGAAGTAAAATCAATCTTTACATTCTGAATCGGCGCGTTGGCAATATTCAGATCTTCGCCTAAATTCTTTTTCAGCGTTTTGGGATTTACAATTTCAGAAATTGTCCAACTAACCGGAACAATTGTTTTTGCCCTCAGCCGTTCACCGCCGTTGGGAGCGGTTACCGCTAATGCTTCTTTGTAAATTGTAAAAGTCTGGTCGCTCACATCTTGAACAGAAAGATCAGTGAATTGAGAAACGCGCACTAATGCTTGAGTTGTTGGCAGCGCTTCAACGTTCCATAAATAAACGCCATCCCATGCAAATACTTTCGGCGCTATAACATTCCATGTGGTACCGTTATCAGAAGAGAAATCAATTCTGATTGAATCGAGATCTGTGCTCGTCCAGCTAATTTGCCGGTTTGTTCCGATCAACCATTTATCACTTCCGTTTGGAGAGAGAAGAGTAATCGTCGGTTTAATAATTGCGAAATCGTTATCGCTGATATCACTTATATCCGGGAACAAGACATCGGAAATTCTCACGAGACAATTAATTGAAGGGTTGTTTGGAATCGTCCAGAGAAAGCTTCCAGCATTTGCTGGAGTTGATGCAATAATCGCTGTCCAGTTTGCACCGTTATCAATTGAGTATTCAAGTTTTACATTCGCAACATTTGAACCAGACCATTTTATTGTGTCGGTTCTTCCAACAATAAAACTCTCACCACCGTTTGGTTTAAGCACGGTAAGTTTTGGAAGAATGATTGAGAAAACGTTGTCGCTTTCGTCAGCAAATAAATTGTTGGTTACGTCGCTAATTCTTACTTTGCAATTTGTGGAAGGTGTGTTTGGAATTGTCCAGAGATAACTTCCAGCATTTGCTGGAGTCAATGCAATAATCGTAGTCCAGTTTGCACCGTTATCAATTGAGTATTCAAGTTTTACATTCGCCACGTTTGAGCCCGACCATTTGATTGTGTCGATTCTTCCAACAATAAAACTCTCGCCACCATTTGGTTTTGATACCATTAGCTTCGGGAGAATGATTGA
>Ga0172370_10004143_pt1 | contig 19592 bp, 12 predicted proteins | sample LakKiv5m_FD_114538 | JGI IMG/M metagenome (GOLD analysis project Ga0172370, IMG submission 114538) | Freshwater microbial communities from Kabuno Bay, South-Kivu, Congo - kab_022012_11.5m | ecosystem: Environmental > Aquatic > Freshwater > Lake | place: Democratic Republic of the Congo...
CCCAACGGCCCGCCGTGCAGGTCACGGTCGATCCCGACGTCGCGCACACGGACTGGCCATCCGAGAGGATCTCGACCGCGCCGTTGGCCTTGATGTAGGCGCAGTCGGTCGCGGTCGTGCCGCAGTACATGCCCCCGCCGAGGCTCGCGACGCAGGCGCCGCTCGTGCACTCCTTGTCGCTGGCGCAGGGCTCGGACTTCTTGCACACGCCGAGGTCCGTGATCCCGTCGCAGTCGTTGTCGAGCCCGTCGCATGCGGTCTCCGGGATCTGCCAGGCCGGCGAGGTGAAGCTGCACTGCCACTGGCCCTGGTCGCACTTCGAGACCGCGCCCAGGCCGCACACGCCCGCGGTCTTGCACTCCGCGGCGACGAGGTCGTTGAGGTTCTCGTCGGTCTGGCCATTGCAGTCGTTGTCCTTGCCGTCACACGACTTCTCGGTCTCCTCGTAGCCGGCGACCTGCGACGTGTCGCAGCTCCACGTGGCGTCCTTGCAGGTCGCGATCATCGTGTCGGCGCACACGCCCTGGAACGAGCAGGCGGAGCCCTTGGGGTCCAGGTTGTCGTCGGTGAGGCCGTTGCAGTCGTTGTCCTTGCCATCGCAGGAGGTCTCGGTCGCCTCGTACGCGAGGACGTTGTCGTACGCGCAGGTCGCCGTGGCGTCCTTGCACAGCGCGGCCACACCGTAGGCGCACACGCCCTGGGCCTTGCAGCCGGCGCCTGCCGTCGTGACCGTCTCGTCCGTGTCGCCGTCGCAGTCGTTGTCCTTGCCATCGCAGAGCGTCTCGACGAGCTCGAAGGGCACCTTGTCGAGGCCGGTGCAGATGAAGATCGAGCCCGTGCACGCGGGCTTGACCGCCGAGTCCGCGCACACGCCGAGCGGCATGGCCGAGTTCGCGCTGTGGGCGCAGACGTTGATTTCCGTGCCCGCCGCGTCCTTCGGCGCTGGGACGTCCTCGTCGGTGGAGCCGTCGCAGTCGTTGTCGAGACCGTCGCAGAGCTCAACCGTCGACAAGAGCGACGCCGTCGACGTGTCGCAGATCCACTTGCCCGCGACGCACGAGCCGAAGGTCGCGCCGCTGCACACGCCCTTCTCCGCCTTGCAGGGGGCCGCGGCCTCGGCGCTGTCGCTGCGCAGAGGCAGCGTGGAGCCCGGGATGTTGTCGGTCGCGCCGTCGCAGTCGTTGTCAGCACCGTCGCACAGCGTCTCGAACTCCTCGTGATCGGACGGAGGCAGGCACAGCGGCTGGCCGCCGATGCACTCGAGCGAGGTCGCCGCGCACGCGCCCTTCATGTTGCACTTCATCGCCGCGAGCTTGCTGAGGTCGAGGCCGGTGTCGACCTTGCCATCGCAGTCGTTGTCGATGCCGTCGCACGAGACCTCGGTCGCCTCGTAGCCGACCGCGTTCGAGTAGTCGCACTGCCACTTGCCGCTCGCACAGGTCGCGATGACGCCCGCGCACACGCCCGCCGTCTTGCAGGCACCGGGGGGCACGACCACGTCCTCGTCCGTGACGCCGTCGCAGTCGTTGTCCTTGCCGTCGCAGAGCGTCTCGGTGACCTGGAAGTCCGGGAGGTCGGCCGGCTGCGCGCAGATCCACTTGCCGAACGCGCAGGCCGGCGGTGTCTCGAGGCCCGCGCACACGCCCAGGGTACACTTCGCGATCTCGGATTCAGGGGCGGCGAGGCCCTCGTCGACGAGCCCGTCGCAGTCGTTGTCCAGGGCGTCGCAGGTCGCCTCGACGGCCTCCCAGCCGGGGACGAGGCTCGCCGGATCCGGTGCCGCCGCGCCGGCATCCTCGGGCGTGCCGGCGTCTTGCTCCGTCCGCGGGGCCGCTGCGCGTTCTTCTTCGTTCGGGATCGGCGCGCAGGCGGCCTTGTTCCCGTTGGCCGTGCAGGTCATATCGTGATCGCCGCACACGCCCGCGGCTTCGCAGGGGCTCGGATCGCACGGGTTGACGCCGCCGGTCGCGGTCTCGGGAGCGTCGCCCGCCGTGCCCGTGTCCGCGCTCTTCGCGTCGGCGACGACCTGATTGATCTCGACGGTGCAGGCACCGAGCGCACACCCCGCGATCAGCGTGACGATGGCTTGCCAGTTCGCTCGCACGCGAGCCTCCTTCGAAGGTGACAACGCCCGCTCGGGCGACGAGAGGTTCCGCATGTCGTGGGCCTGCCGCATCAGAATCTCACCAGGGCCCGCAGGCCGGTTCCATCGAAGACGAGCCTCGGTGCGCCGCGCGCGCCGAGAGAGAATCCGGGCTCGGGGGGCTCGTCCGCACGCGCCTCGGAGCTGGTCGACGGTCGCAACGTGAAGAGCAGCGCGCTGCCGACGACGAACGCACCGCCGACCGCCAGGCCGATCGTGGCCAGCAGGGCGTCCTGCTTCGCGTAGTCGATCTGCCCCGCGACCTTCGTGCTGTAGCCCTTGTCCGCCGGGTTGAAGCCGTTCGCGACGGCCGCGTCGTCCGTGGCGCGCCAGCCGAAGTAGCCCGCCGCGCCGATGGCCGCGACGCCGATTCCTGCCGAGATCCAAGGTGTTGCGCCCCACAGGAAGCCGCGACCGCTCGTGCGCCCCGGCCTCCGCTCGATCTGCTCGTCCGGGAAGGGATCGGGATCCTTGTCGGGCTTCTTCGTGTCAGGTTTTTTCTCGACCAAATCCGGCTTCTTGTCGTCCGGCTTCTTGTCGTCGGGCTTCCTGTCGTCGGGCTTCTTGTCGTCGGGCTTCTTGTCAGGCACGACGACCGTACCGCCGCCGTGCTTGAGCACCACCGCGAAGGTCTCCGCCGGTCGCGTGCCGACGTAGATCGTACGGGTCTCTGAGCCGTGCTCCGCCGCCTGGATCGAGACCTTGTAGCGTCCCGAGCGCAGGTAGATCTCACCTCCGCTCGACATCGCGCGCTTGCCCTTGTCGGACTCGAAGACGAGGCGCGCGTGATGCGGCGTCACTTGTACCGCCACCCGCACCATGTCCTTGGGGACGAGCGACTTGAGCCGCGTCGCTTCGCCGTCTGCGCGGGCGCGATCCTCTTCGCTCAGCGCGTAGCGCAGCACCTTGCGCCACGCCGATTCGGCCTCCGCGTACCAGCCCGCGCGCTCCGCCGCGGCGGCGTAGGTGTAGAGGAACGCGAGGTCCGGGAACTGGTCGAACGCACGCCGGAAGCCGTCGGCGGCGAGCGCGTGCTCCTGCGCTCGCTCGTGCATGCGTGCCCGTGCGGCCTCGCGCAGCGCCGTCGGGTAGTCCGCGAGCGCAGGCCGACCGGTCGCGAGCGCCGTCACCGCGAGCGCGACACATGTCACGAACGCGACGGAGGACCTGCCTCGACGGGCCAATGGGGTCATGGTGGTGCGCTTGCGCCCCGAACGCGGGGTCTAGACGCCTTCGGACTGTAGATTCAGGTGGGTGACGTGTCAAACAAGTGAGGCCTGCCGCGAGGTTCGCAGGCTTCGTACGGGGCGGCCGCGGCGCGCGCGTTGACCCCGGGTTCAGCAAGCTCTAGCGTTGCGGACCCATGCCGAACACCCGATGAGCCGACGAGTACCCCAGCAACGCAGCGAGAATCCCTTCGCTCCGCTGCTCGCGCGCGAGTCGGGCACGCTGTACCGGCATGCCACGCGCAACGTCGTGCTCTGCTACCCGAACACCTACGGCGTGGCCGGCAGCTCGCTCGGCTGGCAGCTCCTCTACCGCCTGCTCAACACGCGCGACGGCCTCGCCTGCCAGCGTGCGGTGCTCCCCGACGATCCTGGATCGTGGCGCGCGCACGGCCGCAAGCTCACGTCGCTGGAGTTCGCCGACACCCTCGGCGCCTTCGATGCGATCCTCGTGTCGATCGCCTACGAGTTGGACGTCGCGCGCCTCGTCGAGATGCTGGATCTCGCCGGGGTCGAGCCGCTCGCCGCTCGCCGATCGGAGCGCGCGCCGCCTGTCATCGGAGGGGGTCCGCTCACGCAGTCCAACGTGCTGCCGCTCGGGCCCTTCTGCGACGTGGTCGTGATGGGCGAGGCCGAGCACGCGATGCCGAAGCTGCTCGACTGGCTGCACGACGGCGTGGGGCGCACCGAGCTCGCGCGCCTCGCCGCGTCGGAGCGCGGTTTCTGGGTGCCCGCGGTCCACGGCGACGCGGTGCCGGAGCTGCTCGCCGCCGAGGTCGATGACCTCCCGAGCGTCGGCCAGACGCGCTCCCCCGACACCGAGCTCGCCGACATGATGCTCATCGAGACGAGCCGCGGCTGCCCGCGCTACTGCAAGTTCTGCGTCGTGCGCGCACCGGTTGCGCCCATGCGATCGGTGCCGCTCCAGACGATAGTGGACGTGCTCGACTCGCCCGCGTTGGACGAGGCGCCGCGCGTGGGCTTCGTGGGGGCCGCCGTGAGCGACTGGCCTCACCTCAAGGGCGCCCTGCGCGCGAGCCTGGCGCGCGGCAAGCGCTTCGGCGTCTCGTCGCTGCGGGCCGATCGGCTCGACGACGAGCTCGTGGACCTGCTCATCGCGGGCGGCTACCGATCGCTGACCGTCGCCTCGGATGCGCCGAGCGAGCGGCTGCGCGGGCGGATGATGAAGGCGCTGCGGGAGCGGCACCTCCTCGCGGCCGCCGATCAGGCGAAGCGCGCCGGGATGGGTCAGCTCAAGATGTACGTCATCCTGGGCCTGCCCGACGAGCGCGAGGAGGACTGCGCGGAGCTCGTCGCGCTCGGGCGCAAGCTCGCGGAGCGCACACGCACGGTCATCACGATCTCGCCCTTCGTGCCGAAGCTCCACACGCCGATGGCGGGCGATCCCTTCGAGGCGATCCCGTCGCAGGAGCGCAAGCTCGACGGGGTGCGGCGCGCGCTCGGAGGCGTCGCGGATGTGCGCTTCGATCCGCCGAAGTGGGCCTGGATCGAGTACCGGCTCTCGCAAGGCGGGATGGACGCGGGGCTCGCGGCGATGGAGGCCTCGCGCGCGGGCGGCACGTTCTCCGCCTGGCGCGAGGCGTTCGGCGCGCTCGATGCACGATCGCCAGAGCACGAACGGGCGGCCCTCGGCGCGGCGGAGCGGCACGCGCTGTGGCCAGTCTCGGGCGCTCGCTGAACGACGGTTCAGGCCAGGGCGAAGCGCGGCACCGCCTCGCCCTCCCCGAGAAAATCATCCAGGTTCGCGACGACGAGCTCACCGAGCGCGTGCAGGTACTCGACGTGCGCGCCCGTCTCCGCGTAGGCGAGGATCTTGCCGTAGCCGTGCTGCTCGCCGAAGAGCGCCCACGCGATCTCGGCGGTCGTGTGCGGCGCGGCACAGATCGCGCGCACCCTGTCGAGCCGGTTGCGGTGGTGGTGCCAGGTCTCCTCGGCACGCCGTCGCACGTCGCCGATCGGCATCTCGTGGCCGCCGAGGCCCACGACGATCGCGGAACGATCGCAGACGTCCACGAGTTTCTTCAGCGATCGCAAGAAGTTCTCGAGCCCGGTGAAGGCCGTGATCGACTGCGGCGTCTGCACGGGCGTCGTGCGCGCGAGGAGCTGATCGGTCGTCAAGATCAGGTCGTCGACCTCGAGCGTGACGAGACCTGGGCAGTGTCCCGGCATGTGGTGGACGACGAGGCCCCCCTCGAGCACGTCGCCGTCTCGCAAGCGCTGGTCCACGTCAACGGATCGAAAGAATTTGTAGGCGCGGTACTCGACCTCGAGTTCGGCTCGCTCCGGCCCGGGGACTCCGGCTCGGCGCATGAACGACGAGAGGTCCTTGGAGGCGAGCACGACGCGCTCCTCGAAGCGTGTGATGACGCGCGCGTCCAGCTCGTGCACGAGGATCGAAGCGCCCATCCGCCGTCGCGTCGCCGCCCCGCCGAAGTGATCGATGTGGGCGTGCGAGATCAGGCAGCGCGCGACGTCCTCCACGCGCACGCGTTCGCCGAAGCGGTCTCCGAGCTCCACGAAGCGGTCGGCGAGCTCCCGCTCCGAGTCGGCAAGCCCCGATCCCGCGTCGAAGAGCAGCGTCGGCCCGGCGCCGCACACGAGGTAGAGGTTGTTGACGTGCCCCGGGAACGTCTCGACCGGGAGCAGGTAGACGCGCGCGCCTCCTCGCGTCACGAAGCGCATGGAAGAGCGCGGTCGGCCCTTGCGGTCGACATCGCGCGGCTCGAGATCGAAGGTGCCGGTGCTCACGCGTCGACCTTCACACCATCGTCGGCGCGAGGATCTCGATGCCGACGAGCACCAGGATCAACGCGAGCGCGATGACCCCGTGCAGGATCTTGTACTTCAGCGCCGAGTCGCCGATGACCCCGCGCGCGAGCTTCTTCCACTCGAACAACGTCACGATCGTGCCGACGACGAGGATCGCCACAAAGAGCAGCTTGAAGTGCATGCCGGCGTTCTTCAAGTAGAACATCCTGCCGGTGAGGAGCCACAGGCCGCTGACGAGCGAGAGCAGCGCGCCCGGCAGCGTCACGCCGAAGAGCAGCTTGCGCTCGATGAACGCGTAGCGGTTGCGCACGACCTCGATCTCCGTGACGTGGTAGCCAAGGATGCGCGAGAGCGAGAGCAGGCCGCCCATCCACAGCACGAGGCCGAGGAAGTGGACGACGCGGAGCCACTGCAACAAGCTGTTGTCCATGCGACCAATCCTTCAGACCGCCGTGAGGCGGAGCGCGGACACTACCATCGCGTGCGGCGTGGACAATGCCCGTCCTACTTCCCCGCCACGAACACCACCTTGAGCGGCGCCGGGAAGCTCGCCGGCAGGATGCCGTCGGGCAGCTTTTCGACCGGGAAACCGCGACACGAGCCGCTGTGCGGGACGCATTTGGGGTCGTCGCCCTCGCTCGTGGTGCCGGCGCAGGGCACGAGGGAGAGGGGCTCGCCCGGCTTGACGCGGTACCAGTCGCCCTTGAACGCCACGCCGACCTGCACGCCGGAGAGAACGCCATCTAAATTCGGGTAGTTGCCCGCGACCACGACCTGACCGCACGCGCCGTCGCTCACGCCCATCTTGGGCACGATCACCTTGCCCGAGGACATGCGCAGCGAGAAGAAGAGGTCGCCTTTCGGCGAGAAGACGGTCACGGCGTCCTGCAGGGGATCGTTTTGCGTGTAGGGATGGCCGCGGCTCACGAGCACGCCGACCGCGCCGCCGTTGGCGTCGACGACCCAGAGGCCGCCTCCGGCCTGCGGTCCCGCCACGTCGTTTGGATCGGCGACGTCGCCCGCGCCGCGCGCGAGGGCGTCTTCTGCGGCACCCGTGACGCTCGACGCGTCGGCGCCGGCGTCTGGCTCGCTCACCGCGACGGGCGATCCGGCGCCGCCGTCCGCCGCTTTGCCGCACGCGCCCAACGCGAGGCACGCGGCCGCGCACAGCGCCAGGGCCGCCACAGGAACGCGAGGCGCGAGGGGGAAGCTCATCAGGCGTGGTGCTCGTGCGTGGGGTGTTCGTGCGCGTCCTTCCACAGATCACGGATCTGGGCGCGCGCGCGATCGAGGTCCGAGCCCTTGCTGCCCTTCGCGACGAGATCGCGCAGCCGATCGTCACCGCGCGAGATCGCGTCGCCCACCCAGCGCAGCATCTCCGCGTGCAGGCCCGCGACGTCCGGCCGCCCCATGCGGCGCGACTCGGCCCGCACGAACGCGTCGTCGAACGCCATCGTGACCACCGCGCCGAGCGCCTCCATCTCGTGCGTCGAGGGCCCTACCTCGTGCCTCGGCGGCTTGTTCTGCTTGGCGAGCTCGTGCTCCATCGCCTTCTTGTTCTTCGCGCTCGCGTCGGACTCCTTTTGCTCTGTCGCCTTCTTCGGGGCTGTCTCGCCCTTCTTGAGCTTCGCGCCGGCGTGCTTGTCCGGCTTGTCGGTGAGCTTCTTGACGCTCTCCTTGCGCAGCGCGTCGCGCAGGTGCGCGGGCATCTCGTAACCGTGCCCGCCGGGCGCCTGCACGCCCGTGAGCTTGCCGAGCAGCTCCACCGTCTGCTGGTCCAGGAAGCCCGTCGCGCGCAGCCGGTGCTTGAGCTGGAACTCGCGCAGCACGGCGCGTACCGACCCGTCGATGAGCCCGTTGACCTGAAGGCGCGGGCCCATCAGCGCGTTGAGCGCCGTCTCGACCCAGTGCTCGAACGAGCGGGTGGACACGCGCGCCTTGCGATCCTGGTTCGGCGCGAGCACGTGGTGCGAATCGTTATAGCTCATTGATTTGACGAGTTTTTTACCCAAAGCGGAGGGCTTCTTCTGCTTGGCCTCGACCGGCTTCTTGCCCTTCTTCACCTGGGCGCCCGAGAGCTTCTGGTCCATGGCAGCCTCCTGCACGTGTGCGTCGCGTGGGGCAATAATTCTAGGCGCCCGCCATCGCCCGTGCAACGGCTGTGCGCGGTTTTTCGGCCCGCTCAGTCGTCGCCCTTGTCCTGGCTGCCTCGGGCGCCGCCACGCAGGTAGCGCTCCACGTTGCGCTCGTGCTCCTCGCCGCTCGTCGAGAAGGCGTGGCCGTTCGAGCCATCGCGCTTGGCGACGAAGTAGAGGTAGCCGTGGCTCTCGGGTTCGAGCGCGGCCCTCAATGACGCCTCGCTCGGGCTGCCGATGGGCCCGGGCGGCAGGCCCTTGTGCACGTAGGTGTTGTACGCGCTCGTCGCGTCCTTGCGATGCTTGACGCTCGGCACCTCGCCCCAACGATCGGGGTGGTAGACGAGCGTCGGGTCTGTCGCGAGCGGCATGCCCTTGATGAGGCGGTTGCAGAACACGCCGGCGATGCGCGCGCGTTCGTCGACCCGAATGGCCTCCCGCTCGACGAGGCTCGCGACCGTGACGAGGTCGAGCCGATCCCGCAGGCGGCAGCGGGCGAGCGTGGCCTTGACCTGGGCGTCGTCGGCGAAGACCCGGTCGATGATCTTGCGCGCGGCGCGCACGAGCCGCTCGATGACCGCCGAGGGCGGGACCTGTTCGTCGAAGTAGTGGGTCTCGCTGCCGAGCCAGCCTTCGACCGGGATGGGATGCGCGAGATCGCCTGGACCCTTGCGGTCCTCGCCGATCGGCAGACCGAGGCGCCTGGCAGACTCGGGATCGGACGCGGCCGCGAGGAATTCCTCGTGGCGGCCCATGCCCTCCGCCTCGAAGCGGGCGGCCACGTGCCAGACGGTCTCTCCGGGCTTGACCGTCAAGACGGCGAGAGGTTTCGACTTTCCGCTGGCGAGCAGGACGATCGCGTCGTCGGTCGTGGCGCCCTTCGGGACGTCGTACACCCCGGGCTTCATGCCACCGTACGCGCCGGCGACGAGGGCACGCGCGCGCAAGATCGGCCCCCCCGTGACGAGTCCCGCCGCCTCCAAGCGGCCGAGCACGGCGCCGACCGACTCCCCGCGGTGCACGAGGACCCGCCTGTTGGGCGCGCTGTCGCTCGGATCGAAGGGCGCGCCGAGCGCAAGGTAACCCCACACCGCGACGCCAACGAGACCCAACACGACGGCGCCGGCCACGACGAGGCCCACCTTCCACGCGGCGCCGCCGCCCTTCTTCTTCTTAGCCGCCAACGTGCGCCTCCCGATCGACCCGCTCGGCGGGCGCTCCCTCCAGGAAGCGCTCCAGGATCCGCGCGGCCGCCACGCGATCGATCTGCGCGCGCCGCGCCGCCGATCGCAGCCCCAGCTCACGCAGCACGCCCTCGGCCTCGGCGCTCGTGCCGCCCTCTTCGACGAGCCACACGGGCAGCGCCGTCGCACCCGCGAGCACCCGCGCGAACCCCCGACACAGCCGCGCGCTCTGCCCCTCCGTCCCGTCGGCGTGCAACGGCATCCCCACGACAATCGCCGCGGCCCGCTTGTCCTGCGCGAGGCGCGCCACCCATGCCGCGTCGACGTTGTTGCCCTTGCGCGCGCGCACGTCGATGGGCGACGCGACCATACCCGTCGCGTCCGAGATCGCGAGCCCCATCCGCACGCGCCCGAGATCCACGCCGAGCGCCACCGCGCGCCTGTCGATCGCTTCGGCCATCACACCACCGGGCTCCGCCGCGCCGGACCGCGACGCGACGGCATGCTCGCACGCCGGGGCTTGCGACGCGAGCTTGCAGCCCCGATGCTGTGCCGAGCACGGAGGAACGCCCATGGTGCAGACCGCTCACCCCACGCCGCGCATCCGCATCTACTCGACCGAGTGGTGTCCCTACTGCGCGCGCGCCAAGCGCCTCCTCGACGCGCGCGGCTATGCCTACGACACCGTGGATCTGACGGGCGACGACTCGGCGCGTGACGCATTGGTCGCGCAGACCGGCATGCGGACCGTGCCGCAGATCTTTGTCGACGGCGAGCTGGTCGGGGGCTACACCGAGCTGGCACAGCTCGACGCGAAGGGCACGCTGCGGGAGCGGATGGACGCTCGGATCTAGGCCTTCGTCTCGCCCGCCGACACGATGCGCATCTCGTAGAACGAGCGCCAAACGAAGAGCAAGCTCAGCGCGAAGAAGCCTGCCGCGAGCGCGTAACGCATCGTGGGGTCGTGCATCTCGATGGCGAGCTCGACCGCGAGCAGACCGAAGAGCGTCGTGAACTTGATGATCGGGTTCATCGCGACCGACGAGGTGTCCTTGAAGGGATCGCCGACCGTGTCGCCGACCACCGACGCGTCGTGCAGCGGCGTGCCCTTCTCCTTGAGCTCCGTCTCGACGAGCTTCTTCGCGTTGTCCCAGGCGCCGCCCGCGTTGGCCATGAAGATCGCCTGGTACAGGCCGAACACGGCGATGGAGATGAGGTAGCCGATGAAGAGGTACTCGTCGAGGCAGGCGAGCGAGAGCGTCGTGAAGAAGACCACGAAGAAGATGTTCTTCATGCCCTGCTGCGCGTACTGGGTGCAGATCTCGACGACCCGCTTGGAGTCCTCCACCGAGGCGCGGGGCGAGTCGGAGTCGAGGTGGATGTTCTTCTTGATGAATTCGACCGCTCGGTAGGCACCGGTCGACACGGCCTGGATGGACGCGCCCGTGAACCAGTAGATGACCGCACCACCGAAGACGAGGCCGAGCAGGAAGGGCGGATGCAGCATCGAGAGCTTCTCGAGGCCGTGCGTGAGGCCGCCCGTGAGCAGCATGATGATCGAGAAGATGAGCGTGGTGGCGCCCACGACCGCCGTGCCGATGAGCACGGGCTTCGCCGTGGCCTTGAACGTGTTGCCCGCGCCGTCGTTCTCTTCGAGGAACTCCTTGCCCTGCTCGAAGTTGGGCGTGAATCCGAAGTCCTTCTTGATCTCTTCTTCGATTCCTTCGATAGTCTCGATTGTCGAGAGTTCGTAGACCGACTGGGCGTTGTCCGTGACCGGGCCGTAGGAGTCGACCGCGATCGTCACCGGGCCCATACCGAGGAAGCCGAAGGCCACGAGACCAAAGGCGAAGATGGCCGGCGCGAGCATGAGGCTAGGCTGGAGCGAGCCGGAAACGAGGTAGGCGACCGACATGAGCACGACGATCGCGAGGCCCATCCAGTACGCGGAGAAGTTGCCGGCGACGAGGCCCGACAGGATGTTCAGCGAGGGGCCGCCTTCGCGCGACGCCGTGACGACCTCGCGGACGTGCGTGGACTGCGTGGACGTGAAGACCTTGACGGTCTCCGGGATGATGGCGCCGGCGAGCGTGCCGCACGTGATGATCGAGGCGAGCTTCCACCACGCGGTGCCGTCGCCGAGCAGGTCCGGGATGAGGTAGTACGACGCGACGTAGGTCATCAGCACCGAGATGATCGACGTGACCCAGACGAGCGAGGTCAGCGGCTTCTCGAAGTCCATCTTGTCGGCGTGCAGGTACTTGGAGCGGGCCACGAGCTCGTTGACCTCGTACGCGAGGGCCGCGGTGACGACCATGAGCACGCGCATGGCGAAGATCCACACGAGCAGCTGGATCTGGACCGTGGGGTCCTTGACGGCGAGGAGGATGAAGGTGATGAGCGCCACGCCCGTGACGCCGTAGGTCTCGAAGCCATCGGCCGACGGGCCGACCGAGTCGCCGGCGTTGTCGCCGGTGCAGTCCGCGATGACGCCGGGGTTGCGCGCGTCGTCCTCCTTGATCTTGAAGACGATCTTCATGAGGTCGGAGCCGATGTCCGCGATCTTGGTGAAGATTCCGCCGGCGATGCGCAGCGCCGCGGCGCCGAGCGACTCGCCGATGGCGAAGCCGATGAAGCACGGACCGGCGAGATCCGACGGGATGAAGAGCAGGATGGCGAGCATGAGCACGAGCTCGACGCAGATGAGCAGCATGCCGATCGACATGCCGGCCTTGAGCGGGATCGCGTAGGTCGGGAAGGGCTTGCCGCCGAGGCTCGCGAACGCCGCGCGGGAGTTCGCGAACGTGTTGACGCGGATGCCGAACCACGCCACCCCATAGCTGCCGGCGATGCCGACGAGCGACGCAATGACGATGGCGACCACCTTGTAAATCTCGAGGTGCCGTAGCCAGCCGAAGTAGAAGATGATGATGGCGCCGATGAACGCTTCGAGGATTAGGATGAACTTGCCCTGCGTCACAAGGTAGGTCTTGCAGGTCTCGTAGATCAGCTCCGAGATCTCCGACATCGATCGGTGGACGGGCAGATTGCGCAACTGCACGAAGTTGCGCAGGCCAATGAGGCCGCCGCCCACACACACGGCGAGGCCGATGAGCAGGAGTTGATGCCCGTTGAGGCCGCCCACGAAGGTCACCTTCGCCAGATCCGGGAGCACCAGATCCGTCTCGCTCGCCCAGACAGGCAGCGCAAACGCGAGGACGCCGAAGCCCACCAGCGCGCCCAGCAAGCGCGCGGCGAGCGGCGCTCGCACCTTCTCTTTCGACATCCTCATGGTTCGTCCTCCGGCCCGGGCGACCCGGCGCCTCAGGTTGACGCGGTATTAGGTTCTAGAATCGGGGACTTGGAACCCCACACCCGCTGGCGTGGCGGCCGAAGATACCAGATTTGCGCGTCGCGTCAACGCTGCCCCTCGTGCCGGGTCGTGGCCGCGACCGCGTGCTCGGCGCCCGGCGCGGCGGGCGTGTGAGGAAAGGTGAAGCCTGGAGATCGAGACCCGATCCGTCGCGTCGAAGTCGGTGGAGCCGTGCCGGTCCTCTGAGGGGCAGGGGCAGGCGGCTTCGTTGACACCTGGTCGGACCGTCGCTTACGATGGCCGCCGGTTCACGAGGGCTTCGGGCGACCCTGGCCCGGTTCCGTGTCTGCAAAATACGCTCGTGGGGCGCACACGCAGGGACGGCAACGCGAAGCAGGATGTCTCCCTCGCGCAAAGACCGGGGCTCTCGTGGAGGAAAGGAAGCCATGTCAGTAGACATTAGCCGCGTGATGCGACTGGGCGTTGTCTTCCGGGGGCGCATCCTGCACGAGCGCGTGCTGGATCGGCGCATGGACGTCACCGTCGGACGCGCGCCGGGATGCACCGTGCAGCTCGAGCAGCCCGGATTCCCGGACAAAATGACGCTCCTCATCCACGAGAAGAACCGCTACTACCTCGTGGTCCCGGAGGCCAAAGAAGCTCGTATCAACCTGCGCGGCGGCGCCGCGGACACCGGCAGCGTCAACACCGATCAAGTCGAGAACAAGCGCGGCCTCAAGGCCATCCCGGTCGACCAGTACACGGGCGGCTCCGTCTCCCTCGGCGAGCTCACGCTCCTGTTCCAGTTCGTTCGCGCCGACACGGTCCCCACGACCACGATCGAGCGCTCCGTCCTGCGCCTCGGCCTCGTCACCCAGGATCGGCTCATCGCCGACACGATCTTCCCGGACAAGAAGGTCGTCACGGTCGGCTCGGACAAGAACGACACGATGGTGCTGCCCGACGACGAGTACAACGGCGCGCCCGCCATCTTCACGAAGGTCGGTGAGAACACCGTGACGGCCCGCTTCGCGGCCAAGACGCCCGTCCGCCTCAGCCTCGGCGAAGAGCCGATGGACATCGAGAAGGCCATCTCGACCGGTCGCGCGAAGAAGGTCGCCGGCGACGTCGAGGTCACGCTGCCGCTCAACTCACGCGGTCGCGCCACGATGGGTCCCTACACCATCCTGTTCCAGGTCGTCCGGCAGCGCATCACGGTCTCCACGTTTCAGAAGAAGGGCCCCGCCAAGGCGTTCATGGACTTCTTCATGACGGACGTCGTGTGGACCTGCTCGCTGCTGCTCGCGTTCCTCATCGGCATCTCGCTCGTGGCCGAGGCGCTCATCTGGCAGGAACGGCAGGGCAAGTACCAGCGCGAGATGGCCAAGGCCGAAGAGACGGCGCGCCAGCAGTTCTTGGAGGTCGAGGTCGAGGCAAAGGAGGAGCCGAAGCCGGAGCCGAAGGTCGACGAGGCACCGATCCTCTCGAACGCCGCGAAAGAAGAGGCGAAGAAGGTCGAGGACGCCAAGCCCGACAAGAAGAAGGACAAAGAGAAGGCCGTCTCGCTGGGCCAGAAGGTCATCGACGACCCGGAGACGCACAAGGCCAAGGTCCGCGACAACGTCGCGAAGCAATCGGTCATCGCGGGCCTGCAAGGCGGCGCGTTGGGCGGCGGCACCAAGCTCTTCAGCACGGGCGGCCCGGGCGGCGGCGGCGAGGTCGTCGCGCGCGACACGGCGTTCGGCGGTGGCGCGGGGCCAGGCACCGGTCCGGGTGAGGGCGGCGGCGTGGCGCTCGGCTCGCCGAACCTGGGCGGCGGCTCGGGCTCGTACGACGAGGGCGCGGCCGGGCGCAAGGACGGCGGCGGGTTCAAGCGCAAGCAGGACGTCGTGGACAAAAGCCAGAAGGCGCCCGAGAAGCGGCTGAGCCTCGACATCGGCGCGTTCGGCGGCAGCGGCTCCGACCAGACCATCACGTCGGCGGTCAAGGCCAAGGTCGGCGCCAAGGCCAGCGCGGTCAAGAACTGCTACGAGAAGGTCCTGCGCACAAAACCCAACGTCGCGGGCAAGGTGACCGTCAGCTTCACGCTCGGCACCGCCGGCCGCGTCACGAGCGCCAACGTGTCCGCGCCCGATGGCGAGCTCCAGGCCTGCATCAAGGCGCGCTTCGAGGAGATCGTGGTGACCGTACCTGTGTCGTCACCGCAGAAGTTCACGCAGACTTACGTGTTTTCCAAGAATTAGGTCTCCGTCGCCCCGATCTCGATCGGAGTGCAGTCGATGGGACAACCCGCCGAACGATTGGCTGGGCACCCCCGCGGGGACACGCGCCATGCATCTGCGCAGCTCACCCAGGGCGAATCGTACCATGAGACCGTCGGGCCAACCGGTCAGCAACGCTGTGACGGAGAACTAGAGGTACCCCAACACCAGCTTGGCCTCCGAGCGGCGCTGCGATTCCGGCGGCGCCAGCTTGAGCCAGGTCTCCAGGTGCTCGCGCGCGAGGCCCTTCTGCCCGCGGTCCTTGTAGAGCATGCCGAGGAAGAAGTGCGCGTCGTAGAACTCGCCGGGGCCGTGCCGCACGACGGACAGGAAGCGGTCGATGGCCTCGGTGGTCTTGGAGCGGGCGTTGGCGATGAGGCCCAGGACGTAGGCTGCCCGTTGCATGCGGGGGTCGCGCTCCAGCGCCTTGAGCAGGAGCGGGCGCGCGGCATCCTCCTTGCTCATGTGGTAGAGCGCCTCTCCCTTGCGTGCCAGCGCGTCGGCGTCCTCGGGGTCGATCGAGAGCAGCGACGAGTAGTGGTCGTGGGCGAGCGGGAAGCGCCCGGCCTCGGCGGCGGCCCGGCCCAGCATGCGGTAGACCTCGGGGTTGTCCACGGCGGCCTTGCCGGTGCGCCGGCTCCGCTCCAGCACCTGAACGATTTCTTCTAATTCCTTCACAGCCATGCGTCTCGAACCGGGGATGGACTTCGCGTCGAAGAGCGCCTCGGCGAGCGCGAAGCGGTAGTCGACGTGCTCGGGCGCAAACCCCACAGCCGTGCGGAGCTTCGTGACGGCTTCGGAGAGGTGGTGGAGCTGGAGCTCGGCCCGCCCGTACTCGTAGAGGGTCTCCGCGTTGCGCGGGCGGATCGCGAGCGCGCGGTTGAGGTAGAGGAGCGCCGACGCCGCGTCCTTGGTGTCGATGAGCAGGCTCGCGCCGAGCGTGTTCAGCTCGACGTCGCCCGGCGCCTGGTCGACGAAGCCGTGGATGACCTCCCAGCCCTCCTTGGCGCGCCCCTTCTTCTGCATGACACGCCCGTACACGATCGCAGACTCCTGCCCGATCGCGGAGAGCTTGCGGACGCGGTCGAGCAGCTGCGCGGCGCGGTCCACGTCGCCGGCGTCCAGGTCGTAGGAGGCCGCGCGCAGGAGGTAGCGCTTGTTGTTGGGCTCCGCGTCGAGCAGCACGCCGAGGACCTCGCGCGCGTCGACGGTCCGTCCGAGCTCGTCGTAGAGCTTCGCGAGCACGTCGAGCAACGGCACCACCGGTCCGAGGCGCTTGCGGGCGTCCTCCAGGATCCGCACCGCCTCCTCCTTGCGCCCGAGCTCCGGCAGCACCTGCACGATGGCCATGATGGCCTGCGCGTGCGCCGGCTCGCGCTGGAGGACCTGGAGCAGTAGCTCGCGAGCCGTCAAGAGCCGCTTTTGAAAGAATTCAACTTGCGCACGCAGGTAGAGCAGGTCCACCGAGTCGGGGAACTTCTTGGTCGCGAGGTCCAGCTCCGCCTGCGCGTCATCGAGCCGCTTGACGCGCAGCCAGTAGGTGCACAGCGCGACCTCGTAGGCGATGGAGCCGCACTCCCGCCGCTTGCAGTCGAGCAGGCGACGGCCCGCATCGTCCGGCTTGTCGGCCTTGAGGTGGAGGCGTCCGATGCGCACGGCGAGCAGTTCGTCGTCCGGCATCGCCACGTTGGCCGCCTCAAGCGCCTCGACCTGCGCCGCGGCGTCGCCCCGCATGGCCGCGAGGCGGGCGCGCACGAGGTGGATGCGATGGACGATGTCGATACCCTTGCTGCGCGCCGAGAGGCCCGCGGCCTGCGCCAGCAGCTCCGCCGGTCGCTCGACCTCCTTGAGCCCGGCGAGGGCCTCGGCGAGGTAGACGCGTGCCTCCAGGTGATCGGGGCTGTCCTTCAGCACGCCCTCGAGCAGCTCCACGGCGCGCTTGTACTCCCCGCGGGCGATCCGCACGTCCGCATCGAGAACCTTGAATTTCAAGCGCTTCGGCTCGGCCGTGCGGGCCGCGGAGATGGCCACCTCGGCCTCCTTGAGCAGCTCGGCCGTGGGCCCCGGCACACTCAAGGGATCGCTCTCGGGACCCGCCACGAGGCCCGGATTGGCGAGCGCGCGATCGATCACCTCGCGCCGGTGGAGGCGGAGCAGCGCCCGCGCCCGCACCGAATTGTCGTCCGGCTCCTGCCCGAGGAGCTTGCGCGCCGCGGCGACGGCCTCCTTGACGTGGCCGCCCGAGAGCGCGGAGAGCACGTCGAGCCGCACGGGGGCGTCGGGATCGCGCTTGCGCAGCTCCTCGATCCGGACGGGCCACCGGTTGTTCGCGAGGTAGTCGGCGGGATAGCGCTCCCAAAGCTCCGCGAACGCCACGAGCGCGCGGTGGGCGGCCTTGGGATCGCGGGGATCGGCCTCGGCCATCGCGTCGGCCTGCTCGATCGCCTGGGTCATGCGGTCGAGCGTGTCGAGATCGGGCAGCTCCGGTACCTCGTCGAGGTGCAGCGCGACCTTGGGGCTCGACGTGGCGGAGGGCGCGGGCGGCGGAAAGAGGAGGTTCACGCCGAAGTAGCCATGGTCGGTCAGACCGAGCCCGAGCCCCACCAGGAGGACCGCCGCGCCGATCGTGAGCACGCGCTTGTTGGGGGCCGCGCGACGGCTCGTGCCGGTCGATCGCCGCTCCGTGCGGGGCGCCGTGCCACCGCGACGGGCCGCGATGCCGCCCGGCAGGCTGGTCGAGGACGGGGTCGTGCGCGGAGGCGAGAGCCCGCCGGGCGTCGAGATGCCGGCGCGGCCCGAGGGGCCCGTGTCGAGATCGTAGAGGCCCCCATCGGAGGGCGCGGGCTCCGGCGGCGGGGCGGCGCGACCCGGGCGGCCCGGCGGCGGTGTCCCGGCACCGAAGACGTCCTCCGTCCCAGCACCGGCTGCGCCCGGGCCTCCGAGGGTGGCCATCCGTCCCGTCGCGGCGAGGGCCTCAACCGGCGAGGGGGCCGCCGGACGTGATGGCGCGCGGCCGATCAGCGGGTCGCCTGGCGCTTCGGGCGCGGCGGGACGGTCCGCGCCGAGCGACGAGAAGAGGCTCGAGCTCGCCTCGTCCCCGCCGGTGGTCGAGGTCGCGGCGTCCTTGCGGACCCCCGGCACAAGCTCGTCGAGGAGCTGCGAAAAATCTACAACACCTTGAGAAATCGGCTGCGAAATCGGCTCGCCGGTGGGTGCCTGCCCGGGCGCCTCGCTGCGAGGCACACCCAGGCTCGCTGCGTCGGGCGGTGCCGTCTCTCGGCCGGCCGGGGCACGTCCACCGAGGGGCTCGAAGGTTCCCGTCGCGGGCGAGGGCTGCCCCGCTTCCGGCGGCGGGGGCGCCACTGCCGAGACAAGTCGCTCGGCGGGCGCGCCAAAGCTCGGCTTGGACAACGCGGACTCGGACACGCGCCGACTCGGGCTTGCAGCGAACGTGCCGGCCCCCGGAGGCCCGGCGTCCAGCTCCAGACCAGTGGATCCCGGACCCACGCTCGTCGGGGGCGCAGCGGGGATGGGCCGTGTAGACCGCCTCCCCACGTCTGCGTCGCGGAAGGCGGCCGGCGTCGCGGCGCGCTCGAGCATCGCGCGGTGCGATCCGCCCTTCTTGCGCCCCACGTCGAAGACGGCGTCGGTCGCCAACTGGGAGCGCGCCTCGGCCACCGGTCGCATGGGCGGGAGCGGCCCCGAGGGACTTCGCGCTGGCCCGAAGCCGCTCGGCGGCTCATCGGCGACCGGCAGGGTGGCCGACGGGCGCCGCGCAGGTCCGACCGAGGTCGTCAGCGGGTTGTCGAAGATGCTGGAGACATGTCCGCCGAGGACCTCGATCCCCTGCTCCTGCGGCACGATGCGGCCCTCCGCGGAGAGTTGCACGGTGGACGGGTTCAGCGTGACCCGCTGCGTGCGGAGGCGCTCCCCGGCCTCCGGCTTGACCTCGTGCGCCTCGGCCGGGAAGCGGGTCAGACAGACGGGGCAGTTGACCTCCTGATCGGTGCTCGCTTCACCGAAGAGTGTCCCGGAGACCGGAAAGAGGGCCTCGCAGCTTGGACAACGTACATTCATCGGATCGGGGCGCCCCCGTCGTTCGAGCCCATGGATCGCCTGCCGCGGGCCGTTTCGCGAGCGAGGACGCTTTTCGTGCGGAGGCGGATTGACATTCGTCGGATGGCTTTCTAATGACACCGCGCGGCGTCGGACACAAGCGGAGCCCGCAAGGACCCGACTCGCTCATATCGCGCAACCGACCGGCGGGTCAAGCGATGCGTGCCGCTCCATCGGCACGGGACGGACTACGACTGTGATCATCCTCGGCACGGCCGGCCACATCGACCACGGCAAGACCACGCTCATCCGGGCGCTGACCGGTATCGACACCGACCGCCTGCTGGAGGAGAAGACCCGCGGCATCAGCATCGAGCTCGGCTTCGCGCACCTCGAGCTCGGGGAGAGCCACTTCGGCGTGGTCGACGTGCCGGGGCACGAGCGCTTCATCAAGAGCATGGTGGCGGGCGCGGCCGGGATCGAC
>Ga0172370_10004146_pt1 | contig 19589 bp, 11 predicted proteins | sample LakKiv5m_FD_114538 | JGI IMG/M metagenome (GOLD analysis project Ga0172370, IMG submission 114538) | Freshwater microbial communities from Kabuno Bay, South-Kivu, Congo - kab_022012_11.5m | ecosystem: Environmental > Aquatic > Freshwater > Lake | place: Democratic Republic of the Congo...
ACAGTCAAAATATTGAATCAATTTTTGCCCACATTCCGGGAATTTATATTGCTTATCCCTCCAACGCCGCCGATGCAAAAGGCTTGCTGAAAACCGCAATACGGTTGAACGATCCGGTTCTCTTCTGCGAACACAAAGGATTGTACCGTCAAAGTTTTGCAACGTCACCGGAACCGGATAAAAATTATTTAATTCCTTTCGGCAAAGCAAAAGTGGTAAAAGAAGGAAATGATGTTTCCGTTATTACTTACGGCGCTTCTGTTTGGGATTCTATTTTTGCTATCCGCAAACTTGAAGATGAAGGGCACTCGGTTGAAGTGATTGATATCCGAACTATCATTCCGTTAGATGAAGAAACAATTTTCAACTCCGTGAAGAAAACCGGAAAAGCAATTGTTATTCATGAAGATACTATTACAGCCGGTTTCGGCGCAGAGATTGCGGCAAGAATTTCCGATACATGTTTCCAGTATCTTGACGCGCCGGTTAAAAGAGTCGGTGCGAAAGATGTGCATATCCCTTACAGCCCGGTATTGGAAAACGCAACGCTTCCTTCGCGCGAGGGAATTTACCAGGCAATTAAAGAATTGATTCGATACTAAGAATAGTATAAAGTTTAAAGTAGAAAGTTGAAAGTAGAAAGTTGAATGTTGAAAGTGGAAAGAAAAAAATGAGAATAGAAATCCCGATGCCGAAAATGGGCGAATCAATTATGGAAGGAACCATTTTAAAATGGCACAAAAATCCGGGAGAATCCATCCGCAAAGATGAAATTCTTTTTGAGATAAGCACTGATAAAGTTGATTCCGAAATTCCTTCTCCCGTTGATGGAATTGTTGCAGAGATACTTGCGCCGGAAGGAGAAACGCTTGAGGTAGGGAAGATAGTTGCTTTTATAGAAACAGATACGAATGTGGCAATTACCGAACAACTGTCATCAGCAAAAGAAAAAATAGTTGAATCGGAAAAAGTAAAAGTTGTACATGCGATTAATAAAAATGTAAACCGCGAACCGCTGCACACCGTTGATATTCCTATGCCGAAAATGGGTGAGTCGGTGATGGAAGGAACTATAATTAAGTGGCACAAAAAAATTGGCGAAGCTGTAAAGCATGATGAAATTCTTTTTGAGATAAGCACGGACAAAGTTGATACCGAAGTCCCATCTCCGGTAGATGGAACGCTTGCAGAAATTATTGTAAAAGAACAAGAGACAGTTGAAGTTGGAACTGTGGTTGCAAAAGTTTCTACCGCGCAACAATCTAATAAAGCTGAAGCAGAGGATGAAATATTAATTGAAGATGAGCAAGTGCATTCTGTAATAGCGGCAAACGTTCTCAATCAAAATATAAATGATGAAAGCAAAAAAGAAAATAATAGATTTTATTCCCCGCTTGTTTTGAATATTGCCAAAAAAGAAAAAGTTTCATTTGACGAGTTAGCTAAAATCAACGGCTCCGGAATTGGCGGAAGAGTTACTAAAAATGATGTATTGAATTACGTCAATAATAGAAATGTTTCGGAACTTACTTCTGCAAAAGTTTTCTCGCCGTCCAACTTTGGTGAAGATGATAAATATGAAGCGAACAAAGTTGAGCGAATTCCGATGGACAACATCCGTCAGAAAATAATGCAGCACATGGTGAAAAGCCGCGATACGTCGGTTCATGTTTCAGCCACGCTTGAAGTTGATATGACGCGCATTCATAATTTTATTGAAGCGAACAAAACGCAATATCAAAATAAAGCCGGAGTAAAACTCACCTACATGGCATTTATTTCGTACGCTGCCGTAAAAGCATTAAAAGCTTTTACTGTAGTGAATGCTGCAATCGACGGCTCAACTATTCTGCAAAAAAGATTTATAAATCTTGGGATTGCGGTAGCGCTTGAACCGAACGGATTAATTGTTCCAAACGTAAAAGATGCGCACAACAAAAGTATCACCGAATTGGCGAAAGCGATTTCCGAAGTTGCCGCGAAAGCCAGAACAAAAAAACTTACTCCCGATGATGTAACTAACGGAACATTCTCAATTACAAATTACGGAGTGTTCGGAACTGTTATTGGAACGCCGATCATCAATCAGCCGGAAGTTGCAATTCTTGGTGTTGGTGCGCTAACCAAGAAGCCGGTGGTGATTGAAGTTGACGGGACCGACATGATAGCAATTCGACACATGATGACGTTGGCGCTTTCGCACGATCATCGTTTGGTTGACGGCATGGTTGGCGGAAAATTTCTTTCATCAATTAAAAAAACACTCGAACAGTTTGATGAAAAAGAAATGTTATAACAAGACGATTAAACAGATTAATAGTCTGTGAAAAGAATATTGAAAGAAACTGAATGCGAACAATTAATTATCATCAAAGAATATTTAAAGAAGAAGCGGAAGCCAAAAAGGAAAAAATTGGAAAACGTCCGGACTGGCTGAAAGTCCGTTTGCCGATTGGTGAGAATTTTAGTGATCTAAAAAATTTGATGCGAACGAAAAATCTCAACACAGTTTGTGAAGAAGCAAGATGTCCGAACATCGGCGAATGCTGGAATCACCGCACGGCAACGTTCATGATTCTCGGCGATACATGTACGCGAAGCTGCGGCTTCTGTAATATTAAAGTCGGCGTACCAAACACGCTCGATCTTGATGAACCGCAGCGTGTGGCAGAGGCGGTTCATAAATTGCAATTGCGTCATGTTGTTATAACTTCAGTTGATCGCGATGAATTGAAGGACGGCGGCGCATCAATATTTTCAGAAACAATTAGATTGATACGAGAACATATTCCATCTTGTACAATTGAAACGCTCATTCCGGATTTCAAAGGGGAAGAATCTTCTTTTGAAATTATCATGAAAAATCCACCCGATATTTTAAATCATAATCTTGAAACTGTTCCGCGATTATATCACGCGGTAAGACCGCAGGCAAAGTATCAGCGCAGCCTCGATCTGATTTTCCGGTTCAAGCAAAAAGGATTGAAAACAAAGAGCGGAATAATGGTCGGCATTGGTGAGTCGAATGGCGAAGTAGTGGAGACGATGAAGAATTTAGTTGATTCCGGTTGCGACATTTTAACAATCGGACAGTATTTACAGCCGACAAAAAATCATTTGCCGGTGGATCGGTATGTGTCTCTTGAGGATTTTGAAATGTTTAAAGAAGAGGGACTGAGTATTGGATTTAAAATTGTTGAATCTTCTCCGCTTGTGCGAAGTTCTTATCATGCTGATGAACAGGCGAGAAAAACTTTATTTTGAAAAAGTTGTTGTAATCATTTAATAATTTCTTAATTTATCAGTCCGATTTTTTAATGTATTTTGCTTTAGTTAAAAATAAAGTTATTGTTGATGAAAAAAATTCTACGACTACATTTCTTACTTATAATCTCTGCGGCGATGATAAATGCACAGCAGGGACCTCTCTCAAAAATTACAAAAGACGATAATTCAAAATCTACCGGCGTTGGAAATTTAGGACTTACCGTTTCTAACTTTGGAATTTACGGAAACGGTTTGAGCAATCTTACTGCAGCAAATCGTCAACCCTCGTGTGAATATCCGCTTGGAAGCGGCATCGAACATATTTTTGTCGGCGGTCTTTGGATCGGCGGATTTCAAAAAGATAATCCGAATGCTACAAGCGCTGTCGGTCCTTTTGTTTCAACTGCCGCTATTGATGCAAATTCACTTGCTTCCGGTAGAAACGGCGGATTTGAATATACGAATGATATTTCATCGCAAGTTGTAGAAAGATCAACGCTGCTTGACTCGCGCTTTTATAATCCGGATGCTATTTCGCATCAAGATTTTATAATGGATTTCAACGATACGAATACTGTGTACGCCAACGGTGAAACAATCGCCGAACACGTTCCGCTTGGAGTTGCGGTTCATGAAGAAACCTACGCATGGAATTTCCCTTTTGCTGATTTTTTCATCATTATGAATTACACAATCAAAAATGTTTCTAAAAAATATTTAGACAGCGTTTACGTTGGGCTGTGGACTGACGCCGTTGTTAGGAATACAAAAATTAACACAACCACAAACACCGCTTTCTTTTCACACGGCGGCGACGCTTACAACGACACTTTAAAAATTGCTTACGAATATGACGCCGACGGCGATGGTCCTTTAACAGACAGCTATGTTGGCTTTTTATATCTCGGTTCAACTCCAACAATTGATAGTGTTTTCAACACCGGAACGGGAACGATACCGGCAACTAATTTTAATTCATGGACGCACAACAACACAACCGATCCGAATTTTTTTGCGCCCACAAATGATCTTGATCGTTATAGAAAAATGCAAGGATGGTTCGGCGGGCAGAACCGCTACGGAAGCGGCATCAATCCAAATGATTTAAAACTTCCTTCCAACAGATCATTGATGATCACGCATGGATATTATAAAAACATTGCGCCGGGAGATTCAATTAATGTAGTCTATGCAATTGTCTGCGCAAAGAAATATGGAAACGACCCAGCGATTGCGGATACTTGGGAACAACGAAAAAAATTATATTCAAATTCCGATTGGGCATTGCGAGCCTATTTTGGAAATGATAAAAACAGAAACGGCGTAATTGATGCTGGTGAAGATTTGTTCGGAGACGGGCAAGTGCACCGCTATATTTTACCTTCACCGCCGAACGTGCCCGTTGTTAAAGTTGTAAACGAAAATCAGAAAGCAACAATTTATTGGGATAAACGAGCGGAAGCATCGATTGATCCAATCTCCGGCAAAGTTGATTTTGCGGGATATAAAATTTACCGAACCGAAGCGGGATTTGACATTTCGGATATTCAAAATACCGTTGCTTCGTTAGTTGTGCTCGCTCAATTTGATAGCGCCGGCGCAACCGGATTTAATACCGGGTTCAAAGCAGTTGAATTATCCGAGCCGGTAATGTTCCCAAATGATACGATTAAATATTTTTATAAGTACGAAGTTCCCAATCTTTTAAATGGATGGCAGTATCTTTTCTCGGTAACTTCATTCGATAAAGGCGACCTGGAAAATAATCTTGGTCCTTTGGAATCAAGTCTTCTTGCCAATTTAAAAAGAATATTACCGGGAACAACAGCTAAAGACGATGAAAACAGTCAGGTTGGCGTTTATCCAAATCCTTATTATGGAAATGCATTATGGGATGGATCATCGGAACGGCTGCGCAAAATATATTTTTATAATTTGCCGTCGGAATGCGAAATTACTATCTACACTTTAGCCGGCGATATTGTTAAACGAATCGAGCATGACCGCAACAGCAACGGCTCTGACTTGCGCTGGTTTGAACAATACGCTTCGGATAAGAAACAACAATTTGCCGGAGGCGAACATGCATGGGATCTTGTCACCGGGAACGATCAAGCGATTGCTACAGGGTTATATCTTTTTACCGTAAAAAATAATAAAACTGGATTTATTAAAACCGGAAAATTCTTAGTAGTTAAATAAGGAGCTATAAAAATGAAAATGAAATCCTTCGTAGTGTTTGTATTTTTGGTTGCCGGAATGGCGTTCGGACAAACCGATACAATTCCATTAGTAACGTTACACGATATAAATTTTATACCGGATAGTCTTAATCCTTCCGCTTGGCCGACTTCACCGTTAGCCGGTAAAACCGTTCATGTACGTGGACAAGTTTTAGTTAGTCCGCTTATTCATCCCGTAAATGATCGCAGAACTATATTATATTTTGGAAAAGCGTGGGGATGTTACATTCAAGCTCACGACGGCAGTGAGTGGAGCGGATTAAATATTTATCAAGCTGATTCTACCGCTCAAGGAACTCTGTTTGATTTAGTAGATACAAGCGGCACGTATGAGTTCACCGGTGTTGTTACTCCGTATGGTCAAACGACCGAATTGATGCTCACGACTACTCCGCAGCCGGTTGAAATTAATCTTGTTGAACAGCATACTAAAAGACCTGATCCGATACCATTAACTATTGACAGCTGCTACTTACCGGACGGAACATTCAACTATAATCTAAGAAAATATTTAGGGATGTATGTAATTTTTTCTGCTGATGAACAACACCCGCTTATCACATCGGATTTAATTACCGGAACCGGTTCAACTGCCGGTGGTTTTAATATTAATGATCTTAATGGTCATAAAATCCAGATGTATGCACAATCAAAGAATTTTAAAACGGGTTCTACTTATACATTACGCCCAACATACACGCCACCGCCTGCCGGTTCGCAATTAACGTATGTTAGAGGATTATTGGAAGTATATAACAACGTTTGGGAAATTGTTCCTATGTATGCGGAAGATTTGGGACCGATTTTAGTTTCACCACCGAGCATTTCAAATGTTAAGCGCGACCCGGCAATCGTTACTCCAAATGATGATGTTACCGTAACAGCTACCGTAAAAGGTCTTCAAGGCGCGACTGTAACAAACGTAGCTTTATTTAGAAGAATAAACGGCGGAACTGCCGACTCTTTGGCAATGACAAAAGGAACCGGAGCCGATACTTTAATTTATTCTTGTGTCATTCCAAAAATTGCATCAGACTCTGCATTTGTTGATTATTATGTTAAAGCTTATGACAACAACGGACTTTCTTCTGCCAGCCCAACAAATCTTGCAACAAGCCGTTACTCCTATTTTGTTATGAATAAACCGTTGGCAATTCAACACGTGCGTTACAGCCCGTTCGGAAGCGCTTACAGCGGTTATAACGGTTATCATGTAACGTTAACCGGAGTTGTTACAGCTGATACTTCAGACATTCCGGGCAATCACGATAGAAATCCTCCCCGCGTTTACATGCAGAATGGACAAGGACCATGGAGCGGAATTTTATTAGGTACAACAGGCGCTAACGGATCGCAAGTTACCAACTTGAAACGTGGTGATAACATTACTGTTGAAGGTGTTGTTCTTCTTGGTTCACTTGGAGTTAGAATTGATAGTCTTTCACCAATCACTGTAAATTCTTCAAACAATACGCTGCCGGAACCAGAATATCTTTTAACTGAAACAGTTGGAACATCGGTACTTGGAACCGTTGCTGCAGAACAATGGTCAGGTTGCTTAGTTACGTATAAAAATGTTACTATCGACGTTGCAAACGCAGACGGCACAAGCAATTTTGGTGAATCATACGGAAATGACGGACAAATGCCTCATACAAGAATCATTTGGTCTGACGGCAATACCAGCTTTAACGCCGGAGCCAGCGCGGTTAAAGTGAATGTTGGTGATACATTTTCTTCGATAACCGGAATTCTCGGAATTACCCATGCGTATTATAAATTAGCTCCGAGAAAAGATGATGATATTAAAGGATATGTTCCTGTTAGTGTTGAAGACGAAACGGCGGGAATTCCATCGCAATATAATTTAAATCAGAATTATCCGAATCCGTTTAATCCATCTACCACGATTACGTATTCAATTCCGAAAGCCGGATTGGCAACAATTAGAATTTTCAACATTCTTGGGCAGGAAGTAAGAGTGCTTGTAAATCAGATGATGAATCCCGGCACATACAACGTAACTTTTGATGCAGGCAGTTTATCTTCCGGAGTTTATTTCTATAGCCTTTCGGTTGATAACTTTACCCAGGTAAAGAAAATGATGCTGATGAAATAAGTTATACGGATGCTGCACCGAACGTGCAGCATCCACTTCTTTTTATAAAAAAAATATTTTTCATGACAAATAAATTTATAGCCGCTGTTGTTCTTCTTGGAATGATTTTCATTTCTGCTTGCAACGAAAAAATTACCGATAGTCCGATAGCTAATAAAGCGCCGATCACAAAAGTTTTTCTTATCCCCGACAGCACCGTCTCACAGCAGCAAAGCACTATTAAATTGCATTGGAGCGGTGACGATCCCGATGGATTTGTTGTCGGTTATTATATTTCATGGAACGGACATGATTGGACTTTTACGCCAAAGAATGATAGTCTGTTTGCGCTGCAAATAGGAGCGGTTGATACAACCTTCAATTTTAAAGTTTCTGCGGTTGATAATTCCGGCAACGGCGTTTACGATGCGCAAATAACGCAGAACAATATTTCATACGGACATGAGCCATTTACCGATGTGAATGGAAACGGCGTTCACGACGGCGATGAACCTTTTACAGATATCGGGTTGATCGATCCTAATCCTGCCGCATTAAAACTGCCGATCAAAAATACCGCGCCGACAATTGAGTGGAATATTCTTTCAACACATCCGGATACATCTTTTACCGTGATGTCGTTCGGATGGAATGCAAATGATATTGACGGCGATAATACCATCCAAAACCTGAACATTGCGCTGAATGATACAACAAATTTTGTATCGATTAACGGCGGTGTAAAAATGATCACCATCAAAACAAAAGATTTTGCGAATGCAAATCCGTTAATGGATATTTTAATTGACGGAGATCCGAACAATCTTGCCGCAAATGAAATAACCGGGCAAAAAATAAAATTGCCGGGACTGATTTACGACGCAAACAATATCTTTTATGTGCAGGTGGTTGATATCTCCGGCGCAAAATCAATCTGGTTGAGTTCATCAATACAAAAAAACAGCAAGCCGGGCTGGTTCGTAAAAAAACCGAAAGGGAAGATCGTAATTGTTGATGATTACAAAAAGAGCGACAACGCTCCGGGCTTTTATTCAAGCATGCTGGGTGATAGTCTCCAGCTTTATGGCAAATATGACGTCTATGATATTTATACTCAAAAACCGCCCTTCTTAAATTCAACATTTTTAGAAACCATAAAATTGTTTGATGCCGTTCTTTGGTATGCGGATAACGATCCTTCACTTGATCTGGCAAGCTCTTCGGTACAAAAATATACAACGTTCGGCGGAAAGATTTTCTTCTCACTACAATTTCCGCAAGCAGTTGACATGACACAGATACAGGGCTTTCTGCCGGTTATTCCTGACAGCAGCGATTATCTTACCTTTCTTCCAACCGGTGCAACGGTTACAGACGCATCCGCAAACGGTTATCCTCAACTTCAGGTAACATCTTCGCTTGCACGCGCGAGGTCATTTTATTTGAGCAATATCGGTGTAACTCCAATTTACTTTTTCCCGAGCCATGAGATGAAAGGGTACATTGGATTTGAGAACAACGAAAAAAATATCTTTTTTATCGGGATGCCCCTCCACAGAATTAACGGCATACCCGGAAGTGTGAAAAATTTATTAACTAAGGTTTTATTCCAGGATTTCAATTTAACGCCATGAAATTATTACTGACTATTTTCATCTTTTCGTTTGTGTCGCTTGTTGCGCAAGAAACGGGAACCATCACCGGCAAGGTTACTGATAAAAAAAATAAAGAAACGCTGCTGGGTGTAAACGTTGTGCTTAAAGGAACGTACTATGGCACTGCAACTGATTTCGACGGTAAATTCGTGATTAAAAATATTAATCCCGGAACCTACAACGTTGAAGTTTCTCTGATCGGTTATAAAGCGGTAAAGTACGGCGCGGTTAAAGTTGAAAAGGGAAAAACAAAGCAGCTTGATATTGAACTTGAAGAATCGGCTTTAACGCTTGGGCAGGAAGTTGTTATTGTAGGTGCAAAACCGATGTTAGATGCTGAAGAGACGCAAAGTAAACGGACAATTTCCAAAGAAGATATTGCGGCTGCAAAATTGGCAAATATATCAGACATTGTTGTTCAGCAGGCGGGTGTTGTAAAATCCGATAATGAAATTCATATCCGCGGCGGCAGATCAAGTGAGAATGCTTTTTTGCTGGACGGCGTTTCCGTGCAAGATCCATTAGCCGGAACCGGTTTTGGGTTGCAGCTTTCCGCCAATGCAATTGAAGAAGTTGAAGTTATTACCGGCGGATATAACGCCGAATTTGGTCAAGCTACTTCGGGCGTTGTGAACGTCCGTACAAAAGAGGGAGGAGAAAAATATCACGGCTATCTTTCTTATAAGAACGACAACCTCTTCGGCAAATCATCTAATCATGTTTTTAATACCGATATTGTTGAAGGAAACGCAAGCGGTCCCGAACCGTTTACTACGTATCTTCTTCCCGCATTAGGATTAAAGATTCTGGGAGAGATTAGTTTCTTCGGCAATTTTTTTATGGGCGTTACCGATGGCATTACGCAAGGATATAATAAATCAACGGCGCGGCAGGTGGTTTCATCAATTTTTTATGGTTCGCGCTTCGCACCTCGCGCTGAAAATAGCTGGTTCTGGTTAGGTAAATTAACTTACAAGATTACGCCGACAATCAAATTGCAATATTCATTCAATCAGTCGGTGAATATCAATCAGAATTCACAATCTCTGCAATCAAATCTCGAGTACGTTGAACCGAGCCCCGGTTATCAATATACGTTTCAAAATATTTTTGATAACGCCAACACCTACACGCATAACAACGTTTATCAAACGCTTAGTTTAACGCATACGTTAAATCCAAAAACGTTTTACGAATTGAAAGCTAATGCATTCTTCACCCATCTCCGCGCTGATGCGAACGGAAAAAGATGGAATGAGTATCTTGAACCGCAGGACATTACAAATTATCCGGTTCAATATTACAATACTTCGCACGATACAATCGGCGTAATTCCGGGTGACGGATTTTGGGACATTGGAAATCCCTACACCTGGCATGATCACTACGTCCAGGAGTTTTCAGTTAAAGGAGATTTAACAAGTTTCTTTGATGAAAAAAATAAATTTAAAACCGGGTTTGATTTCCAAACCCAGGAGATGCAGGTTGTAGATATTTATCAGCCATGGGTTGGCGAACTTGGGTTGAACAACGATATCTATAAAGTTCATCCTTCAAAAGGTTCGTTCTACGCGCAGGATAATATCAATTTTTCGGGAATGATTTTGAACTTCGGTTTGCGTATGGATTATTGGTTCCCCGGAGAGTTTGTTGATGATGCGATAAAAAATCCTGATGTTATCACCATTCCCGATAAAGTTAGAAAAAGCTATGAAGATAATTCTTATAATTTTTTTGGAAGAAGATTTAAAGCTCGCCTAAGTCCAAGATTAGGAATCTCACATCCGGTATCGGATTATCAAACGTTATTTTTCTCGTACGGACATTTCAGCAAATGGCCGAATCCGCAGTTTGTGTACGCAAAGTTGAATCCGGTAAGTGCGCAGTCGTCATTCCAAAAATTTGGGAATCCGGATCTGAATCCCGAAACAACCGTTGCATACGAGTTAGGCGTTAAAACTCAATTCTCTCCGGATGATATTCTCACCTTGACTGCCTATTACAAAGATATTTTTGATTACGTAAGCACGCGGTCGGCGATTATTACTTCTGCAAGACTCTCGTCGCGTTCGTTCACCACATACGTCAATTCGGATTATGCGCGCGCACGAGGTGTTGAGGCTGAGTACAGAAAAAGAATTGGAAAAACGTTTACCGGTTCATTAAATTTTACTTATTCTATTGTAACGGGAAAAAGTTCATCACCGGATGAAGGCGTACTTGTACAACGCGGCTCGCTGTCCGAATCAATTAAAGAATTTTACATGACGTGGGATAGACCTTTAAATATCTCCGCCTCAACAAATTTTTATATTGAAAGAGATAACGCCCTCTTCGGATTTGGAAATGGAATTCTGGACGATTATAATATTTATTTAAGAGCGCAGTTTGAATCGGGCAAACGTTACACGCCGGCAGTCTTTACCGGAAAATATCTAACCGACGGCAGACCCGAATATGTTTCAATCTACACTGATCGAAATAATAAAATTGGTGAAAATTGGTTTTGGATTGATCTGAATTTCGAAAAATATATCAAAATCAATTCGCTCAACTTCACCATCTTTGCGGAAATTAATAATCTTTTTGATGCAAAGAATTCTGCTATTATAAATCCCGTAACCGGAAAAGCGTATGAGCTTGGCGACGCGACGCCTACTACCTGGAATGATCCGATGTATCCCGATTTACAAGCTCCGATCAGCGCTTACCCGTTTAATCCGGCAAGGTATTTAACAAGACGAAATGTAAAATTTGGAATTAGTTTAAGACTTTAATCATGAAAAAAATTCTCCTCATCCTTTTTATTTTTATTGCAGGTTATGTTGAAACCTCAGCGCAGCTTTTTCCGGTGCTCGGCGGACAGCGTGCGGGGATTTCGACAGCACAGTTTCTGAAAATCGGTGTCGGCGGCAGAGCCGAAGCAATGGGAGAAGCCTTCATTGCAGTTGCAAACGATGCATCGGCTTTGTACTGGAATCCCGCCGGACTTGTGCAGTTTGCCGACAATCAAATTATGTTTTCGCATAACAAGTGGGTAGTTGATATAAACCATGAATATCTCGGCGCGGTGTATCATTTGGATGAATCAAACGCATTCGGATTATCGTTCACCGCTTTATCTATGAAAGATATGCCGGTAACCACCGAGTTTCAACCGTTCGGTACCGGTGAATATTTTGGTTTCGGCGATGTCGCTTTCGGATTTACCTATTCAAGAAAAATGACGACACAATTCAGCTTCGGCGGCACAATAAAATATATGGAAGAAACGCTCGACAAATTAAAAATGCGAGGCGTGATGATCGATCTCGGTACGTATTATTGGACCGGACTTGGAAGCTCGCGTTTTGCCGTTGCAGTAACTAACTTTGGAAATAATCTTGCGCCGGACGGCGAAGTTGTTTTACTTGGTAAAAGAAAAAAATCCGAGTGGCAGGCTTTTTCACCGCCGACGATGTTCAGAATTGGATTTGCGCTTGAACCTTATCAAGATGAAACGAATAAAGTAACGGCTTCCATTCAATTGAACCACCCGAACGACAACAGCGAAAATTTTGCCGTTGGAACCGAATATAGTTTTCAAGAACCGACTTTTAATTCCTCTTTCTTCTTGCGCGCGGGATATAAATTTAATGTTGAAGAACAGAATTATTCCTTCGGAGCAGGAGTTTTTGTACCGGTAAGTTTTGCAAGACTTACGCTTGATTACGCCTATTCCAATTTTGTTAGGCTCGGTACGGCTCATCGATTCTCAATTATTTTAGGACTGTAACAAGACGATGAAACAATTTATAAAATATTTTTTATTAAGTCTTCCGTTGCTTGTAGGCTGCGGAGATAAATTAGATTTAACACAATTTAACGCCAACACCAAAAATGTAAATACCGGCGGCGATACCGTCTATGTTCAGTTATCACCTTCGTGGGAAGGATTCAATAATCCGCAGGCAATTCTTGTTGGAAAAGAGCCGTTCATTTATGTGTGCGATACCGACAACAACAGAATTGTAATGATGAATACGGCTGGCACTGTGCTGGGAACGAAATCAATTCAACACCCAACAGCCATTACACAAGATTATCGCTTAAATCTCATTGTGTGCGCCGAATTTGATACGCTTTCGAATACGTACAGCGCAGTTTATAAAATTGATTTATTTGCAGCGCAGCATGATTTGGCAGCCGCGCCGGTTACAAGAATTTTACCGCGACGCGATTCTGAATTTAAAGTCCGCTTAAAGTACACCGCTGTTGCAGCCTTTTATGATAACTCATTTTATGTTGCAAGAAATGGAACTGAAAATACCAGCGTGTACGATCCCGATAACTCAATCTTAAAATTTGAACCGAAAAAACATTTCAACGCGGGCGAAGGTGATTCACTTATCGGCAGAGTTCCAAACTTAGATCCGTTAAGTTCCGGATTAATTTCGGCTAATGGAATCAACTGCATGACCCCCTTCAACAAAAAGAATGTAGATTTTATCGCTACCTTTTCCGGCGAGACAAGTTTCAAAGCGCAGTGGTTTCATTTTTTTGCTTCGGCTGTTGAAGAAAAATATGTAAGCCAATTTTATCCTCAATTCGGAACTCCATTTGCTCAGCCGAATAAATTTAGCAAACCTTCGGGAAGCTGTATTGATCAGTATGGAAATATTTTTATTGCTGATGGCGATGCGGCAAAGGACAGCGTTTACAAGTTTAATCAATACGGCGATGAGATGCATTCGTTCGGAGGACCAGCCGTTTTCAAAAAGCCTTCCGGTGTTGCATTTTTAGACAAAACGTTATACGTCCTTGACGCCGGCAGTAATAAAGTATTAAGATTTATCCTTTCAACTGATATTCGATAAATCTTTTTGACATAAAATCTCAGGCAGTTCTTTATTCTTAAAGTTTTCAGCAGCAGATTCTCGTAATGCGTTATTCATTTTGGCTGCCGAAATCCCATCTGTACAAACGAAAAAATTTTAGTCGTTATAATTCTCAAACAAGTACACGTTAGTTATCAAGGAAACATCATGAAGAAATTCATTTTCATTTTCATTCTTTTTTTTATCATCACTATTCCGGCGGTTAAAGGGCAGTCAGCCGTTATAAGTGAAATACTTATCGACGGTGTAAACGAACAAGCTGCATCAAATAACGATGAGTTTGTCGAGATTTATAATCCTACAGGCAACCCGATTGATATAAGTAATTGGACGATTGATTATCGAAGCGCTTCAAGTTCAACCTTTAATAACAAATATACGTTCCCCGCAGGCACCATTCTTCAGTCTCACAAATATTATTTGTTTGGCGGCGGAGGTGTCGCTAATCGGGATAACTTTTCTCAATCTGTTTTGATTGGTATGAGCAATACCGGCGGCGGTGTATTTCTAAGAAATTCAAGCGGAACAACTATTGATTTAATTGGATGGGGAACCGCAGCCGCAAGCAACTATGAAGGAACCGTTGCAACTAAACCGGCACAAGGAATTAGTCTTGAGCGTAAAGCGAATACAAGTTCCACAGTGTCTTCGATGGGAAGCGGCGGTGCGGATGAATTTGCCGGTAACGGGTTTGATTCAAATAATAATGCGAATGATTTTCTACAACGAGCAACACCACAGCCGCAAAATTCCAATAGTCCCGCCGAACCGGTAATTGATTTTGGAGGTAACGGAACCGGAGTTGCCACCGTAACACCCGCGTGGATAAATGCATCGGAATCAACAACTCTTTCATTTAAAGTTGTTGGGGATGGAACTCATACGTTGGATAGCGTTCTCATCGTAATCCCTACTGCATCCGGTTGGGCGTGGAGTGGGAATTTAACTGATGTTATTCTTTCGGGATCCGCCTCAGCGGCGCCAACCGTCTCGATAGTTTCCGATACAATTTATATTGGATCGATCGCAATAACCTCAACGGATAATTTATTAGTTGATATTAAAAATATTACTGCTCCTTCCAAAGCCGGATTTGCAGATTTCAATATAAAAACTGCTCTATTGAGCGGAGTACCGCAACCGATTGCAGCATTTCCAAGAATAAAAATTATTAAAGTTATTCCCATCGTGCAACTACACGTAAATGATGCTCAAGGCGTATCGGCAGCGCCGTATGGATTAGGAACTTCAGTTACGTTTAGCGGAATTATTACAGCAGATTATAATCCCGCAAAAACTGATATCTATGTGCAGGATGCAACTGCCGGAATTGATGTGTATAGCGCTTCAAGATATTTCGGATACGCAATTGGCGATAGCGTAACGATAACCGGAACAGTTACACAATTTAGAGGATTAACCGAAATTGCGCCGGATTCTTCACTCTTAATTATTCATTCCCATGGAAATGCAATTCCCGAACCAAAATTAATAACCGCGCAAGAAGTTAATTTAACCTTTCACTCGGATGATTTTACGGAACCGAACGAAGGTAGGCTTGTAAGAATTAATAACGTTACATATAATTCTGCCAACTCAACCATTACCGATGCAACCGGCACTACAAGCGCTTACACCGGAACGTTGATTGTTCCCGCCGGAACGTTTGATCTGATCGGTATTTTAAAACAGTACAAACCAGGCACAACTGTTACACCGCCGTACACCGCTGATTATGAAGTGAATCCTCGTTTCCAGGAAGATATTGTAAGCGGTTCGAATTTAAGTTTTTCGTCTGCGCCGAAAGAAGAAAATATTCAAGCTAATTCTGTTACCATATCATTTAAAACTTCGGGATTAGTCCAAACAGTTATCAAGTATGGAATGACTTCAGCTTATTCGGATTCGATTGTTGTTACCCAACCGGACACCGTTCATGCAATAGAATTAACGCCATTAAATTCTGCAACAGTTTATCATTATCAAGTTGGTGCGCGGGATGAATCCGGCACTAATTTTACCGGCGATGCAATTTTCTCAACTGCTGCGCCGATCGGTTCCACCGGAAAGATTGATGTCTTTTTCAATCATTCTACTAATCCATCGGTTTCAACCGGAGAAGCTGCACAAACGGTAAACATATCACAGAAATTTATTGATAGAATTAATGCCGCTAAATATTCGATTGATATTGCGCTGTATAGTTTGAGCGGAACCGTAGGCGCTAACATTGCATCTGCATTAGTTTCTGCAAAGGGGAGAGGAGTGAAGGTTCGTGTAATTGGAGAAAAAGATAATCAAGGAACAGCGCCATGGACTACTCTTAGAAATAATGGAATTCCCGTTATTGATGATGGATTTGACCCGGCAAATGGCGGTTTAGGATTGATGCATAATAAATTCGGAATTTTTGATTTCCGCGATACAACATCATTTCTTGATGATTGGATTTGGAGTGGATCGTGGAATGCAACTGATCCCGGAAACAATAATGACGCTCAAAATGCAATTGAAATTCAGGATAAATCTCTTGCAAATGTTTACACCATTGAATTTAACGAAATGTGGGGAAGCAGTACAGATGCTGCAAATGCTTCCAACTCCCGTTTTGGAATTAGAAAAATTGATAACACACCCCACAAATTTATTGTAAACGGAACGCCGATTGAACTCTACTTTGATCCTTCGGATAATACTTCGATGCACATTGGAGAGGTCTTAAAAGCTGCAAAATATTCAATCAACGTTGCAATGCTTACTTTTACAAGAGATGATCTTGCACAAATATTAATTAGTAAAAAAGCATCCGGTACAAAAGTTCGCGTACTTTTAGACAACAACTCGGATGCAGGAAATGAATTTGCTAATTTGCTAAATGGAAACATCGATGTTCATTTAAAAGGAAGCGCTGTAACCGGATTACTCCATCATAAATACGCAATAGTTGATGCGGAGAATGCTGCTGCCGAGCCAATCACGATTACCGGTTCACACAACTGGTCAAGCGCAGCGGAAACCGCCAACAATGAGAATACGCTGATCATTCATAGCCCGCTTATTACAAATTTGTATTTACAAGAATTTACCGCCCGTTATTATGAAGCCGGCGGAACAGATTCTCTCTTTGTTGGTGTTGAAGACGGTGTCGATGTTCCGTCTGCGTATTCATTAAATCAAAATTATCCGAATCCATTTAATCCTACAACTACTATTCAGTATTCATTAAATGAAAGCGGCAAGGTTGATTTGGCAATCTACAATATGCTCGGGCAAAAAGTGGCAACACTTGTAAACGAATTTCAAAACTCCGGAAGTCATATCATCAAATTTGATGCTTCTCAATTAGCCTCCGGCGTTTATTTGTACCGCATTAACGCCAATAATTTTTCTGCGGTTAAAAAGTTACTCCTTCTAAAATAACTAATTGATTTAAAGAGACATGTCTTACTTTTTAAGAAGGTGAGACATGCTTTTGGCGGGAAGGGGAAAGGAAGAAATATTGATTTTCTATCGGCAAGTTATTTGAAAAGAAATATTAAATGGTTAATTTTTGACCACTAATTTTAAATTTTCAGGAGAACCATGAATCGCCCAAAAGGAAAAATCATTCAAGTAATCGGACCGGTTGTCGATATCCACTTCGAAAATAACCACCTGCCAAAAATTTTAAATGCTGTCGTTATCCCAAGAACAAATCCTGACGGAGTTGCCGAAGAATTAGTTGTTGAAGTGCAGCAGCACCTGGGCGAAGACCGCGTGAGAACCATCGCTATGGACATTACAGACGGCTTGGTAAGAGGAATGGACGCTTTTGATACTTTGGAACCCATTTCTGTTCCCGTTGGTCCTGAAACGCTCGGAAGACTGATTAACGTTATTGGAAAAGGCATCGACGGTCTTGGCGAAATTAAAACCGAAAAAAAATATCCTATTCATCGTCCCGCTCCCGAATTTAAAAATTTAGCCACATCAACTGAAATGTTTGAAACCGGAATTAAGGTTATCGATCTTCTTGAGCCTTATGCAAAAGGCGGTAAGACCGGTTTATTTGGCGGCGCCGGTGTTGGTAAAACCGTTATTATCATGGAATTGATCAACAACATTGCACAGCAGCATGGAGGTTTTTCGGTTTTTGCCGGAGTTGGCGAAAGAACCCGTGAAGGAAATGATCTTTGGTTGGAAATGAAAGAGTCCGGCGTTATTAATAAAACAGCTTTGGTATTCGGACAAATGAATGAACCACCCGGAGCGAGATTACGGGTTGGATTAACCGGTTTAACCATTGCAGAATATTTCCGTGAAGAAGAAGGAAAAGACGTTCTCCTTTTTATTGATAATATTTTCCGCTTCACTCAAGCTGGTTCAGAAGTTAGCGCGTTGCTTGGCAGAATGCCTTCAGCCGTTGGTTACCAGCCGAATTTGGCTACCGAAATGGGCGCTCTTCAAGAAAGAATTACTTCAACTGAAAAAGGTTCAATTACTTCGGTTCAAGCTATTTATGTTCCTGCGGATGATTTAACCGATCCTGCGCCGGCGACTGCTTTCTCTCACCTTGACGCTACAACGGTGTTAAGCCGTCAGATTTCCGAACTTGGAATTTATCCCGCGGTTGATCCTCTTGATTCTACTTCAAGAATTCTTCAACCCGGAATTATCGGTGAAGAACATTACAGAGTTGCTACACAAGTAAAAGAAATTCTTCAAGGATACAAAGATTTACAAGATATTATTAACATTCTCGGTATGGATGAACTTTCCGATGAAGATAAAATCACCGTAAAAAGAGCAAGAAGAATGCAGAGATTTTTCAGTCAGCCTTTCTCCGTTGCGGAAGCTTTTACCGGAATGAAAGGAAAGTATGTTAAACTTGCCGACACCATAAAAGGCTTCTCCGCTATTATCAACGGCGAGTGTGACGATATTCCCGAACAAGCTTTTATGTATGTTGGCGGTATTGATGAAGTTTATGCAAAAGCTAAGTTGATGAGCTAACATGAAACTATTCACGTTAGAAATTGTTACTCCTTCAAAACTTGCTTATACCGCTGAAGTTGGTTCTGTTACCGTTCCCGGCTCACTTGGTGAGTTTCAAGTACTTTTCAACCATGCACCGATAGTAAGCAACTTTGACATTGGAAAAATTAAAGTGCAGACACAAGAGAATGAGGCTTTTTATTTTGCTACGGGCGGGGGAGTGATAGAAGTGCTTGCAAATAAAGTTGTCGTTCTTGCCGCATCGGTAGAGCGTGCCGATGAGATTGATACCGGACGTGCCGAAAGCGCCGTTGAAAGAGCAAAGAGAAGGTTGGAAAGCAAAGACAATGTTTGTCTTGTCCGGCATTAAGTTTACAGAAGAGGAAGAAAAAACTTAGTAAAGGAGAAGAAAAATGGCAGATAGAAATAGGATAATAGTAAAGTACAGTTTAGCGTTTAAGCAAAAAGTAGTAAG
>Ga0172370_10004148_pt1 | contig 19577 bp, 17 predicted proteins | sample LakKiv5m_FD_114538 | JGI IMG/M metagenome (GOLD analysis project Ga0172370, IMG submission 114538) | Freshwater microbial communities from Kabuno Bay, South-Kivu, Congo - kab_022012_11.5m | ecosystem: Environmental > Aquatic > Freshwater > Lake | place: Democratic Republic of the Congo...
AATGCACGAATAACTGGGTGTAGGTATTTGCCATGCTTATTAATTTGTTAATGTCCTACGGACAATATAGCGCCATAGACTACCTATTTCTATTGATCTTGAAGCTCTACTGGCTAAACAATATACAATTTCCATTCTCTTACGAAAATAAGAATGTATTTCATGAATTTTGGGGATATGAGTTTTCAGGATTACTTTCTGTCTGGCATATCAAATAAAAATTTAGCCCAGAAAAGTACTTTTAAGTTAATGGGCTATACAACTATATCCATTCACATATTCATTATTTAACTGACAATGCGTAATGATTTTACTAATCAAAAATTAATTTTACTTTTATACGGTTCTCCTAAAATTAAAAAATAATATGAACAGACTATTCATTTCATTGGTTTTTATCGGATTAATATCGTGTAATCCACAAATAAATAAGAATCCCCAACCCACCCGCCTTGCTGAAGAAGTAAAAAAAGAAACCCAGCGGGTTTGGAATGCTTATCAAAAATATGCCTGGGGCTATGATGTGCTATTGCCATTAAGCAAGAGTGCAGAAAACTGGTACGACAAGCCGTTGTACATTTCTCCTATTGATGCGTACAGCACGCTGAAAGTGATGGGATTGAATGAGGAGGCAGAACGTATCGAAAGATATGTAGCTGACAGCATCAGCTTCGACAAGGATATTTTTGTTAAAGTTTTTGAGGTCAACATTCGGGTACTCGGGGGCCTGCTTGCCATGTACCAATATACCGGCAATGAAAAAATCCTCACACAGGCAAAGGACTTCGGCGACAGGTTGCTTCCAGCATTTGGATCGCCGACCGGAATACCATATTATTGGGTTAATCTGAGAACAGGAGCTGTGAAAGGTGATACAATCAATGTGGCTGAAGCCGGGACCTATACCTTTGAAATGGGGATACTGAGTTATTACACTCAGAACCCGGTATACTACCAGGCAGGTAAGAAAGCAACGATGGCGGTTTATAAACTCAGATCAGAGTTAGACCTGGTTGGTGAGGTTATCAATGTTGAAACCGGGGAATGGATAGACGAAACCAGTCATATTTGCGCCTGTATTGACTCGTACTATGAGTATATGTATAAAACATGGATCATGTTTGGAGATCCCGATATCAAGGCAATCTGGGACAAAAGCATACATGCAGTCAACAAATACCTCCCTGAAATAAAGGATTCCATGCTTTGGTATGGCCGGGTAAATATGGAAACAGGTGAGAGAACCAGCAGTGTTGTGACCCTTTACGATGCATTTTTTCCAGCTGTTCTTGCTCTATCAGGCGATATTGAAAGGGCTGAGCGCTATCAAAAAACATGGAACTGGCTTTGGAATCAATATGGACTTGAACCTATGGCTTATGATTACTCCGAAAATAAAATTACTTACCCTGTTTACGACCTGAATCCGGAGATCATTGAATCGGCGTTTTATCTTTATCATTTTACAGGCAGGGAGCTATACCGCGATATGGCAAAAAAGTATTGGGAGGATATAAAAAAGTACTGCCGCACTGATGAAGCCTTCACGGCAATCGCAAATGTGGAAACCAAAAAGCAATCGGATAATATGGCTACGTATTTCCTTGCTGAAACCCTCAAGTATTTTTACCTGGTTTTTAGTGATGATCCGGAGGTTAATCCTACGGATTACGTTTTCAGTACCGAAGCTCATAATTTTAAAAAAGCTGTATTTAATACCGGAGAATTTGAAAAGCGATTAGGAATAGTTTTAAAGAAGTAAGCAGTTGGCAGTCGGCAGATGGCGAAAAGCAGTCGGCAAACCAGTAACCAGCAAACAGTTCGCAATGAGCAGTTGGCAGTGTAGCTTTATCAGTAAACAATATTTAATGCCGGGCTAAACAATTTGCTTCAATTAATGGTTGTGTACAGGTAAATAAATGAAGTAAATAGCGCATGAATACTATAATCCATAAATCTGAAAGCCGTGGCCACGCAAATTATGGCTGGCTCGACACTCATTATACCTTTAGTTTTGCAAACTATTACAATCCGGAGCGAATGCAATTCGGTAAGCTGAGGGTGCTCAATGATGATTTTGTTTCACCGGGCATGGGCTTCGGCACACACCCTCATGACAATATGGAAATCATCACCATTCCTCTCGAAGGGGCCCTTGAGCATAAAGACAGCATGGGGAATACCGGCGTCATCAAACAAGACGAAATTCAAGTGATGTCGGCCGGAAGAGGAATTACACATTCTGAATTCAATTATAATAAGAATATACCGGTAAAATTGCTTCAGATATGGGTTTATCCGAATAAAAGAAATGTAGAACCGAGATATGAACAGATCATTCTTAAACCTGAAGAAAGACAAGACCGTCTTCAGCAAATTCTTTCACCATCTCCGCAGGATGAGGGCGTATGGATTTATCAGGATGCATGGTTCTATCTTGGAAATTTCAAAAAAGAACAGGTCATTGAATATTCACTGAATAGAGAAAATAATGGCGTTTACCTTTTTGTGATCGAAGGCAAAATTAAAACAGATGGTATATCTCTGGATAAAAGGGACGGGCTTGGCATTTGGAATACGGATCATATCAATCTTGCAATTGCTGCAAACTCTGAATTGCTGTTAATGGAGGTTCCTATGTAAGGGAATTGAATTTTTTACCTGTAATAAAATTGGAACTCGTTTGCGGGAAATAGCCATTCTTTTTCAATTTGCCTGGCACGAGAAATAAACACATTGAAATATTGTTTAAATTTGTCAAGGTAAATTGAAACATAAAACAAAGATTTTATTTTGACACTGAATTAATTTTTCAACTTTGAATATGTTTTGTAAAATCATTAATCCCATTGCATTTTTTATCCTAATTTTAAATGCTGCGTATTCCCAAATTACGTTCGAAAAAATTTATGGAGGAGATTTAATTGACCGCGCCTATTCTGTCGAACAAACTACTGATGGTGGCTACATTACAGCAGGTACATCACAAATAAGTAATAGTGGTTACGCTGATATTAGCATTGTAAAGTTTGATCAATCTGGCAATATACAATGGTCCAAAGAAATTGACAGAAGATATATTGATATTGCAAATAAAATTATCCTTACAAATGATGGAAATTATATTATTTCAGGTTTATGCGGTGATACCATAACCGGTACATCCAGATCTGGATTTCTTATCAAGTTAAATCAGTCTGGAGATACAATTTGGTGCAAGGAGTTCGAATATTTTGACTTGAATAAAGTCGATGTTGTACAATCAAATGATGGTTCGTATGCTTTACTCGGGAGTACAAATTCTTTAGGTGCCGGTTGGTCGGATATAATTTTTACAAAGGTCGATCAAAATGGAAATGAAATAGTTACGAAAACCTATGGAGGGATTGAAAATGATCATGGTAACAGCATAAATATTACAAATGATGAGGGTTTCATAATTACCGGTACTGTTGATACTTTCAATTCCTACATGCAGAACCTTTATATTGTTAGAACCAATGCTCATGGAGACACTCTTTGGACACTGAATCATGGAGAATCAGGGTCCTCCGAGGATGGTCAGGATGGGAAACAATTATTAGGTGGAGATTTTATTGCAACAGGACATACTATAACAGAATCTGGTTACAATGTTTATTTGGTTCGGGTAAGTAGCAGTGGGAATTTTCTTTGGTCAAAAACGTATGAAAGCGTTGAAAGTCAATTTGGGAAGTCAATCATACAAACATTGGACGGTGGCTTTGCAATTGCCGGATATGGCTGGAATAACAATATGGATGTTTATTTGATTAAAACAGATGAAATCGGAGATACGATTTGGACTCGATGGTATGGAGGAAATTATACAGATTATGTATATAGCTTGCAACAGACACCTGATAATGGATTCATTATTTCCGGATGCTATCAATTAACCGAAACCCCACAAATTGATGCTTATTTAATTAAAACCGATAGCAATGGCATGATAAATCCTGTTTATATTCATGAGATGCTGGATATTAATGAAATTACTGTTGTTCCAAATCCCCTTATCGAAAAGGGTAATATAAAAATTGCAATAAAAAAGGCTGGCTCGCTTAACATCTCTTTATATAATCTTTCAGGTCTGAAAATTAAAACCATTTTTAATGAAAATGTCCAGCCCGGAGAACTCTCATTAAATTTTGATGTAAGAAATTTACCTTCCGGAGTCTACTACATCAACCTTCGGAATGAAGAAAAAACCATCCTCAAAAAAATCGTGAAAATTTAATTGAAATCCTAGCTGGCGAGAGTATGTAACTCGTGCCCTCCTAACTGTCCCATCTGGCGCAGTCTTCCAGCCTCAGCAAGTACGAAAGTAAGACTGGTGCAAGGCAAGAACTATAACTTCAAACTCTCCGTCTGGCGCCAATCTTCCAGCTAAGGCATGTGGGAGAGCAGGACTGGTGCGAGGCTGCAACTAAAACTTCCCCCGTTTAGTGGATGCTTAATTTTTTAATGATTATCTTTGTTTTTGAAAAAAGAGTTAAGATATGATTGATTACAGAAATATTATACAAAGGAATCCAAATAAGAGATTCGGAAAGCCATGTGTCAGAAATACAAGGATAACTGTTTATGATGTTTTAGGCTGGCTTGCTGCTGGAATGGATTCAAAGGAAATAATTAAGGACTTTCCGGAATTAACAATGGATGATATTAAAGCTTGTTTGGCTTATGCCGCAGACAGAGAGCACAAATTGCAGCACGCATCATGAAATTGTTGTTTGATCAAAACATTTCTTTTAGGATTACAAGAAAACTGCAAAGTTATTTTTCAGGTTGTCTTCATGTTTCAGATTGCAAATTGAGTAATTGCGAGGATACTGAAATTTGGGTCTATGCAAAGCAAAATGATTTTGTGATCGTCACTTTTGATTCAGATTTCTACGACATTAGCATTATTAATGGTCATCCTCCGAAAATTATTTGGATTCGAACAGGAAATTTAACGACAAGTGAAATTGTTCAATTGATAATTGAAAATCGGAAGATAATTGATTCTTTTATTCATGACGATAGCTATAAAGAAGTTACTTGTTTAGAGTTAGATTAACAACCACCGAACTGGCCCCAGCCTTCCAGCAAAGGCAGGTGTGTAAGCAGGACTTATGTAGGTAACAGAAACTATTTACCAAGCATACATTCCAGCTTTTTCAGTTGTTTAAGCTGCCTGCTCTTTTTGGTATTGTATGAAAAATAGGTTCCCCAGGTGTCGGTAGCCGACTTTTCAGGTTTAATATCGGATTTAAAGTATAAATGTGCATCCGTATAAAAAGATGATGTGAGTTGTTCAATTTGAACCGGTAAAATGGAAAAGAATATCTTACCCGCTCCCGGTTTGCCGAAAAGCTGATCACTGATCACCGGTTCAACGTTCAGCGGATTAACAGGATAAAGGATTACTTTTTGTTTACTGTCGAGTAAAAATACGAGCGGGCAGGAATCGTCAATAGTAAAAATTCCCTTGTTTACTACGCTGTTAATATAATTTATTGATACAAAATAACCCGAACCTATTTTGATAAATTTGTATGTATAATCCCTTCCGTTACCTGTAAGCCTGATTCCTTTTGAACTCATCATTTTCACTTCTGTTCCGGAAATAGTAGTTTCTTTAAATTTGCATTGCGCGAATGCTGAAAAAGTATTCAAAATAAGTAAGGAGGCCACAAACAATAGCACCATTGCTGCATTTGAAAAATTTAAAATTTTCCTCTTTCGCGATTCGAATTCACCCATCAGAACTGACGGATCACCTGAAATTGTAACTTCCCTTTTCATTTTGTACAGTTTTTAGGAGTTATAAATATTTTTAATTGTCATCAAAATTCACGTACGAGATTATCACCAGTTTTCGATCCAGAAGGGAGTTTTTATTCACACATGTTTTAAATTCTCGATGTAAATACTACGTATAAACGATCCAAAGGATACACCGGCAGGATAAATTAGTAAACTTGGCTACCAGCGTGCGTTTTAAAGAATCAGGGCATCTTAAAATGCAAAAAATCCGGTAATTTCTCAAGGTTAAAAAGAACAAAAGTGAGGGATAATTTTGTTGCACTTACCGGATTGTTTTAAATCGGGTATTGCCAACGGCATTTTAAAGAGAATTTGTCGAGATTTTGAAATAATCAGGATATATATACTAACAAAGCAAACAAAGAGAATGTTCAAATTATTTCATGCAAAGACATACCAAAGTATAATCCTGAGTGCCGGCAAAAACAGCATTAACCAGTAATAAGTAACCGGTTAATGTTTTTTGTGGAATTGAGCCAAACCGTTTATCGGTGATCTCATTACTTTTTCAATTTTAACTTCGAACTCATTACCAATCTGACGCAGAAGGGGTTCGAAAAAGAAAGCCACAGATCCTGCAAAGCTCACAGTTAAACGTTTGTAATTTTCATAATTCTTAAAATACTCCACATAATTAAAAAAGAATTCCCGAAATGAATTTCCCACCAGTTCAAAAACATATCTGCTCGAAAGGTTGTCGGCATAAAAATCACAAAATGATGCAAGAAACCTGTTTGGGAACGGCATATTATAAACTGCATCAAGGATATTATCGCGTGTATAATTAAATTCTTTTTTGAAAGCGCTGTTAAGTTCACCGGGAAGGTTTCCCAGCAAATAATCTTTAAGGAATTGCCTGCCCATATAAGCCCCGCTTCCTTCGTCACCAAAGAAATAACCAAGGGACGGCGCATTTTCAACAATTTTTTCACCATCGTAATAACATGAATTGGAACCAGTACCCAGAATACATGCGATACCTGGCTTATCGCCAAATAATGCCCTGGCAGCACCAAGCATGTCGGAATCCACTTTTATTTCTGCCTTCCCGAAGATGCCGCTTAATCCTTCTTCGATAATGATACTTTTCTCATAGGAGCCGCAACCGGTACCATAAAAGAAAATCTTCCTGATCTTTTTTGTTTCAACGAAAGGAATAAGATCATTCTTAAGCATCTCGGCAATTTGTTTTGGCTTAACATAAAACGGGCTCATTCCCGGTAACTGAAAACTCATTCTTTCACCAGTATTATCAACAAGTATCCAATCCGATTTGGTGGCACCGCTGTCTGCAATCAGTTTCATTTTCCTTATTAATCAGTTTAAAATGGTTGCCAAATTACTTTAAATTACATTATGAAACATAAGTTTTCTTTTTAATTTTACCACTGCGATTTTTAAAATAATTTAGAGGATATACTGACTACGAATAAAATATAACTTAATAAGATTAAAGGGAATGAGGTTATATATGGAAATAAGGGATATAAAGGAAATGATGGTTTAAATGGAATTCCCGTATTTCCACTGAACCTTATACCCCATTTTTAGTTTGCAGCGTATTATCCTGTCTTCTTTTAACAATTGAAACACCTGGAGGAGCTAATGAAGGACATCAATACCATAATTTGGGACTGGAACGGCACTTTACTAAATGATATCGGAATTTGTATTGAAGCGATAAATATTTTACTAAAAAGGAGAAACCACCCGACTATAAGCAGAATGGAGTACCTCGAAATTTTCACCTTCCCTGTGAAAGAATATTACGTTAAGGCTGGATTTGATTTGAAAATTGAATCGTTTGATGATATTGCCATAGAGTTTATGGAAATTTACTTTGAAAAACTAAAACATGCCCCGATATTTCCTGAGTCTTTCAGTGTTCTTAAAACGCTGAAGCAAAATAATTTTTACCAGATCATGATCTCGGCAATGGAACATGATTCACTTGTAAGATCGGTAAAGGAAAAGGAACTTTATCAATACTTTGATCACATTGCAGGGATAAATGATCATTTTGCCGGTGGTAAAATTGAAAACGCCAGAAATACTTTTAGAAAACTGGATATTGACCCTGAAAGAACATTACTAATTGGTGATACCATTCATGATTATGAAGTAGCTGGCGAACTCGGAATTCAATGTGTGTTGATTTCACAAGGCCATCAATCGGCAAATCGTTTGGAGCGGCTGGATTGCACAATTGTAAAAGGTATTGATGAAATTCCCGGTTTGCTTCATATTGATATAAACACTCTCCAGTACCAGGAAATAAAAATTATTTAGCACGCACGATGAGGAAAATTACAAAGGCATCAGACATTATTAATTCTACTTATATTAAACCCGGAAATCTAATTTATGTCGGCGGTAATGCTGCAGTACCGCAGGAGCTTATCCGTCAACTCGCCAGGGATCCCTATATATACAATATTGACTTGTTGAGCATCCTGATGCTGGGTGATGTAGAGGAATTGTTCACACAGGAAACCTGCCAGAGGATCAAGCACAGGGTCATATTTTCGGGGCCTTATTCGAGGGAAGCCCTTAATAAAGGCTGGGCTACTTACCAATTAATGCACTTGTCGGACATCCCAAACCAAATCCAGCGGTATCTTAAACCCAATATTTGCATGTTTACTGTAAGCGGCCCTGATAATGGTGGAAATTATAGCTTTGGTACCACTGTCGAAGGTGTTCAGTCGGCCGTTCATTCCATCCGGGAAAACGGAGGACTTGTTATAGTTGAAAAGAATAAGCAGATGCCATTTGTTTTGGGTACTACCATTCACGAATCGGAAATTGATTACATGCTCGAAACGGATTATCCGTTACCGGTTACACCAGTTCAGAAACCCGACAGAACAGCTATCAAAATAGGGAGGATCGTCACCGATTTGTATATTACAAATGGCTGTACACTTCAATTTGGGATTGGTGAGGTGCCGGAAGCAGTGACGGAGGCAATCATACAGAAAGGAGTGAAAGACATAGGCATTTACACTGAGCTTTTTTCGGATGCAATGAGAAAGCTTGTTGTAAATGGAGTTGTTACGAACAGGTATCTTGAGGTGAATTTTTCAACTGCTTCCATTTTCCTCTCAAACAGCAGAGAAGGTTATGAATGGCTCAATTTTAACAGTTCGGTTCAAAGCCGGCCATGCAACATAACCAATAATATTCTAAACATCGCCAAACAGCACAAAATGACTGCTATTAACAGCGCCATAGGCGTGGATTTGCACGGCAATATCTGGGCTGATTCCTTAAGAGGGCGGGAAATATACAGCGGTATTGGCGGACAGGCTGATTTCCTGCGCGGTTCTTACCTGTCAGAAGGAGGGTTCGCTATAATAGCTATGAAATCAACTACCTCGACTGGAATCTCAAAAATTCTGGATATGTCACCCGAAGGAATTACCACTACAGCGATTTCGGCTGACCCGGTTGTGATCGTAACTGAAAACGGAGCATTTAATCCACGCGGGCTTAATATTTCCGAACATGCAGTAGGGATTGCTCATCTTGCTGAACCGGTAACCCGTCAAAAATTATTGAAAGTAATTTACGATAGCCCTGAATTTCATAAACCCAGAGAAGCGCTAAAGGATAAATCGCCGAAAGGATTTATATCTTATAATGAAATAACATAACAGACATTTCATTTGTTATTATTGCAATGAAGAATAAGTACTTCTTAATATTTTACTTGCTCCTTCTGTTCAGGCTGACATGTACCGGTCAGTACCTTGAGAATCCGTCTTTTGAAGGCACACCTCAACCGAATATTCCACCACCCGGCTGGCAAATCTGCAATACCTCTACAAGCACCCCCGATGTTCAGCCCGGTAATTTTGGAGTTTATTTACCACCTTCCAATGGAAATACCTACCTCGGAATGACAACAAGACTCGATTTTACGTGGGAGGACGTTCATGCTTCGTTAATAACTCCGCTTTCAACTGATTCGTGTTATAACTTTAAGATTGATTTTGCTTACCAGCAGGATGTTGCGGGCTATAATATGATGCCGATAGTACTAAGAGTTTACGGATATAATACTGTCTGCGATAAAAACCATTTGTTATTCATATCACCGGCTGTTTCGAATACAGACTGGCAAACTTTTGAATTCATGATCCATCCGGATGAAGTTGACATTACCGACCTCGTACTTGAAGTATATTACGCACAGTTGCCGTCATACTGGGGTTATATGCTGATGGATAACATAAGGATCATCACTACTCCTTTTGTTGATCTTGGTAACGATACTACCCTCGCCCTTTGCAGCAACGATTCATTGGTTCTCGATGCCGGCCCTGGATTTGCCGGATACCTTTGGCAGGATGGTTCATCGGGTTCAACGTACAATGTGGATACAACAGGACTTTATTGGGTTCAGGTCTTTAATGAGGAGGGTTGCTCCTACACCGATTCGATTTTTGTGACCATTCCGGAATATATTCCTATGGGTACTGAATTATTTGATTCAACTATGGTTTGCGAGGGTCAGGAAGTGATTGTAATTGTAACCGTAATTAACGGTATTCCTCCTTACAGCTTTGAATGGTCCGATCTGCCTGATACCACAGGAATTGCAGTGATCACTGCCGATACAAGCAGGTTTTATGTGGTAACGATAACGGATAACTGCGGGATCGCCATTCAGGATTCTATAAAATTAGTGGTAATGGAAGGCCCGGATATTGACCTTGGAAATGACACACTGATATGCCTCGATGGAAACTATACATTACATGCCGGGCCCGGATTTCCCCAATATGTGTGGCAGGACGGCTCAGGCGATTCCGTTCTTACAATAAACCAGGCCGGATTATATTGGGTGACCGTTACCGATAATTCAGGATGCACGGCCACCGACAGTATTAATATCAGTTGGTTCCCACCCATACCGCTATACATTGGCAACGATACAACATTATGCGAGGGGCAACAGGTTATTTTTAATGCCGGTAGCGGATTTATCACCTATCTCTGGCAGAATAACTCCACAGATACAGCTTTTACAGCAACAGAAACAGGTCTGTACTGGGTGACTGTTACGGATATTAACGGGTGTACGGCCACCGATTCCGTGTTTGCTGTTTTTCTACCATGGCCTGAAATTTTTCTTGGGAACGATACTGCAATATGTGCCGGTGAAATGCTTATCCTTGATCCGGGTGAATTTATCAGCTATCTGTGGCAGGATAATGATACCAGCCAGTTTTATACAGTTACTCAAACTGGAACCTATAGTGTAACTGTTTCAAACGGATGCGGGGAAGCTTCAGATGCGATATATGTGGAAGTAAATCCCTCCCCACAGCCCGAACTTGGCGCGGATACAACAATATGCTCCGGCCAGAGCCTCACTCTTAATCCCGGTGGACAGTTTACCGGATATTTATGGCAGGATAACACTACTTTTCCATCATATATCGTGAACACTTCAGGGGTGTATTCCGTTACTGTTCAAAACAGTTTCGGTTGCAACGGTTCTGATGAAATATACGTTTCCATCTCCAATCCCGAAGTAAATCTTGGTGAAGACACATTCGTTTGTGAAGGCGATAGCCTGATACTCGATGCCGGTGCAGGTTTTGAATCTTACCTCTGGCAGAATAATACAACCGGTCAAACGCTAAGCATCGCTGCTGCAGGCAATTATAGCGTTACAATCCTCGATCAGTACGGATGTGAGGCGGCGGACCAGATCAATATTGAATTATACCCATATCCTGCAGCCAATTTGGGTGCAGATGCGGAGATTTGTGACGGAGAGCAGCTTGTTCTTCAAGCACCTGAAGGTGTTTTTATCTATTATTGGAATGGTATTGAAGGTGGAGCAACTTTCACTGTAACCGTATCCGGAAATTACAGCCTTGCGGTTGTTAATCCGTGCGATAGCGTAACGGATGACATACAGGTTACGGTAAATCCGCTGCCTGAGGTGTATCTTGGTGAGGATAAAGTGATCCTTCCGGGTGAGACGATCGGTTTGGATGCCGGCTCCGGTTTTGATTATTATATCTGGCAGGATGGGTCCGGCGGGCAATATTTTGTGGTCACCGAAAACAATCTCAATCCAGATAATCCTTATTACTATGTTGAAGTCACTGAAGGTATCTGCAAGAACTCTGACACAATAAAAGTAGAATTGTTCAAGGTTTGGGTTCCGAAGGTTATCACTCTAAACGGCGATGATAAAAATGCAATGTTTCGTGCGAACCCTGCACAATGGAATGGTATTCACCGGCATATTATGGTTGTGTTCAACCGATGGGGTCAAAAAGTCTGGGAATCCGATGATTTTATCACCGGTTGGGATGGCAGGCAAAATGGCCGGTATGTTGCCGACGGGACATATTTCTGGATACTTGAAGTTTTTTATGGTTCCAATGAAATAAAGCAGGTACTAAAGGGAAGCCTTACCGTACTGGGAAGCGGAAATTAGTATAGTCTTTAGTCTTTAGTCTTTAGTCTTTAGTCTTTAGTCTTTAGTCTTTAGTCTTTAGTCTTTAGTCCTAACCGAAGATAGAGCCCGGTGCCTGGCTTATAAATTGATAATCAGGAATAGATTGATACAAATATAAAAGATTGTATAGTTACTTAATAAATTTCGTAGAAAAAACTTTACCGCCATTTTCAACTTTTACCAGATAAAATCCTTTTGAAAGATTTGAAACGTCTATTTTAAAGGATGTAAATTCAAAAAGTTCGGCTGTTGTTTCCAACACTTTTCTGCCTTGCTCATTAAAAATTTCTACCCTTGATGTGCTTTGACCGACATTTTCCAGGCTGATTTCGATGTACTGATCCGCCGGATTAGGATTGATTTCCAACGATTGTGTTAAATCCGGGCGATTTTCATATACTGAAGTCTGGGTGATGACCTCAACTTTATCAACAAAAAGAACACTGCCGGGATACGCTATTGCACCTTCCTCATCAATATTGCTTGAAGAAAATGCGATAGTCAGCGTGTCGGGTATAGGTGTGCCGACAAGGGTGAAGGGTATCTCAAAGTAGGTCCATTCATCAGTGGCAGCGAGCTTTATCATGACTTCCTCAAGCATTAAAGTGGAATCCTGTACCGGATCATAGTAATACAACCACCCTCCTGCAAGTGCTGAATCAGATCCAACCGGGAAATACTTATAATAAAAAGTAACCTTATCCGGTACCGCGCTAATTGGTAAGCCGCCAGAAGGTCCGTTTTCACCGATATCCCCATTGGTGACAAATGACATTGTATCGTTCCATTGGGTAAGTTGCGTTTCAAGCCTGATTGAATAAGAGCCATCAATATGTTCTGTGGATTGTGTTGCTGAAAGGCCGCTACCCATAAACGTCATAAAATTAGAAGTCAGCCAATATTCCGGTTCATAATAACTGTAGTTGATCCAGGACTCAAAACCGCTATTCGGTATTTGTGAACTTACACCATTAAGGTAAAGATCATCAATAAACAAAACACTACCGGGTCCACTGGCGCCATCAGGTGCTGAACTAAATATAATCATGGACAGCGTGTCGGGAGTAAGTGCAACAACCCAATTTACAGGAATAATGTACTGGCTGTAATTGCTTTGATTTCCTGTAAGTGCCATTGTAGCAAAGCCAACTGGAAAACCTTCTGATTTAAAGAAAAACAGAACAATCGCCGTATCATTTGGAATGATATTGTATTTTGCCCACAACTTAACCGAATCGGGTGATTCGGAATATGGAATTCCTCCGGTGATTCCATTCTCTCCGGGATTTCCGATAAAAATGCCTCCGGGAATAATTCCTTCGTCAACCTGGATGGTTTCCATCCTTGCTGCAAAGTTTCCCGAATGGCTTTCAGTAGTTTTGGTGACATTTGTCAGACCGCCAGAAAAATAGGATTGCATATTCGTTGTAAAAAAACCTTCCGGTTCTTCAAAGGCATTTTGCAATTGCCAGTCCTCAAAACTGCTGTTGGGAAGGAGTTGGGAGAAACCTGGCATTGAAAAAATCACTACAATAAACAATGTTAATAACGATGTTTTCATACAATAGAGATTTAAAATTCAATTATTATTTGGCAAAGATACGGAAAGGAATTATTTAATAAATTTAACCCTTGAATTTTACATTGAATCTCTGATCATCTTTTTACTGCTTAACAATGAAAAAAATATCCTTTTTTTTGATCCTGAAAAATGCTATCTTTTTGACAATATTTCTACAGATATGGCTGCCTTGCCTCACATTTTCACAGACAGGAAACTACTATATTAAAAACTACACTACTGATCATGGCTTGCCAAATAATCATGTCCGATCAATTGCACAGGATAAATATGGTTTTATATGGATTGTTACATGGGATGCTGTGACAAGGTATGATGGATATGAATTCAGGAATTATTATCACAGCCCGGATGATTCAACCTCTGCACCCGGGATGGATAATCATAGAGTTTTGATTGACAGAAACGGCGCGGTCTGGATAAATAATGCCTTAGCCGTTTGGCTTTTCGACAGGGAAAGGGATTGTTTTATTAGCAGCCCGGATTCGTATATTAACAGCGTTAATGCTATTGCCTTAGATAGTAGCAAAACATTATGGGTATCGACCGATAGCGGACTTTTTCGAAACACAAGTTCAAATCGTTTTGAAAAAATTCATTTCCAAAATTTAGAAAATATCGAAAAACGGCTTCTGGATTTGTACTTCGATGAGAAGCAAAACTGCTGGGTCAGATGCGGGGATTCAATATTTTTCATGAAACTTCGAAAAAAAGTCTCAGAAACTGAATTTTTATATGACCTTGTTTACCAGGATTTACTAATTGACCATATCCTCAGTACCAATTTTATGCCGGTTTATTCTGCGTTCGATTCGGCGAATGTAAATGTGATTGCAGGTAATATTGGGCTCTATATCAGAGATACAGCATCAGGGAAATATGTACAAAAGGAACGTATTGAGGAAATAAATGTAATCCCAGATGGTCCGATTGCATGGAATACATTGGATGAAACATTCTTCCTATTCAACCATGGAAAAAAGTTCTTTTCGATGAAACCTGAAAACGAAGGAACCGTGGAGTCATGGATGAAGGACAAAAACGAAAACCTCTGGTTGGGCATTTATAACTCAAATACCGAAGGAAATGGATTAACAAAAATCATATTCCAGGCTTATCCCTTCCATCATTATCTGACAACCTCTGAAACCGGAGAAAGTGCAGCGGTTATCTCAATATTTAAAGACCATGGCAGCGACATGTGGATCGGTACGGTCGGGAATAATTACCTGTATTTTATAAGCAAGGGATTATCCCCTCAAAAAACAGTTTATGTCGATAAAAAATTAATGACCCGATCGGTCCATTCCAGATCGCTCTTTGAATTTGGCGGAAAGATGATGGCCGGAAATTCGTATGATCTGCTTTACCGCTTTGATAAAGCCGAAAGGAAGGCTGAAGTCCTCTATCCCGGCAACATTCAGTTCGTATTGCCCGATTCAATGAATACGTTTAAGATCCTGATAGAAGATAAGAAAAACAACCTGGTCATTGCGGGCGCATCCGGAGTAGTTATTATGAACCATAATTTGGACAGGATACTTTATTATCAAAACAGATATTTGTTGGGGGATATTTTTGCCGCCCTCCATGACTGCGATTCAAATTACTGGTTCGGGGCCAACGGAGGACTTCTGTTTGTGAGTAAAAATTTCGATAAAAATGACAGGTATGAAATTTCGGATGGGAAATACAACATAGAATCGGTAATTGAGGATGATTCACTGCATCTCTGGCTGGCACTGCTTGGAGGTGGGCTTTGCCGGTTCGACAAAAGGGACGGAAGCACAGAAATATTCTCTACTCAACAGGGACTTAAAAACAGCACCTGCTACAATGTCCTTAAAGATAAGCATGGCCATATCTGGGTGAGCACCAACCAGGGTATTTCGATGTTCGATCCGGAAACCGGACGCTTCCGAAACTTCGGTGAAGCGGAAGGACTCAGAATTGTGGAATTCAATGCCGATGCAGTCTGGCATGGTAAAGACGACGAAATGATGTTCGGGGGCATGGGTGGATTTGTAAGCTTTTATCCTGATAGTGTCGAGCAAACAACTCAGGATTATTATGCACCTCTGCACATCACTGAAATGAAAGTTTCGGGAGTTAACCTGTTTCCGAACATTTATGAATTATCCTATATGAAACTTGAAAAAGGTATGGACAATTTCCAGCTTGCTTTTGCCTGCTTCGATTATATGAATGCTGAAAAACTACAATACCGGTATAAACTCCTCGAAAACGATACCGGTTGGATAAAAACAAACAGCCGTAACCGGTATGCCAATTACATAAACCTGAAACCTGGAATGTATCACTTTTCAGTGCAGGCAACTGACGTCAATGGAAACTGGACAAAAGAAACTGCCGTTGAAATTGAAATTCCTCCATTCTTCTATCAGACCATTTTGTTTAAAATTGCATTAGCGACCGTGATCACCATAATTGTCGCATTAATCTTTTATCTTATTTTTAGATATTACAGACTGAAAGAAAAAAAAGAACGTGAAATCCTTCTGCACAAGGAACAGGGTAAAAGGGAACTATTGAAACTTGAAGCATTACGAGGACAACTGAATCCTCATTTCATTTTCAATTCGCTGAATTCTGTTAATGACTTCATCCTTGATAACGATCCTTTGCGTGCCAACCAATACCTGACTGACTTTGCGAGTCTCATGAGAGCGTTCCTCGAAAATTCCAAACAAGAGTACATTCCGCTTATCAAAGAGATTGAACTGCTGGAGCATTATCTGAGGCTTGAACAGATCAGGTATTCCGATAGATTTATATACAAAATAGACTATGATGAAGTAGAGAATATTTACGCGGAAATATCGCCTTCGATGATCCAGCCCTTTACTGAAAATGCAGTTTGGCATGGTATCGGAAAATTGCAAAACAATCATAAAGGCGAAATAAGGCTAATCTTTATCCAGGAACAGGACGATTGCATTGTGTGCCGGATTGAAGATAACGGAATTGGTGTCACAAGGGCCGAAGCCATGAAATCGGATCAGCAAAAACAGAGACAGTCGAGAGGAATAAGCATCATACGCGAAAGGCTTGGAATAATTAATTCAAGCAGACATACCCATTATTCCTTCAACATGGAGGAGATTGATCCCGGCGCTGAACATCCAGGAACGAGGGTGAGAATAGAATTACCGGTAAAAATAACCTCAGACGCAGTCGGAGGATTATAGTAAGTAATACACTAACCCCGAAGGGGTTAAACAAATACAGAAAATATGTCAAGCTACAGACAAATCATCTATCACATCGTGTTCGGTACGAAAGATCATCATCCTACATTGGACACTACACACAAGAAAGAACTCTTCAAGTACATTTACGGTATCATCAAAAACTACATTAAAAATCAGGAGGAACATCATAAAAGAGAATCAATTAAAGAAGAGTACATTAAGCTACTGAAAGAACATGGAGTAGATTATGATGAAAAGTATTTGCTTTAGTACCGGAAGATTACCACATGGTAACATTATAAAGCGCTGCATTCAACCCCTTGCGGGGTTGTTTTTCCGGTACCCTTTCTGCCTCCGACTGCGTCGGAGGTCATTTATCTTTATCCCCTTCGGGGTTAGGCTTTTCTCGTGGCTTGCATGCCAAAAACTTTATGGGAGGTCATTCATCTTTAACCCCTTCGGGGTTAGGCTTTTCTCGTGGCTTGCATGCCAAAAACTTTATGGGAGGTCATTCATCTTTAATCCCTTCGGGATTGGACTTTTCTCGCAACTTGGATGCCTCCGGCTTCACCGAATACCAGTCTCCTTTAACCCCCTCGGTATTGGGCTTAAGAATTTTTCTTAGATTTGTAGAACTAAATAAACAAACCATGATTAAAGCGATAATAGTAGAAGATGAACCCCGCGACCGGGAGGTGCTGCAAAAAGCCTTGCTTACATATTGCAAAGATATTGATATCGTTGGTAATGCCGGTTCCGTTTCAGACGCCGAAAAAATAGTCAAGGAGCGCCCTGCCGAACTGCTCTTCCTTGACATTGAACTTCCGGACGGCAGAGCTTTCGATTTATTAGAAAAGATAAAGGATGTTCCCATCAAAATAATTTTCACTACCGCTCATCCAGAATATGCAGTCAAAGCCTTCCGGTTCTCTGCAGTGGATTACCTCCTGAAGCCCGTTAGTTTTACCGAACTTCAAAATGCTGTGGATAAAGTAAAGCAAGGAATTCAACTGGAAACCGAGAAAAACAAAATCCAGTTTTTGCTCGAAGGAATCCGGCAAAATATTGCCACCTTTAAAAAAATCGCTATACCTGACAGGAAATCCGTTAAGTTTATTCCCATTAACGACATCATTTTTATTGAAGCCGATCACAATTACTCCAGATTTGTAATATCGGGCAACTCTGATCTGATCAGTTGTCATAACCTGAAAGAATACGAAGATATGCTCGCGGAACATTGCTTTACGAGGATCAGTAAGTCGCATGTTGTAAACCTGAATCATCTCGCTGAATATAAGACTTGTGGCGAAATCGTCACCGATTCGGGAATTGAAATACCGGTAGGACGTCAGTACAAAGAAAACCTCTTGAAGAAAATGAATACCTAAACAGGTCACAGAAATCATAAGGATTTCAACCCAGATAACCTACGGCGTAGCTGCAGGCTGAGGACGCCGCGGCTACCTCCCACGAATTCCGAAACTTTGAGCCTGAAGGTTGCTGCTGTTCAACCCCTCCGGGGTTGCAAAGAGTGTTGGTCCGGATATACCCCCGGGTTCACCGGTGGATAGTCATATTCGATCCCTTCAGGATCGTGAATTGCAGCAGGGGTGGACAGTAGAGGCCGAATCATAGAAGTCCGAAGGACTTCAATCTGAATAACCTCCGGCAAAGCCGGAGGACAGGCGAATCCGGAGGACTGGCAAAGCCGGGCGCTCCCAAAATACCACCAGTAAAGAAACACCGGAAGTCCGAAGGACGTCAATCCGAATAACCTCCGGCGAAGCCGGAGGACTGGCGTAGCCAGAGGATAGGCGAATCCGGAGGACTGGCGAAGCCGGGCGCTCCCGAAATACCACCAGTAAAGAAACACCGGAAATCCGAAGGACGTCAATCCGAATAACCTCCGGCGAAGCCGGAGGACTGGCGTAGCCAGAGGATAGGCGAATCCGGAGGACTGGCGAAGCCGGGTGCTCCCGAAATACCACCAGTAAAGAAACACCGGAAGTCCGAAGGACTTCAATCCGAATAACCTCCGGCGAAGCCGGAGGACAGGCGTAGCCGGAGGACAGGCGAAGCCGGAGGACAGGCGAAGCCGGGCGCTCCCGAAATACCACCAGTAAAGAAACACCGGAAGTCCGAAGGACTTCAATCCGAATAACCTCCGGTGAAGCCGGAGGACAGGCGTAGCCAGAGGACCACAGACAGCAATCCCATGAACCCCGGAGGGGTTCAATATCAATCTCAAAACATGAACTTGTATTTCGTCACCCTGCCAATGTATTTCGTACACCCAAACCCCCTCTTCGTACATTATCTGTTGATCTCGCTTTTGCAATAAACTATTATTCCGGTGATTAAACATATCAAATTACCCAGCTTTAGCATATCTGACTTTGTCATGATCAAAAAACCTTGCCACTTTGCTTTTATTCCATTGCAGACTTCTCATATATGACCGAAC
>Ga0172370_10004149_pt1 | contig 19577 bp, 21 predicted proteins | sample LakKiv5m_FD_114538 | JGI IMG/M metagenome (GOLD analysis project Ga0172370, IMG submission 114538) | Freshwater microbial communities from Kabuno Bay, South-Kivu, Congo - kab_022012_11.5m | ecosystem: Environmental > Aquatic > Freshwater > Lake | place: Democratic Republic of the Congo...
GGGAGTAAGGGTATCCAAAATCTGGCCGATATGGTCTTTCAAAAGTTTCCGGGAAGCCGACTGGTTGGGCATAATCGTTTCCGTATCTTCTATGAAATCGCCGAGCACGCTGTCATCATCGCTATCGCCTACTGAGGTTTCCAGAGAAACCGTTTCCTGGGAAATTTTCATAATGTGCCTGATTTTATCCACTTCAATTCCCATTTCTACCGCAATTTCTTCCGGCAAGGGTTCGCGTCCCAAGTCCTGTACCAAACGCCGGGTGATTTGGGTAAATTTATTGATAGTCTCCACCATATGCACCGGAATGCGGATAGTCCGCGACTGGTCAGCCAGCGCCCGGGTAATGGCCTGTCTGATCCACCAGGTGGCGTAAGTGGAAAATTTATAGCCTTTGCGGTAATCAAATTTTTCCACCGCCCGAAAGAGTCCGATATTGCCCTCTTGGATTAAATCAAGAAGCGATAAATTATGCGAACGGCCGACATATTTTTTGGCAATGGAAACTACCAGACGCAAATTGGCTTCGGTGAGTTTCTGCTTGGCCTGCGGATCGCCTTTTTCAATCCGCTTAGCCAGGGAAATTTCTTCTTCCGATTTTAAAAGATCCACCCGTCCGATTTCCCTGAGATACATCTGCACCAGGTCAGCCGAAGATTCGTCTCCGATTTCGGCTAGCTTCTCTTTTTTCTTGCTGCTTTTTTTGCCTGATTTTTCCTCTTCCAGATCGGCGGATATTTTGTCAGTTTCCAGTTTGATGATTTCATCTGAATTTAAAACCCGGATGCCCAGTTCTTCCAGTTTTTCGTACAGCTGTTCCAATTCGTCAATATTTTTTTCCGTTTCCGGGATGGCGTGAATAATTTCATCTTCAGTAATAAAACCGCGCTGTTTGCCGCGTTCAACCAGTTCCTTAATGCCGCGCTCCCGCTGCTGGCTTTCAGCTTCTTTACGCAAAACATTCGGGCTTGGCTTTTTGGCCGCCTGGCTTTTTTTCGCCCGAACTTTTACCGCTTTGTGCTTGGCGGTTTTTTTCCTGCCTTTGGCGGATATTTTTTTTCCGGCCGGTTTTTTGTTTTTTTTCTTCTTCATAATTTAATATAAACGCGTGAATAAAAAATATTTGCGGATTTTATAATCTGGTTTTTACCCCCACACCCACAGTATGCTCCGTGTGCCTGCCGACAGGCAGGTAAACATAAAGATGAATATGCAACAACTCAAAGAGCAAACTACCCCGATGCCCCGGGCGCGGTTCCGCGGATGCAGGGGCTTACTGAAGCGCTTCTTCGGAAATTTTTTTAAACTGCCCGCGGAGATACACTGCCGCTTCTTTATCTTTGGACGCTTCCGCCCGCTTAAGGTCCTGGGTGATTTTTGCCAGTTCTTCTCTCCGGCTTTCTATGTTTATGGCCCGGATGATTTTTCCCATTTCAATCAAAGGTTCTTCAATTATTATTTCCTCCGGTTCGTTATTAAGCCCGAGCCGGTATTTTTTTTCAAAATAGGCCCGTTCCAAATCAGCAGCCGTTTCCGGATCTTGGACCAAAGAAATCAATTTGCCAAAATCATAACCGGCCGCCGGACCTTTTTCCGCCAGAATGTTTATAAGCTGATCTCTAAAATTAATTTCGCCTTTTTCTTTTTTGGCGATAAATTCTTTCCAAACTCTATCGTTAGTTGCGATAAGACCAAGAAGGTCTTTGAGAAGAATTTCTTTTTTACTTCCCGCAAAAGAATTTTCCCGCCCGCTGGTTTCACTCTCGGCGGAGGTACTTTCTTTAATTCTAGCCTTTCGCAGCATATCGGTCAACAGTGTTTCCTTGATATCCAGCGTCTCGGCCAGTTTTTTTATCCAGTGGCCCTGCTCTATGGCGCTGGCCAGCTTCCTGACCATCTCTAAAATTTCTTCGCTGATCTTGCGCTGGCCGGCCGCAGTCGTCCGGTTATGTTTTTCCAGAGTTTTGCGGAAAAAATAATCCAGCGCCGGCCGCGCGTCCTTCATTGCCGCCTTTAGCTTCTCCGGATCTTTCTGGGCCAGTTCCGCCGCGTCTTTGCCCTCCGGCAAAGTCACGATTTCCACTCCCAAATCTTTTTCCAGGCACAAGCCGATGCTTTTTTTGGTTGCCACTTCCCCAGCGCTGTCCATATCAAAGTTCATAGCCACTTTTTCGCCGTAACGCTTGATGATGCCGATCTGTTCGATTGTCAGCGCCGTGCCGGAAACCGCTACCGCGTTTTTGATGCCGGCCTGGCTGGCGGCGATGACATCCAGGTTGCCTTCCACCAGGAAGGCGAATTTTTCTCTCCGGATTTCGGCTTTAGCTTTGTCAATGCCGTAAAGGATACGGCTCTTATGGTAAACTTCAGTTTCAGGCGTGTTGACATACTTGGCTTGCGATTCGTCGCCGCCGGGAGCTACCCGCGCCGAAAAACCGACTACACGGCCGGTAATGTCGGCAATCGGAAACATAATCCGGTCGCGGAAACGATCATAATATTGGTAATTTTGAATTTTGAATTTTGAATTTTGAATTTTATCTGAATCTTGTTCATTCTTCTTTTCTACCAGGAGACCGGTTTTAGCAATATCTTCAATTTTATAATTCCGTCCGGTTAAAAAAGTCAGCAAATTTCGCCAGCCGGGCGGCGCATAGCCCAGGCGGAATTCCTTGATAGTTTCATCTTTAAGCCCGCGGCCTTTAAGATAATTAATGATTTTAATTTTTCCATTCCCCTTCCAAAGCTGGGTTTCGTAAAATTTGGTGGCCAGTTCCAGGATTTCCAGGATCTTATTTTTGTCCGCGGCTTTTTCCGGGCTGAAATTCCGGCCGGACATCTTGAGCTGCACTCCGGCTTTTTCAGCCAGAAATTTCAGAGCTTCCGGGAAAGACAGCCCTTCTATTTCCATTATGAAGCCGAAAATGTCACCGCCCTTGCCACAGCCGAAACAATGCCAGATCTGCTTATCCTCGCTGACCATAAAAGACGGGGTTTTTTCATTATGAAAAGGGCAGTTGGCTTTCCAATTGGCCCCTGCCTTATCAAGACGGATATAATCCTTGAGGACATCCACGATATTGAGTTTGGATTTTATCTCTTCGGTATCGGAATACATGGCACTAATACTATATTATACTACATAAACATTTGCAAAATATTGCCCTTCTGGAATTATCAGGTTGCCCATAAACTGTATTTTTAAAAAGCCAGCGACCAGGTCGCGGGCTTTTTTGAATCGGCGGGGACGAAGGGACTCGAACCCTCGACCTACTGCGTGACAGGCAGTCGCTCTAACCAACTGAGCTACGCCCCCATATTTTTAATTTGTTCTTTTCCACAACCAGATTTCCAATATTTTTCTCGTATCCGCGCTTCTTTTCTACTGACGCATTTTCCAAAATTATAACACTGAATATTCCTCTATTCTTTGTTGATTTTGTATGTCCTCTTTTATGATCTAAAATTCTCTGACTAATATCGCCTGTCATTCCAACATATACTCTGCCATCAGAAAATTTTAAAGCATAAATATCATGCATGCTTTTGATAGTCGCTCCCTGCCTGCCGGCAGGCAGGTAACCAACTGAGCTACGCCCCAAAAAATTAAAACAGGACGGTGGTACCAGGGGAGAGATTCGAACTCTCGACCCCAGGCTTATGAGTCCTGTGCTCTAACCAACTGAGCTACCCTGGCATGTCGTCCCATTATCTGGGACTCTTTAAAACCTTGCGGTTTTAATATTTCCACAACGGGAAAACTTCCGTTTTCCCGACCCCTTTCACTTTTGTTGCGGGGCCCGGACTCGAACCGGGAACCTCGTGGTTATGAGCCACGCGAGCTGCCATTGCTCCACCCCGCTATATTTTTAATTTTTCTTTACCACATCCTGATTTCCAATACTTTTCTCTAGACCTAGCTACTTCTCTGGTTTTACATTCCTCCAATATTTTTACAACAAATTCTCCTCTGTTTTTCGTTGATCTTACTTTTCCCCTCTCATGGTAATTTATTCTTTGTTCAATATTGCTCGTCATGCCAATATATATTCTCTCTCTATCTTTAAAAAATAGTGCGTATATTTTATACATATAATAATATCCGCCAGATTACCACTTTATGGTAGGCCGGACTCGAACCGGGAACCTTGTGGTTACCTGCCTGCCGGCAGGCAGGTGAGCCACGCGAGCTGCCATTGCTCCACCCCGCTATAAATTAAAGACTGACTTTTATTATAATCCCAAAAGTGGTTAATGTCAACCTAAATCTGGAAATGCTGGATGAATTTTTCAAATTTTTCAATCGTGTCTTTGGCCAGATTTTCGTCTATCCTTATGCTCCCGTCATGGATTATCTGGTTGCGCAGTTCGTGGGCTTCGCGCAGTTGTTCTTTGTGCTCTATTTCTCCCGGCGCTATCTTCTCCAGCCGCTCGGCCATATTCTCTCCGGCATATCCTAATTTCCCCAAAAGTTCATTGATCAAATCGTCCATTTCAATGATGGCAATTTTGTATTGCGATTCGCGCCCGCTGTCCAGCCGCTTGCGTATTTTCAAAAGCTTTTTCACCAGTTTGCCGCTGCCGACTGCCAGTTCAGTGGGAATTTCCGTGCCGTATTTCATATAGCGGATATTAGAACCGATGCCACGCCTGATTAGCACCAAAACCAGATCAATTAATAGCACCAGAACATAAATGCCCAGCAAAAATTTTATGACAAAAAATGTCGTTGAATGGCTGAAAACGGAAATTTCTTCACTTAGAGCCTGAAAAATATTGACGGTTGTTTCCATATTGTTTTACCCCGTTAAGTAATTTTTCCTCTGGAAAAATAATTTTGCTCTGCAAAATTTACTTAACGGGGTGAATTTTATTTAGTGCGGTTAATTTCAAAGGCATGCGCGGCTCGCAGCAGATTTTCTTCATCAAACCATTTGGCTTGGAGCTGGATGCCGAACGGCAACTTGCCGATTTTTCCAGCCGGAACCGAAATGGCCGGCAGCCCGGCGATATTAGCCGTAATGGTAAAAATATCAGCCAGATACATCTCCAGTGGATCGGTAGTCTTTTCGCCCAGTTTGAAAGCCGGCGTTGGCGTTGTTGGCGTGAGTATCAAATCCGCTTTCTGGAAAGCTTTTTCAAAATCTTTTTTAATCAGTGTCCTGACTTTTTGGGCCCGGAGGTAATAAGCTTCATAATAACCGGAGGACAGAGCGTAAGTGCCGAGCATTATCCGCCGCTTGGTTTCCGCGCCCAAGTTGTAGCCGCGCGTGTCCAGATATGTTTCCAAAAGCGTCCTGGGCAAACCATTCGGATTTAAATTTGAATTTAATTCGTCATTAATTCGGATACCGTATTTGATGCCGTCAAAGCGCGCCAGATTAGAGCTAACCTCGCACGGCATAATGATGTAATAGGTCGGCAAAGCGTATTGGGCATAGGGCAGCTCAATTTCAATAATTTCGGCCCCCAGTTGCTTGAAATCCTGAACGGAATTTTCCATTATTTTTTTTTCGGCGCTTCCCAGGTTTTCAATATAATCCTTGACCACTCCGATCTTCAATCTCTTGATTTCTCCGGTTAAATAATTAGTATAATCCTTGCCGCTGCTCCGGGCTGATGTCGCATCCTGATGATCCTCCCCGGCAATAATACTCAGCAGGATTGCTGCGTCTTCAACGGTTTTAGTGATTGGTCCGATCTGATCCAGGCTGGAAGCCATCGCCATGGCCCCTGAACGGGAAACCCGGCCATAGGTTGGTTTAAGCCCGACCACTCCGCAGAAAGCCGCCGGCTGCCGGATTGATCCGCCGGTATCCGTTCCCAGAGCCCAAACGGCTTCGTCCGAGGCTACTGCAGCCGCGGAACCGCCTGAAGAACCGCCTGGAACTCTTTGCAAATCATGGGGGTTCTTGGTAGGTCCGTAAGCGCTGTTTTCTGTGGAAGAACCCATGGCGAATTCATCCATGTTGGTTTTTCCCAAAATCACCGCGCCGGCTTCTTTGAGATTCTTAATAACCGTAGCATCATAGGGCGCGATATAATTATCTAGAATTTTGGAAGCCGCTGTCGACCGCACTCCAGCCACGCAGATATTATCTTTAATAGCGCCGGGGATGCCTTCCAAAATTCCGATTTGTTCGCCACGCGCAATTTTCCCGTCAACTTCCCTCGCCTGCTCCATTGCCAAATTTTTAGTGAGGGTCAAATAGGCAAAAATTTCTTTGTCTTTTTTTTCAATGCTAGCAAAATATTCTTGAGCTAACTCAACCGCTGTAATTTCTTTATTTATTAGTTTATTATGTAATTCTTTTATCATTTATATTATTCGTATATTCGTAAAGATTAGTAATTCGTAAATTTTTATAAAACTGACTTAACCTTATCAAAATTATCTTTTTTCTCCGGAAATAAATCTATGATCCCTTTTTTATCCATGAATTCTCCGGTTTTATCTTCCCGCGCAATATTTTCCATTCCGGTTATATGCGCGGTTGGTTTTACATTTTTAATGTTAACTTTTTTCAGTTCATCCACCCAATCCAAAACCGCCGATAAATCTTTAGTAAATTTAGTTATCTCTTTTTCCTCCATCCCGATGCGAGCCAGGCCGGCAATATGTTTAACTTCTTTTTTGGTTATCATAATATTTTTTAAATCCCGCTATTAATGAATAAGCAATCCAGACTAACAGAAAAACAGAAACAAAAACCATTGAAAAACAGATTGGGTCAGAGTAAGCTGATTGACAGATATTTGTGGCATCATTACAAGTTGAATGGCAGGTTGAAAAAAATGCAATTATCAATGGGATTGTTACAGCCACAATTAATTTTGATAATTTGAAACTTACAAGTTCTCTTAAAATCATCTATTTAAGTAAATTTTTAAATTCTTTTTCGTCAATTATTTTAACGCCTAATTCTTTGGCCTTATCATATTTGGATCCCGGATTGGCTCCGGCTACGACATAATCCGTATTTTTGCTCACTGATGAAGATACTTCACCGCCTGCTTTCCTAATCATATCTTTGGCTTCGTCTCTTGTAAAGCCGGCCAGTTCCCCCGTCAGAACAAATACTTTAGCTTTTAGCTTCTGGCTTTTAGCTTCTAAGCTTTTATCATAAATAATTTCCACTCCCAATCCGGCCATTTTTTTGAGCATCGCCAGATTATTTTTATCATTAAACCAACTATTCAAACTCTCTGCCGCCTCCGGCCCAATGCCTTTGATATTTTGCCAATCTTCTTGTTTTATTTTAGGAAACAAACTTATCAGATCTCCTAATTTTTGAATTTTAGAATTTGGGATTTGGGATTTGATTGGAAATTGGAAATTGGAAATTGGAAATTCGCTATTAATTGCCCTGGCAATTAATAGCGCAGCCTCTTCTCCCACGTGCCTGATCCCTAGGGCGTAAATCAATTTCGGCAATGTTATTTTTTTACTGCCTTCTATAGCTTTTATCAAATTATCGGCTGATTTTTCAGCAAATCTTTCCAGCGGTTCCAAATCGCCCTTTTCCAGTTCAAAAATGTCAGCCGGACTGGATATCAAACCTTCATTCATCAGCTGTTCCACAATTTTATCGCCCATACCTTCAATATTGAAGCCTTTTTTGGAAACAAAATGGATATTTTTTTCCACATCAATGGCAAAACATTTAGGATTGAGGCAGTAAGTCGCCGCACTCAATTCCGGTTCAGCAGTGGCCTGTAGCGGTCTCACCGCTACAGATTTAAGATTTGAGGAAATTGGAAATTTTCCTACTGGTCCGCCGCACATGGGACAGGCTTTGGGCATCTGGAATATTTTTTCTTTGCCGGTCCTCAAGCTTTTTATCACTTCCACGATTTCCGGAATGACATCGCCGGCTTTGTGCAAAACGACGGTGTCGCCGATGCGGATATCCAATCTTTTGATTTCGTCTTCATTGTGGAGTGTCGCCCGAGAAACCGTAGAGCCGGCTACCAATACCGGACGCAATACCGCCAAAGGCGTGAGTGCGCCTGTGCGTCCGACCTGGACTTTGATATCTTCAACTATGGTAGTAACTTTTTCGGCTGGGAATTTATAAGCCACTCCCCAACGCGGCGATTTGCCGGTATAGCCCAGCGCTTCTTGGATTTGGCGCGAGTTGATTTTTATAACAATGCCGTCAATGCCGTAATCCTGCTTATCTTTCTTGCCGATCCACGACTCATAAAATTTCTGGATCTCACCGATATTTTTACACAACTTATATTCCCGATTGACATGAAAGCCCAGGTTGTTAAGTAATTCCAATTCTTCAGCTTGTGTTTTCGGTATTTTAATCGAGGTCCGACCTCCAATTCGAGGTCGGACCTCGAATTGATCGATATCATAGACAAAAGTATCCAGCTTTCTAGAAGCCGCGATTTTGGGATCCAACTGGCGGATAGAACCGGCGGCGGCGTTTCTGGAATTGGCAAATAAGGCTTCCTTTCGTTTCTTTCGGGCATCATTTATACGTTTAAGTTCGTGTTTTGCTAGCCAGCATTCCCCCACAAAAACTCCGGAAACACTTTCGGGAATTTCCAGCGGAATGCTTTCAATGGTTTTTAAATTTTCAGTCACGTCTTCGCCAATGATGCCGTCGCCCCGCGTCGCCCCTTGAACAAATTTGCCATTTTCATAATTCAGAATGACTTTAAGGCCGTCAATTTTTATTTCGCAGCAATAACTCAAGCTTTTGGCTTCTAGCTTATAGCTTTTAGTTACTAATCGCTCTACTTTCTCTTCCCATTTTTTCAACTCTTCAAAAGAAAAAACATCATCAAATGACCACTGGCGGATCAGGTGTCTCACTTTTTGGAATTTAGCCAAGGGTTTGCCGCCGATTCTTTGGGTCGGCGAATCCGGTTTTTTAAGTTCCGGAAATTGAGCCTCCAGAGACCGGAGTTCCGCCATCAGGGAATCATAAACCTCGTCGGTCGCGTCCGGCTTGTCCAAAACATGGTATTCATAGCGGAGCTTGTTTATTTCATCGGATAATTTTGCAATCCTTATTTCAATTTTATTTTTCATCGCTTTATCCACAATTACAATCTTTTCGAAGGCTTTTTCCGAAGGCTAAGCCTCCGGTAAGTCTTCTTTTTTATTCTAATAAGTAGCGCTGCTCTTCTTTTTTATCCTTTAGATACAATGAATTTTTATCCACGAATTTTAAATATTCATCAATATCTATAAATTGACCCAGGACGGGATATGGATTACAAATATTTACTTTATTTTCTTTTTTGTATTCTACCAAGCTTGAATACCGCCAATTGGCATTATTATATCCATGAATAAAATTATTTTTATTCACATAAGCCGAAAGATACAATAAGTATTCATTAGTATCTATGTAAATTGCCTTGAAACTTCCCTGAAACAAAGACCCGGATCTTTTATTTTTCTTATTAAAAAACATCGTATAGGCAGTACCCAAACGGTGCATAAATTTTTCTATCCCTTTTTTCTCCAATTGTCTAATTATAAAATGATAATGATTGGGATTGAAACAATAAGCTAAAATTTCAACAAGGGGTTTCCGAAGGTTAAGCCTTCGGAAATCATTAATTATTTTTTCTTTTTTAGGTAGGTTTCGCCATACTTCTAGCCAGCCCTCTTTTTCATCATTAAGTAGGGCAATGGATAAAAAAAATCTTTCATAATCGGCATGGCTTTCAAAAATCTTCCTTTTATCCACGCCCCTATTATAAATATGGTAAAATTCACCATTGGCAAATTCAACTTTTCTCATAATTCAATTATAACAAAAATCTCCCGAAGGCTCAACCTTCGGGAAAACCTTCGGGAAACCTTTGGGAACAAAACAAAAAAAACGGAATTTTACTTCCGTTTTCTCTATAAGCCCCTGTTGAAATCCCTGCTAAGGTTCAACCTTGGGGAGATTTGGGCAGAGGCTAATTATGTATATTTATAGGCACAGTGCCACCAATATCCAAATATAGCGAATCAAGCTCAAAGTTCTTTTTGTTTTTGACTTTCATGGTTATATAAATATCTTGTCCGAATCCAGCTTCTAAAAAAAATTCACAATAATTGTTAGAGTTTCCTGTATCATTATCTATCTCGCAATTAACATTATTTTGAACGACTTCTTCCCAAGCACAATCAAGATCGGATAAATCACCTTCGCATGTAGCATTTTTCTTGCATTTAATAATCATTACTCCATCATAATCGTCAACATTTGAAGGAGTTTTCCATATAACCCTACCGTAAGTATTAGAGTCAGCATTATTACATGCATCCGCGCCGACAGGAACAGTATCACAGCGAAAAGCATCAAATTCCACATCCGTATTTACTCTTCTCGCCGGCAGAGGCACAAAAACCGACCTTTTCACGTCCCCTTCTTGGGCCACTAATTTAACTGCTTTAATTTCGGATACCGGCGCGGAAGACCCAACGCCTATCCTTGACGATTCATCGCCGGTTGCCGATGTATAGCACGAACTGCTTTTGATAGGACTAAAATTTGCGGCAAGAAAATTACAATGATGCTCCTGGTCGAGAGTGATATTTTCAGGAATACACAACCCACCGCCACAACTCAATCCATATATTAAAGCTCCGAAATATGCCGTATCTCCAACATCCAGCCTTTTGAAGCCGTCTATGACAGATTCCGCGTATTGGTCAGCCGTCTGGTAAGACTGCGTTGATTTTCTGGTTCCGACCGAGATCTGCGCGCCCTGGGTGGTACGGAAAATAATGGCCACCGCGATGCCGGCAATGATGGCGAAAATTATCACCACTGCGATGAGCATTGAACCTTTTTTGTTTTTTTCTTTTTCTTGCTTCATAAATCCCGTTTTGGACATCCGATGTCCAAAAAATTTATTCAATATAATAATTGCCTCTTTGGGAAACGGCTGTTTCCACCAAAGTCTGATCAACCACCTGACCATCTTTGCCCACTTTCCATAACTGGATAATAACCAAGGGTATATTATAATTTTCCCCTATAGCTTCTTTGGTAAAAATCCGACCGGCGACATTATCGGCTATAATCGTAGGCACTTCATTATTTCCGTCCGCATCAGAAATTATTCTAACTAATTGCCATTCGCTATAACTTCCACCACTATGACCGTTATGGAAATGATATTGGATCAGTTGTTCGTTTTCATTAGATCTGATTGTAGCATTACAAGCTTTACTATTAACATTTGTCGGACAAATATTTAAGTTATTGCCATTATTATCCAAAATACACTTGGTTGTTCCACCGGCACCATCATCAACCTCATCGCAATTGCTCATCCGAATCGTCTTAGCGATATCATTGGCGATCAGATTCAGTTCTTCCATGGCCTGCTGGGTTCTTTGCAACTGGCTTTTGTTTCTTAGGTATATGGCCGCCGCGCCGGTAGAGGACAGCACTAAAAGGCCCATAATGAAAACGGAAATCAGGACTTCTATAAAGGTTAGACCTTTAAAACTATTGCTTTTCTGCTGAAAAAAAATACGCATATTTTTTATTTTATTCGGCGTCCGCCCAGGGGTAAAGAGTGTCGGTAATTATTACTGTTTTTCCGGTTCTTTTTATTGTAACGGTGCTAGTAACAATTTTTTTTGTTCCGTCATTACCAGTTATCAATATTTTCCTTTCAAATTTATTTCTCAAATCATCGTCATAAACTGGGAAAGGCGATGTCGCTGGATCGATATCATTGTAGCAAGATGCTGATGGGGCACAACTTTTATTTAGGGGGAAGTTTCCAGTTACATCGACATTGCTACATGGATTTTTTGAATTATCGCTATCATTGCAAAATGCCAACTCCCCATTCTTCCAATTGTTATCCCTATAATTCCTGGCCATCTCAATGCCTTCTTGCGCCAGATTGGTAGCCACAATTGTGTCGCGGGCATCCATTTCCGAGCGCATCATCGCCGCCATCACCGCGAAAAATGTCATCAGCGTAGACCCGATGATAAAAATGGCAAAAACCGCTTCAATCATCGTGAACCCCCTCGCACAGGCTTTGCCACTGAAAAAAACCAGGTTGCTTTTTTTTTGAATCTTTAATGGATTGCTACCCCTGTTGAATACAGAACAGTCTCTGTGCAAGGGGGTAAACCCCCTAATTTTTTGATTTTTTTTATCCAAATTTTTCATTTTTATTTTAAAAGTCGCGGGTTTCCAGCCTACCGGCAGGCAGACAGGTTTCAGGTTGCGAGTTATTGGTTCCCGTTATTCACAATAAGCCGCGGAAGGGTTGACGACCAGCGTCGCGGTTGCTGAACCGGATATTATATTTATTCTCTTTTCAGATGATGAGCTACCAGGACATTGGTTATCTGAGGATATAGACATCTTTCCATCTGGAATTGTGTAACAAAAAGAGGTATGTTGTGAACTAGCGGAAATAGAACCATTGGTAAATGGGGTTCTTTCGCAGTCGCCCACTGTCGAATCTCCGTCTCCATTTCCATCACAATAATTATAGTCGACACTATCATTTGTTTTTTGAGCCCTTATATTAACCGTAGTAAAATCAATCGGCCCAAAACTATCATCGTCCTTATCCCTGATTCTGGCAACGCTATACAGAGGAACAAAAGTAGCATGAGCCGGATCGTTTTCATAGGCAATCTTCCCCGTCAATGCGTAATTCCTGGCTTTGTTGATTTTAGCCGCCACTTGATTGCACACATTATTCACATCACTGCTCTTGCTGGAATTATTGAGCGTCGCCCAGGAAATAGAGGTGATGATCAAAATAATTGAGATGGTTACGATCAGCTCCATCAAAGTAAAGGCTTTGTATTTTTGGAAAAATTGTTTTTTATTTGGCATTGTTTTAATTTTTTTTTGGACATCTAGTATCCCTGTCCGCCTTAGGCGGGTTTTGGTCGCTATGGTCGTGAGATACCGTATGTCTTGACAGACTCAAAAAATAAATATCCCCAGATACCATTTGACGATCGGCGCGGCCCAGAAAATTGAAACTAACGTTCCCAGCACCAGAAAAGGCGCGAACGGCAGCTGGCTTTTCAGTTTTTTCTTCTTGAGGACTATGAGTATTATACCATAAAACGCCCCGGTAGCAAAAGCCAGAAACAGCGCCAGGAGGATCTGCGGCCAGCCCAAGACCAGGCCCAAAAGGATGGTCAAGAGCGCATCTCCCCAGCCCATCCACCTTTCGCGGGATACGGCCACCAGCGTGAAAAAGAACAAAAACCCGGCCACCGCCGCCAAAACTCCGGAAAAAATATGCATATTCAACAAACCTAAACCCCCTCCAATTCCTAAACCTCCTGCAATTCCCAAGCCCTCTTGGCCTTTTAAACCTCCCAAACTTGCCCAATCAAAATAAAGATTAAACGCCACCGCCCAGCCAATCGCCGGCCACAACACCAAACTAGGAATTTCCAGATACAGGGCATCGTAGACGAAAATGACAATCAGCATTGAGCAGATACCCAGATAGTAAAAAGTGGCTACCCAGCCGGACATATCAGCTGGATCAAAAAACCGGCTGCCGATCAGCGCGAAAATGACTCCCGTGAAAAATTCCACCAGCGGATATTGCCAGGAAATTTTCTTTTTGCAGCTGCGACAGCGGAACTTGAGCAGAATGAAGCTCAAAAGCGGTATATTGTCATACCAGCGGATCTGGTTCTTGCAGTGTGGGCAATAAGAGCGCCCCAAAAGCGATTCAGCCAGATTAAGCCGATAAACCACAACATTGAGGAAGCTGCCGATAATGAGGCCAAAGAGAAAAAAGATGATTAGCATAAAATTTATTTTTATATTTGAATTAATTTTTTAGTTTCATTTTCTATTTTTATTTTAATTTCATTCCAATCGGCACCGATCACCATCATCGGCATCGGATCATCTTCGGCATTTTCAAAAAAAACCAAGCTTTTCAAAATGTGGAGTTTGTTATATTTTACCTGGCTATATTTTTTTTCAAAAAAATCAACCAGCTCTGCCAGACTGTATTTTTGCAAAAGAAAATATAAATCAATAAAGTCTTTTTTGCTTCCCCGAGCAGAAATTACATCAATTTTCATTGCCGCAACATCTCTTTCGTCGGCAATTTTAACTCCTTGGAAATCTGCCAAGGGAAACAGTTGCGGATAAGCGTAGTGGAAAAAACTTAATTTTACCCCGTCTAACGTTCCGCTTAATGTATCCCCGTCTTCGTAATCAATTTTTAATTCCCCCGCCCCGGCTAGAATTTCTTTTAATTTGGCGGCTGAAAATTTTTCCGCGGAAAAAAAATCCAAATCGATTGATTCTCTGTGCCCCAAATGCATGGCCAACGCCGTGCCGCCGGCTAGATAAAAATTTGCCAATATTGGCAATTTGGCGATCCTTTTCAATATTAACCGCGTTTCTTTGTTGATTGTTTCTATTTGCATATCATTTCAGATCCAGATTAATTGCCCAAAAAACCCTGGATTTGGCATCCAGCCGATCGGCGTATTTTTGAAAAACTTGCCTGATAGTTTCCAGGCCGTAAAAAACCTTGGCCCAAAGGAAATCTTCCAAGTCACCCCTTTCCAATATCCTTTTGACGATGAATTTTTTATGCTTTTGCGGGTCAAGACTTTCCAAGTCAACATCCCAAAAAAGGCTTTGTTTTTTAAGTGTTTCCATAATTTAATTATAGCATAAAAAAAGCCTTATTTCAACATATTTAAGGCTTGGAAAAATTTCCAATTAAGCCGGGCAACCGGCTGAAATTGCATGACTCATTGATTTTAGCTAAATTCCAATTTCGCAGTGCAGACAATACGACCGCCCTTTCTGCCGTCGCTTTTTTAATTCCGTTTTCTTTGTAAATTCCAGCCGGATTGTATAAAAATTTATCGGCCAGTTTCCGCAGATAAAAATCTTGTTCTCCGATTGAAAATTTTTCCGACTGGTTGCCGATCAAAGTTATGGCCGGAATTTCCTGCTGGATAAGCCCATTTTCCGCCAAGACAGTTTCCGCGCTTAAGTAGCAAAAAACGCGCACGGTCCGCACGCCCAAAAATACCGGATCAATTTCCTCCACCGGCTTTAAAGAATAAAACCCCCGATAAATCCTGAAAATCAGCCCTTTATCGGTATATCGTTTTAAGGTTATATTGAGATTTTTCCTGTTTTTAATGCCTCAAATCAGAGCTAAATCATCAATATGGAAGATTATCTCTCCCATTTTCGCCAATTGTGAAAAGCGCCATAAATATGAGCTTTTTTGAAATTTTTCCTTATTTTGGTTGTTCTTTAATATACTCATATGTATATTATAACACAACTAAAATTAAAAAACAAGTATCTAGCCCAAAATCAGGCCCAAAAGTATCGCCAACAGGGCGTCTCCCCAGCCCATCCATTTCTCCCGCGATACGGCCACCAGCACGAAAAAGAACAAAAATCCGACCGCCGCCGCCAAAACTCCCGAAAAAGTATGTAAATTTAAAATTCCCCAATTTCCCAGAATCACCCAATTTCCCCTATCTACCCAATCAAAGTAAAGATTGAACGCCACCGACCAGCCGATTGCCGGCCACAAAACCAGGCTGGGAATTTCCAAATACAGGGCATCATAGACGAAAATGGCCACCAGCATTGAGCAGGCGCCCAGATAATATAAAGTTATGACCCAGCTGGACATATCAATCGGGTCAAAAAAACGGCTGCCGACCAGCGCGAAAACGATTCCCGTGAAAAATTCCACCAGCGGATACTGCCAGGAAATCTTAGCCCGGCAGTTACGGCAGCGGAAGTTTAAAAGGATAAAGCTCAAAAGCGGGATATTGTCATACCAGCGGATCTGGTTTTTGCAATGCGGGCAATAGGAGCGCCCCAAAAGCGTTTCCGCCACATTAAGACGATAAACCACGACATTCAAAAAGCTGCCGATAATGAGACCGAGGAGGAAGAAAATAACTATCATATAATTTTTTTAATTTCCGATATCCAATTTCCAACAAAATAACAAATTTTTAATTTTTCAGGATACCATTGGATTTGGACTTTTTTATTATTGATATAAAAATTAGCTGCAATTCATTGGATTCTTTCCAAAGTATTTTGGCTTTTTGGCTTAACTCCGAAGCTGCTTTAGCAAGCATTCTTAGCCAATGTTTAGTTTCCTTAGCTTCTTTTTTGCAAATGCCTAATTTATGTTCAAAATCTTTTCTGGATTCGGCGCAATCAGCCTCGCAGTAATTAGCTCCTACGCTTGTTCCTGAACGTACTAACTGGCTCAGGAGTGGATTGTTTATTATATTTTTTGGAATTATTTTGGAAAACTCTATTATTTCTTCTCCGAATTTAGCAGTTCTTTCTTCCAAATCATAAATCTTGGACATTGATTTTTTTATTGGATATTAGAAATTAGGTATTGGGAATTTCCTATTGCTATTTTAGCACAAAATAGATAATAAAAAAACAGCCCTGTATAAAAAGCTGCTATCCAACAGTCGAGATTTAACCTTAATTTTTATTTTTAAAAATAAGCTGGCGGATTTTGAAGTCTGCCCATTCTAAGGTATAAATTATAATTTCCAGGGAAATAAAAAAAACCAGAAATGAGGCTAGAAAATTTTTCAGGGAAAACCAGTTGAAGTTCATCTCTCGGCTGATTTTAGGCTTGGGATAATCCGGAAACCAAAAAATGCCGCTTTGAGAAAGATCTTGACCGATAAATTTTAATGGTGCCCCAAATTTAACACTTTTTAATTCTTCTGCGTTGTTGACTTTTCCAGAAACAAAAAGCGTTGAGATGAGCAACGCCAGGCCAAAAATAGCTATAAAAGTGTGTTTAAGTTTCAGGTTCACATTAAAAACTTTATATGCTTGCCAATGCATATGCAAATTGGCAAGCATAAAAATTTGAAAATTTAACAACCTGTAGGAATTGTAACGCCAGTTGGCCCAATGGTCCACGCACGATCACAAGCAGTTGAAGGAGAAGTACCAGCTCCCGGGGTTATCACAACAGAAAAGTTTCCGTTTCTTGGGCAACTACCCGCTCCAGTACCTGTAACTGTTGGCGCGGCCGAGAGTTGTAATTGGGAAGGTGTTGGCCAAAAAGCACCAGAGGCTGTTGAACAAATATCAGTTGTTCCATAAGAATTATAAGCCACGAGGGTGTTCATAGTAGTCATCCCTGTATCACAGCATACCAATATGCCCGGTTGCAAGCTGGCAATTGTTGACTTCATAGCTGCAGCCCTGGCTTTTACTCGTGCGCTATTTAAACTTACCAATACAATGGACGCTAAAATACCAATAATAGCGATAACGACCAACAACTCAATCAAAGTAAAACCTTTAAATTTTTTCATATTTCACCTGCCTTTCTATTTTGTCCCGCGTCCTGCCATTTGTGAATGGCCGGATTTACGGGATTATTTATGTTTATTTTTTATCGAAAAAAGTCAGTTGTTTTATTTATGTCTCATTCACAAGCTTTGGTTGAAAAGCTACAATTGATTGGATTAGTGTCATCCGGACTGATTGCCATATAAGTATAATCAGCATTCGTAGTCAAATCCCCCGACGATGCGCCATAAGCATAACCAGTTTTAGTTTCAATGTCCGGCCAAACGACAGTGTGGCTATCCAATAAATCATCCGGTGTAACTGAACAATAAGCAGGGTCCCCATCACTACAACATATTGGTCCATCTGTTGCTGGAGCATCTCCAGTTACCGCTTCGCCATTGTCATCCGCGCAAAGCGTCAGCTCCCCCATTACGCTTTTTAAGGTAGAAATGGCAGAAGCCCGTTTGGCCTTCTGCCTGGCACTGTTTATACTCACCAGCACAATGGAAGCCAAAATACCGATAATTGCGATGACTACCAGGAGCTCTATGAGGGTAAAGCCTTTTTCTTTCCACATGTTTTTATTATACACTAATTTATTTATATCACAAAATTTTATTGCATCTGCCCGGCTATGTTGTAGATTGGCATCAAGACCGAAAAGGCCATAAAACCGACGGCAATGCCGATGATTATCATCAAAACCGGCTCAATGATGGTTGACAGGTTTTTGGTCATAATCTCGGTTTCCTGGGTATAGAACCGCGAGACATGGATAAGCACCGTCTCCAGCTGTCCCGATTCCTCGCCGATCCTGACCATTTGGGAAACCATCGGCGGAATCAATGGGCTGCGCGAAAGGACATTGCTGATGTTGCCGCCGACTTTGACTTCCTCGGCTGTTTTCAAAAGTATTTCTTCATAAACACTATTGTTAATGACTGCGCTCACCACTGTCAATGAGCGGATAATCGGAATGCCGCCGGCCAGAAGCACCGAAAGGTTTTCGGCAAAACGGGCGATATAGATATAGCGGAAAATGTCGCCCACAATCGGTAATCTTATTTTTATCCGGTCAAATTCTTTCTTTCCATCATCGGTCCGGATATAATAAACCAGGCCGCCAACAAAAGCAAGGATAATGATCGCTACCGCCCACCAATAAGCCTGCATAAAATCACCCACCCAAATGACCATTTTGGTATACCAGGGAATATCCGCGCTGATTTCTTTAATCATCAGCGTAAGTTTGGGCAAAATAAAGGAAACCACCAAAAAGCCGATTATGAAAAATACCACCAAAATTATACCCGGATAAATCAGGGCTGACCTGATGCGCGATGTCAGGGTGTAATTTTTTTCAATATTGTCCGCCACATATTCCACTGACCGCTTTAAATTGCCGGAAGTTTCTCCGGCCCGGATGATATTGACCGCCAGATTGGAAAATACATCCCGGTGTTTTTCAATCGCGTTGGAAAACGGCAGGCCTTCCTCAATGTCTGTCGTGATTTCCTGGATGACCCTTCTAAAATAGGCATTGCGGGTCTGTTCGCCGATGGATTCCAAGGTTGCCACCAGCGGCACTCTGGCTTCAATCAAAATTGCCAGCTGGCGGAAAAAAATAACCAGCTCTTTTTTCGTAACCCTTTCGTAATATTTGAGAAAAGTTTTGGCAATGTCGCCTTTCTCCCTTTCCGGCTGCAGCGACATCAGATACAATCCGTTTTTCTGGATCGTATCCATAGCCACGCTGCTATTGGCCGCTTCCACGATCCCGTTTTTCAGGACGCCTTCCTGGTTTTTGGCTTTAAATGCAAATTTCATAAAAATTATTTTAAGTTTTTATTTGTATTTTTTATAAACCATAACCGCCATAAAATTAATCAAGGAATGATTTGAAATTCTTCTGATCCTTGGCATACGGCAAAGCGCTTTCCAAAGATACTACGCCTTTTTTCACCAGTTCGGACAGGTATTTGTCCATCGTAATCATCCCCTGGTCGGAACTGGTTTCCATAACTGTGTCCAGCTGGTGGGTCTTGCCTTCCCGGATCAGGTTTTCCACCGCGTGATTCTTGATCATCATTTCCATAGCCGGAATGCGGCCGCCGCCGATTTTATTGATCAGCCGCTGGGAAACTACGCCCAAAAGCGTGGCGGCCAGCTGCATCCGCACCTGGTTTTGCTGGTTGGCCGGAAAGACGTCAATAATCCGGTCAATCGTCTGCGGCGAATCATTGGTATGCAAGGTAGCTAAAATCA
>Ga0172370_10004150_pt1 | contig 19576 bp, 16 predicted proteins | sample LakKiv5m_FD_114538 | JGI IMG/M metagenome (GOLD analysis project Ga0172370, IMG submission 114538) | Freshwater microbial communities from Kabuno Bay, South-Kivu, Congo - kab_022012_11.5m | ecosystem: Environmental > Aquatic > Freshwater > Lake | place: Democratic Republic of the Congo...
ATCTGGTGCTGCGCGCGCTGCGAGATCTCGTCGGACCGAACACCTCCGAGATCATCATCGACGATCCGGCCGAGCTCGGGCGCATCGAGGCGTTTCTCGATCGCTTCCACTCGGCCAAGTGGCCCGGCGGGCGGCCGATCGTCAAGGCGGAGGCCGGTCCTTTGCCCGCGTTCGAGCGCTTCGGGATCTCGGCGGATGTCTCGCGTGCGCTCTCGCCGCGCGTCGATCTGCCGGCGGGCGGCCACATCGTCATCGAGCGCACGGAGGCGCTCACGGTAGTGGACGTCAACACGGGGCGCTTCGTCGGATCGCAGAACCTCGAGGAGACGCTGCTCAAGGTGAACCTGGAGGCGGCGACCGAGATCGCGCGTCAGATCCGGCTGCGGAACCTGGGTGGTATCATCGTCGTGGACTTCATCGATCTGGAGCACGCGGCCGATCGCGACACCGTCCAGACCGCGTTCGAGGAGGCGCTAAAGGGCGACCGGGCACGCACGAAGGTGCTGAAGATGAGCGCGTTCGGGCTCGTCGAGCTCACGCGCAAGCGGTCGCGCGAGAGCCTGTACGAGCGGCTGACGGAGACCTGTCCGACCTGCGACGGGCGCGCGTTTGTGCGGTCCGCGTTGGATGTGGCGCTCGAGACGCTCGGGCGGCTGCGGCGGCAGCTATGGAAGGGAGCGGGCGAGGGCGGCGTGCTCACGATCAACGCTCCGCCGCGGGTGGCCGCGATCCTGTCGCGTGAGATCTGGCCGGCCGTGCAGGCCGCCGCGCTGGAGGTGGGGGTGGACGTTGTCGTGCGCGACCGGCCCTTCCTGCCGCCCGAGCACGTCGAGCTCCAATACACCTCGGCCGGCAAGAAGACCTGAGCCGCACCGGTGTCGCGCGGGACCGCTGGAAAGCGGCACCGGCCCTCGTTATCGTGCCGCCAACGCGGCGTTGCGCCGCCCAGGAGTCCCGATGTCGATCCGTTCCCGCCTCGCACTCGTCTGTGGCTGCTGGCTCGTCGTCTCCGCGTGCTCGCAGGACGCCGCAGAGGCGCCGAAGTGCTTCGACGGCCAGGGCAACGCCATAGCGTGCGCGGCGTCGTCGGGCGGTGGGGACGCTTCGGGCCGTGCCCTCGGCGCGGACGGTGGCGCGCTCGCGGATGGATCGGTCGCCTCGGCGGACGCAGTCGTGCCCGATGCCGCGCTTTTCGACGCACCGGGAGCGCAGGACGTGGCCCCGAAGGTCGATGATGTTCCAGCGATTCTGAAGGATTTTCTCGGCGCGAGCGACATCGGCGGCTACGACGGCACGCTGTCCTGGGACCTCCCCCCCGGCATCGTCGTGGACATTGGCGGGCAGGCACCGGCCGCGTGTCACGACATTGTCGCGTGCGCGGCGAAGCAATGCGGCGGCCAGGCGAGCTCGCTCACCTGCTTCGACGCCTGCTCTCAAGGGGCGAGCGGCGAGGTGGCGGCCCGCTATCTCGTCTACCACGACTGCATGGCCAACAAGTGTGCGCCGAAGTGCCCAGCGGGAAGCCCACAGGCGTGCCTCGGTACCTGCATCGCGCAGCAGTGCCTTTCCGAGTACTTCGTCTGCGGTACCGACGGTGCAATCGGCAAGCTCGCGTGTTCACAGGTGATGTCCTGCTTCCAAGCCTGCCCGCAGTCCGGCGCCGGTCCCTGCTTGAGCGACTGTCTCGGCTCCGGGACGCTCGTCGCGCAGGCCCAGGCGGAGGGCCTCCTGGAGTGCTCGTACCAGCAGGGCGCCGGCTTCCAGGGGTGCAGCGAGGCGTACGCGGCCTGCTACTGCGCCGAAGTTCCCCCGTCCGGCAGCGGCAAGACGGGCTGCGGAGGCCTCGTCGACTGCGTGCAGCAGTGCGGCGGCCCGATGGGCGGCGGCCAGGATCCCTGCTGCGAGAGCAAGTGCCTCGCGAAGGCGTCCAAGGCCGCGATCGAGGCCGGCACGACGCTCCAGGCGTGCGTCGACTCCTGCGGCTGCCCGCCCGGCGGCCCCGGTTCGATGAAGTGCAGGCAGAAGTGCCTCGGCAGCACGTGCAAGGCGGAGTTGGACGCCTGCATCGACAGTTGAGCCCCTGCCCGTCGCTGCCGGCGGCACCCTCGAACGATGAGAGCCGGGGATGCGTGGGGCTCAGCGGAGCCAGCGTCAGCGAGGGGCCCCGCAATACGAGGCGAAGCCGAGCGTGAGCGCGCTGGCGCGCGACGTGGCGACACCGGGTGCCAGCGACCTTTCCGGATGGGCGAGGCATACCTGATCTGGGTTAGCTGAGGGACTGCGCGCGCCTTGTCACGCGCGCGTGGGCCAACTACGATGCCGCCGCCTTGAGGACCTGCGCGCTGCGCCGGCGTTCGAGGCCATGACAAGCGGGCACGTGCCTGATGCGGAAGGCGATCGCTGCGAAGCCACGATCGCGACAACGCCATAGCGTTCGCCGCCGGGACCACGCCGCCCGCGTCACCACGAAGGCCAGCTCACCGATGTCCCGCCACCGTCATCTGCTCTTCCTGTCGATCCTGGTCGCCTTGGTCCTGCCGGCGCTCGCGCGCGCGGCAGTGCCCACCCCCGCCGCACCGGAAGCGCCGCCGCGCCTCATCGCGCTGGCTCCCGGGATCGTGCAGCACTACTCGCTCCTGGAGATCCGCGGCGACGGGCTCAAGGCCTGGGCGAAGGGCAAGCTCGTGGCGACGCTGGACGGCGAATTCAGCACCCCCGGCGGCCAGACCGAGACACGCAAGGTCGAATTCCTCGTGCAGTACCGTCGCGACGGGATCCTCGTTGGACAGGTCGACGACACGTTGGAGCTGGCGCTCGGCCGCGCGCACCGCACGTTCGCCGGCTCGCTCTCGGTGCGCTGCGAGGGCCTGTGCGGCTCAACGGGCGGGCTCGCGCTGCCCGGCGTGAAGCTCGACGTCTTCCCCGTGACCATCGAGAACGCGGTCATGTTCCAGACCGCGGCGATGGCCGGCGCGCCTGCGTCCCCGGTGTCGGCGATGCCCACCTGGCTGTGGTACCTGCTCATCTCGATCGCCGCGGCGGCGTTCATGCTGCTCGTCGTCTTCTCGCTCTTCTCCGGTGTAACGAGCTTCGTCGAGCGCCGCATCGCCGGCCGCATGCAGTTCCGCATCGGACCCAATCGCGTGGGCCCACAGGGGATCCTCCAGTTCATCGCCGACGCGGTGAAGGCCATCCAGAAGGAGGACATGATCCCCGTGCACGGCTCGAAGTTCCTCTTCCGCATCGGCCCCTACTTCGTCGTGCTGGGCGTGTTCTTGACGTTCGTGACGCTGCCCTTCAGCCAGTTCCTGGTCGTCGCCGACATGAACATCGGCATCTTCTACATCCTCGCGGTCACGTCGGTGGTGGTCGTCGGCATCATTGTCTCCGGCTGGTCCTCGAACAACAAATGGTCGTTGCTCGGCGGCTTCCGATCGGCCGCGCAGATGATCTCGTACGAGATCCCCGCGGGCCTCGCGATCCTCGGCGTCATCGCGCTCGCCGGCTCGATGTCGCTGCAGGACATCATCAAGGCGCAGGGCGGTGAGCCGTGGAACTGGTACCTGTTCTACAACCCCTTCACCTTCGCGGCGTTCTTCTTCTACTTCACCGCGGCGCTCGCCGAGGGCAACCGCACGCCCTTCGACCTTCCGGAGGCCGAATCCGAGCTCGTGAGCGGCTACAACACCGAGTACTCCGGCTTCCGCTTCGCGGCCTTCATGCTCGCGGAGTGGGGCAACCTGTACGTGATGAGCGCCATCGCGACGACGCTGTTCCTCGGCGGCTGGCAGATCCCCTTCGTCACGCCGAACCAGATGGAGACCTCCTGGGCGCTACAGCTCGCGGGTTGGGTCCTCTTCACCGGCAAGGTGCTCTTCCTCACGTTCGTGATCATCTGGCTTCGCTGGACGTTGCCGCGGTTCCGCGTCGATCAGATGATGAACATGTGCTGGAAATACCTGGTTCCGCTCTCGCTCGTGTGCTTCCTCGCCACGACCGCGTGGGCGGCGTTCCTGCCGCCGGTCGTCATCACCGCCGGAAAATTCCTCATGTGCGGCGCGGGGTTGTTCGTCCTGGTCTATTTCGCCGGCCGGGTTCGCCATAACCTGAGACAGAACGAATTCGACATCCAGCTGCAGCCGAACGCGTGAAACGGGGAGTTCGAGACATGTTGATCGAAAGCGGACGGGAAGAGCACGAGACGACCTACAGGCGCATCGACCTGAAGGACTACTTCGGGCGCATCTTCGGTGCAGCGAAGACGACGCTCGAGGGCCTGGCGATCACGCTCACCGCGTTCGTCAAGAAGCCCGTGACGGTCCAGTACCCCGACCGAACGGCGGTGCCCGTCGAGGAGATGATGGCGGAGCGCTATCGCGGCCTGCTCGAGGTCGACATGGCGATCTGCACAGCGTGTCTCGCGTGCTCGAAGGCGTGTCCGATCGCCTGCATCTCGATCATCGTCGAGAAGCGCGAGAGCGGTCGCGGCATGACGGCCTTCAGCATCGACATGGCGAAGTGCATGTACTGCGGTCTGTGCAGCGAGCCCTGCCCGACGGGCGCGATCCGGCACACGCGCGGCTTCGAGGCCGCGACGCCGAACATCGAGAACCTCGTGCTGCGCTTCGTTGCGGCGGGCGACTACATCCCGCCGTTCAAGGCCAAGAAGGGCACGCTGTACGACACGCCCAGGACGGGACAGATCCTTCACGAGACCGTCAAGCGCATGCAGGTGGAGAACGCCGCCTTCTTCGCGCGCAAGCGCCTCGACAAGAAGCTCGCCGCCGAGGCTGCGAAGGCCGCTGCCGCGCAACCTCCCGCGGCCGAGGTCGAGACGCAGATCGCGGCCCCAACAGCGACGGACGCGGCTCAGGACGCACCCGAGACGTGAGGTGTGTGGCCTGTGGCGCGCTCGAGGCGCCGCGTGTGCCGCTGTGTTGAAAGGGCGAGACCTACTCTTCGGTGACGACGACGGCGGCCGCGGCGCGATCGCGAGCGCGTTGCAGGCGCTCCGGACCACCCGACGCGACCCACTCGGCGTGCTCCTCCGGCGTCGCGACGTTGCCGATGCAGAAGGCGTGCACCATCTGCTGGCGGCGCAGCGGACTCTCGTCCGTAACGTCGCGGCGCATGGCCTCCAGGAAGGTGCGGGGCAGCTTGTGCCCGCGCGTGGCGGCGCGGTGGGCGGCGGCGAGTCGGACCTCGAACTCGTCGTCGCAGATGTCGTCGAGATCGAGCGCGTCGCGCTCCACGAGCTCCGTCACCACAGAGCGACGCACGCGCGCCGAGCGGCCATCGAGCAGCAGCTCGAGCAGATCGGTGTCGAGGGCGGCCCGCACGAGCCGGCGCAGCTGCTTGTCGCGCGAACCGAGGCACGAGCCGGCCGTGACGCGGGGCAGCAGGTTGCGTTCGGCGAGCGTCAGGGCGCCGTCGATGGCACCTTCGCCATTGCTGGAGTAGCCGGGATCCAGGCCGTCCAGGATGTCGTCGGAGGTTCCGTCGAGCCAGTCGAGCAACGCCGCGCGCGTGTCCGGGTCTTCATCGAGGCTGAGATCGATGTCACCGGGCTGTCGCCCGACGCGGCGGCCCCTGGCCTGCTCCGCCGCCGCGGACACCTCGGGATCGGCGTCCGCGATGAGGTCCTGCCGGATCGCTTCGGGGATCCCGCGTGCCGCCTCGTCCCAGGCCCGCACGATCGTCGCCCGCTCGGCGCGCTGGAGATCGTAGCACAGGCGCGCACCCACCCAGTCCATCCGATGGCGGCCTCGGAGGCCATTGAAGGCCGCGTCGGACGCGCCGAGCATGAGCAACGCCGTCACCTGGCGGGCGTCCTGCACGAGCTTGTCACGGCCCCAGTCGTCGCGCCCACCTGATCCACCTTGATAGTCCATCTCGTCTCCTCTGTGCGGGGTCCAATTCACGAGCAGCACATGCTAGCAGGAACGGACCCCGGATGCCCACAGCACCGAACGCGAAGCCCCTAGGGCTTGCTCGCTGGATCGAGTGTGAGCAGCGCCTGGCCCGCTTCGACGCTCTCTCCCTCCCGGACGGAGATGACGGTCACGCGTCCGGAGCCCGGCGCACGTACGTCGTTCTCCATCTTCATGGCCTCGAGGACGCACAGCGTGGCGCCCTCCTCCGCGATGTCTCCGGCGGCCACGGCGATTCGCACGACCCGGCCGGGCATCGCAGCGCAGACCACGCCGCCCCCGGCCTTCGCGGACGCGGCCCCACGACGTAGCCAGCGATCGCGTGGGTCCCCGGTGGTGAAGCGTCGCTGCCAGGTTCCGTCGGCAAGGACCAAGCCTCGCGTGTCCACGTAGTGATGCCAGCGCTCGCGGCGTGCGCCGGACTCGATCGCGAGCGAGCCGTCGGGCAGTCTCGACAGCGCCAGTTCGAAGGTCTCACCGCCGACCCGGACGCGCGCGTGGACGCCATCATCTTCGAGGATCTCGACCTCGACCTCGCCCACACCCACTTCCGTCACGTACACCGCTCGCGGCATCCTGCACCTCCGAATTCCGACCTAGAAGCGTTCGACCGCTCGCTGTAGCGCAAAGCTCTTCCAGCCAGCTGCGGAGGACCGCGACGCCTCCTTGTGGACCGTCTCGCGCGCGTAAAGAAGCGCGGCGACGCCCATCGCGAGCGGATCGCCGGGAGCCTTCGCAGGCAACGGCGGCAGCGACGCGACCAGCCCCGTGTCGTAGGGCCCGGCGCGGAACGCCTCGCTGCGGAGGATCTGTTCAAGGTGCGTGCGGTTCGTCGACACGCCCACGATCTCGTACTCGTGCAGCGCGCGGAGCGAGCGGTCGATGGCCTGCCCGCGCGTCTCGCTCCACACGGCGAGCTTCGCGATCATCGGGTCGTAGTCGGACGGCACTCGCCCCCCCTCGATGACGCCGTCGTCTACGCGCACGCCCGGTCCCTTCGGCGTGCGGTAGACGTGAAGGGGGCCGGGCGAAGGTAGAAAGCCGGCCGCGGGATCCTCGGCGTAGATGCGGCACTCGACCGCGTGTCCGCGCTGGCCGATCTCCTCCTGCCGCATAGGGAGCGGTTCGCCCATCGCGATCCGCAGCTGGAGCACGACGAGATCGAGCCCCGTCACGAGCTCGGTGACGAGGTGCTCCACCTGCAGGCGTGTGTTCATCTCGAGGAAATAGAAGTGCTCCTCGGGATCGACCAGGAACTCGCACGTGCCTGCGCTCTCATACGATACGGCTTTCGCCGCGCGCACGGCGACCTCGCCCATCGCGAGCCGCGTCGCCTGCGAGAGGTGGCTCGCCGGGCTCTCCTCGATGATCTTCTGGTTTCGCCGTTGCACCGAGCACTCGCGCTCGAAGAGGTGAATGCAATTGCCGTGGCGGTCCGCGAGCACCTGGATCTCGATGTGACGTGGACGAACGATCGCCTTCTCGAGGTAGATGGTCGCATCTCCAAACGCGCTCGCGGCCTCGCGTGCGGCACCTTCGAAGGCCGAGCGCAACGTCCCGGGGTCATGCACGAGGCGCATGCCCTTGCCGCCGCCGCCCGCGGCCGCTTTGACCATGACGGGGTAGGCGATGCGCTGAGCCACGGCGAGCGCTTCCTCACTCGACGCGAGCGGTCCGTCCGAGCCGGGGACGACCGGCACGCCCGCCGCGATCATGTGATCCCGCGCGGTCGTCTTCGTGCCCATCTTCCGCATCGCGTCGGCCGGCGGACCCACGAAGACGAGGCCAGCGTCGTCGCACGCCTCGCGAAACGCCGCGTTCTCGCTCAGGAAGCCGTAGCCCGGGTGTACGTATCTGGCGCCCGTTCGGCGGGCGGCGTCGATCACGCGGTCCATGCGAAGGTAGCTCTCACGCGACGGGGCCGGACCCACGTGAACGGCCTCGTCCGCGAGCCAGGGGTGTACGGCCTGACGGTCCGCGTCGGAGTAGATCGCGACCGATCCGAGGCCCATCTCGCGGCAGGCACGAATGACGCGGCAGGCGATCTCGCCACGGTTGGCGATCAGGACTTTGTCGGCCATGTGGGGGTCGACGCGCGACGGCGCGGGCGGCGAATGGTCGAAGCCGAGGGGCCTTCATGTCAAGTGACCTTCGGAAGCGCCGCGAAGGCCCCGCATCTTGTCGCGGTCGGACGGCTCTGGCACAAGACCGGACGTGATCGGAGGGAGACATGCGGCTCGTGTCGTGGAACATCAACGGCGCCAGGGCGGTGGCCCGCAAGGGCTTCGGACAGTGGCTGGAGGCGGCCGGCGCCGATATCGTCGCTCTGCAAGAGGTGAGGGCGAGCGCGCAGGAGGCGACCGAGGCGCTTGCGCTCCCCGCGGGCTGGCACCTGCACGTCGTGAGCGCGGCCAAAAAGGGCTACAGTGGTGTAGCGCTGCTCTCACGCGAGCGGCCGCAGTCGATCGAGACGGAGATGAAGGTCCCGGAGTTCGACTCCGAAGGACGCGTGCAGCTCGCCGCGTTCCCCGGGTTCGTGCTGGCCAACGTCTACTTTCCGAACGGATCCGGGCTCGATCGGGACAACGGGCGCGTGCCTTTCAAGCTCGCCTTCTACGAGGCGCTCTTCGACTGGGCGACGGCGCGTGCGTCCGCGATCGGTCGACCGCTCGTCGTGGTCGGGGACTTCAACACGGCGCACGCCGAGCTGGACATCCGAAACGCGCGCAGCAACGAGAAGACGAGCGGCTTCCTCCCGATCGAGCGCGAGGCATTCGGCAGCGTGCTGCGGCGCGGTCTGGTCGACACGTACCGTGAGAGGTACCCGGATCGCATCCAGTACACGTGGTGGTCGCAGCGGATCGGGGTGCGAGAGAAGAACATCGGCTGGCGTATCGACTACGTGCTCGCGCAGCCCGCGATCGCCGCTCGTATCTCGGACGCGTTCATCCTCGATCACGTGATGGGCAGCGATCACTGCCCCATCGGCGTGGACCTGCGCTGAGCGTCTCAGGGCGTCCGCAAGGCGTCGAGCGCGCCGGGCACCTGGGTCGGCCGCCGCATGGGCTCCCCTCGCGCGAGGGCGACGACCAGCCGCTCGATCCACAGGCGCTCCGCCACCTTTCGCTCGCCGACTCGCGTGGACTTCAGGATGCGATCGCATGCGTCGATGCTCTGGAGGGCGCGCGCGAGCGAAGCGGTGCCGCCCTTGCGAAACGTGTCGATCGTCTTCCTGACCACCCACTCGTTGCCGCGCGTCTCGTGCGCGATCGCGGCTGCCGTCTCCCCGCGCTCGAAGCGTGAGAGCACGCCGAGCGCCTTGCGATAGTGCGAGGCGAGGTATCCGACGATCATGAGCGCGTGCCGTTCATGCTCGATCATCTCATTGACTACGGCGATCGCGCGCCCAGCGTCGCCACTGCCGAGCGCGTCCGAGAGCGCCCAGATGACCGACTCGCGGTCGAGCGGGACGAACTCCTGCACGAGCGCTCGCGTGACCCGTTGCCCGGGGCCGGCGAAGACCAGCAAGCGGTCGGCCTCCATGCGCAGTCGGGCAGAGTCCTCGCCCCCCAGAAGGTCCTCTAGACGAGCGCCCACGCCGTGCTCGAACCCGATGCCGTGCGTCGCGCCCTCGGCGGGGCGGTACTTCGCGAGGCGCGCGGCGTCGAGCGGTGCGACGTGCACGAGCGCGCCGACCTTGTCGATGACCTTGACGACGCCGAGGCCGCGATGGATGGACTCGGCGCAGAACACGAGCACGAAGGGCGCCGTTGTTCCAGGCTCCGCGAGGCCGAGCAGCGTCTCCAAGATCTCGGGCGTCGAGGCCTTCTTCTTCGCGGTCACTGCCTTCGTGTCCTCGGACTCCTCGCCTCCGCCGTCGATCTTCCGCCTGGGCGGCAGGAAGAGCGCGTCGGCGTGAGACACGACGATCACGCGCCGCCCGCCGAAGAGCGACATGGACCGCGCCTCGTTCGCGACGAGATCCATCGGTTGCACGCGAGCGCCGGAGGACTGCGGTGGATCCAGCCAGTCGATCTCGACCAGATCCATCGCCGCATCCCCGCCTTGCAGCGCCCTGTCGCGGATCGCGCGTGCCGCTCGTAGGATGTCCTTCGGATCGGCGAGCGCCTTCTCGCGCGGCTTTCGACCCTCCGCCGGGGGAGGCGGCGCCGAGGTCACGAGGTAGACGGGAAGCAGCTCCTCGTAGGCCAGGTGACCTTCGAGCGCCTCCAGCCCGTCGATCGGTCCGCGCGACGAGACGCCTGTCGTCTTGCGGCTCATGCGCCGAAGCCTTCTTCGATACGGAGCAGGCGCGTCGGGGCGCGTGTCACCACGGAGCTGTCGATCGTCTTCAACGCCATGCGGACGTCGCCCTCGCGCGCGCGGTGCGTGACCATCACGACGTCGACGGGCGCGCCGTCCGTGCCGCCCGAGGGCTCCTTCTGCACCATCTGTGCGATCGATATGCCGCGCGCGCCGAGCACGCTCGCGATCGATCCCAGGACGCCGGGCTGATCCGCGACCTGGAAGCGCAGGTAGTAGCGTGTCTGCACCTCGTCCATCGAACGCAGGCGCATCGCGGGCAGCAGGTCGTCGTGGAACGCGAAGTGCGGGATGCGACCCGACGTGCCGCGAAGGAGGTTCCGGCCGAGCTCGATGACATCCGAGACGACCGATACCGCGGTCGGCATCATGCCCGCGCCACGGCCGTAAAAGAGCGACGGGCCGAGGCCGCGCGAACGCAGGAAGATGGCGTTGAACACGCCGTCGACCGCCGCGAGCAGGGAGCCGCGCGGGAGGAGCGCAGGGTGAACGCGCGCCTCGAGCAGCCCCTCGCCGACGAGCCGTGCCATCGCGATCGGCTTGCACTTCAGGCCGAACTCGCGCGCGTACACGAGGTCAGTCGCGGTCACGGTGTCGAGGCCCTCGACGTGGATGTCGGTCCACGGGATGCGCGATCCGAACGAGATGCTCATCAGGATCGAGAGCTTCTGCGCCGCGTCGGAACCGCCCACGTCGAGCGTCGGATCGGCCTCTGCGTAGCCCGCCTCCTGGGCCTTGCGCACCATCGCCGCGTAGTCCGCGCCCTCGCGATCCATGTCGGTCAGGATGAAGTTCGATGTGCCATTGATGATGGCAGCGATCTCCTCGATGCGGTCCGAGGCGAGTCCTTCGCGCAGCGTGCGGATGATCGGGATGCCGCCCCCGACGGAGGCCTCGAAGATGATGTCGACGCCGCGCGCGTCTGCGGCCTCGAAGAGCTCCGGTCCACGCGTCGCGAGCAGGGCCTTGTTGGCGGTGACCACGTGCTTGCCTCGCGCGATGGCCTCGCCGATGAGGGTGCGCGCGGGCTCCACTCCACCGATGAGCTCCACCACGATCGCGATGGCCGGGTCGTCGATGACGTCCGATGGGTTCGTCGTCAGCAGCGCGGGATCGATGACCTTGTCGCGAGGCTTGGCGCCATCCCGAACGGCGATGCGCGCGATCTCGACCTGCACGCCCAGGCGCGCGCGGATGTCTTCCGCGTTCTCCGAGAGCACGCGTACGACGCCGGTTCCGACCGTCCCGCAGCCGAGCAGGCCGATGCGCAATGTGTCCATCTCAGGTCACCTCCCACGGGGCGTTGGCGGCCTCCTCGCACGGCTCGCAGCGCTCCCGCCAGGGATGCTCGATGAGCGCGAGCACGGGGATCGGCGCGCCGCAGTCGACACAGAGGCCCAACTCGTCCGTCGTCGATCGCTGCTGCATGCGCACCATGGTGTCGAAGTAGCGACGAAGCCGCTCGAGCGGTGTCTCGCCAGGCTTGCGCTCGTTCGGAAGCTTGAGCGTCGCGAGCGTCGTGCGTTGCCCGGCCAGCATCTCGGTGAGCGCCTGATTGACCTCCCACGTCTTGCGGCGCGTCTCGCGGATGAGGCGCGCGCGGGTCGCGTCGTCGATGTCGGGGTGTCGTGCCATGCAGCCTCCAGGAAGCGGCCGCAGTCTACCCGGCGACGCGCCCCTTGTCGCCCCGTGCGCCGCATCACGACGCTCTGCGCGCGTGCGCCAGGTCAGTGATCCCGGCGGCCCGGGTCTGCTAGCGTGCGCGTGCGCCGGCGAACGATCCGGCGCGGGAGACCCGACATGAAGGACATTCAGATCTTCGGCGTGCTGGGCTCAGGCCAGATGGGCTCGGGCATCGCACAGGTGGCCGCGCAGTCCGGCCTCAACGTCATCCTCCACGACGCGGCCGACGCGCAGATCGCTCGGGCCCGCGATGTCATCGCCGGTTCGCTGAGCAAGCTCGAGGCGAAGGGCAAGCTCGTAGAGCCCGCCGCCTCGATCCTGAGTCGCATCGAGTTCAGCGCGTCCATGGAGGCGTTTGGCCGCGCCGACATGGTCGTCGAGGCGATCGTCGAGAACGAGGACGTGAAGCGTTCGGCGTTCGGCAAGCTCGACACGCTCCTCGCGCCAGACGCGATCCTCGCATCGAACACGTCCTCGATCCCGATCACGCGACTGTGCGCGGCGACGAAGCGTCCAAGCCAGGTCATCGGCATGCACTTCATGAACCCGGTACCGATCATGCAGCTCGTCGAGATCATCCGCGGCCTGCCGACCTCGGACCACACCTACGCGGTGACGAAGGCGCTCGCGGAGAAGATGGGCAAGACGACGGTCGTAGCCAACGACTACCCTGGCTTCATCGTCAACCGAGTGCTCATCCCGCTCATCAACGAGGCGTGCTACGCGCTGATGGAGGGCGTCGCCACGCGCGAGGCCATCGACACGGGCGTCAAGCTGGGCCTGAACCACCCCATGGGTCCGCTCGCGCTCGCGGACCTCATCGGCCTCGACACGTGCCTGTCGATCGCCGAGGTGCTGCACAGGGGCCTCGGTGACTCCAAGTACCGCCCGGCGCCGCTGCTGCGCCAGTACGTGGACGCCGGCTGGCTCGGTCGCAAGTCCGGCCGCGGGTTCTATACCTACTAGATCGAGACTACTGGCACGCGCCTTCGTTGTAGACGAAGTTCGGGTCTTCCTTGTTGTAGCACTTCGCCTGGCACGCGTTCTGGTACGTGATGCCGTCGGCGCCGCACACCTCGGCCTTCGTGTTGTTGCACTTGCAGATGCAGGGGCCCGAGTAGAGCTTGTCGACGCCGAAGCACTGGAGCTCCGAGGCGTTGCGGTAGGTCACGAAGTCCTCGCCGCACATCGGCTGCTCGATCGTGTAGTCGACCGTCGGGCAGCAAGGCTTCTTCTCCTCGACGTACAGCTGCGCCGAGCACTTGTCCGAGATCGCGTACTCCGTGCAATCGCCGAGCGACGCGCCCGCCGCCGTGGCGACGCACGCGTTGCGGAAGGTCATGCCCTTGAGGCCGGGGAGGATTCCGCACACAGGGGAGCACTCCGACTTGCCGACGCAGGTCGGGTACGCCGTGGGATCGAAGCACTCGCCGTCGCACTCCTTGGTCAGCGCCTTGTCCGTGTCGGCGCTGCACTCCGCGGTCGCGATCTTGATGCCGACCGGCAGACAGACGTTGCAGTGGTTGAGCTGGCAGCCGTCGAAGTAGGTCTTGCCGTCCTCCTTGGCGCAGACGGGCGTGTACTTGTTGGCGGAGCAGCCCGCGCCGCCCGCGGCGACCGGGTCCGAGCACTTCGCCTTGCAGGCGCCGTTCGACGAGATCTTGCCGCCGTCGGCGACCGCGCACTGCGCCTGGCAGTGGCACAGCGACACCTTCGTGCCGGACTTCGTCGTGACGCAGTAGGCGGCCGCGGGCGTGGCGGCCGGATCGTCGGAGTTGCAGCCGCTCGCCTTGTCCTCCCCGATCTCCTTGGACGTGCACTGCGCGCAGGGCGGGCACTTGCCCTGCTTGAGGTCCTTGAGGCCGGACTTGTGGATCTGGAGCTTGCAGATGGCGTAGCAGTCGTTCGCGTAGCTCTTGCCGTCGGGGCCGCAGACCTCGCCGTCCGGGCACTTGTCGCACGCCTGGCAGCTTGGCTTGCCGTCGAGCAGGGCGCACTCCGGAATCACGATCGGATCGGGATCGACCCACGTGTCCTTCGAGTCGACCTTCGTATCGCCGGACGCCGTGTCGCCGGTGGTCTCCTTGCCCGCGTCGCCGGATTTCGTGTCGTCGATCGCGTCGGCCACGTCTGAGCCGGAGTCAACCTCGCCGACATCCTCGCCGTCGTCGTCCCCGCCGGCGTCCTTGATGTCGCCCTTGACCTCGCCGCCGCTGCCGTCCTTCTTGACGTCGGACTGACCGCCCAGACTGTCGCCGGCATCGCCGAGGTTGCCTTCCGCGTCCTCTTCGGCGTCCGTGCCACCGGTGTTGCCCGGGCCTTCGCCCGCGCTGCCGCACGCGGAGACCGGCCCAATCGCCAAGGCGAACGCCGCCACGACGCACAAGAGAGACAAACGACGCACGTTAAGCATGAATCCACCCTCGGGAAGGTAGCGATGTTCAAGCGGGGGATGACCTTCAACCCGGCTCCGACGGTACGACCGTCGGGCGCCTGTCGGACGACCGCCGTAAAACATAGCAGAGGCCGCGCGCCGGGGCAAAACCCTTTCGAGAGCGTCGCGGAGCGGCGATCGGTCGATTGCGGCGACTCAGACGTGACCCGGCTCACGTTCCCGGTGCCGAACCGATTGTCGCCCCGTCGCGGCGTCGATAGCATCTACGTTCTTCGGAGGTGCTCCATGCGTCACCAGATCTCCCGCGGCCTCATCCCAACGGTAGGACTCCTCCTCATTGCGTGCGGCTCGAGCGCGAGCGACGGCGGTACGGGCACGCAAGACGGCGCAGCTTCCAGCGACGTCGTCACGCCGAGCGACACCGGCGGAGCGTCCGATGGCGGGGCCACCGACACCGCAGGCCGTGGCACCGACGGCGTCTTGCCCTCGGACGCACCCGAGCCGGACGCAGTCAACGACGACACTCCGGACATGGTCGGCCCGGCGGCCTGTGTCCCGGTGGCGGGCGATCCCGGGCTCGTGCGGTTGCGTGGCACCGTGTTCACCGGCGAAGCGCTCATCCCCGACGGCGAGGTGTTCATCAGTCGCTCGTCGCAGTCCATCCTGTGCGTCGGGGTCGATTGCTCCACCCACCCGGACGCCGCGGGCGCGACGGTCCTCTGTACCGACGGTGTCATCACGCCCGGCATCATCGATCCGCACAATCACGTGCAGTACGACCACCTGCCACGCTGGAAGCACACGCAGCTCTTCAAGGACCGCTACGAGTGGCAGGTCGACAACGGCTACAAGGCGTTCAAGGCACCGCAGGTGGAGACCGACGGCAAGGCGGGCTGCGAGGCCATGAAGCACGGAGAGCTGCGCTTGCTCGTGGGCGGCACGACCAGCGTGCAAGGCACGAAGAACCCGGGCGCGTGCATCAACATCCTCGTGCGCGACATCGACTCCTCCGCATCGGCATCGGGACTGCCCGGCGCGCCGATCAAGGACAGCATTCCGAAGATCGCGAACCTCTCCGCGGCCGACGCGAAGGCCATCGCCGAGAACCTCGCCGGCGGCAAGATCCGCGCGTTCGTGGCGCACATCGCAGAGGGGGTCAACGAGGCCGCGCTGGCGGAGTGGACCGCGCTGAAGGACAAGGGACTCGCGGTGGCCGGGACGTCGCTCATCCACGCGAACGGGCTGGACGGCGCTGCGCTGGCGGAGGCAGCCGCGGCGGGCGTGGACCTGATCTGGTCGCCACAGTCGAACCTGGATCTCTACGGCCAGACCGCGCTCATCCCGACGGCCGTCAACCTCGGCATGAACATCGCCATCGGTCCGGACTGGACGCTGTCCGGATCGATGACCCCGATCGAGGAGCTGAAGTGCGCTCGCCAGCTGTCGCAGAAGCGGTACGGCGGGTTGTTGACCGACGAGCAGCTCGTGCAGATGGTGACGATCAACGCGGCGCGATCGCTCGGGCTCGATGACCTCATCGGACGGCTCGCGTCGGGACTGCTGGCCGATGTCGCGGTGTTCGCGGGGGACCGCTCGAAGCCGTTCGACGCGGTGATCTCGTCGCGGCCAGAGACCGTGCGTCTCGTGTTCGTGGCCGGGCAGGCGCTCTACGGCGACCAGGATCTCATGACGCAGGTGGGCGACGGCGATTGCGAGGATTACAGCGCGTGTGGGGTCGCCAAGCGGCTCTGCTTGGTGGAGTCGGGCCCCGGCGCGGTCGAGAAGTCGGATCAGAAGCTCGCCAACGTGCAGGCCACGCTGCAAGGCGTGCTCGATGGCGCCAAGGCCAACTCGACGTGCGCGGCGACGGCGGAGGGGTGCTACGCGTACCTGCTCAACCCGCTCCACAAGTGCGGCGCGGACGCTGACGCGCTCGTCCAGTGCGATCCGAAGGGAGCGGGCACGGTGGAGCCTTCGGCCGACGACACGGACGGAGACGGCAAGCCGAACGCGTCGGACAACTGCCCGACCGTCTTCAACGTCGATCAAGGCGATCAGGACGCGGACGCGGCAGGCGACGCGTGCGATCCGTGTCCGACGCAGGCGAACTCGACCGCGTGCAACAAGCCGTCTCCTGCCGATCTCGATGGCGATGGCCTGCCGAACACCGCGGATAATTGCCCGACGAAGTTCAACCTGGACCAGGCAGACAAGGACACCGACGGCATTGGCGATGCGTGCGACGCGTGTCCGCTCGCGAACCCGGGCGGATCCCCTTGTGAGGCAGACGTACACGACGTCGCGAAGCTCGACGGTCCCTACGGCTACGGCGCGAACATCTCGCTCAAGGGGCTGCGCGTCACGGCCGTGAAGCTACCGAGCAGCGGCTCGAGCGCGATGGTTTGGGTGCAGACGGATCCCGGTACGCCGTGGGGCGCGATCGCGTTGGTGTACGCGGGCAAGACCGTGCCCGCCGTCTCACCCGGGATGATGGTCGACGTCGTGGGCAAGCTCGACGATGCGTATGGGCTGCGCGTGCTATCGAACCCATCCGTCTCGCAGGTAGGTGGCACCGACATGAAGATGCCAGATCCGCTCGTGGTCGATGCCGGAACGCTCGTCGCTGCGCCCGACGCGTTGCCCTATCGATCGCTGCTCGTGAGCGTGGTGGGCGTGGCCGTGACGAGCGAGAACCCCGACGTGCCCAGCGACTACGGCGAGTTCATGGTGACGGGCAATCTGCGCGTCGATGATCTGCTGTTCGCATTGAAGCCCGCGCTGGGCACGGCGTATGCGTCGCTGACGGGCGTCATGTACCACGCGTCGACACAGGAGAAGCTCGCGCCGCGCAGTGCCGCGGATGCCGTCGCCAAGCAGTAGGAATCACGCGCGGATTCGCAGATGCGCAGATACGTGGCAACGCGGTTGACGTGGACGGCGCCATGCTTTCCAATGCCGCCGCTCGTGCGCCATCGCCAACGAGCCGAACCACACCCCACGACGGAGGCAATCCATGGCCCGCACGTTCACTCGTCACACCAAGCGCGTGAAGGAGATCCTATCCTGGTACGCCGGTGAGAACCCCGGTGTTCTCACGAACCTCGCCCGAATGATGAACACGGGGCGACTCGCCGGCACGGGCAAGTTCGTGATCCTCCCGGTGGATCAGGGCTTCGAACACGGCCCTGCGCGGAGCTTCGCGAAGAACCCGGCCGGATACGATCCGCGCTACCACTTCGAGCTCGCGCTCGACGCTGGGTGCAACGCCTACGCGGCGCCGCTCGGCTTCATCGAGGCGGGCGCGACCGAGTATGCAGGCCTCGTGCCGCTCATCTTGAAGCTCAACAACAGCGACGTGCTCGCGAAGACGCCCGATCCCTGCTCGGCGCTGACGGGCACGGTGGACGACGCGCTGCGGCTCGGATGCGCGGCGATCGGATTCACGATCTATCCCGGCTCCGCGATGCGCAAGACCATGTATCAAGAGCTCAAGGAGCTCACAGCGGAGGCCAAGGCGAAGGGAATCGTCGTCGTGGTGTGGTCGTATCCGCGCGGCACGAACCTGTCCAAGGAAGGCGAGACCGCGGTCGACGTGGCGGCGTACGCGGCGCAAATCGCGTGCCAGCTCGGTGCGCACATCGTGAAGGTCAAGCCGCCGTCAGCGCACCTCGAGGTGCCCGAGGCGAAGAAGGTCTACGAGGCGCAGAGGATCCCGATCGGCACGCTGGCGGAGCGCGTCAAGCACGTCGTCGATTCGGCGTTCGGTGGTCGTCGCATCGTGATCTTCTCGGGCGGCGAGGCGAAGGGAAACGAGGCCGTGATCGAGGAGATCCGTGGCATCGCGCAGGGCGGCGGCTTCGGTTCGATCATGGGTCGCAACGCGTTCCAGCGTCCCAAGGCCGACGCCATCGAGCTGCTGCACCAAGTGATGGACATCTACGCGACGACCAAGGCGTAGGGGCTCGCGACGCGTGATCGACGCGTCCGGCGGGGAGTGCGGCGCGGCTCGGTCCGATGCGTCCGGGGCCCTGCCAACAAGGGGGCAGACATGCGCGGTTGGGGGCCCAACGGCTGCATCGAGGTGATCTGCGGGCCGATGTTCTCGGGCAAGTCCGAGGAGTTGATCCGCAGGTTGCGGCGCGCGCAGATAGCGAAGCTGCGCGTGCAGGTGTTCAAGCCAGTCATCGACGACCGGTACGCGAACGACCACATCGTGAGCCACTCGGAGACGCGCCTCGAGGCGATTTGCGTCGCGACGAGCCGCGAGGTGCTCGCGAAGGTCAACGACCGCGCCGAGATCATCGGCATCGACGAGGCGCAGTTCTTCGACGCGGGTATCGTCGAGGTGTGCGAGAAGCTCGCGAACCTCGGCAAGCGCGTGATCGTCGCCGGCCTCGATCAGGACTACCTCGGTCGGCCCTTCGAGCCGATGCCGCAGCTGCTCGCGATCGCGGAGTACGTGACCAAGTCGCTCGCGATATGCATGCGCTGCGGCGCGCCCGCGAGTCGATCTCAGCGGCTCGCGGCTGCCGGCGATCTCGTGGTGGTGGGCGCGAAGGAGAGCTACGAGGCGCGCTGCCGGCGCTGCTTCGAGCCGGACGCCGATAGGCAGCTGCCGCTCGCCGAGCACGTGGAACCGCTGCCCGATGAGGCGCACGCGGCACCGCGGCGGGACGGTACGAAGGCCCGACCGGAGGCCAACGCGTGAAGCTAAGGCTGTGGTATCGGGCCGGAACGGATCTCGTGTGCGAGCCGGTCGAGACCGGGACGACCCTGGCGCAGGCGATCCGGGACTCCGCGTCGCCGCAGGGAATCGACGGTGCGCTCGAACTGCGTGACGGCACGCGTTGTCTCCTCGACGAGCGCACATGGGATCGCCTCGACGGGATGCTGCTCGCGTGGATCGGCGGCTGCGATGCGCTGGTGTCGGGTGCGGACGCGTCCGTCGCCATCTTCCCGGACACGCGGGTCGAAGCGGTGCTCACGCGCGAAGGTCAGACCGGTGTCCGCGTTCGTGTCGAGGACGTCGACGAGGTGGTGGGTCTGGAGGCGCTGCGAGAGGAGCTGCTGCGCGCGTCGGCTCGTTTCCTCTCGTTCGCGGGCGCGTGTGGTTTGGCGCCGACCGAGGCGATGGAGCGGCTGCGCAAGCGCGAGTCCTAGTCCGGGATCCCGAGCTGCATCTTGCCGTCAGCGCTGATCTTGGTCGGATCCCACGGGGGCTCGAAGACCAGCTCGATGTCCGCGG
>Ga0172370_10004152_pt1 | contig 19563 bp, 15 predicted proteins | sample LakKiv5m_FD_114538 | JGI IMG/M metagenome (GOLD analysis project Ga0172370, IMG submission 114538) | Freshwater microbial communities from Kabuno Bay, South-Kivu, Congo - kab_022012_11.5m | ecosystem: Environmental > Aquatic > Freshwater > Lake | place: Democratic Republic of the Congo...
AGAATCGAAAAAAATATCAGTGCCGTTCCAATTGAGCGTTTCAGGATTTACTGGGAGGGGATGCCGTTGTGGTACAAACTTAGTAATCTGGCGAAATTATTTTCCAGGCTCCATACCTGCATCGTTGCATCTACTTATTGCAACAGTTGGGTATTTGATGATCTTGATCCTGCCGATCCGTTTGAATCCTCTGCACTGGCCTATAGTAAACTCTTTATTGTCAGGTCAGATGTGGTTAAAGAAAATGTGTTGGAAAGATTGTTACAGGAATTTACAATTAACGGAATAATATACCATGAATCAAAGACTTGTGCCCGAAATTCCAATAATCGTTTCGGGCTGCAGAACCGTCTGTTCAAACAAACCGGCATTCCGTACCTTGAAATCAATGGCGACCTTAACGATCCCCGTTGTTATAGCGAAGAACAAAGTATCATTGCAATAGAAACATTTATTGATCAATTATCGGGGCAAGTGAAATTGTCACCGGCTTAAATCTTAATCCAAAATCAACAATACAAAATCTAAAATCTAAAATTACTAATGTACCGACTGGGCATCGATCTCGGGTCCTCCTATACGAAAGGGGTTTTAGTTGATAAGAACAACCGGATTGTTGCTTTTCACTGTGTGAAAACCGGATATAACTTTAATAATGCCTCTACTAAGATCATTTCCTATTTTGCGGAGAAATATGAAATCGAATATCCCGTTTATACCTGTGGTTATGGACGGGAACAAATTAAGTCTCCTTTTTTATCCAATTCCGAACTGATCGCTTTGTCAAAAGCTGTTTATGAGATTTATAAATGTTCCTGCTCTATTATCGATATCGGTGGACAGGATACCAAATTTATCAGCGTGAATTCTATAGGCCAGGTTGACAAATTCAAAATGAACAGGAAATGTGCCGCCGGCACCGGTTCATTCCTTGAAGAGATTGCATTCCGCCTGGATGTGACTCCTGCTGAATTTACAGAGTTAGCAAAAGAGGCCACACAGGAGGTAAAGATCAACAGCTTCTGCACAGTATTTGCCATATCAGAGATCATTGGGATGATCAAGAACGGCGCCACTTTACCAAATATCATCATCGGCATCTACAATTCAATTATTTTAAGATCCATTGAATTGGCCCTGGTTGAGGATCACCTGGTGATTACCGGTGGCTTACCGGCAATGCACCCGACGATTGTCAGTCTTTTTAAAAAAAAATACCCCGATTCTGACAGCCCGGAACATTCTCAGTTCCTGGCCGCCCATGGTTGTGTTCTTCTGAATAGTGAAAAAAAAATCGATTCACCTCATCCCCCGGACCCTTCTCCATAGGGAGAAGGAATGTTCCCTCTATTTTAGCAGAGAGCTAGGGTGAGGTCATTAATACAATTCATCATATGAATAAACGTCCAAAAGAAGTTGTAATAGTAAGTGCGGCAAGAACACCGATCGGCAAACATGGTGGTTATTATAATTACCTGCCTGCTGAAGACTTGGCCGTCCTGGCAGTATATGAAGCCATCCTCCGGTCTGGGATCGACCTGGGGAAGATCAGGATTGACCATGTGGTTGCCGGTATGATTTACATTGATTCATTGAACCAGCAGATCTACCTGCCCAGAAATGTAGCAGTCCGGGTGGCTGAAATGTTCAATGATAAAAAAAATCTGTGCGTTGCCCCGGGTAAAACAACACTGCGTATCTGCGGAACTGGATTTCAAGTGCTGGCCGACGGGTTCGATCAACTGATGTCAGACACTGAAAATGCTGGCTGTATCTTATCATTTGCAACAGAAAATATGTCGCAAACAAACTTGATCCACCAGGGGCGACGGAAAAAAGACAGTGTCTGGGATTTTGAGGATGCCCCTCTCCGTGATTATTTACTGGAGGGGTTTAGCCACAACCTTTTTAAAACTGTGATGCCAAAAACTGCTGAGTTATATGGTGCACAAACAGGAATCACCCGCAAGGATTGTGATGAATTTGCATATCTCAGCCATACTCGTGCCATTAATGCACAGACGAACCAATGGAACCGGTTCTCCAGCCCCGGTTCAAACAATTATCTGCAGGGTATTTTCACCATTGACACTGTTGACCGGAACGGAAATGCCATTAATGTATGGCGGGATGAAGGTACAAAGTACGATATTAGTCTGGAAGAACTGGCCAATTTGCGTCCAATGCTGAAACCCGATGGCCTTGTCACACCTGGCACCGCGAGCCAGATAAGTGATGGTGCGGCAGCAGCCGTTCTGATGGAACGTACCTTTGCCGATAAACACAACATACCTTATATGGCAAAGATCAGGGGATATCAGTTTTCAACCGTCCCTCCTGAAATCATGGCTCAAGGACCTGTCCCTGCAATTCACGATCTTCTTACGAAACTGAATATGAAATTAGCGGATATCGATTTATTCGAGGTAAACGAGGCATTTGCTGCTCAATACCTGGGCGTTGAAAAGGAACTCGGCCTGCCACGGGAACGTACAAACGTGAACGGTGGTGCCATTGCAATTGGTCATAATATAGCCGCCACCGGCCTCCGTATCACCACCGATCTTATTTATGAATTGAAACGGCAGGGATTGAAAACCGGCATCTCATCTGCCTGCATCGGGGGTGGCCAGGGTGGAGCCGTTTGCGTGGAAATTGTCTAATTCACCTTCATGCTGTAAAAATCAGAGAGACAACATGACAATGAAACAAAAAACAGAACCGGAATGACAGAAATAAACGAAATATAATTCCAAGTCAGATACAACAACCCAACTCGCAAACCAGAGCCTGCCAAAAGATGTTGTAATTTTGCCAACACTCAAAATGGTTGAAATTTTTTGGAATTGCATGATAATAATATCGTTACTTTTAAGCTAAAAAAATTTAATGGCTGAAAAAAGTATAAAACAGATACTTAGTCTTTGGCAGGTAGATAAAGAGCACTATAGAACCACAGAAGTTGGTTCAGATGTTCAAAAGTTTGTCAAAGAGGTTCTAAAAAGCCGTGAACTTTTTGACTTGGTTGAAGGTAAGCTCAACACACCCGTCAATAAAAGGAAAAACGAGTTTCTTGAAGAAACCAAAAATAAAGGCAGGCGGGCAGATATTGTGATTTTTATTGACGGTGATATTATTATACCTGTCGAAGTTGAAAAACATGGCAATATCGAAGTAGGAAAACTACAACTTTTCCAATATCAGAGTGACTGGATTAAAAAATACGGGCTTCTTACTGACGGTGACGAATGGCGTTTTTACAATAATCGTTTCCCCGTAAAAAGTTTCTGGATAAAAGATATACTGCATGATCCTAATAACCTGCTTACTTTTTGGAATGAGTATATACAACCTGAATATTACTATCGTTCATTTTTTGAAAAGAAAGGGAGGCTTGAATTTTTTGAAAAAGATATTCCAAAGGTTGATGATGTTCGCGAAGATTTTTTTAATGACATCACTAGACTTATTGAGAATTTTAAAAACAAACTCAACCTGAAAGGTTATTTCAAAGAAGTAAAAGAGGAACTAGAAAGCGAAAAGAAAGCGGTTGAAATAACTTATGCGTACCTAATACAATTTATCCTGTACAAAGTTTTGGTAGATAATGGCTTTTCTGATTTTGCTAATGACTGGAAGGAACGGCTTAAAAGTATTGACATAGCAATTAAGTCTGAAAGTTACCATAGCGTTTTATCATTAATAAAAGCCATTAGCGATAAAATCTCTGATAAAATTTATAAGCGGTTCAGCGACGAACAGTTAATGATTAATGATAAACTGAAAGACATCTTGTTGCAGTCCAAAACAGAGATTACTGATGTTTCCGTTTGGCTTGATATTATTCTCTTCATTACCCGCTACAATTTTAGGGATGTTCAAAATGAAATCTTCGGTTATGTTTATGAAAACTATCTGAAAGACCTTTATCTTGACGAAAAGAAAGGCCAGTATTTTACCGACCCGCATGTAGTTGAGTTCATGCTTAACGAAATGGGATATAATAAAGAAAATATCCAAAAGAGATATTCAAAAGACAAAAACAGCATTTCTATAACTGATCCATCCTGCGGTTCCGGTACTTTCCTTTATAATACCACTAACCGTATTATTGGTGCTTTTTTTGATGATAGCAATACATCTGCAAAAGAATTGGAACAAATAATCAACGATAACATTTATGGACTTGATATTGCTGAGTTTCCGAGGTACCCTTATATTGATGATTTGGTTTACGCACTTTATTTTAAAATAAAGGTACCCGAACTCGGATTTGAAAACGCAGCAAAAGTCAAAAAAGCGTGCAGTAAACATAAATTTTATCAACTTGTAAACGAAAAAAAATATGAATAGGGAAGAGCACGAACAAAACTTTAATCTGCTTAAGTTTCAGCAGGGACTCAAAGAATATATTTTCCTTCCCCGTTCCGGCTATCGCCATTTCTTTGTATTAGGCAAAAACCTTAAAGACGCAGAAGTGAATTTCATGCGTATTGACGAAATAAAACGTAATGGATTTACCCTTGAGGCTTGAATACAACAAAAATAATAATTACCCAATAAAGAATTATTATGGGAACTGTTTTTTCATTCGGAAATAAATTACTCCAGAAGGAGGTTGCGAAACTAAATAACATTAAAAAGATCGCTATAATCGGTTCAGGGACCATGGGGATCGGTATCGGTATCGATATCCTTAATAAAACAGGGTATGATGTCATTTTCCTTGATGTTGCCGACAGTGCGCTGGAACGGGCTTCCAGGGATATCGGTAGCTATTTTTCTGATCAGGCAAATGGCGGCAGAATGCTGGAGGAACAAACGAAGACATGCCTTGCCAGGGTTACCTACACAAAGGATTTTGCATTTCTTGCACAGGCAGAGATAATTTGGGAAGCGGCCACAGAACGGATCGAGATAAAGAATGTGATTTTCGAAAACATTGAGAAACATGCTGATTTAACAAAACTCGTATTTATTTTTTCCAACACCTCTTCACACACCACAGCTGAACTGGCCATACTATTTAATGACCGGTTCTTCAGGGACAAATTCCTGACGGGCCACGGTTATTTCCCATTCCATTCGAACCGGCTATTTGACGTGATGAAAGGGAAATATGCCACGGAGGAGACCTTCATCGCCGGGGTTGCATTCGCCGAACAGGTTCTGGAAAAGAAAGTAATTGCCCTGCAGAACGACCATCACGGTTATGTAGCCGATCCAATCTTTGAAGGGATGGGAGCCATCATTCACTGGGATGTAAAAACAGGACAAGACTTGGTGGAACTGCCCCAGGTATTTGAATTACTAACTGCCAATCCATTCCATGTGCTTGACAAGACCGGTCATATGCCTTATACCGAATGTGCTCGACACCTTAGCCAGGCGCTGCCTGCGCACGACCGGTTGAGAAGTCTATACAAGCAGGATGGCAGACATTACCCGCCATGGATCGAAGAGCTTGAAAAATCAGGAAGGATTGGAATCTACTCCAAACAGAAGGAGGGTTTCTTTAAATGGTCCGGCGCTGCAAACAAGGAAAAAATGATCGGGGTTTATAATCCCGGAACCAAATCATATATTGAGATCGGAGAGATCAACCAACTTGATTATTGGTCTTTATCAGAAGCAACAGCGATCGATTACAGGGAATCGACTATAAAAAGCATTGACGGACTGATCCTTATTGCCGAATCCGATGATAAGGGAGGTAAGACTTTTAGAAGATATATAATTCCAATCATGCTCTATGCGCTTGACCTTATCCAGGACAAGTACGCAACGGCTGCCGATATCGATTCTTCCACAAAGGTCGGACTCCGGTTTAAGAATGGATTATGCGAGATTATTGACAAGTTTCTGGATCATTTTGGAATCGATGGTTTTATAGGATTGGTTAAAAAATCAGGACTTGAAAATCCCGACAGGATTGAGCTTTTTGATGTTGACGGGAAGATTGGACCCCGGAAGGAGAAACCCTCCCTTCTTCATAAAATGAAGAATAAAGGATGGTCAAACCTGCTTGGTTATGGTCGTATCTATGGAACACCGGTGAGCCAGCGCAATTTTACTAACGGAGAAGTAGATATTTATTACAACGATCTCCGCTACATTTATCCATCCAAAAAGGATAGGGTAGCTTCCATCATTTTCGATAATCCGCTTCGAGGAAACGTCTGGAATCGTAACACAATCGACCAACTCGACCACGCGATCGGTATTTCTGTGGATCTGTTTGAGAAAGGGCAGTTAGGAACATTGCTCTTTACCGCTTCAGGAAAAGGGATGCGCATGCTCGGGGCAGATGCAAGACAGTTCAATAAAGGTTGGTTCGATGCAAAAACGGGATATAAATTCCTTGGAGAAGAAGATGCCTCCTATTTCACTAAAACCGGTATGAAATTGTTCCGATTCATTCAGGAGATGCCGGTTTGGACGATCGGTGTCTTCGGCGAGAAATGGGGTGGGGGTGCTGAATTCACCTATTTCCTAAACCAGCGGTTCGACCTGATACTCCACGGAGTTGAATTTGACTCCCTTAAACGAAAGAATGTTTTCCGTATCAAAAAGAATTATAACCAGCCCGAAATTGAATACGGGATATTAGGCGGTTTTGGCGCTGTACAGGAACTGGTTCGACTTGGTTTCGGTGAATCAGTCATCGATGAACTTTTCCTCCAGGGAATGACGGCAACCAGGGCATATGAACTGGGGCTTTCGAATGGAACCTCCGAAAATGAATACGAAATCCTGGAGCGGGCATTTGAAATTGCCAGGTTAAAACAGAAATATGCTGTTCCATATTCGGTTGCAATGTACAATTTGCAGAAGAAGAATGCCTTTTCCGAAGGATGTAATGACGAACGTCTGACCCGTGAAACAGGTGAAACCTTCAATCCCGCGAAAAACCCCTATATTTCCACATCCTTATTGCGTTTGTTGAATATCGGTGGACAAAATCCACCGTTGGATCTATCGGTTCAGGGCAAGCTGCCTGGTTGGGAAAACAATTATGATAACCTGTATGATCAATAGAAAAGATATTTTTTAACTCATTCCCATGTCAACCATCAGATACAAATCTCCAGATTACTACCTGGTAGATGAACTTTTAACCGATGAACATAAGCTGGTTCGCGGGGCTATCAGAGATTGGGTGAACCGGGCGGTGATGCCTATCATCGACGAAGCCAACCAGAAACATGAATTTCCCCGTCACCTTGTGAAGGAGTTGGGTGAGATTGGTGCATTTGGTCCCTATATTCCTGTTGAATATGGTGGTTCTGGTATGGACCAGGTGTCATATGGACTAATAATGCAGGAACTGGAACGTGGTGATTCAAGCATCCGCTCGATGGCCTCAGTACAATCTTCACTTGTAATGTACCCGATATTCAAATTCGGATCTGAACGACAGAGGAGAAAATACTTGCCAAAGCTTGCTACCGGCGAACTCATCGGCGCATTTGGTCTGACAGAACCTAACCACGGATCCGATCCGGGTGGTATGCTCAGCAAATTCACTGAACATAATGACCATTACCTTTTAAATGGGTCCAAGATGTGGATAACAAATGCACCAGTTTCAGATATTAGTGTGGTTTGGGCAAAGGATGAAACCGGTACCGTGAGGGGATTGATTGCCGAACGGGGTATGGAGGGTTTTACATCGCCGGAAACACTGAAAAAATGGTCGTTGCGTTCTTCATCGACAGGCGAACTGGTTTTCGATAATGTGAAAATACCCAAGGAAAATATCCTTCCTGGTGTAAAAGGATTAAAGGGTCCACTTAGTTGCTTAAGCTCCGCCAGGTACGGCATAGCGTGGGGTGTGATCGGGGCTGCGATGGATTGCTACGATACAGCGCTGCAATATTCAAAAGAGCGTATCCAGTTCAACAAACCCATTGCCGCTTTCCAACTGACACAAAAAAAACTTGCAGAGATGCTGACCGAAATCACCAAGGCTCAATTACTGGCCTGGCGCCTGGGTATCCTGCGTAATGATGACCGTGCCACGCCGGCTCAGATCTCCATGGCCAAAAGGAATAATGTAAAGATGGCGCTTGATGTTGCCAGGGAATCCCGCCAGATCCTGGGGGCAATGGGCATTACCGGCGACTTCCCTATGATGCGTCATATGATGAACCTTGAGTCGGTTATTACCTACGAAGGTACTCACGATATCCACCTGCTTATCACCGGCAATGACATCACAGGAGAAAATGCATTTCAATGAGACTTAATTCACCCATGAAACCTCGTGAAGCAGGTGTAGTGATACTGGCAGCCGGTAGGTCGGAAAGAATGAAAGAGATGAAGGCTTTCCTATTATTTGATAAACAGAACCTGTTCATTAAAAAGATACTTTCAACTTATTCGGGTTGGGGATGTAGAGAAATCGTTGTGGTGACGAACCAGGAAGCATCACTGCGTATGAAACAAACAGACATGATTCCGGCCATGGTAAAAATTGTTGTCAACGATCACCTTGAGCTTGAAAGATTCTATTCGGTAAAATTAGGACTTGGGTCCATCCGTACATCTTCATTTTGCTTCATTCAGAATGTCGACAATCCGTTCATTGATGAGACCATTCTGGATCGTATATTTCAATACAGGAGTGAAGAAAAGTATGTTTCACCGGTGTTTGAAAACAAAGGTGGCCATCCTGTTCTATTGAACTGGGAAAATATAGGTTGCATTCGTAACTGGCCTGTTGATACCGCTATTTTTAGGGAGGTATTAAATACAATGGAATGCCAGAAAGTTGAGATGCAGGATAACCGGGTGCTTATCAATATCAACAGCCCGGAAGAGTATAGAAAGTTTTTTATAAATAAAAACTAAGGATATGTATTTACCCGACTTTAGTTTTCATCAACCCGTGTCAGTTAAAGATGCGATCAGCCTGCTCATCCTTAAATCCAATGCCGTTGCAATGGCAGGAGGAACCGACTTGTTGGTCGAAATGAAAAAAGGGTTACGCAACCACAAAGATATCGTCTCGCTGGAAAAAATCACGGAACTTAAACTGATCACGGAAGATGAAAATAATCTCTTCATTGGTGCATGCACGACCCACAGTGAAGTCATAGCTTCTCCTCTGGTTGGTAAGATTGCTCCTGCATTGATTGAAGCGACTTCCAAAATCGGTTCCGACCAGGTAAGAAATTCAGGTACGATTGGGGGTAATATCTGTACTGCTGCTTCTTGCTGCGACACGGCCCCGGTGCTGCTTTCGATGAATGCATCGGTTGAGATCGCAGGATCTGAGAACCTTAGGAATATACCCCTTAGGGATTTCTTTACCTTTAATAAAAAAACGATACTTGAAAAGGGAGATCTGGTTACCAGGATCATCGTTCCGAAACCCGAATCCGGAACAGGCACCTGTTATGAGAAGTTCGGACTGCGCGAAGCAGGTTCAATTTCTGTTGCTTCAGTGGCGGCAAAGATAAGAATACAGAAGGGCATTTGCGTCGATGCCTGTATCGTCATTGGCTCTGTGGCGCCGACACCTCGGATCAGTAGTCAGGCATCAGATTTTCTTAATGGAAAAAGGATTTCTGAATTCGTGAAAAATTCACAGGTACTGGAAGCTGCAGGAAATGCGGCGGTCAGTGACTCCATTCCGATCGACGATATCCGGGGAGGGGCACAGTTCCGCAGGGATTTACTAAAAGTGTTGGTGAAACGGGCGGTACAAAGGGCAGTGGAGAAGGCAATATGAAACAGCTTATTAACATTAATGTCAATGGGAGTGAATATGAAGTGGCTGTGAAAACAACTACTACTCTGCTCGATTTACTAAGGGAAGAGCTTAAACTGACCGGGACAAAGAAAGGTTGTGAACTTGGAGATTGCGGGGCATGCACGGTTATCCTTGACGGGAAAGCGGTGAATGCATGCCTCGTGTTGGCAGTGAATTCCGCCGGAAAAAAAGTTGAAACGATCGAAAGTCTGGCAATTGGTGGGGAACTACACCCGATACAGCGCGCATTTATTGAGAAAGGGGCCATTCAATGTGGTTATTGTACCCCTGGAATGATCATGCGTACGAAAAGTATACTTGACAAAAATCCAAATCCTTCAAAAAAAGAGATCCGGGAAGAATTAAGTGGCAATTTATGCAGGTGTACCGGATATACGAAAATCGTTGAGGCAATTGAAACAGCCAGGGATTATATCAACGGGAAACAACCTCCAAAACTGGAGTTTATGCCTCAGAAATCGGCAATGGATCTTTCGGTTGTAGGAAAACGACTGCCAAAGATCGATGCGCCCGACAAAGCGACAGGCAGAGCAATCTATACCGACGATATCTCCCTCCCGAATATGATCTATGGTAAGTTACTGCTTAGCACCGTTCCCCACGCTCGGATACTGTCGATCGATACCAGCCGTGCAAAAGCACTTCCCGGAGTCAGGGTTGTAATGACTGGCGCCGATGTTCCTGACGTGCGTTGGGGCACATCCCCCGCACGTTATGATGAAACGATCCTGGCAAAGGATAAGGTGCGTTTTGTAGGAGATGTTGTAGCTGCCGTTGCTGCTATCGATGAAGAAACCTGTTACCGGGCTCTTGAGCTGATAAACGTGGAATACCAGGAACTCCCCGCTGTATTCGATCCTGTTGAGGCAATGAAAGAGGACGCTCCGCGTCTTTTCGATGATAAATATGAGAACAACATCAACACTCATGTAGATCACCATTTCGGGGATATTGAAAAAGGATTTGCAGAAGCAGACTACATCCGCGAGGAACGATTTACCGGGAACCGGACCTATCAGAACCCAATGGAACCTCACTGTTCTATCGCCGAATGGGATCGTCATGGCAGGGTCACAATCCATACCTCCACGCAAGTAGTCCATTATGTGCACCATCAGTTGTCGCATATACTGGGTATTCCCTTAGGTGATATACGGGTAATAATGACAAACTGTGGTGGTGGATTCGGTGCCAAAGCAGCAACAAACACCATAGAGATTATGTCAATCTTCCTTTCACGGGTTGCCGGATGTCCTGTCAAAATGCGGTTCAACAGGGAGGAGATGTATCTTTTCGGCCGTGGCCGCCACAAACAATATATAGATCTGAAGATCGGTGTAAAGAAAGACGGTACCATCACAGCCGTACAACAGAAAGCCGTGCTGGAGGGGGGAGCCTATTCCAGTTTCGGGATCGTTTCAACCTATTATGCCGGTTCGATGCTGACTACCTTGTATAAATTCCCTAATTACAAGTACGATGGTTTCCGGGTAAACACCAATCTGCCACCCTGCGGCGCTTTCCGTGGACATGGTTGTCCACACCCGCGGTTTGCTTTCGAATCGCTTCTTACAATGATAGCCGATGATATTGGCATGGATTCTGTTGAAATCCGTCTGAAAAATGCCATGACCCCCGAATACCATACTTGTAACGACCTGGATATCCATTCCTGTGAGTTTACAGCATGTATAGAAGAAGTCAGGAAAAAATCAGGATGGGACCAAAAGAAAGGAAAACTACCCAAAGGCCGCGGAATTGGCATTGGGTGTGGCGGATTTGTTTCCGGCGCCGGGTATCCGATCTACCGCTCTAAATTCCCTCACTCCAGCGCTACCATCAAAATAGTTGAGGACGGCTCACGTGCAGTACTTTTCATTGGCGATGCCGATATAGGACAGGGATCAGATACTGTACTTGCTATGGCTGCATGCGAAGCAATGGGTATTTCATACGACAGGATCAGCGTGGTCTCGGCCGACAGCGATCTTACGCCCATCGGTTTCGGGGCTTATTCGAGCCGGGTGACGCTCATGGGAGGAAATGCCTGTAAAATGGCTGGAGAAGAGGTTAAAAAACAGGTACTCGTTCAGGCGGCAGAGATCATGAATGTCGATACCGGAAAGCTGGAAGCAAAAGATAATAGAATTTACCTGAAAGATGATCCTTCGGTTTTTATACCATGGGAAAAAGCAGGTTTTGCTCATTTCTCAAAGAAAGGACCTCTGCTCGGGAAAGGGCATTATTCTCCCCCGGAAGGTTTGGGTGGAAAATACAAAGGAGCTGCGGTTGGAACCTCGCCGGCATATTCGTTTTCAGCGACTGTATGCGAAGTAGATGTGGATATGGAGACCGGAAAGGTCAAGGTGCTCAATTTCTGGGACGCACACGACTGTGGTACGGCGGTAAATCCGATGCTGGTCGAAGGACAGGCAGAAGGTGCGGTTCTTATGGGTATGAGCGAGGTCTTATTCGAGAACGAAGTATTCGATAAAAAAGGAAAGATGGTCAACGCCGATCTTCATAACTATCTCATCGCGACTTCCGCGGATATGCCTGAAATTTATTCAACCATCGTTGACAGTTTTGAGCCCGAAGGGCCTTATGGCGCTAAAGAGGTTGGAGAAGGGGCCACATTACCCGTACTTGGAGCCATTGCCAATGCAATTGCAGATGCCATTGGGGTCAGGATTTTTGAACTCCCTATTACTCCACAGAGGGTTCTTGAAGCCATTCAGGGGACGGGTAGATTAAATCATTAACACATGTAATAAATGATCACAGCATTGAATCTTGAAGGAAAATCAGCCATAGTTACAGGTGGGAGTGTCGGTATCGGAGCCTCCATCGTAGTGAAATTAGCTGAATGTGGAGCCGGTGTTGCTCTCAATTACAGAAAACACCGGGAAGAAGCTGAAACCGTCCTCGAAAGGATCGTTCAGATGGGAAGAAAAGGGCTGTTGCTCCAGGCTGATATCTCAAATTTCGAAGATGCGGCTAAAATGGTAAAAACCGTGAAGGATGCTTTTGGAAAGATAGACATACTAGTCAACAATGCAGGGATAAACTGGGATGGAGTGATCTGGAAGATGAGTGAAGAACAGTGGGATCGTGTATTGAATATTAACCTGAAGGGATTTTTCAATTACATCAGGGCAGTTGCTCCTCTCTTCCGCGAACAGCAAGCGGGAAAGATCATCAACATCACATCTATTAATGGTCTTCGGGGAAAATTCGGCCAGTCAAACTATTCCGCCTCAAAAGCCGGAATTATCGGGTTAACAAAATCCGTTGCCAGAGAACTGGGGAAATATGGGATCAACGTGAATGCAGTCGCACCGGGACTTATCGAAACCGATATGATGAAGAATGCTGATGAAAGTGTACGTTCTGCCGCGCTCGAAGAGATCGTGATGAAACGGATCGGTCAGCCGGAAGATGTGGCAAACGTGGTAGCTTTTTTATGTACCGACCTTGCTCGTCATATCACTGGTGAGGTGATTAAAGTTGATGGCGGCCAATACATTTAAACTTTAACTTTTTAGTCAGCTCAAGAGGTCAAAAAATAAAACAAACTATGGAACTGAATGACATCGTGATTATTTCTGCGTGCCGGACTGCCATGGGTAGGTTCGGAGGTTCATTGAAAGATATTCCGGCGTATGATCTCGGAGCCGTGGTAGTGAAAGAGTCACTCCGGCGTGCGTCGCTCACCGGCGAACAGGTCGACGATGTGATCATGGGAAACTGCCGCCAGGCCGGGAATGGCCCGAATCCGGCAAGGACTGCATCGGTGCGGGGAGGAGTCGTCCCGTCTGTTCCTGTTGTGACGTTGAACATGGCCTGTCCGTCAGGGATGCGTTCGGTTGCGATGGCTGCACAATCAATCAGGCTTGGGGAAGCAGAGATCGTCATCGCCGGCGGATTCGACAGCATGAGCTCTATCCCTTATCTGCTCAAGGGTGCACGTTGGGACGGATTTAAGATGGGAAACAAGACTCTTGAAGATGGATGGAGCGACAGCATCGATCCGCTGATCGGACAGGGGATGGGTGAGACAGCCGAGAACCTTTTTGAAATATATAAGATATCACGTGAAGAACAGGATGATTATGCTGTCAGCAGTCATGAGAAAGCATCAGCAGCACAGAAAAATGGGTGGTTCGACGAAGAGATTACTCCTGTCGAAATAGCGGGTATCAAAGGGAATCAGACTGTAATATTTAATAAGGATGAGACCATCCGTCACGAAATCAACAAGGAAAAAATGGCTGTCCTTAAACCGGCTTTCCGGAAGTCCGGAACGGTGACGGCTGGGAATTCCTGTGGCCTGAGTGACGGCGCAGTCGCCATGATAGTGACTAACCGTAAAAAAGCAGCAGAACTCGGCGTTAAACCTCTCTTTTCTATCGTTTCGTATGCCCAGATTGCTGTTGCCCCGTCAACTATGGGTGAGGGACCTGCTTATTCCATTCCGGCTGCATTAAAAAATGGTGGATTGACCCTTGATGATATCGACATCATTGAGGTCAACGAAGCTTTTGCCATCCAGGTACTCGCCAACGAAAAGGCACTCAAGTGGGACCGTACAAAACTTAATATCCATGGTGGTTCCATTGCTCTCGGTCATCCCACAGGTATCAGCGGTGCCCGGATCTTGGTGACTGGCTTCTATGCTCTCAAACGTCTCAGTAAAACCCATTGTATTGCTGCCATATGTGGTGGTGGAGGAGTAACTTCTGCCATGATCATCCGTCGCGAATACTGAATCCGGTCTTTTTTCCATCACGACAATTACGACCATCACGGCCATCACGACCATCACGACCATCACGACCGTCACGATCTGATCGTGGAAAAAATCAAATAATTTTGCATTCTACCGGGGAATAGTTAATTTTATCACATTAAAAAACTCCGGAGGTTATATGTTAAAACAAGGATTCAGTACAAAAGCTATTCATGCCGGAACTGTTGATTTTCAACCCGGTTCCATGGTCACTCCTCTCTACCAGTCAGTTGCGTATCCTTACGCGGATGCCAAAGAAGCTGCAGCGATCTTTACAGGTGAAAAACCCGGATACACATACGGGCGCTGGGACAATCCCACAGTCGATCTCTTCGAGCACAGGATGGCAGCCCTGGAAGGAACCGATGGAGCAATAGCAGCTGCCTCGGGAATGTCGGCCATATTTCTGTTATCGCACCACTGGCTTTCGCCGGGAGATGAAGTTGTTTCTTCAAACCGCGTTTATGGCGGGACTTTTGGTCTCTTCGATACAGGCCTGAAAAAGATGGGAGCAAAGGTCAACTGGGTAACAAAGCCCGAAGATATCAATGAGTGGAAGAAGGCCATTACCCCGAAAACAAAATTCTTGTTTGTAGAAACACCAAGCAATCCGGCGCTTTTCATTGCCGACATACCTGCTTTGGCGAAATTGGCCAAATCTAAAAAGCTTCCGCTCGTTGTCGACAATACAATTACCACTCCGGCCCTTCAGCAACCTATTGCACTCGGAGCTGATGTTGTAGTTCATTCTACCACCAAGTATGTTTGTGGTAATGGTACCAGCCTCGGTGGGATCATTTGCGGACCCAAAAACCTCGTAGATGGCATCCGTCAGAATTGTATTCGGTACCTTGGCCCGGCTATGGCTCCGTTCAATGCATGGCTGAACCTTCTTGGACTGGAAACCTTGTCGCTACGTATGGACAAACATTGCTCAAATGCAATGGCAGTAGCCAGTTTTCTCGAGAAACATCCAAGGGTAAAATATGTGAATTATCCCGGCCTGAAGTCCAATCCTTTTCATAAGCTGATCAAACCGCAAATGAAAGGCTGCAGCTCATTGCTTTCCTTCGAGCTTGACGGAACATATAAAGACGCCACAAAATTCATTGATTCGCTGAAGATCATAACTCACGCCACCCATCTTGGTACCTGCCGTTCTATTGTTACCCATCCTGCTTCCACCACTCATTCAGCAATGGGTGAGAAGGAGATGAAGAAGGCCGGGATCTCACCATCAATGATCAGATTCTCTATCGGTATCGAAGATGAAAAAGACCTGATAAATGATCTGTCACAGGCTTTTACCAAGTCAGGTAAATAATTTAAAATAAGTATCTATTGATTTACTGAAGGTTTAGAAATATTTTCTTCCGGCTATGAATTATCCTCTTTTATTTTATTCGACAAATGGTAAAGCAGAACCGGTCTTATTCAGAAAAGCATTACTGAAAGGATTAGCTCCCGATAAAGGGCTATATATGCCGGAATCTGTCCCAAAAATTACTCAGGAAGAACTCAACACGTATAGGAACAGATCATATCCGGATATAGCATTTGAAATCACCCGTAAATTTCTGAAAGGGGAAATTTCCGACGACAACCTTATGCAAATCGTCACTGAAGCTTACGATTATAATATTCCTCTGGAAAAAATATTGGACCGGAAATTCATAATGCGGCTTGATCAGGGACCCACAGCCTCTTTCAAGGATTTTGCCGCCCGTTTTATGGGTCGTCTTATGCAATATTATTTAAAAGAAGAACGCCAGAAACTTCTAATATTAACAGCTACTTCAGGTGATACAGGGAGTGCCGTAGCCAACGCATTCTATGATCTTGACAACATCCAGATTGTGGTTCTCTTTCCTGAATCGGAGGTGACTACCCGCCAACGTAAGCAGATGACTACCTTGGGAAAAAATGTTCATATTCTTGCTCTTGATGCGAAATTTGACGATTGCCAAAACCTTGTTAAAAAAGCCTTCGCCGATGTTGAATTGGAGGACATGAATCTGTCATCAGCCAATTCCATCAACATCGGGCGACTTGTACCTCAGATAGTTTATTATTTCTATGCTTTTGTAAAACTGAGAAAAGATGATCCGGATGAAAAAATTATTTTTTCCGTGCCATCGGGGAACTTCGGTGATATGATGGGAGGGGTCTTAGCCTTGAAAATGGGATTACCGGTTAAAAAAGTTGTGATTGCAACTAACGAAAATAATGAATTTCCAAGATATGTAAGTACTGGCGTTTATAAAAAAATAGAACCTTCGCGAAATTGTATTTCAAGCGCCATGAATGTCGGACATCCAAGTAACCTTGCAAGGCTTGTCTACCTCTATGGCGGTGAGATGGATGAACTCGGGAACATCCATAAACAGGCTGACCTTGATAAAATGAGAGAGGAACTTTTTACGATCAGCATTGATGATAAAACAACTAGACTGACAATAGAACAGACCTTCAGAAGATTTGGAGTAGTTCTTGAACCACATGGAGCAGTGGGATGGGCTGGGTTAGAGAAATTTCTTTTTCAGAATCCTGAATTTAATACACCGGAACAGCTGTGCGTCTCACTCGAAACTGCTCATCCGGCTAAATTTCCTGAAGAGATCCAACGGCTTCTCGGAATACAACCGCCGCTTCCAAAAAGCCTTGAAGGGATCGAACAAAAACCGGAACAATACATAAAAATTGACAATGATTATAATTCCTTTAAGAACTACCTCAAAACCAACTTCTGCTAAATTCCAATCTTAAAAAACATCCTAAATGTCCTATTGACCAATGACCAATGACTTAATCTATAGATGCACCGCGGTGTGTCTCTTACTGACCTATTGACCTAATGACTTATTGACCTAATGACCTTTTTATGTACATAGTCTGCTCCGACCTCGAAGGAGTCTTCGTTCCGGAAGTATGGGTAAACGTCGCCGACAAAACAGGGATCAAAGAACTTCGTAGAACTACTCGTGATGAACCCGATTATAATGCGCTCATGCGTAGCCGGATGAAGATTCTAGATCAGTATGGACTTAAGCTTCACGATATACAGAAAGTTATTGCTCAGATTCAACCCCTGCCCGGCGCTGTTGAATTTATCGGGTGGATAAAAGAACGTACACAATTAATAGTGGTTTCCGACACTTTCATTCAATTTGCCGATCCCCTTATGAAGCAGCTTGGAAGACCTACGCTGTTTTGTCATACTCTAATTATGGACGAATCCAACCGGATCATCGATTACAACCTCCGGCAGCCTGACCCAAAACGTAAGACGGTGGAAGCATTGCATGGATTGAAATACGAAGTTATTGCCATGGGCGATTCCTATAACGATATCAGCATGCTGAAGCAAGCTGATATCGGAATCCTTTACTGTCCGCCTGCTAATGTAATCCGCGATTATCCGGAATTTACGGTTGTTAAAGATTATAAAGAACTAAAACAAATTCTGGAGAAGTACATTTAATAAACCTCATGGAAATACGGTTTGATAATAGAATTGTCCTCGTGACCGGAGCCTCACGGGGTATCGGCAAGGCAATCGCCGGAATGTTTGCGGCATCAGGCGCAATTGTCATCCTCCATTACAAATCAAATAAAGATGCTGCAAAATCAGTTTTAAAATCAGTTACCGGTAAAGGTCATCAGGTGGTACGGGCCGATCTTTCTTTAACCAATAATATTGAAAAACTTGTTCAGAAAACTGTAAAGACATTAGGAAGAATTGATATCCTTGTCAATAATGCAGGAATTTTTCAGGAAATGGAAATGCCTGCTTTGGATTTTAAAGCTTTTCAGAAATACTGGACAAATACTTTAAATGTAAACCTTCGCGGTCCGGCATATTTATCATTTCTTGTTGCTCAAGAAATGATAAAACAAGGTGGAGGCAAGATCATCAATATCTCCTCACGTGGCGCCTTCAGAGGTGAACCTAATGCCTGGGCATACGGAGCAAGCAAAGCAGGATTGAATGCACTCGGACAAAGCATGGCAAAGTCTCTGGCGCCGTATAAAATATTCGTTTATACACTGGCTCCGGGCTATGTTGAAACAGATATGACCTCCTCCTATCTCGCCAGTGAAAAGGCAATTAAAATAACAAGCCAGAGTCCTATGAAGCGGGTTGCCCAACCCGGTGAGATCGCTAAAGCCGTTATGATGCTTGCCGCCGATGGCACCGAATATATGACCGGATGCATACTCGACATTAACGGTGCATCCTATCTCAGAACGTAGAACGTCTCTCGTCCTACATCCCTCGTCCTTGTAATTCTCCTATGTTTTACTGATCTTTGCAGAATTCAAAAGAAATTTTATGGAAAAGAAATTCGATCCCGCCAGCAGGATATTTGACCTGCTTCAATTCGGGGAGTTTGGCGACGTAAATCCCTCCATTACCGATTCAGCGACTTATACTTTTATGCAAGCCACCACAATGTCTGAAACCTTTTCAGGCCTGCAGGAAGGGTGTTACCTGTATTCACGCCACTGGAATCCAAGTAATAAATACCTGTCCGATGCCCTGGCAGCCCTTGAAGGAACTGAATCAGCCTGGGTTACTGCATCCGGAATGGGCGCTATCACAAATGCGATTTTACAGCTCGTTAATTCCGGAGATCACATCATCTGCAGCCTCACAATTTACGGGGGCACTTTTGCATTTCTGTTTAACTATATTAAGAAATTCAACATTAATGTGAGTTTTGTCGATATCAACAAACTTGATGAAGTCAGAAATGCAGTACGGCCAAACACTAAAATCATCTATACGGAAACAATGACAAATCCCCTGCTTCAGATCTCCGATATCCCTGAACTTGCCAAAATCGCCAACCAGCATGGGATTAAGCTGGTTGTTGATAATACTTTTACTCCGATGATCGTTGCCCCGGCGTTACACGGCGCACATATCGTTGTACATAGCCTGACAAAGTTTATTAATGGTAAAAATGATTGTGTGGCAGGCGCTATATGTGGA
>Ga0172370_10004155_pt1 | contig 19550 bp, 17 predicted proteins | sample LakKiv5m_FD_114538 | JGI IMG/M metagenome (GOLD analysis project Ga0172370, IMG submission 114538) | Freshwater microbial communities from Kabuno Bay, South-Kivu, Congo - kab_022012_11.5m | ecosystem: Environmental > Aquatic > Freshwater > Lake | place: Democratic Republic of the Congo...
AAGACGGGGAATTTTAAAGTCAGCGATTGACCCGGAGGCAGGCGTCCTTCACTGCGGACGCGGTCTTCCTCCTTGCGACGGTCAGGACCTTCAAAATTAAACATGGGCTTTCTCTCCTCTCTAAAATTATAAACTAAGAGTGCACAGGATAGACTTGTTGTGTCGTTCTGCTGTTACCCAGTGACATTAATAAGCCGATGAGAAATTACAACGTACTGTGCAGTATCAGTATCCATCCCTGTTTCCATTGGCATAATCTGAGAGAGGCTCTTATAATCGGCCTACCCAATTTAACCGGAGAAAATATATCATCATCCAACCCCGCTTTTCGTCAACGCCTAAGCTATGCCTTTGACAAGACTCTTTTACGCGGTCCCGGCGCGTTAATTAGCTGGCGGGCGCTTGGTACCGTTCTTCTGATCATCGTAGCAGAAAACTAAAACATAGGGCGGCCAATTTGGCCGCCCTACTTGTTTAATCCCGGTAAGCCGCCTGCAGATGCCGACATTTTTACCGCGCGCACAATTGCCTGTGCCATCGCCTCCGCCGCAAATGCGCCGATTGTCGTCACGTCACATTTTTTATTTCCGGTTGACAAAGCAAAGATCGTATCGCCGTCGAGCATGGTGTGCACCGGGCGAACGACGCGCGCTAATCCATCATGCGCCATCTGCGCAACTTTTGTGGCCTGCACTTTTGTCAACGCGGCATTTGCTGCAACCACGCCGATGACTGTGTTGGTGCGTGTCGCAAAATTCAAGACGCCACGCCCAACTGGTTTCTTCAACATTTCAAACGTATCTGCAAAATAATCTTTTCCGCCGATTTTCAATAGCCCGACTTTCCCCGAACGCAAACCGGCGATAATCTTTCCATCTTTAAGCACATCGCCGAACGCATTGACCGCTACTATTGCGCCGACGATAATCCCGCCGCCGATTTCAAGACTCACGCTTCCGATCCCGGACTTCATGGCAAGCGCCGCCCCAAAAAATTTCCCTACGCTTGCGCCTGTTCCAGCTCCCGCGTTGCCCTCAGTTGGTGTAGCTTTTGACGCGGCGAGGCAAGCCTGATATCCCATCGCCGCGTCTGGGCGAATATCCGCGCGGCCCACGCCGAGATCAAAAAGAATCGCGGCGGGGACAATTGGCACGCGCGCCACGCCGGTGTTGAATCCAATTTTATTTTCTTCAAGATATTTCATCACGCCGCTGGCCGCGTCCAGACCAAAGGCCGAACCGCCTGCCAGCATAATCGCGTGGACTTTTTCCACGAGATTGATCGGATCGAGCAGATCGGTCTCACGCGTGCCGGGCGCACTGCCACGCACATCCACACCTGCTACTGCGCCCTTGCGGCACAAGATAACGGTGCACCCCGTCAACGCGGAATCATTTTGCGCTTGACCGACTTCAATGCCGGGGACATCAGTAATTGATGATGAAGATTTTGTTTTCATTCTGAATTTGAAAAGCGGACGATACAGGTTTCTGCATTGTCCGCTTTTTTATGATCAAACTATTTGAGAAGACGGGCGAGTTGCAAAAACTCTTCCCATTCTTCCTGAAAGAAATGAACGGTCACGTTATTAAGTTCAACGTGCCAGGTTGTCTCGCCATCCGGTTCTTCGGCTTTCCACGCCAGGAAGTTCTCGGTCTCAGCGATGGTCTCGGTGGTGGGTTCGTCATTATTGTTGGACATGTGTTTCTCCTTTTGGTTTGAGTGATCAGGTCTGGATTTCGATCCGGCTCATTTAGCGAACCGTCTGCTCAGGTCCCGCCAGAAGCGGCGAATTTGGATGACCAGCCTCGAACCGGGCGGCGGCAGGGGCCGAGTCTGAGGTTCGGGCCACGGGTCAAGGTCAAGCATTTTTCGCATTATGTAACGCCACAAGAGGGCCACAGTGGCGAGCATTGGAGCAGCCACGACCACACCCAGCAAGCCGAGTAAACTTGCGGCGATGATGGCGGCGACCAGCACTGCCGCCGGGTGGACGCGCAAGGCTTGTGCGATGATGCGCGGGGTGATGATATTATCAAAGATTTGGTCAATCAGGAGGGCTAAAACGACGGCGCTAATTGTGTAAGTTAATGGCGTTAAACCAAGCGGTTGAACTGGTTGAAAGTAAGTGATGAGGGCCAGTGTTGTCCACGTGATGAACGGACCAACATAAGGAACGAACTTGGCCAGTCCGGCCAGGAGCGCGATGCCGATGGCATAGTGAACGCCCAACAGGCTGAGAACGATTGTGTAGGTAACCGCTGTCATGAAAAAGATGATGATCTGCCCGCGCAGAAAGACATTCCAGATGTGGCTGAGTTCGTGCCCGAGGCGATGGATGTCTTCGGCATAGCCGGGAATGTCGAGCCAGACAATTCGACCGCGCAGGCCGCCGCTTTCGGCGAGCACGAAATATGAGATCAACAGCACAAATAACGCCCAGCCTAGAAATTGTGCCGCACCGCCCGCGACTGTACTGAGCAAAGTACCGGTACGACCGAGCAGAGGATTGACCATGCCAAGCAGTTGAGTACTCAATGCGCTCAGATCGAGAGTGCGGAAGTCAAATTGGAATGGGCCAAATTGATAGACCTGGCCTGATAAACGCTGGATAAGATCGGGCAGGGCTGTCAGATTGTTTTGCACGACTGTCACGAGATTCTGAGCCTGTTGGATCAATCCCACTCCGCCAAGAGCTAACAGCCCCAAAAGAAGGATCACCAGGAGCAAGTAAATCAATGCGACGGCTACTTGCCAGGCGATATGCAGGCCGCGTTGAAGAGAACTGGCGACAGGATGGAGCAGATAAGCCAGAATGAAGGCCATGAGCAGCGGCCCGATGATGGAATGAAATTGAATGAACAAACCTGCCGCGATCGCGACGATGGTCAGGGCTATAACCAGTTTGGTTGTGGCGCCCCAGTGCGGAGAAGAGGATGAAGGCTCATTCATGGATTGTCTCGTTTGTTATAGTCTGATTGTAGTCAATGCGAAGTAAATTTACAACAGTAAACCGTTGTTCAAATTGCTTGTCCCTCACAAAGAGGTATCAGATTTAAACAAAACACCCCGCGGATTTTTTCGCGGGGTGTATCGGTTTTAGTTTATCCGCATCCTGTAAGGAAGGGGAAGAAGTTACACCACAGGTAGTTGTTATCGATATACCAGAATGCACCGATGCAGAGACAGATGAAGAACAACGCGACAATGCCGATGAAGATGGGCGTCATGTTGGTCTTTTTGGTTTGTATGGGTGCGGAGTATGCGGGGGCCGGCGGAGGTGCAACCGGAGCCTGATAAGCGGGAGCCGGTGCCGGGGCGGCGGTTGGACGCGGCGCGCTCTTGCGTGATGATATCACCGTCGCGCCTGGGTCGCCAGACAGCGCTTCGTACATGAGTACGATCTGTTCGCCGAAGGAAACCACATCGCCAGATTTTAACACAACCGGGCTGGCCAGCCGTTGTCCATTGACGAAAGTGCCGTTGGTAGATCCAAGGTCTTCGAGCACATACTTGCCGCCTTGAAAACTCAGGCGGGCATGCTTGCGAGATATCTCAGCATCATTAATAGCAACGCCGCTTGAAGAGTCGCGACCGATAATGAGTTGATCCCCCTCCAATGAGAAGGTTGCACCTGGGGTGGGACCTTGGCGCATGACAAGTTGGAATTGAGCGGTCATAAGTTCTCCTCCAAAACAACAATGGATAATCTTTTGTAAGTGTACAAGGTTCGTTTGAAAAAGTCAACCACTCCCGCGTCCGCCATCCGGACTAGGCCCGGAAGAAAAGCTGCGGATGAACTCGCCGGATGAAAAACGGCCTATTTCATTTCGTATTCAAAAATTTCGCCGAAAGCAGCGGTTACTTCTTGTTTAACTTTTTCCATGCTCGGCAGGTTGGTCAACAAATCAGCGAGACTCACGACCGGTTCGTCCGCCAATCCACATGCGATGATGCCGTCAAAATATTCCATGTCAGGGTTGACGTTCAACGCGAATCCATGACGCGAAACGCCGTTTACATCTACCTTGACACCGATGGCCGCGATCTTGGCGGGCTTGGCGCGATCTTGCGGTTTGCAACGCGGACAATGCGAATAAACGTCAGCCTGAATCCACACGCCGGTCAGTCCGGACCTTTGGCCGGCCGCCACGCCGAGACGCGCCAGCGCCACGATCAGCGTTTGCTCCAACTTGCGCATGTAGCCGACATAATCGGCTTCGAGGAGTCGGCCCTCTCCCCTTTCCCCTCTCCCAATGTTAGGAGAGGGGCTGGGGTGAGGGCGTCCTAGCGGGATCAACGGATAACCCACCAATTGTCCCGGCCCGTGATAAGTCACATCGCCGCCGCGATCCACCCAATGGATGTCGATTCCCTTTTCTTTGAGCTTTTCCTCGCCCCACAAAAGATTTTCAGCATGGCCTTTTCGTCCGAACGTGTAAACGTGGGGATGCTCCAGCAAAAGCAGCGTCGGAGGCCGCGCACCAGCTGCGATCTCCGACGCATATTCATCCTGCAATTTCCAGGCGTGCTCATATTCGATTAGGCCGAGATCAAGAACGGCACAGTTTTGCATGACTGAATTTACATATTACGTATTACGTTATACGTAAGCCTGCTAACCAAACACTCTTCGATATAAATCCGACTCTAAAATCCCATTTGGGTCGCAGCGCTTCTTTAACTTCTTGAACTTCGCGATTGTTTCTTCGCCGAGAAAGCGCGTTGCAGATTCGGGTGATGTCTCGCTGTTCTTGACGAAATAGAATCTTCCGCCTGCGTCAAGCACGATCTTGTCAAATTCCTGCAGCATGGCGCTTAATTTTTTGCGGTTGGAATTCGTGACCTTGAAATCTATCGCCAGCGAAAAACCATCCACGGCATGGGTCAACAGGAATTTATCCGGGCGGTGACGTTTTGTCACCCCCAGATAAGGCGGCAGGCCGCGTTTGTGCGAGAGGCGCAACATTTCCATCCACGCGGCTTCGGCAGTTTCCTTCGGCACAAAAGATTGATACTCGATCAATCCGCCGCGGCCAAAAGACAATTCCCAATTCGGAATATAGTCGAGCAGAAAATGAAAAGCGGCATGAGATTCCCTGAATGTGTAGCGCGGCAGGCTGGCGATATATTTTCCGGTGTTGACGCCCCACGTTCCCAGGTTATTTACGAACGGGCTCATGAAGTAATGCAAGATCGATTTTGGAAAAACTCCAAAGATGCGCGACGGCAAAGATTGATTCTTCAACAACAGCGTGTTCTTTGCATTCGGGTCTTCGTTTTCGTTCAGATAACGCGCGGCGTGGATCTGTCCGCGGCCAAGAGATTTTCCGCCAGCCGTGGTATCCAGCCAGCCCACGATGTAATCATAATTCGGGGCGTTGTCGAGCAGATCGGTCAGGTGTTCGTGGAGATTATGAGACGGGCGCGCATCTACTTCCAGAAGTCCCGAATAGATGCGCTTCATCTGCAACGTGATGGAAGTGAACACGCCGAGCATTCCGAGTCCGCTGATCATCGCGTAAAACAAGTCTGCATTTTTCTTTGGCGAACAGGTCACTTCCGCGCCGGTCGGCAAAATTGCGGTAAATTCCAAAACGTGTTCACCGATGGTGCCTACTTTGAAATTATTTTTTCCATGGACGTTCGCACTGAGACATCCGCCCAGCGTGGTGAACATCGTGCCGGATACGACCGGTGGCCACCAGCCTTCGGGCTCGATGCTTTGCCAGAGTTGTTGAATCGTGACGCCCGGCTCGGCTCTTACCTGACCCGTGGCCGGGTCCCAATTAATGATCTTGTTCATGGCTGACATCTCGAGCACAATGCCGCCGCCATTGAGCGAGGCGTCGTTATAGCTGCGGCCAGCTCCGCGCGCGGTGACCGTCAGCCCTGTTTTCTTTGCGAGTTGAAAAGCTTCGGAAATTTCCTCCGCACTGGTCGGTTTGAATACATAAGCCGGAGCGCGCAATGAATGACCAAAGTTTTCGAGGGATGTGAATGTATTGTTGAGTGTGATGTCCATAAGATTCAATTCAATGACCATGGACGGTTGACGATAGACCATTATCCATCGTCCGCGGTCTATCGTCCAATTAGAAATTCATTCTTCGGAAAATAACCGAAGGAATGTTGCGAATGATGAACATGATCCAACGCCAAAACCAGGGAGTGTAGATTTGCTGTTTGCGGGCGCGCATGGCTTTGTAAATATCAGCGGTGGCTTTCTCGACGGGGATTGCAAAAGGCATTGGACCAACCGCGGCTTTGAGCATTTCAGTTTTGACGAAGCCGGGTTTGACGGTCAGCACATTCACGCCGTGGCGCGTGAGGCGATTTCTCAGAGCTTCGAGATAAATCGTCAACCCGGCCTTGGATGTGTTGTAGCCGGGGTTGCCCACGCGTCCGCGGTCACCGGCCACGGACGAGATGCCGACGATCTGTCCGCGCTTGGCGGATTGGAACATCGCGGCAATCGGGTTGAGCCAGGCAAAGGCGCCGATAAGATTCACTTCAAGCATCTGGCGATCGCCGTCAAAGTTGTCTTTGGCGGGATCAGGCGGATAGTTGACGCCCGCCGCGAAGATAACGGTATCCAGCCCGCCGAGGTCCGAGACGATGCGGCGCAAAAGATCGGGCACCTCATCATAGTTACTCACGTCGTGGACGTAAGGCAATGCGCGTGTTTGTCCGTTTGTTTGATTGATTTCATCGCAGAGCGTGTTCAATAAATCTGCACGGCGAGCAATCAGAGCAAGAGTGTATCCTTCACGCGCAAGAAGATGAGCTAGCACCGCTCCCATCCCGCTGGATGCGCCGATGATAAGACCGCATAAGCGAGGTTGTAGGGGTGTGGCAAATGGCAATAAGGGTCTTTGAGGCGGCACAGAAAACTCCCGAATTAATTTGTGAATATTCTAACACAGCCTGTTTTCCTGTATAATTGATATGGTATAGTCAAGTTGGGATAAAAGTACGACTGTTCGTTGGGTTCCTTTTGAGTGGAAATCTCACATGGACAGAATAGATGTACGTCTTGAAATTCTAAATCAGGCCCGTCGCATCTTGATGGAAGAACATCATCTATCTTCTGAGGAATCTGATAATGTTCTCAATCATCTTAACGCGCTGATCAATGTGATTGGGGGGAGCGACGATTCGAAAGATGTGCCTGGGCAAGCCCGCAGGTTGGCGACGGACCTGATCCAAAACCATTCTCTTCTGCTCACTCTCAAACAGCAGGCTGATGAATTAGACGCGCTTAAGAGGTTGAGCCTGAACCTAACTTCCAGTCTTGATTTGCCAACCGTTCTGGATGCGGTTGTCGGCGAGGCAATGCGCCTGGTCGAGAGCGCTCAGTCTGCCCATATTTTCCTGTATATAAATGGGAAACTGGAATTTGGTGCGGCTTTGAATTATGACGAGGTCCGCAATAAACCAATCTCCGAGCCTCGCGAAGATGGATTGGCGTTTACGGTAGCCCAGAGCGGGACACAAATTATTATTGAAGATGTGAGTAAGCACCTCATTTATAAAGATGCGCCAAAAGCAAGGCTTGGTTCTATTATTGGCATCCCGCTTAAAATCAATGATAAAGTAGTTGGCGTAATGAATTTATCCAGGTCAACGGTCGGTGGGTTTTCATTCTCTGAATTGCGCCTGTTAGGGCTTCTGTCTGACCAGGCGGCGGTAGCCATTTCCAATGCCAGTCAGCACCTTATGGTCAGCAAACAGGCCTACAGCGATACAGTGACAGGGCTGCCGAATCGCCGTGCACTGGATGACCGATTGGAACGTGAGGCGTTTAACGCGCGCCGTACCGGGTTCACCTTTGCAGTTGTCATGATGGATTTGGATGGTTTCAAAGCAGTTAATGATACTCATGGGCATGCGGTTGGTGACCAGATTTTGCGGGTCGCATTCAACTATCTGGCGACCGGCCTGCGTACCAGTGACTTCCTGGCTCGTTATGGCGGCGATGAGCTGACCCTTATTCTGAGTCAAACCGACCCATCCGCGGCGCGCCTTGTGGTTGAGAAGATTATCGAAAAAATCGACAAATTTTCATTCGATGCCCCGAACGGCGAAAAGGTTCACCTCGGACTCTCTGCGGGGGTCGCGCTCTTTCCGCTTCATGCTGCTACTTCGGCTGATCTTTTGCGAGCCGCAGACGAAGCGCTCTATCGTGCGAAGAAACAACGTCGTGGTTCTTTCATTGTAGCAAGGGGATTTACCGGAGAATTGCATTAGGAAATTACACAAGAGGGGATTGTCGGCCTCTCTTTTGATTATCGGGGGTTGTATTTTGAAAACCTAGTTTGAGGAGACATCCATGCCACGCAAAGTAAAGATAATTCTGAACCCCATGGCCGATATGGGCAATGCCTGGCGCGTCGCGCGTGACCTGCGCCCGATTGCGCTGGAATACGGCAATGCGGACTGGAGCGGAACCGTTTATCCGGGCCATGCAATTGAACTTGCCAGGCAGGCGGGCGATCAGGGTTACGACCTGGTCATCGCCATGGGCGGGGACGGAACGGTGCATGAAGTCGTGAACGGACTGATGCAGATCGCTGAAAACAAACGTCCTCTGCTCGGCGTTGTCCCGGTCGGCTCAGGCAATGACTTTGCTCACGCCATCGGCGTCCCGAAAGAATCGGACCATGCGCTGGCGCACGCGCTCAATGGCGAAGCATCCGCGATTGACCTTGGCCTGATGACAGACGAACATGGCCGCAGGGAATATTTTGACAACACGCTCGGCATCGGCTTTGACGCGGTCGTCACCATCCGCTCGCATAAACTTCCGCTTTTGCGCGGCTTCCTCATGTATCTCACTGCCGTGATCCAAACCATTCTTTTGAATCATGATCCGGCGCGCGTGCAGATCCAAACCGATTCCGAAACGATTGATGAAAGTGTCTTGATGACCACGCTCTGCAACGGCGGGCGCGAAGGCGGCGGCTTCATGCTCTCGCCCGATTCTAAAATGACGGATGGCATCTTGGAATTTCTGCTGGTTCGCAAAGTTTCGCGCGCCATGATGTTCCGCCTCGTGCCCGAATTCATGAGCGGCACACATCGCCGCTTCACCGAACAGATCCGCATGGGCGCCTGCAAAAAATTCGCGATGATTTCCGACCGTCCGCTGTACATCCATGCCGACGGCGAGATATTTACGAGCTTTGGCAGCAACCTGCGCAAAGTCACATTTGAGATTTTGCCGGGTGCCATCAAAGTCGTGCGCGGCTGATTATGGATTACGCAATACGTTTATAATCTGTGACGCGTAATCCATAATTCCATGCCAGATTTGATTTCATCCCTTCTCAAACAAGATATAGGACACCTTCGCATCGTCGCGGAATTATGGGGGATCGAACTGAAGTCCAACGATGAGGATTCTGCGCGGGACGAACTAACCGCTTCTCTCCTCGACCCTGAACTGGCCGCCGAATTAATTGACTCGCTCGCATCTAACGCCCAAACGACTCTCGCCGCGCTGACGAATGCCGGTGGACGAATCCCGTGGGCGAATTTTGTCCGTCAATTCGGCGACATTCGAGAGATGGGCGCGGGCAAACGCGACCGTGAACGTCCGTACCTCAAGCCCGCCTCATCAGCCGAGGTCTTGTTTTATCGCGCCATACTTGCCCGTGCCTTCTTCGACACGGAAAAAGGCCCGCAGGAATTCGCGTACATTCCCGATGATTTATTTTCAATATTATCTGTAGGGGCACGACGACATGTCGTCGTGCCCCTACACGAGAATGAACCTTTGGGCCGCGGCGCGACACCTGGCGAAAGGGCTTACCTCATTCCCGCCAACGACCACATCCTCGACGACGCCACCACCTTGCTGGCCGCGCTTCGTCTTGAACATGAAATCACACCCGACCCCCAATTGCTTTTACTTTTACAGGCTGCTGGGTTGTTGAAGAAAAATATTCCGCAGGCGGAAGCCGTGCGAAAATTTTTGGAGGCCTCGCGCGCCGACGCATTGCAAATGCTGGTCGAAGCATGGCAAGCCAGCGAAACTTTCAACGAATTAAGATTGCTGCCCGGCTTGATCTGCGAAGGCGAGTGGACAAATCAGCCGCTGGTCACGCGCGAATTCCTGCTCAATTTGCTGGATGCCATTCCAGACGACAAGTGGTGGAGTCTCGTCTCATTTGTGCGCGACATCAAACAAAAATTTCCCGACTTTCAACGTCCTGCCGGAGATTATGATTCGTGGTTCATCAAGCGTGAATCGGACGGTCAATATTTGCGCGGCTTCACTTTTTGGGACGAAGTCGATGGCGCGTTGATCCGTTTCTTCATTCAAATCCTTCGCTGGCTTGGAAAACTTGATCTTGCCGCGCCTGATGAAAACGCCGCGCCGATGGCTTTTCGTTCTTCTACTTTTGTCGCCAGGGAAGAAAAAGAAACAATCTCAGTTACATCGAACGGAAAGATTGTGGTTTCAAGATTTATTCCAAGAGTTGTCCGCTATCAAATTGCGCGTTTCTGTGAATGGGATGACGATGGTCGAGTAGGCGGCGGGTCTCGATACGTTCCTGCGGAACTACTCGACCGGCGCCGCCATATCGAGACCAAACCTGATGAATATAAATATAGAATCACGCCTCATTCATTGACCAAGGCCAAAGAACAGGGGTTGAAAGTTGAACACCTGCTGACGTTGCTGGCAAAAAATTCAGACGCCGGAATTCCGCCGGTGTTGGTCAAAGCACTCAAACGCTGGGAAATTAACGGAACCGAAGCGCGGGCCGAGACTCAAATCGTTTTAAAGGTCAGCCACCCCGAAGTCCTGGAAGAGTTGCGGAAATCGAAAGCGGCCAGATTTTTGGGTGAGCCGCTCGGTCCAACAACGGTGACCGTCAAAAGTGGAGCCATCCAAAAAGTGATGGATGCGATTACTGAACTCGGTCTGCTGACCGAAGATCTAACCGAAGAAAAATAGAGCGATTGTCACGGGTAAATGGTGACAGTCGCTTTGTTGTGAAGTCACTATAATGAATTATCCCATGTCATTGCGAGCGCCGGAGGCGTGTGGCAATCTCAGGTAACCATCAAAACGAGATTGCTTCCCAAAGGCTCGCAATGACAACATAAAATGGAGAAACCATGACCACAAAACTCGATTGGCTCACGCAAGAGATTGACAGCCTGAAAGAACAAGGCCTGTATAACCGCATCCGCACGATTGGCTCAGCGCAGGGCGCACGCTTGATCGTCGACGGAAAAGATGTTTTGAATTTTTGCTCCAACAATTATCTCGGGCTGGCGAACCATCCGAAGATCGTCAAAGCCGCAAAAGATGCCACGAAAAAATATGGCGTTGGCCCGGCCGCGGTGCGTTCCATCGCAGGTACGACAGACCTGCACGTTGAGTTGGAAAAACGGCTGGCGAAATTCAAAGGCGCGGAAGACGTCATTACGTTTCAATCGGGCTTTACCGCCAATCTCGGCACGCTCTCGGCGCTCGTCGCCAAAGAAGACGTGATTTTTTCTGACCGATTGAATCACGCTTCGATCATTGACGGTAGCCGACTCTCCGGCGCGCGCATCGTGCCGTACGATCATAACGATCCGACCGCCCTCGAGGCGGCCATCAAGGAAAATGCCGGGACCTACCGCCGGGCCTTGATCGTCACGGACGGCGTCTTCAGCATGGACGGCGACATTGCGCCGCTGCCTGCTCTTTATGAAGTCGCAAAGAAATACGATATCTTGTTCATGGTCGACGACGCGCACGGCGAAGGTGTTTTGGGCAAAGGCGGGCGCGGCATCGTGGACCATTTTAGTTTGCACGGAAAAATTGACATCGAAGTCGGCACGATGTCGAAGGCCTTTGGCGTTGTTGGCGGAATGGTGGCGGGGGACAAAGTTATCATCGAATGGCTGCGCCAGCGCGGACGGCCGTTCCTGTTCTCGTCGGCGGTCACCGCACCGGATGCCGCGGCTTGTTTGGCGGCGGTCGACTTGCTGGAAGAATCAACCGCGCTGGTTGACAAACTTTGGGACAACGCCAAATATTTCAAAGCCGAAATGAAGAAACTCGGCTTCGATACCGGTGTCAGCGAAACGCCGATCACGCCAGTAATGCTCGGCGAAGCGCCGCTCGCGCAGCAATTCAGCCGCGAACTTTTTGATGCGGGTGTATTCGCCATGTCCATCGGTTTCCCGACCGTGGCAAAAGGCAAAGCCAGAATCCGCGTGATGATCTCGGCGTCGCACGATCAAAATGATTTAGGTCAAGGCTTGGAAGCATTCGCGAAGGTTGGAAAGAAGCTGGGAGTGATAAAGTAATCAGCTTTCAGTGGACAGTAATCAGTAGGCGGCGGAGGGTGAGGCGCCGTCCATAGGTTTACAGCTTTTATTAAGTTATTCCTGAAAAAAGTTTTCGATCCTCTTTATTAATGTTTTCGGATTTTTAAGCCAACATTCCCAAATTATCAATACTTTCCATCCGTCTTTTTTGAGTAATGACAAAGTTTTTCTATCACGTTTGACATTTCCATTTCGTTTATTTTGCCAAAACTCTGCATTGGTTTGTGGTTTAACTCTTCCATATTTGCATTTATGCATATGCCAGAAACAGCCATGCACAAATATGATCTTTTTATGGCTGGAGAGTACGATATCCGGCTTTCCAGGAAGTTTTTTTACGTTCAGTCTATATCTATAACCCATCCGATAAATCAAAGACCGCACGATAACTTCAGGTCGAGTATCTTTATTTAGGATTCTCGACATATTCAGTTTTCTTTGTTCGGGAGTTAAAACGTCCGTCATACTGAATGATATGTGGTTTTCAATAATTCTAGGAACAACTCAATGGTCAACAATGATCCTCGTCCATCTTTCGGGTATTCCCCGTGTAGTTTTTCTGGAACAATAAGAGAAACATCTAAACGATTCATTTCATCGAGTTGTTTGGTTGAAATTCCTTTTTGCATCGTTATGATATGTTTGTGCTTAACACGAGGCGCTTCTCTAGTAACCTGCCGCCATCTATCTTTGCAAGTTGTTTTTATGGCAACCATAAATAATTTATTCTCAGGAAATTCGGGGTCATCGTAGGATAGCTTATTTGGAATAATAATATCTGGTTCGGTTTTATCAATAGAAGGCCGCATTTCATGCGGTATTCCTGCTTGGCCTAACAAAAATTCAACGTGATTTTCCAGCGAACGTCCTGCTCTCGCTTTTCGCCTCTGCAAAATGTGCATTGCAGTTTCTAAAAAATCATCTATATCCCTAAACAATCGCGTCACTTCCGGCTCAAAGACTTTTCTTTCGGCCATCTTGTAAAGACTATATTCCTGATTAACTAAATGAATCAATTGTTCATCTGGGGTAAATCCCACAAAATCATGAACACAATCTAGTAATGCTTCTCTGGTTACACCTGAAAAAATGGCACCTGAAGGCAACACTTTAACTGTTGCAACAAAATCTCTAAATTTTCGATTCAAGCAAACATCTTCTGTTTCCGCAATTGCTATACCTTCTTCGTAAGCGACCCAATTCTTAATTAATTCAACACCAAGCGCTGCTTGAATTTCTTCAATGTCCTCATCTAAATCAAGAACATAAGCACAAAATTCCGATATCGTTTTAGGAATCAAGACAAGTAGACTACCAACATTATCATTTTCGAGATATGGAAAATTTCGACCAAATCTTGTAAGCCTATATTCACTCCGCGTTCCTTGTCCATACCAAATTACGTTTGAATTGGTTGTATTTCCGTCCTGCCAAACAACGGTAACAGGATGATGATGATTTTCTCCTTTTTCTGGTTTTTGTGGAGCAAACAAATGCCAAACTTCTTTTGGCAAATAATAACCAGTTTGATGTCCGCCAGTAGCGCCAACATCATTAGGTGAAATTATCTTTAGAATCGCCTTTTTATATTTTAAGGCATCTTCAATTGCTTTTTCACAAAAAAGTGACTGCATATATCCTCCATGAAAAAGGTTATTTCTTTAAAAGACAGTTATCACCATTTCGGATTTGCCACGCTAAGACTTTAGTAATCTCGCGTCCGACAGCCTCAACGACTTTAGGAACAACAGCATTCCCAAACTGCCTGTAAGCTTGAGTATCTGACACTACAATTTTAACATCATCAAAACCCATCAGGCGAGCACACTCCTGTGGAGTTAGTCGTCTAGGATTTTTACCTTTTTGTGGAATCAAAATTTCTGAACCATCTTTATAGTATCTAGCACTTAAGGTACGGGCAATACCTTTTGGATATGCCAAACCAAAACCAAAACCATTTCCTTTTGCTCGATGACGTTCTGCATAATTCTGTAAGTAGTTCCACAAATGGTCGGTTAATGTATATTTTGAGTCGGGTTTTGGGTCAAGAATATCAGCCAATTTAGGACTCTCGCCTTCGGGCGGTTCGGGAAACTTAAAGTTTGGCTTAGTCTTGAACATCTTTTTATCAAAACAAACAATGTAGATACGCTCTCGGTGCTGTGGAACCCATCCGGCAGCGTCAATAATTTTTGCATTCACCCAATAATCTAAACCTTCAAGAGTCTCTCGAATGACTTTCCATGTTCGTCCTTGGTCATGTGACTGTAAATTTTTTACGTTCTCCAAGAATAATACAGGGGGACGTTTTATTTCAATGATTGTGGCTAAGTTGAAGAATAAATTTCCCTGATTCACATCATTAAAGCCATGAGCCTTACCTAAACTGTTTTTCTTAGATACGCCAGCAATTGAAAATGGTTGACATGGAAAACCAGCAACAAGAATATCGTGGTCGGGTATTTCGAATGGTTCAATTTTTCTAATATCGCCATGAGGAATTTCATCAAACCAAGTTTTATAGGTTTTCTGTGAATACTTATCCCATTCAGATGAAAAAACACACTTCCCACCAAGTTTTGTAAGTGCAATACGAAATCCACCTATTCCCGCAAATAAATCAATAAACTTGAATGGGATAGAATCTGGGTCGGTTTCATCAGCAACAGGAGGAAACAACGATAATATCGGTTGATAAATGCTTTGTGCTTCTCTTAGAACTGATAAGACAAATTCCTGTTGGCTCATTTTATTTTGCTGGCGTTCATCATCAATCCAATCGCGAAGTTCGGCTGGAATGTTTCTTACCAGTATATTGTCGCTCATGGCTTCCTCTTCTCTGGGAAAAATTGATAGCACTTAGATAATACCAGACAAAAGAATCTAGCGCAAGTGTTCTAAATTCTTGGCATTATTGACTACTCATGAATTACATATCATCTTTCTTCTCCCCTTCATCATCAAATTTTCGATCCAGGCCGCGAGCGGCTCGGGCGGCAGATAATTTTTAACATCAAACTCTTCCAGCCCGCGTGCACATCCAGCTAGGCGGCTAAACAGCCGCCCTTTTTCATCCCTTGACAGAAACCTATGACATTCAACCCTTTTCAGCATCACCAGGATTGAGTATCATTTCATCTTCGGCGCCAGAATTTCAAAGTCGTATTCCCCAAAGTGATTCAATTGAATTTACGACAGGCGGCCTCATTCTAAAACATTGAGGACATCATGTCGCATACCCAGGCACAAAAAGATAAAAGTTCCGCCGCATTGAGTTCGGTCGTTGCGGCGGTTGGATTGACGTCATTCAAGATTGTGGTTGGCATTCTCACAAACTCGCTTGGGATTTTGGCTGAAGCCGCTCATTCGGCGCTCGACCTGGCGGCAGCATTAATGACTCTCTTTGCTGTAAGCGTTTCAGACAAGCCCGCTGACAAGGAACATCATTTTGGCCACGGCAAGATCGAGAATCTTTCCGCATTGTTCGAGACCGTTCTCCTGCTCGCCACCTCTGGCTGGATCATCTATGAGGCGGTCCAAAGATTGTTTTTCATGAAAGTGGAAGTGGAAGTTTCGATCTGGTCGTTTATTGTGATGGGCACATCCATCATCATTGATTACACGCGCTCGCGGATTTTATATAAAGCCGCCAGGAAACATAACTCGCAAGCCCTCGAAGCAGATGCGCTTCATTTCTCGACCGATATCTGGTCATCCTCTGTTGTCATCCTCGGCCTGATCGGGGTGACGATTGCCCGATTCGTACCGGGACTCACCTGGATGTCCGAAGCGGATGCGATTGCAGCCATGGCGGTGGCCTTGATCGTAATCTTCGTCAGCGCTGAACTTGGCTGGCGGACGATCAGCTCTTTGCTGGATACCGCGCCGGGCGGAATGACGGAGCAGATCATTGTGAAAGTTCAAAAAATGAAAGGCGTGTATGATTGCCACGCGGTGCGCATTCGTCCTTCAGGCGCGCGCTGGTTTGTGGATTTGCACGTCACGATGGATGGCAAGCGCACGCTCAACGAAGCTCATGCCATGACTGAGAAGATCGAAAAGGAAGTGAAGAAACTCCTGCCCGAATCCGATGTGACGATCCACGTCGAGCCGAAGGAAATGGTGGGAACATAAACCAAAAGACGGATGCAATTGCATCCGTCTTTTTTATTGTCCATCATTTATTGACTATTACTACGGTCTATTTCAACATCGGCATCTTGATACCGTGACGTTTGGCGGCGTCAATCGCGATCCCGTAGCCCGCGTCTGCGTGTCTTACCACGCCCATGCCGGGATCCGTTGTAAGGACTCTTTCCAATCTGCGAGCGGCTTCCGGCGTGCCGTCCGCCACAGTGACTTGCCCGGCGTGCTGGCTGTATCCGATGCCAACTCCGCCGCCGTGATGGAACGAGACCCACGTCGCGCCGCCGACCGCGTTGATCATCGCGTTGAGGATCGGCCAATCGCTGACTGCGTCGGTGCCATCTTTCATCGATTCGGTCTCGCGGTTTGGAGAAGCCACCGAACCCGCGTCCAGATGATCGCGTCCGATCACGATCGGCGCTTTCAAAATTCCCTGCGCCACCATTTCATTAAATTTCAAACCAGCCTTGGCACGTTCACCGTAACCGAGCCAGCAAATGCGCGCGGGCAATCCCTGGAAATGAACTTTCTCGCGCGCCATCTTCAACCAGCGGTGCAAATGATCGTCATTCGGGAAAAGTTCCATCACAGCTTGATCGGTTTTATAAATATCTTCTTCATCGCCCGAAAGCGCGACCCAGCGAAATGGTCCCTTGCCTTCGCAGAACAACGGACGAATATATGCTGGCACGAAACCGGGAAATTCAAACGCGTCCGTCACGCCCCAGTCAAACGCGCGCTGGCGAATATTGTTGCCGTAATCAAAAACTTCCGCGCCCTTGCGTTGAAATTCCAACATGGCTTGCACGTGCTTTGCCATCGAAGCCATGCTCATCTCCCCATATTTTTTCGGGTCCGATTTTCTCAACTCGTCTGCCGCGGTCAGCGAAAGTCCGGAAGGAACGTACGATAAAACGTCATGTGCCGACGTTTGATCCGTCACCACGTCCGGCGTGATGCCGCGCATGGCCAGCTCGGTATAAATGTCGGATGCATTGCCGATCAACCCAACCGAGAGCGGAATCTGCTTATCGACATATTCCTCCACGAGGGTCATTGCCTCTTCGAGATTGTCAACCACACGATCGACATATCCCGTGTCGAGTCGACGCTTCGCGCGCCACGGGTCAACTTCGACGACCAGCCCCACGCCTTCATTCATCGTGATGGACAGCGGTTGTGCGCCGCCCATGCCGCCCAAACCAGCGGTCAAAGAAAATTTCCCTTTGAGCGAACCCCAGCCTTTGAGCTTTGCCAACGCGCCGAAAGTTTCATACGTGCCCTGCAAAATTCCCTGTGTGCCGATGTAGATCCACGAACCGGCGGTCATCTGTCCGTACATGATGAGGCCCTTGGCGGCCAACTCATCGAAATGTTTTTGCGTGGCCCAATGCGGCACAAGATTTGAATTTGCGATCAACACGCGCGGCGCGTCAGTGTGACTTTTGAATACGACCACCGGCTTGCCCGATTGCACGAGCAACGTTTCATCCTCTTCGAGATTCTTGAGCGATTCAAGAATTGCATCAAAGGCTTCCCACGAACGCGCTACCTGTCCGCGCCCGCCATAGACGACGAGATCATCGGGCCTCTCGGCCACATCCGGGTCGAGGTTATTTTGGATCATGCGATAGGGCGCTTCGATCAGCCAGTTCTTACAAGTGAGTCGTGTGCCGCGTGGTGCGCGCACGGTGCGAGGTCCAGACATGGAAGTCTCCTTGTATTCATTTGGGGATGAAAAATCCCTCATGGTAATTATACGCCGTGAGGGATTCGCTTTCCAACTTATTTCAACTTGTCGTTCAGTTTTACACCATCAATTGCGCGAAATTTGTTCCTCTGAGTCGTGCCACCAGTTCATCCTGCGCGTTGCACCATACCGGCCGGAGCGGACAGTTGTCATCGAATGGACAAATGCCCTCATCCCCAACACATTCGTTGAGTTGGATCGGCCCATCAATCGCCTCGACGACTTCCAGCAGGGTGATGTCTTGGGGCTCGCGTCCGAGTGTCACGCCGCCTCGTGCTCCGCGTGAAGTGTGCAGAAGCCCGGCAATGGACAATTGCGAAATGATCTTGGCCAGGAACGAAGGCGGGATGTGCTGCTCTTCCGCTATCATGCTGGTAGCCGCGCGCTCAGTGTTTCCAAGCCGCGCTAAATGTAGTACTGCACGGACTGCATAGTCAGCCTGACGGGTGATTTGCATAGTGCCCTTCCTCTCTCACAAAAAACAACTAATTCTTACCAGTAATAACTATTTTATTGTGCCTGCCTGTACAAGGCAAGTGATGTAGGTCATGGATGAAATATGACCTTTTACTTCAAAATAAGGCCTTAAAAAGTAATGACGGTCACTTTCAAAGCGACTGTCATTTGCTTAATCTTCTTCTTCGTGCTTTTGGATCCCGAAGATCTTATCAATTCGTTCCAATAATTCAGGAGTGAACTTTGGCACAATTTCTGCCGCTTTCATGTTCTCGTGAACTTGCTCAATGCGACTTGCTCCGGTGATAACCGTGCTCACGAACGGATTCTTGAGACACCACGCCAAAGATAGCTGCGAGAGCGTACAGTCAAGTTCCTTTGCAATTGGCTCGAGCGTGCGTACTTTTGCGATCTTTTCCTGGTCTGTTAATTGGCTTTGGAGCCAATCGTAGCCTTTGAGTGCGCCGCGGCTGTCTTTGGGAATGCCGTTGCTATATTTGCCCGTCAGCAGACCGGAAGCCAGCGGGCTCCAAATGGTAGAGCCGTAGCCGTAGTCTTTATAGAAACGGGCGTAATCGTTTTCAAAGCGACCGCGTTCAAATAGGTTGTATTGCGGCTGTTCGACAACAGGCTTGTGCAAATGATGCTTTTCCGCGAACTCGATGGCGGCAATGATCTCGGACGCGGCCCACTCGGATGTGCCCCAGTACATGGCCTTGCCCCATTCGATGATGTTGTGCATGGCCCACACGGTCTCTCCGATGGGAGTGGTCGAGTCGGGGCGGTGGCAATAGATCAGGTCAACATAATCGAGTTGCAGGCGTTTGAGCGAACCGTTGATGCCCTCGATCAGCCGTTTGCG
>Ga0172370_10004157_pt1 | contig 19549 bp, 12 predicted proteins | sample LakKiv5m_FD_114538 | JGI IMG/M metagenome (GOLD analysis project Ga0172370, IMG submission 114538) | Freshwater microbial communities from Kabuno Bay, South-Kivu, Congo - kab_022012_11.5m | ecosystem: Environmental > Aquatic > Freshwater > Lake | place: Democratic Republic of the Congo...
ATTTTTTTCTTCAACTTTAAATTGCTGACCGGCAATCTCTACAACTGCAAACATATTTTTCACCTTTTTCTTTTCTAAGTTTACAAAATTACGGAAAAACCACATTGAAGTCAATTTTTGTACTGGTAAAAAGTATGGTTTTTGATATTATTTGACAGAATTAAAGTGGGTGAACCAATAATAAAATTCTCTTTTTTCTTTTCAAATTGGCGCTTTATCAGTCGAAATCGATATCCCAAATTCATTCAAGCGAAAGCCCAAATTCCCTAAAAAATTGCAAATCCGTTAAGTTTGCGGTAAATTTGTTACTCATTTTGAATAACCTAAAGTGCTATGCAAACGCCGTTAATGGCCCAATATTTTAAGATTAAAGAGGCTCATCCTGACACTATTCTGCTTTTCAGGGTTGGTGATTTTTTCGAAACGTTCGACGAAGACGCGAAAACGGCTTCCAAAGTTTTGGGAATAACTCTCACCCGTCGAGCAAATGGAGCCGCCGGGGAGGTTCCGTTGGCCGGCTTTCCGCATCACGCCATAGATACCTACCTCCCAAAACTTGTTCGTTCCGGTTACCGGGTTGCCGTCTGCGAGCAGATGGAGAATCCAAAGTTTGCCAAGGGTATTGTGAAGCGCGAAGTTGTTGAAGTTGTAACGCCCGGTGTGGCATTCACGGATAAATTACTCGATCATAAAAAGAACAATTATCTCCTTTCTTTTATTATTAAAGAAGAGGTAGCCGGAATTGCTTTCTGCGATATTTCAACCGGCGAATTTCAAACGTATGAAGTCCCGGCAGATCAAATAAGGCAGCAGATTGAATTAATTTCTCCCGCGGAAGTTCTCCTTTCAAAAAAAATGAAGGAAACATTTCAACCGATCATTCATTCGATAAATTCTTCTCTCCGCGTAACAAAACTTGATGACTGGATTTTCAATTTTGAGTACGCGAAGGAATTGCTGCTTATGCAATTCAAAACCGTAAATTTGAAAGGTTTCGGAATTGAACGCCTTCATGCGGGAGTTATAGCCGCAGGGGCAATTCTCAATTATTTGCAAGAGACTCAGAAAACAAATCTGTCGCACTTAAACAAAGTAAATCTCTACAATCCTTCCGACTACATGCTTCTCGACCATTCCACCAAAAGGAATTTGGAAATAATTTTTTCGATGCAGGATGGAGGACGGGAAGGATCGCTCATTTCAATTCTTGATAGAACTGAAACCGCGATGGGAGGAAGATTACTTAAAAAATGGGTTTCTGCCCCGTTAAAAAAATTGGAGCCGATTCTTGCGCGACAATCGTCGGTTGAAGAGTTGTTGCAGAAAAAAGATTTGCGGAGGAAACTCCTCCCCGAGTTGAAAGAAATTGGCGATCTCGAACGCTTGGTTTCAAAAATTTGCACCGGAAGAGCGAATCCGCGCGAACTCGTCTTTATGAAAACATCCGTAAAGAAAATTCCTATTTTAAAGGAGATGTTGACGCAAACGGAATCGCGGACACTGAAACAAATTTTCGAACAATTGCACCCGCTACATCCGCTTACGGAAAAAATTGAGACAGCTCTTGTTGACTCCCCCCCGCTGGCACTTGTTGACGGAGGAGTAATTAGAAATAATTATAGTGCAGAGTTAGACGATCTCAGAGATATTTCTTTAAACGGAAAAGATTGGATCGCAAATCTCCAAAAATCAGAGCGTGAGAAAACAGGAATTCCTTCTCTCAAAGTTAATTACAATCGTGTGTTCGGGTATTATATTGAAATCAGTAACGCGAACAAAGATAAAATTCCGGCCGATTACATCCGCAAACAGACGCTTGTAAATTCGGAACGATTTATTACTCCCGAACTAAAAGAGTATGAAGAAAAAGTTCTGAATGCGGAAGACAAAATTTACGAGCTTGAATCACAGTTGTTTAATGATCTACGAATGTTTGTCGCTTCGTTCGCGGAAGAGATTCAGCAAAATGCCCGGTTGGTCGGTATGCTCGACTGTCTCCTCTCCTTTGCCGAAAGTGCAGATCAATACAAGTACGTTAAACCGGAAGTAAACGAAACTTCACTTCTCGAAATAAAAGAAGGGAGACATCCGGTTGTTGAACGTATTTTGCAGCCCGGTGAAAAATTTACACCTAATAATTGCAAAATGAATAACGAAGAAGAACAGATTATTTTGTTAACCGGACCCAACATGGCCGGAAAATCTGTTTATCTCAGGCAAATCGGACTGATTGTGCTTCTTGCGCAAATCGGTTCCTTTGTTCCTGCTAAAGAAGCTACTATCGGACTGGTTGATAGAATCTTCACCCGTGTCGGCGCAAGCGATAATATTGCTGCCGGGGAAAGCACGTTTCTTGTAGAAATGCAAGAAGCAGCAAACATTTTGAACAACGCAACCTCAAAGAGTTTAATTCTTCTTGATGAGATTGGCAGAGGAACTTCCACCTTTGACGGGATTTCTATCGCCTGGGCAATAACAGAATTTCTGCATGAAAATATCGAGCTCTCCGCCAAAACACTTTTTGCAACCCATTATCATGAATTGAACGAAATGTCAGATTTGTTTCCGCGAATTAAAAATTACAAAGTTGAAGTTCGTGAGTATGATGACAAAGTGATTTTCCTCCACAAAGTGAATCCCGGAAGAGCTGACCACAGTTATGGAATTCAAGTTGCGCAGATGGCGGGACTTCCGAAATTTGTAACGGACAGGGCGAAAGAAATTCTTTTCAACTTAGAAGGAAAAGAACTGACTCCCTATGAGGTAAAAAAGGAACGGCTGGCAAAATTGAAGCAAAAAGATGAAGCTCAGCTAAATATGTTTGAATTTAAAGACGATCAACTCCGCGAGGAAATTAAAGATTTGGAAGTTAATAATTTAACTCCCATGCAGGCACTCAACTATCTCCATGACATGAAAAAGAAAGTTGAAAATGAAAAATAGACTCCTTTTCATTCTTCCGCTTTTATTCCTTTTCTCCTGTGGAAAACCGTTAACCCCCGAGCAAAAAGCTTATATTGATTCTGTTGAGCATTCAAGAATAGAGAAAGATGACTGGATGCAAAAAAGTCCCGAGTCGCCTTTTAATCAAGAACCAAAACAACATTTTGAACCTTTAAAATATTTTCCCGTTGATACTCAGTTTGTGTTTAAAAGTAAACTTACGCCGTACGAAATAAAAGACACGATCACGATATACGGAACAAAAGGCGAACCGAGAAAAGTTGTACGATACGGATTTGTCCAAATAGCTTATCAAAACAAATTGTATAGGATGAATGTTTATAACGGTACTTCCAAACGCGGAGAAGCATATTCAAGCATCTGGTTCACGGACAAAACCACAGGTGATGAATCGTACGGGGTAGGTAGATATATTGATTTTGAGTTGAATGCGGATCCGGAATTTATTTATATAATTGATTTTAACTTGGCTTACAGTCCATACTGTTCTTATAGTCCTAAGTACTCGTGCGCAATTCCTACAAAAGAGGACTATCTTGACATTGCGGTAAAAGCCGGCGAGAAAAAATTTCATTAATTCATTTTAAATAGTAGTTTCATTCATAAAGGTAAATGGTGATACATGGTTGTTGTACTCGAACAAAATATTAGCGATAAACAAATAGAAAATATTATAAAGCATCTGGAAGATTTCGGTTTTGCGGTTCATAAATCTACCGGTGTAGAGCAGATAGTCTTAGGTGCAATCGGTGTAAAACCCGATTTCGATACCCGCAACGTAAAAATTATAGACGGAGTTGCAGAAGTTTATCGGATTACCGAACCGTACAAACTTGCCAGCCGAAGTTTTCAAAAAGAAAATACTGTTATCACTATTAAAGGAATTCCGATCGGCGGAAACGAAGTGATGATGATGGCTGGTCCTTGCTCAATTGAAAGCGAAGAACAAATTTTCAAACTTGCGGAAATTGTGGCGAAGTCCGGTGCAAAAATCTTGCGCGGCGGAGCATTTAAACCGAGAACATCTCCCTATGCATTTCAAGGTATGGGTGAAGAGGGATTGAAACTTATCCGTAAGGCTGCCGATGCCCATAATCTTTTAGTAATAACAGAAGTCATGGAGAATGCGCAAATCGATTTGATTGGAAAGTACACCGACATTTATCAAGTGGGTGCGCGGAACATGCAGAATTTTTCGTTGTTGAAAGAACTAGGGAAAACAAATATTCCTATCATGCTCAAACGGGGACTTTCAGCTTCAATTGAAGAATGGCTGATGTCGGCAGAATACATTTTATCAAACGGAAACAAACAAATTATGCTTTGCGAGCGAGGAATAAGAACATTTGAAACAGCAACGCGTAACACCTTTGATCTTTCCGCTATTCCGGTGCTTCAGAAAAAAAGTCATCTTCCCGTAGTTGCAGACCCATCTCACGCGACCGGTTTAAGAGACAAAGTTTTACCAATGGCTCGCGCAGCAGTTGCTGCCGGTGCGGACGCACTTATGGTTGAAGTTCACCACGAACCTGAAAAAGCTTTAAGCGACGGTCCTCAAGCTTTATTACCCGAACAGTATCTTGAATTGATGAAACAAATTCGTCTCATTGCCGAAGTAATCGGAAGAAAAATTTCTTAATGAATATTTCCATTATCGGTCTCGGACTTATCGGAGGTTCTCTTGCCAAAGCAATTAAAAATGTTCGTCCGGATGTAGTGATTTCAGCGTACGACCTTCCGGAAGTTATCTCACTAGCGCTTTCCGAAAAAGTAATTGATGAAAAACTTTTGAATGTTCAAAGCGCTAAAGATTCGGATATCATATTTCTTTGTCTCCCCATTGAGCTTTCTATCCAACAACTTGAAGTGCTTGCGCCACTTGTAAAAAGCGGTTCAATTATCACCGATGTCTGCAGTGTAAAAAGCGTATTGAAAGAAAAATGGAATTCGCTTAGAAGCAGCGGAATATACGTGGGCGGACACCCGATGACAGGAAAAGAAAAAGGAGGATATGAAAATTCTGATCCCATCCTTTTTGAAAATGCAATTTATATTTTGACCGATGAAATTGAAGCAGACTCTCGAAAAAATAAACTGGTTGAACTATTATCTTCAATCGGCGCGAACATTAGATTTCTTAACGCATCGTTACATGACACAATCGTGGCGCACGTCAGTCACCTCCCCCAACTTGTTGCAGTCGCAATAGTAAATGCAGCGTTGAAAGATGAGCAAGCTTCATTCAAAGATTTCGCTGCCGGTGGCTTCCGGGATTTGACTCGCATCGCCTCAAGCGATTATGGTATATGGGAACAAATAATCAGAAGCAACCGTGAACAGATCCTTACAGCGCTTTCACATTTTCAATCCACTGTACAAAATATTACCGATGCAATTGCTCAAAACGATTTTTCTTTTTTGCAATCGTCATTTGAAGAAGCAAAAATAAAGAGAGATGAAATACCCAAAAACTCCAAAGGGTTTATCAATCAGCTTTCCGATATTTTTGTCTTTGTAAAAGATGAACCGGGAGTGTTACACAAACTCACTACAATCCTTTACCAAAATGGGATAAGCATTAAGGATATCGAGTTGTTGAAAATCCGGGAAGGGACGGGCGGAACGATTAGACTTTCTTTCGCCTCAGAAGAAATTGCCGCAAAGGCTAAAGGTTTCATCGAGAGTATCGGCTTTAAAACACGTTAACCCCATTTCGCCAAAACGGTGAAATTTGTTAATTTTACGGCATCAATTTTTATCCTTTCGGCTTTACTCCGCAAGGCTCAACACAATTTTTTATCACAAGAGGAGAAGTTTCTTCATGGCAACAACCGCCGATTTTAGAAATGGATTAATTATAAAATATAAAAACGACTTATACACCGTTATCGAATTCCAGCATGTTAAACCGGGTAAAGGCGGCGCATTTGTTAGAACAATGCTTAAAAATTTAAAAACCGGAAAAGTACTTGATAATACTTTTCGTTCGGGTGAAACAATTGATATCGTACGAGTTGAACGAAGAAAATATCAATATCTCTACCGCGATGGAGAATTTCTCGTCTGCATGGATAATGAGACCTACGACCAAATTAATGTTCCCGCAGCTTTTATTGGTGAAGGACTTGATTTCTTGAAGGAAAGTGAAGAGGTTGAAATTCTTTTTAACGGTGAAGAAATTATTAGTGTTGATATCCCGATTTTTATTAACCTTAAAGTTGTTTCGGTAGAACCGGGTGCAAAAGGTGATACTGTTTCAAACGTAACCAAGCCGGCAACACTTGAAACCGGAGCGGTGGTGAACGTTCCTTTGTTTATTAATGAAGGTGAACTACTCAAAATTGATACACGTTCGGGTTCTTACGTTGAACGTGTAAAATCGTAATCTGTTTTACTTCTTTCTAAAAATGTTGAGTTAAGAAACGCTTTCTTGATTCAACATTTTTTTATTTTGACAAATATACCGAAACTGCATCAGCGACATTTTCTCCATCCATCGAAGACGACATAATCCCTCCCGCATATCCGGCGCCTTCACCTGCCGGAAATAACCCTTGTACTTGCACATGCATATAAGTATCTCTATCACGCGGAATACGCACTGGAGAACTTGTCCTGGTTTCCGCAGCAAGCATCTGAGCTTCCTCAGTCAAAAATCCTCTCATCTTATTATTGAATTGCCCTAATCCTTCCTTTAACCTTTTAACAATAGACGCGGGAAGAATTTCATGAAGAGGTGAAGAAACTGTTCCGGGGAAATATGATGCTTTGGGAAGTGTTGCCGAAACTTTATTGTTCAGAAAATCGGTAATGCGCTGTGCTGGAGCCGTTTGATTACTTCCTCCTGCGACAAACGCTAAATGCTCAATGTCCTTTTGATACATCAACGCCGCAAACGGACCATGCTTCTCATACGGTTTTATGTCTTCCGGTTCCACAGTTACAACAAACCCGGAATTTGCGAACGGAGAATTTCGCTTTGAAATCGACATTCCATTTACCACTAACTCATCGGGAGAAGTCGAAGCCGGAATGATGATTCCCCCCGGACACATGCAAAATGAAAATACTCCGCGGCTATCCACCTGGCATGATAAACTGTAATTTGCGGAAGGCAGATAAGGATTTTTCTCTTTTGAATGGTACTGAATTTCATTTATTAACGCCTGCGGATGTTCAATACGGACACCCATAGCGAAAGCTTTTGTTTCTAATAAAATATTTTTGTTATGAAGAAGGATGAAGATGTCCCTTGCTGAGTGTCCCGTAGCCAAAACAACAGCATCCGCGGTAAGTTCCTTTTCATTATTGATTACGACACCAACCGCTTTATTATTTTTAAGGATTAAATCTGTTACTTGCGACTCGAAAAGAATTTCGCCGCCGTTATCTAAAACCGTTTGCCGCATTGACGAAACTATGAGAGGAAGTTTATTTGATCCAAGATGGGGGTGTGAATCGATTAAAATATCTTCGTTGGCTCCATGTTGAACAAAGATTCCGAGAATTTTTTTCACATTTCCTCTTTTCGTCGCGCGGGTAAAAAGTTTACCGTCGCTAAAGGTTCCGGCTCCTCCTTCACCAAAGCAATAATTCGAATTCGGATCCACTTTACGATCAACCATCAAATGATGTATATCTCTCCGTCTTCCCCGGACTCCCTTCCCTCTTTCAACAATGATTGGTTTTATTCCCAGCTCGATAAGCCGTAAAGCCGTGAACATACCGGCAGGACCAAATCCAACCACAATTGCGGTTTTTTCACCTCTGACGGGTTTATAAACAACCTCCGGCCCTTCGTCTTGAATTTGCTCATTAATAAAGACGTCTACCAATAGTTTATATACAGGAGCTTTTCTGGCATCGATGGAGCGGCGGATTTTTCGCACAGCTTTGATTGATTCGATAGATGTATGAAGTTGTTTCGAAATTTCTTCTCTGATAGCGGAATCAGAAAATGCTTGTTCCGGAGTTAAGGTTAAATCAATTTGCGTTTTCATGGTTCTCTATTTATGGTGAAACATTTTTGTGCTTCCAAGATTTTACCCAATCGGTAAACGGGGTCATCATTGGAACAGCGGTCATTTTACCTCCAAATCCAAAATAACGATACACAATTGCATTTATGCTTGTTACCGGTGTATCGGTTAAAATTTTCTCATTGATGGTTACCCCGTACTTGTTAGCTAATGTAACAGTATAATTTATTAAAGAGTTTCGCAATTTGTTAAAGGCAAGATCTCGGCGAAGTTTCTCCTTTGTCGCTTCGTATTCTTCTTCGTTCGGAAGCGCTTCTTTTTGCTTATCAATCAATTTAAAAACCGAATACCCTTCGGGGACTTTCAATGGGCCGTAAATATCCCCTATATTCATGGTTCCGGCTACTCGACCAATTTCTCCAAATGAAGAAGTAGCAAACAGACCAAACTCGCCGCTCGTTTCTTTGGTTTGTTCGCGAATTGAGTACCGTTTTGCAAGTTCCTTTATATCTTCGCCGGCTTTTATTTTTTGTAGAACGGTGTCAATAGTTTCCAAATTAGGGTTTAAGATTTCGACAATGTTTACCAGAACTTCATTTTCTTTTTTGGAATTTCGTTTAGCATAGTAAGCGGCAACCTCCTCATCCGAAACTTTTGCCGAATCTAAAAATACCCCTTGCATTGCTTGGTGCAGAATGAAATCTCTCCAAACTCCATAATCCTGCTGAACTTCTTTTGTTTGTTCCAGATGCAATTTGTACCCTTCATCGGCTAGGATTTCTCTTTCGATGAACTCTCTCGTCTTTCCATGTAAGACTAAAAGAACATGTTTTTCATCAATCGACTTGAACGCCGGGTTTTCAAAATTCAAGAATCGAACAAAATCACGAAGCGTGCTGTTTTTCTTTTCAAACTTCACGTACGTTTTGGATATGGAATCGCTCAAAATTTTTTGTTCGAGATTATAAAAATCATCTTCAGCGAGATAAAATTTATCATCATCGCCTTTTCTCCATTTTTCTTTTGCCTTCAAGAGAGGAATGATTTTATCCGCCAAATATTTTAAAAGCGAGGCTTTTGCCTCTGTCTTTTTGTTCAAAAAGAGTTTCTTCATGTAGGCGAGATAAAATTCCCGCTCAGCCCGCTGTTTAGCAACTTTTTTTAATTCTTGGTACTCAAGTTCCCAGCCTTGCGACTTTTCAAAAATCGGTTCAGCACGTTTATCGATGTGGTAAATGTACCAGCCATCTTCAAAATGCATTGGTTTCGTGTTTGCACCGTCCGGCAAACTAAAAATTTGACGCTCAAGCTGTTCATCTTCCATACCCACTTGAAACGTGAGAGTATCTTTCATCTGTTCGGGGAGGTCAACTATTAAGCTGTCGAAAGGAAGCCCTTTCTCAAGCAGATTGTCAAAATTTCTAATTTCTTTTTCATTTGCAGAATACAACGCGCGCGCAAATACTTTGGTTGCGTTACCAAGGTACGTTGAAAAAAGCTTTTGCGCTTTCTCTTTAGCCTTATCGGCAACCTCCCTATTATAAAGTTCATTCCGAACAAACATTTTTTCAAATTCATGAAGACTATATTTCGTGACCTCAACGGTATCAAGCCGTCTTTCCAAAGCAGCTTCCGCGAACAACTTCTCAAAAATAATTCCGTATAAAACTTCCTCTTTTAATTGCGGAACAATATTTTTCATTTGCCGTTCCATTTGGGGCATCATTTCGTACCGCTCTACGAATTCCTTCCTCGAAACCGTAATATTTCCTATTTTTGCAACAACTTCATCGTCGGATTGAGCTGCCGTTTGCACGACCACTATTCCTACTAGAAGCAACAGATATTTTACCATAGTTAACTTTCGTGATTACCGGTTTAAAGTTACAAATAATTCCGCATCCTATTAAATACATTTGACGCACGAGATAAATTTTTGAGGTTTATTTGAAAAAGAAGAATCAGAAAAAAGAGATAAAACAAAAAGAAACCAAAATTGAGACGGTAAAAAAAGAGTCGGAGCCAAAAAAAACACCAAAGTGGTTTTATGCCGTTCCTTTCCTTATCCCAATAATTCTCATAGTACTGCTTGAACTTTCTTTAAGATTATTCGGATACGGCAAAAATGTGAATATATGGGCACACTACCATCCGGAACTTCCGGGAAAAATTGTAATGAATCCCGACTTCGCGTACAACTATTTTTTTACCACAAAGGGAATTCCAACCTCAATCCTCGATCCGTTTGACCGGGTAAAAAAACCGGGAACATTTCGCGTTTTTGTACTTGGAGAAAGCAGCTCGGCAGGATTTCCTTACGAACCAAACGGTTCTTTTTCACGCTACCTTCGCGACCGCCTGGAACTCGTTTATCCAAACACGAATATTGAAGTGGTGAACCTGAGTATGGCCGCGATTAACTCAATCGTTATACGAGATTTTCTTCCCGAAGCGTTAAAATATGATCCCGATTTAATTCTTCTCTATGTCGGACATAATGAATATTACGGTGTACTTGGAACAGCTTCGCAGTCGTTTTTAGCCGGCAATAAAACGCTTATTTCTTTGATGCTTGATTTAAATAAATTTAAAACCGTTCAACTACTCCGCAACACCCTTAGCACTGTTTCCGCTTGGTTTGAAAAGAAGGAAAAAAAGTCGAGTGGAACGTTGATGGCAAGAATGGCGAGAAGTAATCTTGTTCCGTACCAATCGGCTCTGTATAAAGACGGGATAAAACAATTTGACGGAATGCTCAATGACATTGTACAAATGATTCATGATAAAAATATTCCGTTGATAATGGGAACACTCACATCGAATTTGAAAGATCAACCGCCGTTTGTGTCGGAACAAAAAAACGGAGAATCTGCGAATGAATTTTATCAAAAAGGAAAAGAGGAACTTCAAAAAAGTAACACTCAAGAAGCGAAACAATTTTTCATGAAAGCAAAAGAGCTTGATGAACTCAGGTTCCGCGCGCCGGAGGAAATGAATGACGTTATTAAAAAAGTTGCGTCCGAGTATAACGTGCCTTTGATTGACTTTGAAACAATTTTTAATTCGATTAGTAAAGATGGAATTGTTGGCAGCAATCTTATGGTGGATCACCTTCACCCGAATCTTCACGGCTACCAAATTTTTGGCAAACTCTTTTTTGAAGCCATGCAAAAGAACAACTTTCTTCCGCATGCTCAACCTGAAAACATCTCAAACGAGCAACAGGATTCACTCGTGGTGGCCCATTTTCCCTTCTCAAGACTCGATTCTACGATCAGCAATTATCGCCTCACCTCACTTAAAGGAGACTTTCCATTTAATAAAGGAAAATCAAGAATCTATTTAAATGATCTTGTAACGCTCCGTGACATAAACGACTCTGTGGCGTACAAAGTTGTTGCTCAAAATTATTATTGGGAGGGTGCACACAAAATTGTAGGCAATGCGTATGCTCGACAAAAGGATTACAACGGTGTAATTGATGAGTACGGCGCGCTTATCGGACAATTCCCCTTCACAATGGAGTTTCAGGAGAAACTAATTACAATACTTCTCGAAGGTCAAAGATATGCAGACGCATATTCATATCTTGAAAAATATTACCACGTTCATCCGGATGCGTTCTGCACAAAATGGATGGGATCGATCAATCTTTTAAACAACAAATATGATGAAGCACTGAAATATTTTACGGAAAGTTTAACCTTCGATCCAACCGATCCTCAGCTGCTTTGGAATATTTCCGGAGTTTATATTCATTTTAAAAAGTATGAAGAAGGTTTGCTCTACATCGATAAATGCTTAAATGCAGATCCCAGGTTCCCGGGAGCGAGAGAGTTGAAAGCACAACTACTACAAGCTGAGAGAGCAAAACACTAGCAGCTATTCGTTGACTCCTCCCAGCACCGGAAGGAGTCGATTCGTTATTTAATCAGCAACATTTTTTTCGTTGATACATATTCTTCCACCTTAAGTCGATAGAAATACAATCCACTCGAGAGTTTACTGCCGTCAAATTTAATTTCATAATTGCCGGGAGACTTCTGCTCATTGACCAGCGTTACTACTTCACGGCCAAGCACATCAAAGACTTTCAAATGTACAACCGGTCGTTGCCCTTCAAATTTTTGGGGAATTGAAAATCGGATACTCGTACTCGGATTAAATGGGTTCGGATAGTTTTGCGCGAGTGCAAATTCTTGCGGAAATCCTTTGTCTTTTCGAGTTTGCACATCCGTTACGATAAATATTGTCGGGTCCGGAATTCCATCCCCGTTTACATCAGGCGTAATTGATGCAAGATTCAGCAAACTGTCAGGTCCCGCATCGCCGTTTGTAGAAGGATTATCAGGTGCGGAATCTCCGGCTCCCCAATCAAGTCCACCTGCTATCAAAGCAACAATTTTTATGATCGCGTTATGGGGAACAACGCCAGATCCCAATCCATACAAGTCATCCCAAGCAATAGCAAGTTCGGCGCCTCTTCCCGCATTACCTCTTTTGCCATTCACTTTCTTCGAAATATTCTCCGCAGTTTTCCCTAGAACTTGAAAGAGCGACGGAGATTCATGGAAATAATCGGCAATGAAAAAATCGATTGAATCGTTTGAACTGAATCTAAAATTCTTTTGAAAATCTCCGGCATACCCCGACTTCGAGCTAAAATCAGTCAAGCCGCCTGAGATGCCCGCATCTATATACATCATCATCGTGTTGTATTTATCGTTTATAACATAGTCGATACCGAGATACAGAGAATCTGCATCCCAAGTTGCATATAAGCCGAACAACTCATTATCCATCGAGTCGCCATTCCAAAAACTATCGGTATCGGAATCGGCTACAACAAGCCATTTATCAAGCCAATCACCGCTTCCAACGGTAATGTTTCCGTCGATATAGGGTTTACCATAGGTCGCAATGCTATCATCAACATTTTCCTTTACGGTGATTTTGAAAAACGATGAATCAAATCCCCCTTTTCCGTCAGTTACTTTTAATTGAACGGGATACATCCCGGTATCGTTAATAGCCGGTGTTCCTGTTATGAGTCCGGATTGTTGATTAACGTTTAACCATCCTGGCGCGATTGCAAAAGAGTAATGAAGCGAATCATTATCAGGGTCTATTGCAGAAGCTTGATACTCGAACCGTTTTGTAGCTTTCAGTGTGGTGTCTGATAGTGCGGTTAATGTTGGTGGAAGATTATACATCACAGAAAGTGTAAAAGTATCAACCGCATTAGCTCCTTTAGGATCAGATACCGAAACAACAATAGTTGTTTTTCCCGTATCCGAAAAAGTCGGAATTCCGGAAACAATTCCTTTATCATTTATTGATAACCATAATGGGGAGCCGGACAATTTGTAGTTAAGCGATTTATCATTCGCGTCTGAAGCCTCAACTTTTACCTGGAAAGGAGCATTGGTATACGCAACTTGATCAGATATTTTTTCGACAACCGGAGGATAGTTAATAGTGAATGTCGTATCCGGGACATAAATAGCGTAACCGCGGGGCGGAGCCCACAATTCCACTCTTCCGTCACCGGCGGCAATTTTATCAATGGCAACACCCGTATAATCTCTAAATGTTTGATTTGGATAATTCGAGTTTACCCACACACCTTTCCATTGAGTCGGGTTATCATTTAAAACTAAATAGACTTGCGGTCTCCCGCTTCCACCGTCTCTTCTCGCTACATAAAGATCGCTTGAAGATGAACTATTTTCTACCGAGAACCATGGATTTAGCGCATTCCCTTTTGTTGTTCCGCCACCGATAAAATTTTGGCGTATCCAAATAAGGGTATCGATCTTGCCGCTGTAGTTGTAATCAAAATAATCTTTGAAAAAAACGCACGGCCGTCCTTCGGAGAAAATAAGGTAAGCATAACCAAGTTGCTTATCGGTTAATACCGGATCATGACCGTTATCAATTTTTCCATCAAAACCAATTCTATCAAAATCATGATTTTCAAGAAACGTACTTACATCAAATCCGCTTATTCCGGCATTCACCAACCCGGCGGCATAAAGATTATTGACATCAAATGTTCCCGAAGTATTATTACATAAATCTTTTAAAACATATCGAAGAGGAAAATCAAACATTGACACTTTTGCGCCATTCACATTTTGTGTTTGATTTAACCAATTTCCGATATCAGAATTGTTACTCCATAATTCGGCAACCGCGTAATCATACCCGCCAACTCCTTTCAGCCATGCTGCCATAAATCCAGGATCGATTGATTTTACGGCATCAAGACGATAGCCGTCGAATCCCAAATTCTCTTTTAAATATTTTCCCCAAACAATGAGGCTATCGCGTACACTTTGTTTGTTGTGATCAAGCCAATCGCCAAATCTGAAAATTGGATTAACTTGAACAAAGAGTGGATCAATCCAACAGTTGGTAGCATTTGGATAAAACGATGAAGCATTTTTTTTAAATCTCCCCGACCCGGCCGGATAGTTGAAAACAAGATAGCCGGAATCTGCCACAATATTGTTTCCGTTATACTGCGGGATACATTCATACGGAACTTTTTCTTCTCCTCCCATCATATGCCTGAGTACGGCATCAGCGTAAACTTTTATTCCCGATTCATGAAAAACTTTAATCGCATGTTGAAGTTCGCTCTTGCTTCCGAAACGTGTTTCGCGGGAGCCTTTTTGATAGTACTCGCCAAAATCAAAATGGTCATACGGATCGTACCCCATCGATGCACCGCCTGCGGCTCCTTTTACGGGTGACGGGAACCAGATTGCACCAAATCCGGCTGACGCTAACCGCGGCGCCAAATGTGCGAGAGAATCGTACCAGATACCTCCATCGGGGGAGTTCCAATAAAATCCTTGCATGAATACATCTGATTTGGGGTTTGACTGCTGCGCGAAACTAACGCAAGTCAAAAAAAAGATAGGCAGTAAAATGATTTTTTTCATGAGGATTTCTATTCCTTTTCCAGCGAACTCGAATTTTCGTTATGTTTGTAAAAAGTATAATTCAAAATTAAAAGATTTCTGTCTATGAACAAGAAGCGAATTTTCAGATACTTGAGAGGGGTATGACACCGCTTCAAGCGCTCGAAACGTATTTCGGCTACACTTCTTTTAGACCCGGCCAGTTAGAAATCATACATGAAATTCTCTCGGGAAAGGAAGTACTCGCAGTTCTGCCAACCGGTGCGGGAAAATCACTCTGCTATCAAATTCCTGCGCTCATTTCAGAAAATTTTTCACTTATCGTATCACCGCTCATCGCTTTGATGAAAGATCAAGTTGACGCGCTGAATAAGTCCGGACAAATTGCAGCTTTTATCAACAGCACCCTCGAGTATTTTGAAATTGAAAGAATCTTAAAAGAAGTTTCCTACGGAAAAATTAAACTTCTTTACTTAGCTCCCGAACGGTTGGAAAATCTTGCCTTCACGGAAAAAATAAAACAACTTCACCCGTCGTATGTTTTTGTTGATGAAGCACATTGTATTTCGGAATGGGGACACAGTTTTCGGCCGAGTTACAGAAAAATAAAAGAGTTCCTTTCTTACACGGGAATAAAAAAAGTAGCGGCATTTACCGCAACCGCTACTCCGGAAGTTCGGGAGGATATTCTTTTACAGCTTGGTTTAAAACAGCCGAAAATATTTGTCCGCGGTTTTGAGCGCGACAATATTGCGATAAATGTTATTCAGACATCAAAGAAAGATGAAAAAGTTGTCGAACTTATTTCGCTGTACAAAACACCTGCCATCATTTATACTTCCTCACGAAAAAAGGCTGAAAGTGTATCACAAGTTCTTTCGCTCTACAAAATAAAAAACGCGTATTACCACGCGGGATTAACAGCAGAGCAACGCAAACGTATTCAAGAATCTTTTCTTGACGGAACTGTTCCGGTGATTATTGCCACGAATGCGTTTGGGATGGGAATTGATAAAAAAGATATTCGTTTAGTCATTCATTACAATATGCCCGGAACTGTAGAAAATTATTATCAAGAAATTGGACGCGCCGGCAGAGACGGGAAACCTTCACACGCGGTACTACTGTTTGAGCAACATGATATTTCGATTCATCAGTTTTTTATCCAAAATTCTAATCCCGATAAGGAGTTGATACAATCTCTGTACCAAGGAATTTGCACATACGGGAAAGTCGGTATCGGATCAATGAGAGATGCCGAAATTCCGTTTAATCCCGATTATCTTTCTCAATTTACGAAGAAAGAATTTTCAAAAGGATTATTCGCTGCGGCAATAAAAATTTTGGAGGAAGCAGGCTATCTAAAATTTTTGAACGATTACGAACGTCCCAACACCGTGCAGGTAATCATTGATCTTGAACACTTAAAAAATTACACAAAGAATTTAAAATCAGTTGTAAAAAAAGAACTCATCGTTTATTTGCTCCGTAATTATGGTGCGGCGTTATTTATGTCGAGAAACAGTTTGGTGTTGCAGGACATTGCCGATAGATTAAATTTTTCATCGGATGAGATTGATAAAGCGCTCCTTTCACTTCAACATAGCGGAATTCTTGAATACTCAAAACCGCTCGGAAATGATGCGGTGCAACTCCTTCAACCGCGAGTGGAAAGCGCGAAACTAAAAATTGATTATGTGAAGCTCAACAAAATTTATTTTCATGCACAAAAAAAACTTGAGCAAATGGTGGATTTTGTCTACACTACAGAATGCCGAGCAAAATTTGTTCTCAAATATTTTGGAGAGGAGGTACCTACATATAAATGCGGGCGATGCGACCGATGCATCACGAAAGACGCGCTTCCCGAATCGACCGTAGAGTATCTTCGTGAAATAATTTTGCGAACCGCTCTCGAAATGGATCTTGGAATAAACGAATCCCAACTTGCATCCATCCTTCTTGGCACAACGAAAGCGGAAAAATTAAAAACTATTTCGACGTTTGGTGATTGTTCCACTTTCCCCAAAGGAGATATCTTCACTGTATTAAGATATTTGCTTGATACCGGAGACTTGCAAAAAGAAACAAAGCAGCTAAAGAAAATATTTCTAACAAATAAAGGCAAACTTTTTCTGCGGCAAAAAGGATTTGGAGAAGTTGAAAACAATACCGCAGATTACGAAAAGAATCTTGAGCTTTTCCATCGTCTCAAAGAGGTGCGCGATAAAACCGCGGCAAAATTTGGTCAGCCGAAATATATTGTTTGCAGCGACGAAACATTACGTGAACTTGCGGAGAAAAAACCCGCCACTGAAATTGAAATGCTGCAAATAAAAGGATTTAATAGAAGAATGTTTACTAAGCTGGGAAATTCTTTTTTAGAAATAATTGAAACGTTTGCGGAAAATAATTCCCCGCTTTTTGCGGAAGTGACAACCGAAAAATCCTCTCTGCCTACGTCAGTATCCGAAACACTTAACCTTGTGAACAAAGGATTCACTTTAAAGGAAATTGCTGCCACCCGAAAACTTGCCGAGCCCGTTATTTCCATGCAAATTGAAACGATCTTGGAATACTCTCCGGAGACAGATATAACTTCACTCGTTGCTGAAGAACAAAGAAGGAAAATTGAAGAGGTGATAAAGAACGGGCATACGAGTTTGAAAGAAATAAAAAAGCGGCTTCCTGAATTTATCAGTTACGCCGCCATTAGAATCGTTCTGGCAAAATCAAAAATCAACGCTTCGTTTTGAGCTTGTCTCTCCTGGTTTCCAATTCTTTCATCACTTTACCAAAAAAAACTGCCCATTCTTTTTCATCGTGATTGTATTTATTGATGGTGGAAAGATAAGCCTCTTCGGTAACATTGTATTTTTTGTAAAGACTTTCCCGAATCTTCTTTGATGAAGCCACATCGTTACCAAGAGAATCCTGCGCGACGAGGTAATCAGCGTAAAATTTTACAAATGTTTCTTGCTGAATCGTTTGCACAGAGTTGAAATAAAAAATTATTCCGGCAAACCCCAAAATCAAAGCGGTAAGCAAAACCAACCAAAATTGTTTTCTTGCTTTCATCCTCTTTACAATTTCCTGCTGGCTTCAAATAAGATTTTCTTTTCGCGCTCGGTCAGATTTTTATACCCTGAATGACTTATCTTGTCTAAAATTCTGTCAATATCTTCTTGCGTAACTTCTCTTGAATCATCATTCACATCATAATACTTGGCATCTTCAATTTCGGTCTCCGGTTTTTTGAACGGATTTTTAAATGCCGGCTTCTCAAACATATCTCTTGGCGGAGTATAACTTCTTCTTGAGGAACCAAACATATTTTTAAAACTCACCATAGAATCCTTATCAAACAGAATAAAGAGAAAACCAACCAAAGCGCCACCGAGATGAGCAAGATGCGCAACACCGCTGCCGACGCTATCCACCGCTAAAAACTCAAACACAACCATAAAGGCAATAAAATATTTCGCTTTAAGCGGAATGAAAAAATATAGGAAGATGAGTCTATCGGGAAAGAACATTGCGAAAGCGATCATCACACCGTAAATAGCTCCCGAAGCTCCAATGGTGGGAGCAACTCCCCCGGTTAAAATGGGAGAGAGAAACAGGTGCATCAATCCGGCACCTATTCCGCATAAAAGATAATAAACAAGAAATTTTCGAGAGCCGTAGGTATTTTCAATGTCCGCTCCAAACATCCAGAGCGCGAACATATTGAACAGAATGTGAGAAAATCCTCCGTGTAGAAATTGGTAGGTAATCAATTGCCATACTTGGAATCCTTCTCCCAGCGGCATTAACGCAAACCATCTGATGATGATGTTTTCTGCAGGAACACCGTTGAACACGATATTCTGCATCATCATCATCAAAAGAAAAATTGCACCGTTGATGATAAGAAGATTTTTAATTACCGGCGGGAATAAACTAAATCCGCCAAATCCTCTTGGGCGATAATAATCTCTATCGTACAAACCCATTACTCTTTACCTTCGTTTAACAATATCAAAATTCTAATTTTATACTTCACTGTTAATCATTCAATGCTTCAACACCGGGAAGAAGTTTCCCTTCGAGAAATTCGAGTGACGCCCCACCGCCGGTTGAAACGTGAGAAACTTTTGTTTCAAGACCCGCTTTTGCAATTGCAGCAGCCGAATCACCCCCGCCGATGACCGTTGTAACACCTTGCGCGGTTACATCAGCTAACACCCGAGCTATTGAATTCGTTCCTTTGGCAAAGTTATCAAACTCAAAAACACCCATCGGTCCGTTCCAAACAACGGTTTTTGAATTTTTAATTGCATCGCTGAACAACTTAATGGTTTCCGGTCCTATATCCAATCCCATTTTGTCAGCCGGCATTTCATTCACTTTCACAATTTGCGAAGGAGAATCGTTGCTGAATTCAGAGGCCACTACTACATCAACAGGAAGAAGGAATTGAAGTTTTTTCGTTTTCACTTTTTCGAGTAATTCTTTAGCGAGTTCTACTTTTTCAGCTTCTAGCAGCGACGTTCCGATTTCCCAACCTTGAGCTTTGTAGAACGTATACGCCATTCCACCGCCTATAATAAGGGTATCAACTTTGTCTAGTAAGTTATTGATAACATCAATTTTACCGGAAATTTTTGCTCCGCCGAGAATTGCGCAATACGGGCG
>Ga0172370_10004160_pt1 | contig 19540 bp, 27 predicted proteins | sample LakKiv5m_FD_114538 | JGI IMG/M metagenome (GOLD analysis project Ga0172370, IMG submission 114538) | Freshwater microbial communities from Kabuno Bay, South-Kivu, Congo - kab_022012_11.5m | ecosystem: Environmental > Aquatic > Freshwater > Lake | place: Democratic Republic of the Congo...
AGTTTAGGGTTTAATGTTACCAACTATGTTACTTGCAGAAAATACTAAACTTTCCCGGCCCAGATAAGATCAGGCTGATACAAGCCGCCGCAATGACAAAGGTATATTCATAGCCTCCGTTAGTTATAAAGAAACCTTTACTTAAATGCACCTTGATCCCGGCGGTAACAATAAAGATCAAAAGCAGGGCCGCTGCCGGCCTGGTTTGGATCCCGGCGATCAAAAGGAGCCCGCCGATCAACGTCGTATATGAACCAACAGCCGACCAGAATGTTGCCGGAACAAATCCTAAACCGGAAAGCATCCCGGCAAAACCTTTTATCCCCGGCCCGCCGAACAAACCAAAAGCCATTTGCAGGCCATGCGCCACGAACATAATGCCTATCCCTAACCGTAAAACCAGCGTCGCCCAGTCTAACATTTTACACCTCCTTGCTTATGCTGCGAAAGGCCGTTTATTAATCCTGCCAGGATCCCCATTCTGTTCCTTAAACCCATTGAGCGGTAAATACACATCATAAAATGCAGCAGCGTGGCAACCATCCCCCTGACTTTGACGCCAAAAACCATACCGCATGACCGGTTGTTGGCCATCGGGATAATATAACCTAAATCCAGGGGCTTGAACTTTTTAAGCGGAAGGTTTTTTATGCTCCTGATTATGTTGGCTGCGGCATACCTTCCCTCGTAAAAAGAAAACTGGACAGCCATCCTTAAAGAATTATTCTTATCGCCGAAATACGCGGTGTCTCCCGCAGAAAAACAATCCGGCTTAAACCTCAAATATTCATCAACAACTATCCTCCCCTGCGGGTTCTTTTCCACAGCCAGCTTCTGGATAAAATCCGCTGTCTTTACTCCCGGCACCCAGATAACCATAGCCCTGGTAAATGCCCGGCCACCGGAAACAACCGCCTTATCTTCGTCAATTCCCTCAACCGAGGAATTCGCCAGGATATCTATTTCCATTCCTTTTAAATTATCCTGCGCATAGAGTTTCATCCATTCCGGCAAAGGCCCCAGTATGCCGGGGGACCGTTCAACAATAATGATTTTCTTTGTAAGCCCTTTTTTCCTGAAATACAGCCATAAATTAGTAGCTGCTTCAACCCCCGTATATCCGCCCCCGCAGATAATAAAATTCTCAAATCTATTTTCTGCCAGCGCCTCCTCTATTTTTTTGACATCATCCGCGCTGTTTAAGGCATAGCTGCGATCCTGTATATTCTGATTGCCGAAAAAATTAGCCTGGCTTCCGCTGGCAACAACCAGGTAATCATAGGCATACGTAGAAGCGGCTGTAGCGGCCTGCTTAGCCCCAAGGTCAACGGAGATAACCTCCTCGTTTATAAACTTAAATTTTAACTTCCGGGACAGGCCATTTATATTATACTTGAGGAACTCAAGGTTAATCTGCCTGCCGATAGCATCAGGAAGAAGCGGCAGAAAACCAAAATGCCCCTTCTTGTCAAAAAGAGAAACCTCAAGCGCCGGGCCGCTTTTAGCCAGCCTGCCAGCCGCGCTTAACCCCGCGAACCCGCCGCCGATAATAATGATCTTTTTCATAATAATTGCGTAACCCGCCTTTATATGTTAACATAAACCTATGTTTTTGAAAATAAAAATCAGGGTTGAAAAAGAGCTTAGAACCTATGTGCGCCAGATGGATAAGCTATACCACCTGAACAAGCTCTCCCCTCCCCTTTTTAAAAGCATAAAAGAGTTTATCCTGCGTTCCGGCAAAAGGATAAGGCCGGTGCTATTCTGCATGGGATACCTGGCTTTCTCCAAAAAAAACCCTCCGGGGCTTTTCCGCAGCGCCCTCTCTTTAGAATTGCTTCATGACTTCATGCTGGTGCACGACGATATCATTGATAAATCCGATACCCGGCGCGGAAAACCCTCCATGCACGCCTTACTGAACCGTTATCTTCAGCCGGATAAAAAAACCAAATTCAGCGGAGAGGACTTGGCAATAGTTGCCGGAGATGTCATGTATTCCATGGCCCTGGATGCTTTCCTGTCGGTCAAAGAAAATATGCGGCGCAAAGAAGATGCACTAAGGAAACTGATCTCAGCAGCCTTATACACCGGCAGCGGTGAATTCATTGAATTATTGCTGGGGACTAAACCTGTAGAAAAGGTCACCCGGGAGGATATTTACAAAATCTATAATTATAAGACCGCCAACTACACCTTTGCCTCGCCCTTAAGCATGGGTGCAACTCTCGCCGGAGCAAAAACGGAACAGACAGAACAACTGTTCTCCTACGGCATGCTCCTGGGAAGGGCATTCCAGATCAAAGACGATATAATCGGGATATTCGGCGAGGAAAAAGATACCGGCAAATCAAACCTCACCGATATCAAAGAAGCCAAAAGGACCCTGCTTATCTGGTATGCCTTTAATCACGGGCGGGAAAAAGACCGGCTTATCATAAAAAGTATCATGGAGGCTAAGCTGGCAAGGAAAACGCAGCTTCTCAAGATCCGCCGGGTCATTGTTAATACCGGCGCGCTTAGTTACGCTGAAAACCAGATAAAAGGCCTCTTATCAAAAGCCAGCGCGGAACTCAACCGCTTAAGAATGGATAAAGAATACAAAGAGGCGCTGGAAGATTTCTCAAGAAACATCTTTAAGGTATGACTCCTCACAAGATACTATCTACAGGAAAAATATTTATGAAGATAAATCTGGCAAAATCAGCGGGGTTCTGCTTCGGGGTAAAAAGGGCTATCACCATCGCCCTGGATAAGGCAAAGACCGGCAGGCCAGTATTTATGCTCGGGGATATCGTTCATAACGAAGAGGTTGTCAGGCAGGCAGAAATAGCCGGGATCAGGAAAATCCGCAGGCTTGGAGCAGGAAGCGGCGGGATGCTCCTTATCCGCGCGCATGGCTGCTCAAATAAAACCCTGCGCCGGGCGCAAGAATGCGGCTATACGGTTATTGACGCCACCTGCCCGATGGTAAAAGAAATACATAAAATCGCCAGGAGACTGGAGGATGCCGGATACAGGATAATCGTGATCGGGGATAAACGGCATGACGAGGTTCAGGGGATTATCGGCCAGCTTAAAACAAAAGCGATCGTCATCGACGACCTGAAAAATATACCTTTTAAGAAAATAAAAAATATTGCCAGGGCGGGAGTAGTCGTACAATCAACCCAAAGCCTGGATAAGGCGCTTAAAATAGCAGAAGTCTTGCGCAAGAATATAGACGAGGTAGAATTCCATAACACTATCTGCAACCCCACCAGGATAAAACAGGATGAGATCCGGAGCATGCCCCTTGAAAACGATGTAATGATCATCATCGGCTCTTCGGGGAGCGCCAACACCAGAAGGCTCTATGAAATATCCAGGTCCCTGAACAAAAAAAGCTATTGGGTTAACTCCGGGAAAGAAATAAAGAAAAGCTGGTTCTCCAAAGCCGAAAGCGCGGGGATCACCGCCGGGGCATCCACCCCGGAATCAACCATCCGCGAAGTTATCCAAAAAATAAGGTCTAAAAACCCCTGACCCTCCTCTCCGCCTCTTTCCAATCATCCGCCGAAGAGTTCTCCGGCTTGCCTTTGCTTTCCCAAATGGAAGTAGCGACCTCCTTTATCCTCTTTTCGATATCCTCCTTGCTTTCATCCAGTATCCTGTTATAGAGCCAGGCGATCGCGCAGCCGAAGAGAAACGCGTAAGCAAATCCCCATACGGCGTTCAAGATCAAGCCAAAGGCTGTCGCTTTACACCCCATAATCGCCATGACCTTGTCCAAGCCGGTCTCCCAGTAAAAGAATATATTCAACGCGCCCAGAAGCAGGATAAAGCCTGCCGCGACAATACCCCAAGCCAGCCCAAAAGACCTTATATCCAATTTTGCCATAACTCCCCCCTTTCTTTAAAAAACTATGGTTTTGTTCTCGTGCTTTATGATACGGTGGTCAATATAACTTGATACGGCCAGAGCCAGCGCCCTGTTCTCCAGGTTCCTCCCCTTTCTTACTAGGTCCTCCCGGTTATCTTTGTGGGAGACCTGCTGGACCTCCTGAGCAATGATCGGGCCTTCATCAAGCTGGTTTGTCACAAAGTGGCTGGTGGCGCCGATCACCTTTACCCCTTCTTTAAGCGCCCGTCCATACGGGTCAGCGCCTTTAAAAAAGGGAAGAAAGCCGTGGTGAATATTGATTATATCCTTATTGTATTTTTTCAGGAAGTCGGGTGAGAGCACCAGCATATAACGCGCCAGCACCAGGAAGTCGCTTGAGTTAAGGCTGTAAGCCAACAACTCCGATTCCCGGCGGTTATCTTTGTTCGCCGGCACATAATGGAATGGAAGGTTATGCTGCGTAACTAATTTACGGTGTTTCTCGCAATTACTTAAGACAAAGGGTATCTTCACCTTCAACTCGCCTGCGCTCCATAAATACAACAGGTCTACCAGGCAATGATCCGGCTCTGATACGAATATCCCCATGCGCAAGGGCTCCGACTTATCAAAAATCTCCCAATCCGCGCTGAACTCACCGGCAACCGGCGAAAATTCCGAAACCAATGCCTTCCTGTCATATCTCTGCTCCTCAAGGATAAACTCAACGCGCATAAAAAAATATCCTCCCTGCGGGTCAGTGGAGTGCTGATCCGCAGTGACGATATTCCCGTTATGCTTAAGGATAAAATCCGATATCCCGGCAACGATGCCTTTTTGGTCCCGGCACTGGAATAAAAGAATGAACGTGCGCATAAATCTCCCGTTTTCGATTATAGCGCAGATTAACGCAAAATAAAGTTAAATAAATATCCGGTCAAAATTATGCCCAGGCCGACCACTGAAGCGAATATGACCAAAAGCCTGAACTTCATTACCTTCTTAAGTATAAAGAACTCCGGCAAAGAGAGCGCGGTGACTGCCATCATAAAGGCAAGCGCCGTGCCCATGGCAACCCCTTTTTCGGTGAGCGCGCTGACCAGGGGGACCACCCCGGCGGCATTGGAATAAAGCGGGATGCCTATCAAAACAGCTGCGGGCACAGCCAGCCAATTGCCCCTGCCGGCAACCCGGGCTAGGAAATCCTGCGGCACATAGCCGTGTATCCAGGCTCCGATGCCGATGCCGATGACCACATATAACCAGATGTGCTTGAGGATGCTGATAGTATAACCCCTGCTGTATTCTATCCTAGACCTGAAGCGTTGCCTTTCCGAAGAAGCGCAGCAAGTCTGTTTTTTATATTCTGGCTTACGGATAAGGTCTTCGATATCAAACCTTCCGATAATAATGCCGGACAATACCGCGATGACCAGGCCGGTTCCTATGTATATCAGGGCGATCTTCCATCCAAAAACCCCCAGAGCATAATCAGGGCAACCTCATTGATCATCGGTGAGGATACCAGGAAGGAGAATGTAGCCCCCAAAGGGACGCCTGCTTCGATAAAACCCAGAAAAAGCGGGATGGCGCTGCAAGAGCAAAAAGGCGTTACGATCCCCAAAACGGCGGCCAGTATATTGCCCGTATGTTTGTGCTTGTGGCTTAAGATGGAGCGGGTCTTTTCAGGAGAAAAGAAACTGCGGATGAAAGAAACGGTAAAAATGATCGCACAAAGCAAAAGGAATATTTTTACCGTGTCGTAGAGAAAGAAATCCAGGGCTTCGGAGTAAACAGCCCCCTGCGGCATTTTAAGTATATCGTATACCAACCGGCCAACTGCGGATCTGATCATTGCCGCGGCTATTTATCCCTGCCGGAAGCTTTTTGTAATTTTTCGATCAAATTTGCCAGGCTGGGATCGGACGCTGTGTTTAATTTTTGCACCTTGTGCACATCCTTCCAGCTCTTGTCGTAGTCCTTCTTATGGTAATAGGCCACCGCCCTGTTGTAATACGCTCCGGCATAACCGGGATTCTTCTTTATTTCCTCGGTGAAGACGGAGATCATATTGTCCAGTTCCTTTTGGTCAACGGTAATGGCTTCCTTTTTTACCGCAGGACATGGGGCTTTACTCTTTGCGACAGTAGCACACCCTGCCAGGGCCAAACAAAACAAGACAAAGATTATTTTCATGCCTCCTCCTTGCCGATCTTAATGCGCCTTAGATTCCGCTGCCTCAATTTTTGCGCTATCCATCATCCCGCTCGTCATCGGGCAGCCTTCGGTCATTTTACGCATTGCTTCCATATCTATCTTGATCTCTACCTCTTTTTTTAAGCTCAGGTCCTTGTCGTACTTTTGCAGTTTATTGCCTACCAGAACAATAACCCCTCCGTCCTCTGTGGAAACCAGGGACGTCTTCATCATCGGGCACATGCACATCCCCATCATTTTATCCTTGGCCATCATACCCTGGCCGATCATCCCTTGGCCCATCATGCTGGTCTGCGCCATATCCTTGCCGCTCATCCCCTCTTTTGGCTCTTCCGCCGGCGCCAAAGAGAAAAACCCGGCCAATAATAAGCTGAACGTTATAAGGCCCCATATCTTTTTCATCCTTCCCTCCTTTTTTCTTTATTTTACCGCAAAAAAAACCGCGGGCAACATATATTTATGTTATTTTAATTTTTCAGCGATCTCATAAAGGACCCCGCCGGCTATTTTCGGCTTAGGAAGCATGAATTTTCTGGCGGAAACAATGATCTCAACCTGATCAACCGCTTTTTTCTTGATCTGTATCTTCACCTTGGCGGAATCCACCTCGCCGGTGATGAGCCCGACCAGCCTGTCCTCGGTAACCTTGCCTTTTCGTTTCAAAACCGCCAAACTGGCGTCATAGGCATTTTCAAACGAGGCAGCAAACTCCTGCCGCGCACTGTCCTTGCCTGCGAATGTCGCGGCTATTCCTACAGGCAAAACTGCCACCCCTGCCGCCATGGCAATCCCGTAAATTTGCGCTCCTTGTATGCCGGCGGCTTTCATGGGCTCTACCAATATAAGTGCGGCCAATGCCTGGACACTGGTTATGTTTTTGTAAGTCTTATGTATATTTACATCATACACATAAACAACCGGTTCCTTCCCCGGACTGTAGTCCTTGGAAACAATTTTCCCTATGCCCAGCTTAAGGGTGTCTATCTGCATGGGCATTTGCCCGGAGGGCTTGGCCTTGACCTCCTTTTTTGCTTCCTGTTTCATTACCTTTAACTCGTTGACATTCAATTTGCCTTCGGCGTTCTTGATCAGCCCCAATTCTTCCAATTCGATCTCGGCGTTTGGTAGATGTAACCTATTCTTGAAAAACGCGCCCAGGTCATAGCTAACATTTATCTTTGATAAATACACGAGGGTACCCCTGGGGAATCCTTTAGGATTATACATCTTGAATCCCGATATCCGCACAGTCTGGTTAAAGACACCCAGGGAAAACCCGTCAATGTGGACAGGGGCCCCCGTAAGCTGCGTTGCTACTACAGTTATTACGGATTTGATTACGGTGTCTTTGAGAATGCCTAAGGCGAGGATGGAGATGACAACTATAGCTAACACGATCAGGATCTTCTTCATAGCTATCCTCCTTTTTACCCATTTTACCCCGAATAAAACCCCCTGCAACATATTTCGTTGCCATGCCGGATTAAGGATGGTATATTATAAGAGGAGAGGGGTCATCAAACAAAGGGAGAAAATAATGAAAAAAGTCATATTACCGTTGATTTTGTTCTTTGGTATTTTTTCCGGCGCAGCGCTTGCGGGTAAGCTCAACAGGATCGAGCTTGTTGATGGAAGCGTCATCATCGGCGAGATCTCGGGGCTGGACAAGGGCACATATACGATCAACTCCCAGGGGATGGGCCTGCTGCAAATAGAAGAATCGCGCATTAAACAGATCGGCTCCGCTGATACAGCTAATAGCCCGGTTGCCGCGCAGCCTCAATCCAATGAATTAATTTCAAATAAGGCAAAGGCCATGACGAATAAAATGATGGGGGATCAGGAGACGCTGGGAATGGTTATGTCGCTGCAAAACGACCCGCAGCTTCAGGAGATCCTTCAGGACCCTGAGATAATGAGCGCGATAAAATCCGGGAACAGTGCCAGCCTGGCCAATAATGAGAAATTTATGCGGCTTAAGAATAACCCGAAAATCCAAGCAATAAAAGAAAAATTAGAGCAATAAACTTCATTCGATCTGTTTCCATTTTCTCCAGGTTAATTCTTTTTTGATACTCTCTGCCTTATCTTTTCTTTCTTTGGCTTTTTGAGCTTTATTCTCTTTCCAGATAGTTATCCCGTTATTCACAAGCGCCGTTAAAAAATCACTAAGGGACAGGAAGCTCTTCGTTTGAACGCTGCTGGTTGTGATGCCTGGTTTTTCGGTCAATTCCCGTCCATACGCCAAAAAAGATTCCGCGGCATCAGCAGCCGCCTTTGCCTGCTCTGTAAAAGATTTCGAACCCTCCAAATTATCATTATTTTCTATGCCTAAGGCGAGCAATGTTAACCAGGTATTATTCTCGTTCATAGCTTTGTCATATAAACTCCTGGCTTTAATGTAAACCGCGCCCTCTTCCTCCCCTTTAAGCTTATCCTTAATTGTAGAGACCGTTGTTTCTGTATAATTCCGGTTACTTACAATTTTTTGCCTGGCCTCAAGTTCCAGCTCAGAGGGTTTATTCTGGCCGGAAGGGCACTGGGATAGCCAGGGCATGAACCAGCAACAGCCTGTTAAGGACAGGGATGTAACTACGGCCAATGTAAACAGGGCCGCCATTCTGATCTTGGGATACATATAAGCTCCTTTCATTCTACCATCTTGTAAAGAACCTTGTTTTTGGCGCCTTTGCGGCTGTGCCTGTCGTCCCCATAACCTTGTTGATTTTGTCTGATGACCCGGATTCCTGCGGTGAAGTAACAACCGTATTTATCCCCATGGCCGTGGCAAATATCAGCATGCCGTTTAACAATCCGATAATAAAACTGACCACCCCTTTGTCCGTAGACAGCCAGACGGCCAGACAGGCGATCAACTCCGCGACAAAAAAAGCCAGCCACTTCGGGTTAAACTTTCCATCTGTCAGGTATTTGATTACGCTCGTAATGAGAAAGACTATAGTGGAAGACCCGGATAGGGTAGCAAAACTATACACCGTAAAGAATTCGTTCGGTAACTCCATAGGCACCTCCCTTTTTTTATTTTATAGCATCCGGTTTTAAACGCTAAACAGCGCCTATCTCCGGCCTCAGAAATCCATCCTCACCCTTACGCCGCTGATAAAAATAGTATCATTATCCCCACCGGATTTCTTACTCACCCCGTTAGGATTCCACGCAAGCTGAAAATCGGGGCTTATATGGATATATTCATTTAGGGCAAGGTTATAATATAATTCCAGGTGGCCCTCCCCTGCTGCCGGGTGGCCTGCCTTATTGTATTCATCCCCGGGAAAAACCTGGCCTGCTGCCAGGCCAAGCACATCCTTTTTCCTCCCCCAGTATTCGCCGGTTACCTGCGTTCCCGCGGACCAGGTGAACTCAATGGCCGTTCCTCCGTCAGAGGGGACCAGGTCCGGCCTCTGCCAGCCAACCCTGCCGAAAACTCCGAATACATCCGCCACCCGCTGGTCAAAACCAAAGCCGAAACCGTAATTTGCGTCTTTAGTTTCATCAGGCTTAAGGAGCATATTATGCTTGCGGGTGTTGAGCCAGGAGAAAACTCTGTAATTACCTCCCCATCTTTTATCCTGACTCCCGAAAAAAGGAGGGGTTTTCAGCTTCAGCTCAAGGCTATACATATTATTGCTCCCAAGCTCGCTCCATTTTGCCGCGGCATCAAAATAATTGAACCCCAACTCAAGAAAATCAACCGGCTGCGGGCAGAGATTAAGGTTTATCCCGAAGCCAAACTTAGCCGGCCATTCTATGGCGTAAGATTTGTTGAATATATTGGCAAGGAACTGGGCATCATCATCCCCGGCATATTCGCTTTTGTCCAGGTAATTCCTAGATTGGATCTTACCGACGGTGAAAGAAAACTGCTTATCAAGAAGTGATTGTTTATACCAGAACTGCCGTGCTTCTACCCTTGCCCCGTTGTTAAGGGCATTGTAGTTTACCCCGGTCAAGAGGCCCAGCTTTGAGCCAACCGAATTACCCCTGCCTGATTGGAAACGCAAAAATACCAGACCGGACTCCCCGAACTTTTTGGTAAAATCCAGGTATCCTACCCAGGAATTCCCGGATTTACTGGTGACTATTTGGTTCGGATTAGAGACATCCTGGAAGATAAATGTCCCGGCTAACTTAACGGTAAGATCAATGGGTTGTATTGTGATTCCCTGGCCCGGAAGGTAAGATACAGGCTGCCTGGTTTGAAGCAAGGGCTCTATGCTGTCGCAGAAGGATTTATTGGGAAGAAAGAAAAAGAGGCTAAAGTAAAACAAAAGGACTGCCTTGACTTGCGCTTTCTTTCGCATTTTTTTATTATACTATAATTCCGGAAATATCATACTTATTTCTTTGAATTATTTCTTTGAATTCATTATTGGTGTCCTGGAATTCGGGATACATTATTTGGATGCCTTGTTTCTCAAACTATTCTTTATTCTTAAAGCACTCTACCGTTTTCCCCTCCCTGATGCTTTCTTAATGGCTTCAAGTAACCGGGAATTAACTTTATATCCCAGCTTCTCTGATTTATGCAGGTCTAGCCAGGCTTTTTCATATTCTCCCATCCCATAATAGGCAAACCCGCGGTTGTTATAGGCCCTTGCATATTCGGGGTTAATTTCAATGGCCCTGGTACAGTCAGAGATCGCCTGTGTAAAGTTACCTTGCTTTCCGTAGGAGATCCCGCGGTTGTTATAGGCTTTTGCAAGGTCAGGTTTAATTGCTATGGCCCGGGTATATTCCGAGATGGCCCGGGTAAAATCGCCTTTGTAGTAATAAACATTTCCGCGGTTGTTATAGGCCTCTGCAAGATCGGGCTTGATTTCAATGGCCCTGGTATAATCAGAGATGGCTTGAATAAAGTTGCCTTGCTTCTCGTAGGCGATCCCGCGGTTGTTATAGGCTTTTGCAAGATCAGGCTTGATTTCAATGGCCCTGGTATAATCAGAGATAGCCCGGATAAAGTTGCCTTGCCTCCCGTAGGCAAGCCCGCGTTCGTTATAGGGCCTTGCTTTCCCGGGTGATTTATGCACCGTATCATTCCATAAGGTAAGCTCATTTTCCCAGATAAGGTTTCTTCTGTAGGAAAGAACCGCATAGCACGAAGTTATGAAAATCAACACTATGATCACCGAGTTAAAGGGCTTATCTTCAAAGATGTAATATACGGCACTTACCATGAAGAAACTGAACCCAACCATCGGCAGATAAAGCCTGTGTTCAAAAATCACATCCTTGATCGGGATGATGTTTGACTCAGGCAAAAGTGTCAGGAAAAACCAAAAAATGCCGAATGAAAATAATCTGTATTTAGAGAATGCCTTGACTGCGATACTTAAAATTAAAACTAAAAGAATAAGGCTGAATAAAGCAGGCAATTCCAGCAGGCTTTTTGCAATGTGATAATCATAGTCTAAATTCTGGTTTATTGGGATAAGAAGAAGCCTCAAGTATGTAACTGTGACCCTAAACTGCGTAATAAGATACTGCCAGGGAGAAATTCCGGGAGGGGGTTCTAAGACCCTTCGCATTCCTATAAAATCTACGGATCCGGTCAGAAGCATTGTAAGGGGGATGATCAATATAGTAGCCAGCAAAGGAATGGCATATTTCCAATTAAACCCTTCCCTGGTCCTCAGGAAACAATCTTCATAAAATAAGGCCATCAAGGGCAGGGTTATGGCCATCTCTTTAGTAAACATGGCCATAACCGCGGCTGCCAACGAAACGCAATAGAGTATCCTTGAAACTACGGGGTTTTCCCTTTTCTGCTGCATGAGCCTTGATTTAACATACAGGCTTAAGCAAATCAGGTAAAACAAGGTTGTCAAAGAAACTGCCCGCTGGATTATATAAGTTACTCCCTGCGTTTGGATGGGATGTGTTAAAAAAAGCAGCCCCGCGAAAAAAGCAATAAGATCGGCGTGTTTGACGATCTTTTTTCCCTGCATTAGAGGCGTGGAAAAGGTAAGAAGCGCGAACCACCAAACCATAATGGAAGCGCATAGATGGGTTAAAAAGTTAAAGAGGTGATAACTAAACACATCTAATCGGCTTAAATGGTAATTAAGGGCCACTGAAAAATAGGTTACAAAACGGGTAGGCCAGAAATTCCAGATAGCTTGCAGATCCGATATATTTCTTATGGCGGGATTATCCACAATTGAATTGATATCGTCAAGATGGAAAGAGCTGTAAAAGGTGTTCAGGTAGATAAACGCGCCTAATAACAGCAGCGTGCTTATAACTAATAATTTATAGTTGCGGTTAAAGATTCTGGCTATCAAAGATAGGCTTTATTTCTCTTTTAACAGCAGGGATATATTTTCCAAAAGCTCATCCATATCAAAAGGCTTCGCTATATAAAGGCTGGCGCCGATCACCCTACCGATAACCTTATCAACCTCCGTATCTTTTGCGGTAAGCATAATAACGGGTAAAGTTGCGTATTTTTCGTTCTTTCTTAATTCTTTACAGATCTCTTCGCCCGGCAGGCCGGGTAATTTCAGATCAAGCATACTGAGACCCGGCCGCTGTGTCGTTGCGAAGAATTCTTTCATCTTGGCCTTCCCTGATATTAATTCTACCGCTAAGCAGGCCGGCGGTCAATGCAAAAACTCCAAAAGAAACTAAAACGCCCCGTTAAATAAACAACAGGGCGTTTAAATTTTGGCTCCTCATCGTGGACGAGTTTCACAACTGGTGCATGACAGAAGAAGTAACAAGGCTATATAAAGAACTGGCTATAATTATTTAATTAATCGAGGCGCTGAATCGAAATGGCCTTATCGTGACCGCTGTTTGCTCCGGCTGAATATTTAACCTTAACGCGCTCCCCGCTTTTGAGCTTCCAGACGCTTCTACTTTTACCTATATCTTTCCCCGAAGCATCAAATACAAGTGTATCGGCCGTTGTATCAAGAATCATTTCTTCACCGTTGTCAACAATAACCTTTAATATGGCTACTCGCCAATATGGCGGCTTGGGAATACATTTAGTAACGGATTCGACCTTGCCGCTAAAGCTATCTCCTGATTGAGCTGTTACCTGTTTAGCGGGTTGCTGCGTTTCAAAAGTTGCTTTATAATCATCGGGCACATAACGCATCGCAACGGTTTTATTATCTCCCCGCTCTGTGACTACATATTGAACCTCAATTTTTCTGCCTTTTCTCGGGGCCTCGCCGTATCTTGGTTTACCATTAAGCTGTATAATAGTTGTACCGCCCCTCGGGACATAAAATTCCTTCTGCTCGCCGTTATCACTAACAGCGGTAAATTGCCAAAAATACGCAAAGCCCTTTAATCCTGGAGCGCTTTTTTCAATCTTGCCTACAAAAATTTGAGTCTCATCGGCATTTGTAGACGAAGCTAGGAAAATAAAAAAGGTAGCGCAAACTAATATCGGGAATATCTTCTTCACATTTTTATTTTACTCCAAAACAAAACCCTCTGCAAGTACTTTACTCACAGAGGGTTAAGTTTTTAATGGCTCCCCTTCATCAACGATTATAGAAACGCCTTAGTAGAAATTCCTCAAGACTTTTTATACCACGAATTGCTGGAATTGGCAACATAATCGAGTTATAATCTACTTGAAAAAGTGAGGAAATATTAAGATGCATACGACAGAAGAAGCGAAATGCCCATATTGTAATAACATCCTGCCAAAAATCCCCAAACGAAAAACCAAATGTAAGTTTTGCGGAAACTGCTATTATATTAGAACTCGTTGCTCTGATAGAAAAAAGGTTATTGTTACAGAACAAGAAATAGATGTTATTGAAAGAGAGTGGTCAATATATTATTTAAATACTACTACCTCACCCAGTTACCTTATCTCCGAAGAAGAATTTCAAGAAGCAAAGAAGATTTCGTTAGCCAAAGGTAATGAATTAAGCATTGAATTATTAAGAGACATTACTTGGGGATTATTAAACAAAAGGTTAATGAGCGAGATGCGCCAAGGAAACTGGGCAGCCATGGGTCAGATTTACTATGAAATGGCTCAATTTACACAAAAAGAAGGTAAAGATTGCTTTCATTTATTACAAGAGGCTATAAAATGCCGGTTAAGAGATTACAAACAACAAGGTATTGAGCAAGTTGAAATATCTTCAGCAGGGCAAGGAAATGCTTGTGAAACATGCCACCGACAAAATGGCAAGAGATTTACAATTAAGCAAGCCTTAGAAATTATGCCAATACCTGTGGAAAAATGTTCAACAGAGGTGTTTACAGATGGAAAGGGATTTTGTCGGTGCGATTATATCCCTTATATTGATTAACATATAAGATAATCGGAAAAGTGGGAAAAAGTGGCGAAGAAAGACGAAATCAATTTATTAAAAGCGCTTATTAGCAATGCTCAAAAGTCCACAGATTCTATTGTGATAGCTTTAGGTAAAGAATCTGCCAAGTATTTGAAACAAAAGAATATAGATTTTTCTGCTCTTAGATCTATTAAAACTAAAGATGGCTTTGAGGCCTATCTTAATATTCATATTGAAAAACTTACTCACAGCGCCATCTCGCAGAAGATATTAGATGGAATCCCCTATAAAGAGGCAATAAAACAAAAAAACCAACCCTACCTTAATGGTAGCCCAGAATTGATTTTAAAAATGCCCTTAGAAACTACAGAGGAAGAAAAAAGGAATTTTTTACAAACAGTCTCTAAAAGTTACAAAGATTTGATTAAGGAAATCACTCCGGATGGAAAGATCATTAAGCATAAAGATATAAAAGCTGAATGGGGCGTTAAAAGTGGCCGGAAGGAAGGCTTAATACTCTTAATGCTTTGGATAAAGAACCGCTATAAAAAATTAAAAAAGGATAAAAGATTGATGAAATATTACGGCAGATTCTATAAAATTAAAGAAGAAATAAAAAATATGGAGTTTGGCGGTATTAAAAATCCAGATTTATCTATAGAAAGGATTAAAGCACTAAACTATTCTAAAATCACTGGTTAAATTCATCCGCAGGCGTTTTTAGGATTTCGCTAAAACAACCCATATAGTATTATCCCTGTAAGTAACAAGCTTACAGGGATTTTTATTTATGGCAGACTTAACTAAGCAACAACAAATTATTCAAGAATGGTCAAAACTCTATGGTAAGCCTATCTCCGAAGAGGAATTCGCAGAGATTTGCCAGAATCTCAACGGATTTTTTACGACTCTCAAAGAGTGGCATGACGAAGAAAGGATAAGGTTAGAAAATGAGCGAACTTGTAATATCGGAAATCCAATTAACACCAGTAAAGTTTAAAGATGGCCTTGTGGCCTTCGTATCTTGCGTTATAAATAGCCAGTTTTATCTTGGAAATTTAGCACTTTATTCCTCTCCTTCCTCCCCTACTGGCTTTCGTTTAGTCTATCCCTCACGCACATTAAACAACGGAAAACAGCTTAGTATCGTCCATCCAATCAATAAAGAAACAGGCCTTTTAATTCAAAAACAAATTGCAGAACAATATCTAAAACTTATAGAAGATTTAACGAAAGGAGAGGATAGGAATGGACAGCCGAGATATACTTAAAAAATTCGCCTCTTTAAAATCTAAGTATTTTGATCTTCCGGATGGCGAAGAAACCCAAGTAAAATTTCTCTACGCAGAAGAAGTTCCTAATCACTTTGACGGTGGAGAAACAGTTTGTATTCGGTATCACTTTGAAGTTGATGATAAAGAAATGCTTTGGGATAGAACTTCAAGAGAATTGGCCAAACAAATGGCCTTGATTCCTGATGGCGCAACAATTTTAATAAAACGAATTGGCGAAAAAAGTAAGACTAAATATTTTATCAGAAAGATTGAATAATGAAATTAGCGAAGCCCCTGTCAACTCTTCATCGCTCTGACCTCATTACTCTGTCAACGATGACCTATACAAGCATGTAGGGGCTTTGCTTTAGCTTAAGATATTGCTTAAGAGATATGCTTGGTAGGGATAAAGAGTAAAGCTTTAGCTAAAAGATATATCTTTGTAACCCTTATTCTATATCTATATATAGATAGTATCTTGGAAAGGAATCACGATGAAACGATTAACACCAATTAAGTCTATAAGGGCAAAATGCCTTGACTGTTCCGGTTTCCAGCCTTCGGAGGTTAGGAATTGCGAAATACCGGAGTGCCCTCTCTTCCCTTATCGGTTCGGTAAGAATCCAAACAGGGCAGGCATAGGTAATTTAGTGGTTTTTAGCGAAAATAAACCTTCTTAAGTGCGGTTTACGAAAACAAAGGAATTAGTTTGTAGGATATGGTAGCCAAAATTATATTTTAAAAAATTTGAGTTGAGTAAGGAGAAAAGAGGAAACTATGAGCGTAAAGAACAGGTTAAAGAAGATTGAAGATTTAGTAGGAAAGAATAAAGATTCTGCACCTTTGGTTATTATCTTTAAAGATAAGGCTGAACAAGAAAGAAAATTGATAGAACATCGCGAAAAATATGGAGAAAGGGGAATGGTAATTTTTCTTCCTGAAAAGAAAGCAATAGAGGAATCTATTACAAATTTGACAATAAATAACACTTCTGAACAAAGAAAGGCGGGAGATAATGGATAAACAAGACAAATTAACTAACCGGCAGTTATTGGCTATACCTCGTATTCTTTCTTCTTCTTCAGTTGAGGAAGGATGTAAAAAATCAGGAATTAGCCGAACTACCTTTTATGCTTGGCTCAAAGATGATGAATTTAAAACGGAGCTAAAGCGTCAAAGGGATGAAATTATTCAAGACGCTTTTGATAGACTTAAATGTGCAATAACTAAAGCGACTATTGAATTGATTAAGCTAATGGATTCTTCAAGAGAAGATATAAAGCGCCTGGCCTGTAGAGACATTATTGAATATGCCTTAAAAAGCATAGAAATTGATGATATTGAACAAAAGTTGGATAGGGTTGAAAAAATAATTTTAGAAGGTAAATCTTATAAATAAGCAGGTGAAAAAAATGTTAAATTTTACTCTAAAAGGTAGTATAATTAAAAAGTGCCTTGTAGTGAGTATTTTTAAAGGCATAGACAATTTGGTTTATAGCTATACCTTAAAGAGGATTTAGGCCTCTAACTGTGAAGTAGGGTAAGCTGCATCACTCCCCGAAAGGGGGGCGGGAAATGCAGTCTTATCGGATTTACTTCACAGTTGCCGGTGAGAATATGCGCCCGCTTTTTATTGGTGACGAAACAGTTTATAGATTTTCAACAAGGAGGGGAGCGATATGAAAAGAATACTCTTTTTATTGTTATGTTTAGGATTATGCGGTTGTTCTACCATCCCATATCTTGAAACCCAAGCCTTAAATGATCCTTCTATTCATTATGAATCATACAATAGTTTCTACTTAATGGAAATATCAGGTAAAAAAGGAAACAAGTCGCATCCTCTAATTGAAAAACACCTCCTTAGTAGTATTAAGAATAATTTAATTAGTAAAGGTTATGTATCAACAGATGATATAACTAAAAGTGATTTTACAGTTTGCGTGCAATATATATCAAAATATGAAGAATCTTATATCCCTCCTAAAAATTACACTGCTTACGAGGATATAAAAGTGAAAAAAGGTGCCAATAATAATCCCGAATATACCATTACTTTCCCCTACGAAAAGAAAACTCCTGGTGAAAATATTAATTTTTATGTTTCAAGAATAGATATATCTATGTTAAATACAGGCGAAAGTGGAGAGCTAATCTGGGAAGGCAAAGGGGTAATGACTCCTACCACTTCTGACATTACAGAAGTTGGCGACAAAATTATAACAGAGATATTAAAAAAATTTCCCAAAAAACAGAAACCAAAACCTAAAAGTTTAGTTCAGAAGTAGAATATCTAAATAACTTTTATATAATTTCCTTATGAAATCCGTAATCTACGCCAGAGTATCAAGTAAAGAGCAAGAACAAGAAGGCTACTCTATCCCCTCCCAATTAAAGCTACTCAATGATTACGCTTTCAAGAATAGCTATAAGGTGGTTAAAGAATTTGTAGATGTAGAAACCGCCAAGCGTGCCGGTAGAGAAAATTTTAACTTGATGATTGAGTTTCTAAGAAAGACCACCGATATTAAAGCAATACTTTGCGAAAAGACAGACCGGCTTTCAAGGAATTTTAGGGATATTGCTATTTTAGATGACCTGGTTAATCAACAGAACTTAAACATTATTCTTGTTAAAGAAAATACCACTATTAGCCGAGATTCTAAATCTCACGAAAAGTTTATTTTTGGCATTAAGGCCTTAATGGCTAAAAACTATATAGACAATCTCTCCGAAGAAACTCGCAAAGGTATGCTTGAAAAAGCAGAACAAGGAATATTCCCCTCAGCTGCGCCGCTTGGCTATAAGAACTGCGAAGCAAAAAACGGCGGTAAAGTAATGAAATATTTGGAGATTGACGAACAAAGAGCACCCATCTTACAAAAAGTGTTTAGGATGTATGCTACCGGAGATTATTCTTTAGCCTTACTTACTAAGCAATCTTACGAAGAGGGGTTAAGAAATAAGCGTGGCGGTAAAGTAGGTAAAGCCGCAATTCATAACATACTGCATAATCCTATCTATTACGGCACTTTTAGATGGTATGGTAAACTCTATCAAGGCTCTCATCCTACTCTTGTATCTAAGGGACTATTTGACGCTGTGCAAGAAGCTTTTGAAACACAAAACAGGCCTAAACAAACTAAAAGGCACTTTGCTTATACAGGCCTTATGGTATGTGCTAAGTGTGGCTGCGCTATTACTGCGGAGATTAAGAAAAACAAATATATTTATTACCACTGCACCGGCTTTAGAGGCAAATGTGGTAATTCTTGGGTGCCGGAGAAAATATTAGAAGAACGATTCGCTGATGTTATAAAGAAAATCTATATTGACGATGATGTGCTGGAGTCAATTAAAAAGGCTTTATTAAGCAGCCATGATGAAGAGTTAGAATTTCATAAGAAACGCATTGGGATATTGAATGCTCAAAAAACGAAACTTGAAAATAGGCTACATCAGATTTACATAGATAAAATTGATGTTAAGGTTTCGGAAGAGTTTTTTAATGAGATGACGGATAAGTGGCAAGAAGAATTAAATCAGATTAAAGAGCAAATCGGTAGACACGAGAACTCCGACAGCAACTATCTTTCTCAAGGCGTCCATATTTTAGAACTTTGTAACAAAGCACACCGATTATACTTACAGCAAACACCTATTAAAAGGGCTAAACTACTGCACTATATACTACAGAACTGCACCCTTATCAACACAACCCTTTGTCCTACATATAGAAAGCCCTTTGACATTATCGCCAAAGGGCTTTCTCGTTCAAATTGGCTCCCCCTCTAGGACTCGAACCTAGGACCTGGAGATTAACAGTCTCTCGCTCTACCAACTGAGCTAAGGGGGAATTGTGAGTGGTATTTTAACATTAGATAATCCGGCTTTCAAGG
>Ga0172370_10004162_pt1 | contig 19536 bp, 19 predicted proteins | sample LakKiv5m_FD_114538 | JGI IMG/M metagenome (GOLD analysis project Ga0172370, IMG submission 114538) | Freshwater microbial communities from Kabuno Bay, South-Kivu, Congo - kab_022012_11.5m | ecosystem: Environmental > Aquatic > Freshwater > Lake | place: Democratic Republic of the Congo...
CCTTTGCATTTAGGGCATATGAGAAATATTCTATTAGGTCAATCATTATCTAATTTGCTTGAAAAGAAATATAAAGTTATAAGAGCAGATTTAATTAATGATAGAGGAATTCATATTTGTAAATCAATGGTAGGTTATTTAAAATATTCAAAATTTAAAACTCCAGAAGAAGCAAATAGAAAATCAGATTTCTTTGTTGGAGATTGCTATGTTGCTTTTTCTGAAGCAGAAAAAACAAATCCTGATGTAATAAAAGAAGCAGAATTAATGCTTCAGAAATGGGAAGCAGGAGATAAAGAAACCTTAAATTTATGGAAGAAAATGAATAAATGGGCTATTGATGGTATGAACAAAACATTTAGTGAATTAAATATTAAGTTTGATAAAGTATATTTGGAAAGTGAGATTTACAAAGACGGAAAAGAAATTATTTTAGATGCTTACAAGAAAGGCAAAGTTGTTTTGGATCCAGAATTGGGTTATATTGTTAAATTTTCTGATAAAAAAGATGATTTCAAAACTGTTTTGAGAAAAGATGGCACATCAATTTATATTACTCAAGATATTTATTTAGCAAAATTAAAAACAGACAAGTATGATTTAGATAAAAACATTTATTTAGTTGGATCAGAACAAAATGATTATTTTGATAAACTTAAAAAAACAATATCGTATTTGGGAATGCCAGAAGTTGCAGATAAAATAGAACATTATTCTTATGGTATGATCACATTACCTTCAGGAAAAATGAAAAGTAGAGAAGGTAATGTTATTGATGCCGATAATCTAATACAAGATGTAAGAAATGAAGCATTAGTTATATTGAAATCTAAAAATCCAGATAAAAGGGAAAAGGATTTAGACTCTGAAGCACGAGTTATTGGAGATGCTGCTTTGCGTTATTTTATTTTAAAATATGATGCTAAGAAAGACTTTGTTTTTGATATTAATTCTTCATTATCATTTGAAGGAAATTCAGGCCCCTACATATTATACACTTATGCAAGAATTTGTTCTTTGCTCAGTAAGATGAAAGAAACTGATTTTAAAAAGATAAAGAGTATTGAAACAATACCTACAGAAGATGAATTGGATTTATCAAGAATGCTTTTGAAGTATCCTGATAGATTAAATGAAGCAATAGATAAAGAAAGTATTCATTTCCTAGTTAATTATATGACTGATTTAGCAAATCACTTTAACACTATTTATGCTAATGTTAAATTTATAACAAAAGATACTGAAATAGCAAATAGATACTTGTTTTACAGTAAAATGAAACTAATTCTAGATGACATATTAACAATTATGTCAATCAAGCCTTTGGAAAGAATGTGATTATTTCTTAGCAACTGTTGTCCAAAGGAATTTGAAATAATGTTTAAAACTATCTGCAATTAGTTTGCTTTTTATCATAAATACATATGGTTTTTTATCCCACAAGAAAATATAAACATATTCGCCAAAGATATCTATTGCCGCAGGACTAATATATCCTTTAGGCATGTATTTAACTTCTGTATTTTTTTCACTTTCTCTATCTTTACCGAATGTTTTTTTTGTTAATACATCTAAAATTAGTTTAAGTTTCTGTTGTTTTTGAACACTCTTTTTATTTATTTTAATTAAGAAATTTCTTAATGATTGTATTGCATATGTTTGTTCTGAGAATCCTAAAATATAAATTGTTTCTCCTTTTGAGCAATCATCAACTATTTTCTCAAAAGCAGTTTTGAATCCAGGAATTCCTTCGTAAACCGCAGAATTAATTTCTTCATTATTATTTGGTTTTATTCTTATTAAATCATTTATTATTGCTTTTGCTTTTTTTTCTCTTTCATCTTCAATTTCTTGAAACTTCTTTGGATTTTCAGCATTATAATGTTTTCCATTTTTTTGTAGAGTATACGATACTAATCCCTTTTTAATAAGATTATTTAAAGAATCATAGACTCGTGAATTAACTATATTTGTATCTTTTATTATGTTCCCTGTTGTTGTCGAACCTTTTTTTAATAAATAAGTATATATCTTTGCTTCATTTTTTGTTAATCCAAATAGGTTTACTAATTCTTCCATAATATATGTTCTATTTTAGTATTTATAAACTTTGCCTCCCAATTGGGAGAATTAATATATATCTATGGCTTACAATCGAATTATTCTATAAACTTAAAGGTGATTTTATGAATTATAAATTGTTAGGTATTGTTGGTATTTTATTAGTAATTATTATTACTTTAGGTGTAACTATAACTCCATTATTTAGTTTATCAAAAACAAATAATACAATAAAATTAGGGGGGGTATTTAGTTTGTCAGGTGCAGGATCATTTTGGGCAGAAGGAGAAAGAAATGGTGCACAGCTAGCAATAAATGAAATTAATTCTAATAATGGAATAAATGGAAAAAAAATTGAGTTTATTGTAGAAGATGCTGAAACTGATGCAACAAAAACAGTTACTGGAATACAAAAATTAAAAAATATTGATAATGTGGTTGCAATTGTTGGGCCAACTTGGTTTGGTCAGATAGCTGATAAAGTTGCAAGAGATTTAAAAGTGGTAATGATTACGCCTTCTGCAGGCGTTGTTGCAAATCCAAATAAATATTTCTTTGATGTTTATCCTACTGCTGACTTAGAAGCAAAAAGATTAACACAATATGTTTTAGATAATAACATTAAAAAAATAGCAATCGTATATTCATTAAATGAATGGTCACAATCAATGACTGGGAATTTCAAATATTATTTGAAGGATTCTAATGTAATTATAGTTAAAGAATATGGTACTTTGCCTGATGAACAAGAATTCAAAACAATAATTGATGATATTAAAACATTAAATGTTGATGCAATATTTGGGCCATTTGCATTCTTTCCAAGCCAAGGCGCTTTTAGTAAACAATTAGAAGAGAGAGATATGAATGTAATATTTTTATCGGGTTCTGATACAGATAATCCTATATTGTTAAGTACATTCCCTGAAATCGAAAATACAATTTATGCATATCCAAATAAAGATGCGAAAGAACAAGCATTTATTGATAAATATTCGAAAATATATGGTTCATATCCTAGTCCATCAGCAGCTTATGCTTATGATGCAGTTTATTTAATTGCAAATGCATTAAAACAAGATAATATTAAATCAGACAAAATATCAGAATATTTGCACAATATAAAAGATTATAATGGTGTTTCAAATATAATTAACTTTGATGAGAATGGAAGAATTAGAAATAAAGACCACATAATAAAACAAGTTATTAATGGTAAGTTTGTTGAAATAGATTAATTCTATTTTATATTTACTTCAGTTGCACCATCAGTTTCTTTGTTTCTTGAGATGTAATAAACATTCTTAGCGTATTGCTCTAAATTACTATCATGAGTAATAACAAAAGTTTGATCAACAAATTGTGGCAAGTAATTATTAAAAAGATCAGAAAGTGCTAAAACACTTTTTTCATCTAAATTATGAGTAGGCTCATCAAGTATAATCAAATTCAGTTTATTCTTCATTACTAAACACATAGCTATTCTCAATGCTAATGCTATTGAGCTTCGCTCGCCTCCAGAAATAAATTCATCTAACTCTCGTTTATATTCATTATTGAAATATAATTCAATTTTATAATCTCCATTATCTGCATTGAATTTAATACTATTAAAATCTTTGTAAGGATAAATATGTTGCCACAAATCTTGGAAAACTAGATTTATACTTTCAATAACATAACTTCGAACTTGTTCTTGAGTTTTTTTAGAAACTTGCCCAAATACATTGAAATCTTCAATATATTTATTTAATAAATTACATTCCTTTTCAGAACTATCTTTATTTTTGAGCAACAGCTCAAATTGTTCAAACTTAAATTTTTCTTCTTTGCTCTGTTTTTCTTTTTCTAAAACAATTTGCTTTTTGTATTGTTGCTCTGTTAATATTTTCTGTAAATTTTCCTTAATCTTAGTATATTCTTCAGGATTGTATTTAATATTTTCTAAAATTACTTTTGTTTCCTTTAGATCAGTTTTTACTTTATCCAAATCCTTTTGTTTAGTATCAAAATCTAAAAATTGTTTTATTTTTTGTTCTAGTTCTTTAATTGTATTATCTCTTGTTTGTATTTCATTATTTTGGTTATTTAATTTCTCTTTAATTAATTTTTCTTGCTCTGTATTGTCTAACAGCAATTTCTTAATGTTTTCTATTTCAGATAATTCTATTTTATTTTTCTCAAACAATTCAATATTTCTATTATAAAATTCTCTTTGCTTGTTCTTTATTTCATAATCTTGTTTATATTTCATATACTCTTCTTTATCATTTAATATTTTTGATTCTATTTCTTTCTTATTTTGCATTTTATTTTGTAAAATATCTTCTTTGTGTTCGTGAGTTAATTCTTGAGTACACAAAGGACAATTAGCTGTGCTTTTTTCTAAAGTAATTATATCTTGTTCTAATGTTTTTGATAATGTGTCATTTTTTGTAATTCTTTCTTTGGCATCTTCAATTAAAGTAACTAGTTTATTAACAATATCATTAATATCTTTAGGTATATCTTTTAATTGTTCAGACAGTTTTGTAAATTCATTTTGTTTTGTGTTTAGATCAGATAATTTATTATTATAAAAAAGAGTTTTACTTCGAAGATTGTTGTATTCTTGTTCTAAATTTATTTTATCTTTGCTTAATTGTTCTTTATCTGTTTTGATTTTTGTTAATTTGTCTTCTAACTCAGATTTATTTTCTTTAAGAGTTTCTTTTAACTTTTGTAACTCTCCATCTAAATATTTTTCTTTACCCAATAAGTTATTTATCAAATTTGTTTTTGTTTCATACTCTAACTTTTGTTTAGTAATTTCTAATTCTTTTGCTTTTTGTTCATTAATTATTTTATTTGTGTTATTTAACTCATTATTAATTTGTAATATTTCTTTTTGTATATTATCTAATTTCTCTTTAATTTCATTTACATTATAATTTTCTAAAAGCTTTTTATATTCAGAAGTTTTCTGAGCTAATTCTTCATATTTAGTTTTTAATTTATTATTTACTTGTCTTGAGTTTATTGCAATATCATCATAGAAACTAATGTCAAATAAATTATCAAAAAGAGCTTTCCTTTCATTAGCAGGCAAACGTAAAAAATAATCAATAGAATTTTGTTCTGCATAGTTTGCTTTCATGAATGCATCCAAACTTATCCCTAATAGTTTCTCGACCTCGTCATTAACATCAGATGGTTTAGGACCTCTGATTAGATTATTGTTTTTGTAGATTTTTGCCTGTGAACTTTTTGTTCTATGCAAAATTCTTTCAATTTTATATTCTTCTTTGTCTAATTCAAATGTTAATGTTATTGTAGCTTCTTCCTCTTCTACTGGTTTAGACATAATTAAATCTTTAACTGGTATTTTTCTTGATGTTATATTTGGAGTAGTTCCAAAAAGTGAAAACACAATCGCATCAAATATACTTGTTTTGCCTGAACCTATATTACCAACAAAAACATTGTATCCTTGAGAGAAGTTAATTTCATTGTGTTTATGACTTTTCCAGTTGTGAAGAATTAGGCTCTTTAGCATATTATAATTAAGCAAAAAGTCTTTATATTGCTTTGGCTTATATATAATTATGGTTACATTAAATCAATTTTTGCTAGGTTTGAATGCAGAAGATAATGAAGTACGAGAATCGTATTCAAATATGCTTTTGGAGGAATTCTCTAAAAGTCCTAGTGGGTTGCAAACAAATGTTTTAGCATTTATTGCAAATAAATTAAATGATGAATCTGCATTAGTTAGAAGTAATATTGCAAAATTTTTGTATCAGTATGCAAAATCGGGAAGAGAATTAGGACAAGTATGGATTAATTTAGCAAAATATTTAGGTAGCAAAGATAATAATGTAAGAATTAATGTAATTCAGTCTTTGAATTATTTGGGCAAGGATGAAACTATATTAAAGAAGATTTTAGAGGATGTAAAATATCCTACAGAAGTCAGAATGAGGGTAGCAGAAGCATTAGCACATTTCTATGATAAAAAAGGATACTTAAGTAGTTTATCTGATTTATTAAAAAAAGATCTTTCTATTATACAAGGAACACTAATTGGAATATATGTTGACAGACAATTAAGAATTGTAAGTGATAAAGAGTTACAACCATTAACTGAGACTATTAGATTAGCAAGAGATACTCTAGAACATCCAGAATTGCATAAACCAATTAGAAAAGAAATACCTAGAAGTTCAGAAAGAGATAAAAGATTTGCAAGAATATAAAATTTATTAATTGCAATTTTTATCTTATATAAGTAGGTTTATGATCATCTTGTATTATATTTGATTCTGTTGCTTTCTTCAATTCTTTAACAACTTGTTTGAAAGCTTGAGAAATCTTCTTAGCTTCTTCTTCTATTTCTTTCATTTCTATTTTTATGCCAAAGTATTTTTGTAAAAAAGTTAGCATTGCTTTTGCAGATTCAAAATCGCCATATATTTTTGCTGATGTTTCGCTCAATATACATGCACTAGGAATTCCTTGTTTTTCAGATTCAGTTAATGCCAACCCGGCTATTCCAGAAATAGTTATGTTTTTAGCATTGTTTTTAATTTCTTTTTTTATTTTATCATTTTTAAATAATGAATTTACTGCAAAAAATAATTCTGGTTCTTTAGTTATTCTTGAATCTCCAACATTAATTCCTGCAAAAGTATAGATTTCTTTTGCGCCTATTTTTTTCAAATAGCCAATTAATTCTTTTGCAAATTCATGATGTAAGCCAAATGAGTCTGGTGATTCTAAACTAGGTTGAAAATCTCCAGAAATAAAAATAAATTCCTGTTTTTTATTTTTGTAATAATATATATCGTCACATGATTGATTTACTTTACCGTTATTATCTACAAATACCATAGGAGGAAAGAAATCACCCTTTATATTACCTATTTTTTTAGCTTTTGTTTTTTTAACTAATGTATCAATTGCAATTTTTCCAACTAATCCTATTCCAGGTAAACCAATAAATACAATTGGTTTGATTAGTTTTATTTTTTCTAAAGCAATATCCATCATTTGTCTTCCCTCTTAATATCAATCTTTCCAATTTTTGCAAAATTATCTGTTAAAGTATCATTTACTTTTTGTAAATATTTCTCAATTATTTTGTATTCTTTTGCCTCACATTTAATTAAGTAAGTACCATTACCAATATAACTTATGTGTGTTTTAATTTCTTTATCAACGGGTACTTTTTTAAATCCCTCTTTAATTAATTCCAATCCATTTTCTTTTGTAATTTCTATTTTGATATGTTCAGAAATAATTTTATCGCTGATAGAAATATTTTTTTCTATAACTTTATATAATGCTGTTCTGTATTCTTCAGGAATCTCTGGAATATAATCTTTACCATATCTTTTTAGTTCTTGGAATGCTTCATAAACAGAATCATATTTATTTAATATTGGGTTTGTTATTGTATCCCAAATGTCATCTAAGTTTTTATGTAAATCTTGTGCTACAAGAGTTAATAATTGTTGTACTCTTTTTGTTTGTCTCCATTCATTTAGTTTTGAATCTTCCATTTGTTTTTGTACCATTGCAAATGAACAGTTAATCTGATTCTTTTCGTAATTTAAATAAATTACTTTTGCAACTCTTATTTGGCCAATTTTTACAAAGTTTCTTATATTTTTAACCCATCTTGCGGCAACTTGCCCCAATGGAATAAATCCTTTTTGATTTGGATATTCTTCTAATTTTACTTCAACACCATAATCAAATATTTTTTCTACTGTACATACTACATATTCATCTTTTACTGGTACTTCTGACATAAAATCACTCAATTAGTTTAAACAATATTTTGTGCTATTCCTTTTTTAATAAATATTTTTGCAATAGGATCAATTATTTCAATTTCTTCATCTTTTGTAAATGGGCCGTATTCTTGCATATCGGTTCCAATAAATTTAGGCACATCTTGCAATATTTTTAATTTAATTATTTTTTGTTTTTCTTGTTCAGAACCATCAAATGGGCCCTTTGCAAATTTTTGATAACCTTGTAAAACAGTTACTAATTTATAATATATTTTCTGTTCCTCTAGAGTCATATTTTTTGTATCATCTTCATTATTTTTAGTTTTCATTATTGCTTTGTTTATAATCTTTTTTTCTCTTGAATAAATAATATCTTCTAACATCCCTTTGATGTTATTTAATTTTCGTACTACGCTGTCATCTAAGCTGTTTTTCATTTCTTGAAGTTTATCTTTTTCTTCTTGAATGTATTCTGGCAGAGAATCAAAGAAATCTTCGTCAATTCTAATTAGTTCTACACTTTCTTTTTCCTGCCTATGTATTTTTCTTATTAATTCATATGATAACTTCATCAGCAGCACCTTTTGCTAAAAAATATATAGCTATATTACTAGGTAATTCGACAACCTCATTATTATATGGGCCATATATTATATTATTTAATAATAACCTTGGAACCTTTTTTAAATGGATCTTTAAAGTACCTTCCTTATATATAGCTGCATCTTCAAATGGTTTAAAATTGTCTAATTCTTGGATTGATAATTCTTTTGCTAAAAGCATAGCCCCTCCATGTACGGTGTTTGGACATCTTAAGATTTTGTAAATATCTATTGTTGTTTGTTTATCTACATAAAGTTTTTGACTATCTTTTAAGTTCTCTAATAAATTATACCATAATTCAACTGAATCTTTTCTTGGTTTATAAAATTGACCTTTTTCTAACAATTCTAAAGCTTCTTTTCTATTGTTTAATAATTTGTTTAGTGTTTGTGTTGATGTATTCGGATCAAAATAATTAATTAATTCAGATGTATCTTTACTTTCCAAAACTGTTTTTATAAAATTCAAATATTTTTGTGCTTTGCCTAATTTTTCTCCTAAAAAAATTATTGATCCTTTGTTATCTGGAACAAAACCCAACTCTTTAAAGTTCAAGCCTTCTTCAGTAATATAATCCATTAGCTCTATTCTTTCATTTTGTTTTATATATTCTATTTTTGGACTAATTATTTTTGTATGAAATCCTTTGTGTCCAGAAAAAGTAATTTTGATTTCATTATCAGTAAATCCTAACTCATAAATTAAAATATTGTACAATCTTTTTGTTTGTTTTTTTGTAGCATCTAAACATTTGTCGCAAATCCATTCACTTATTTCTGTTCGTGTTGAACATTTAGGACATTTTGATATGTGTCCTTTACCTTCTTCATTACATTTTGGACAATGCCATGAATCATGCGTTTTTTTACAAGGCGTAGGAATATCATCTGCATCATATTCCATAACAAATTCACTTTTGATTAATTTCTTTGCTGATGTTGGTTTAGCATCGGGGAATTCATAATGTGCGCATGAATAAGATAAATAAAAAGGTACTTTTTGTCGCAAGAAAGCATTTAGTTCATCATCATTTTTGAAGCATATATTTCGGTCCAGAATCTTTTTGTTGTATATACCATAACCAAATTCTCTTTTGTCAACATCAGGGACACTAACGAAATGCTTTTCATAGTATTCTTTTAATCTAGCTCTTAAGAATGATTCTGCTTTTATACCCATATATAATATATAAGGCAAAAGCCTTTAAAAAGAAGAGCAATTATCTTTTCTTGCCAGATTTAGTACTTTTCATTTCTGCCTTATTTTTATACATTCTAGCATCAGCTAAATCTTTCATACTTTTATAATCTGCATCTTTTCTGGTGATCGTTTCTACTTCGTCTCTAGTTGCGTAACCGCTTGCAAAATCTGCATCATAAGGCAGTTTTCTTGCGCTCCATCTTGATTTGAAACTTGCACGTAATTCTTCAATTAACATGTCGCAATGTGAATTATTTAAATCTGGCTGTGTTGAATACATTGCAAATTCGTCTCCTCCAATTCTTGCAACTGTTAAATTGTATTTTTTTGCAAGATCAGTCATTGCATCTGCCAATGTTTCTAAATACGCATCACCAAGAACATGTCCTTTTTCATCATTTATTCGTTTCAAATTGTTTACATCTAAAAAGAAAAAAGTACCGTGTGGTTGTTCATATAAGTACATTTTTACTAAACTTTCAAATTTCTTTACAGTTAATAATCCTGTTAATTCATCTCGTTCTGCTAAGTCTCTTGCCTTAACCAATCTTGCACCCAATAATTTATCTGCTGCTGAGCCTAGATTTTCAATTAATTCGTTAAGTGTTTTTTGATCTATTTTTTTGTTATGTTTTTCATAATAGTCAATTATTTTACTTAATTTTCGTCTTACATATAATTCTTTTAACCTAGAAAATTTTTGTGCTCTTTGTAATTCATATTCTGGTGTGCCTTCTGGTTGTGTTCGCCTATCTAATGCAGGTATACTAGAATAATTTAATTTTCTTTCAGTTCTTCTTTCAAATGATCTTCTGTGTGGGGGTTCAGGCATAATATCACAATAATATATTATTTTGTTTAATTATAAATGTTTCTGTAAAAATAGAATAAAATGATAAAAAATAAAAAGAAAAGAAAGAATAAGGGTTTGCCCTTATTGTTATTTTTATGCTTTTACTGCTCGGATTTTGCAAATGCATATTTAATGAATAGCATTGCTAAACCAATTACTGCAACAACAATCCCAGTTATTATTAATGTTGATAAAATACTAGATATTAATGCAGTTATTGCAACTACTGCTTCTGTTACAGGAAATCCTTGCATAGCAATTGGAATCATAGCAATTATAATTACTCCAGTAATTGTTGCTAACACCCCTGCAATTAGTAAATAAGATCCAATCCAATTGAAAATTGATCTTAGTTGTCTTATTAATAATACTACAATAATTAACAATACAATACTGATAATTAAAGTTATCAATGCTATTGTGTTTATTATTGATATTATTTCTCTAGTATCTTTTAATTGTGATTCTATTTGTATACTTGCTGTTGTTAATTGTGTTTGTAAAGCATCTTTTACTAAAGGATATTGTTGATCAAAGTATGCATTGAATTGTTCATCAGTTAATTGTGATGCTTCAGGATAACTTTGTTTTGCAGTTAGCATCAATAATGGTTTGATTACTGAATCCTCTGGCATTTGTAAAATTATTTTTGATGTACTGCCATTTATGTAACCAAATATTGAATCTAACCAATTATTTATTGTAGGCATAAATGAATCTAGATTATTAAATAATTCTGGAGGTACTTGATCACCAGAAAGTTGTTTTAAGTTATCTGAATTTATTAAACTTGTATATGTGTTTGCACTTAATGCTGTTGCACTAACTGAATACCATGTTATTGCAAATGTTGATGTTATTACAAACACTATTCCAATTAATATTAAAAGTGCTATCTTCCCTCCCTTCATATTCTTCCCTTCATTCATTATATTAATTAATTATATATAAAAATCAAGTATATATACTTTTGCAGTTTATTTTATTTTAATTTAAGTACAGAGGTTTATTTATGTCTAGTTGTAAATATCTTCCATTTGATCGATATTTGTAACAAGACATAACAATGGAGGTATTCTTATGCTTGATTTAGTTGTTGGTGGGCCAGACATGTCTGGGACTAGTACTCAGATAAAGTTTATTATTGATTATTTTAAATCAATTGGAAAGCGAGTTAAAGATATTACTGGGACAGAAATAGATGCTTTATTTCATGCGGAAATTTTTAATGAGTATAATTCTGATTATATAAATTTGAGAGAATTTCTTAATGATAAAAATGTTTCTGATGAAAGAAAAAAAGAATTTATTTACAAAGCAAATGATTTGCTTTTGGGTTTGTCTAGTAAACCTGATTTGCGAATTGCTTCGATGTGTAAGAATGATATCACAAGTTATATTGATCCTGACAAAGCAGATGTTTGGATTATGGAAGAACCTGTTAGAAGAGGCGCAGGTCAAACAAACAGAACATTAGAACAAAATAGAAGTAAATTTAATTCTGAGTTAGAGCCAATGAGTGCTGCTTTTTGTCATCAAGTTTACAGATCAGATGAATTTTATAGATTCAGAAAAATATTGAGAGAAAGAGATAAAATAATTATCAGAAGTAGAAGTGAAGAAAGTGTTTGTTATCAAATATTTGACAGAAAAGTTTTGCAAAACGGTATGTCAAGAAGTATTTACATTAGATTGCCTGGAAATAAAATTGCTTTTTCGAATCCTCCTACACATATTTTCATTGCTTGTTCAAATAATATGGATAATGAAAAGTATGTTGAGATGAAACTGAAAAGAGGGGAAGGAAGAGCTTTAGATGATCATGAAAATAATGTTGATTATCAAGTTTTAGTTAACAGAAGATATTCAAGTGATTGGATAGATGAATTATATAAAGATGCTTGCGAGAAATATGGATCTAAAATGCCGGAAATAACCAAATTTGATATGTTTGCTGGCAAAGATGAGATAAAAGAACAAATGCTAAGTAAACTTAAGGGTATTTTGGGTGTTTAAATACCTTATCAGGAGCATTTATATACTTATTCACTCAAATAGTATATATGAATTATGATTATTTGATTTGGGGTCATTGGCAAGCTAGCTCTATAGCTTTGTTCTTTTTGTTAATATTAATCTATTATGTAATTAGACAAAAAGAGTTTGGGCAAGAAAACTTTTCTGATGCTAGATTGAAATGGTTTGTAGTATTAGTTGCAGTTTTTGCATTTTATTATATGTTTATTTACAATCCAACTCCAAATTTAATAAGGGCTTTATTTTTAATTCCTGTTACAGGTACAGTTAATTTGTCACCACACATTAATGCAGGTCCATTAACTTATTTAGCAATTTTTGCAATTATAGTTTTAAGTTTGTATGTAATTTACAAAAATATTGCTGCGAAAAAATCAGTAATAAAAGCTGCAGCAAAATAATTATTCTATTTCCTCTATTTTTGGAACATCAACTTTTTCTGTTGCTTTTTGTGTAATTATAGTATCTAAATAATCAGTATCTATTTCTTTAGGTTTTGTAGGCACTTTAAATTCTTCTAAATCTTCTTTATCTGTTTTATCTTTAAGTTCTTTTTTCTTTTTAGTTTTTTTTGTTTTTGTATCCGATTTCTTTCTGGTTTGTTTTTTCTTTTTAGGTGTCTCAACTTCTTTTTCTTCTTCAATTTGTTCTTCATTTTCACTTTCATTTTCCAAATTTTCTTCTTGCAATTCAGGAGGCAATTCTTCTTGCATTTCTTTTTCAAATTCTTTTTCCAAAGCAGGGTCGTCTAACTCAGGATCATATTGATCTAAATCTCCAAAGTCTTCAGGTATTTCTTTATCAGTTTGTTTTGCCATAATATTACACTTTCCCTGCAAATAATTTTTTTCTGAATTCTTTTCCAATTTGAATTCCAAGTTTGAACATTTCCTTTCGCATTAAAAATTGTTTTCTATATTCTTCTTCCCTGTCTATGTAATGTTCTCGTTTTGCAACAACTAATTCAGGATATCCTTCTGGTAACTTATCAAATGGCTTCATAACTCCATTTTTACCAGAATATTCAAATTCAGTAGAGGCATTGTATCTGGGGCCCAGAATATTTGATCTTGCAAAACTAAATTGGTAGTAGCTTTGTATTACTTGGTGTTGTTCAGGAGTAATATTAGAATTATATTCATTTAGTTTTCTTTTAATTGCTCTGTATGTAGAATTTTCTGCCGTACTTTCATCAAAAATAGTAATTGCGCAATTATTTGTTTTAAGCAATTTAATTAAATTAGGAGATAAGATTTTTACTAATCTTTCATTTGAATTTTCATTTGGGGCAACAAAAAATACAATTGGTAATTTATCTTTAGAAAATAGTTCTGGAAATGCAGTTCTCAATGCAGCATGAAATAACATTCCTGCACTTCTCATTGATGTATCAGGTAATATTATTACGGGTCTTTTGCCTAGTTTGATCTGTTTACCAACCCAAACTAGTAATTTATCAACATCTTTTTTGAAATATCTTAATTTATAATCCTCAAATTCAAATTTAATATTTTTATCTTTTTCTAAGTTTCTTCTTGCATCTTCAACTATTTTTCTAATTTCTTCCCTATTTGGCTTTGGTCTTCCAGAATATTTTGTCAAATCGATTCTTCTTCGTATAGGTTCAACCATAGTTTCACTTCTTAACAATTTTTTCAATTGTAATAACATTTGTTAATGTTGTACCTTCATAGGGATTTTTGTGTCGCACAAACATTTTTCCTGCTTGCATATCAAATTTCTCAACTAAAAATAAATTAGGTTTACCATTAACTTCTAATTCAATTAATTCGCCTTCATTGTAATTATGAAATTTATCTTCATCCAAATCATCTAAAGTTAATTCAATTAATGGTGCTTCTGTTTTTAATTTTTGTTTTATTTCAATTTTGTCACCAACTTTTTTACCTTTTAATTTCTTTTCTAATTCTTTATTTACAATTGTTTTTCCGTATTGCAAAATTAATGGTTGTTCTTTTTGCGATTCATCAACTAATTCATCATTTGCATCATATAACTTGTAACTAATTGTTACAATATCATTCTTAGCAATGCCTTTTTCTTTAACAGTTTTATTTTCTTTCTCAATCTTTGCAACCATAATTCTCACTTACAATTTCAATTGATTTTGAATTGATGCAATTGCATCTATAGCTAATTGCATAAAGTCATTTAATGGAACCCCAATTAATTCACATTCTTTAATTATATCTCTGTTGATTTTAGCTGCGAATTTTGCATCTTTGAATTTCTCCATTAAACCTTTTGCTTTCATACCCTCAAAAGATTTTCTCATTAAATAATATGAGTGTACTAATCCAGTTATAGTTTCAGAACAAGCTAAAGCATGTTCTATTTTCTTAGTTCTTTTTTTGTCTTTTAATCCAGCACAATCAAATCCATATCCATGAGCTAAAACAGTATTAATAAATTCATCATCAAATCCTAAATCTTTCAACATTTTTGGCGCTAATGTTAAATGTTTTGTTGAATCATTTTTTGTTAAACTCCAATCAATGTCATGTAACAAACCTAACATTCCATAATAGTCTTCATCTTCACCAATCTTTTTTGCTAAAGCTTTCATCACTGCCTCAGATTCTAAATAATGATTCATATCATATTGTTCAGGATTAGTTTTTTTAATTGCACCTAATGCTTGTTCTCTATTAATTGGTAAAACTTTTTTTTGCGCAGGCTTACTTTCTGTTTTTTTTGTATCTTTCTTATTCTCGTCTTTTTTAACTAAACTTGGATCCATAGATTCAAATAAAACTTGCAATGTTCCTTTGTCAGGTCTTAGTAATGGGAATGCCAATATATCTCTTATGCTATGAGAATCAGTTATTAACATAGCTAATCTATCTATTCCAATCCCTAATCCGCCTGTTGGAGGCAAACCAGTTTCCAAAGCTTCAACGAAATCGTAATCCATATCGTTTGCTTCTTCATTACCCATTTCTTTTTGTTCAACTTGTTTTTTTAATCTTTCATATTGATCAAATGGATCATTTAATTCAGAAAATGCATTTGCTATTTCCCAAGTATTAATAAACAATTCAAATCTTTGAGTATATCTTTTATCTTTGTAATTTATTTTTGCCAAAGGAGATATTTCAATTGGGTGTTGAGTAACAAATGTAGGCTGTATTAAAGTTTCTTCAACATGTTTTTCAAACAATAGTGATAAAATATTACCTCTACTTGAATCAAACTCTAATTCAATACCTTCTTTTTTTGCAATTGCTTTTGCTTCTTCTTCTGATATTTTATTGAAGTCATAGCCAGTTGCATCTTTCACACTTTGATACATAGATATTCTTTTCCATGGTCTTTTCAAGTTAATTTCTTTGCCTTCATAAATCAAAGTTTCTTTTCCTGTTGTTTGTTTGAATGCTTCACAAATAATTTCTTCTGTTAGATTCATTATATCTTCGTAATCTGCATATGCCCAATATAATTCCATCATTGTGAATTCAGGATTATGCTTGAAATCAATTCCTTCGTTTCTGAAATTTCTGCCAATTTCATATACCTTCTCGAATCCCCCAACTAATAATCTTTTCAAATAACATTCAGGCGCAATTCTCAAATACATATCGATATCTAATGCATTGTGATGTGTTACAAATGGTTTAGCACTTGCACCACTTAATAAGCTGTGCAATACAGGAGTTTCAACTTCTAAGAATCCTTTTGATGCTAAATGCTTTCTAATATTTTCAATCATTTTAAATTTAGCAAATAATTTATCTCTAACTGTTTTATCAATAGCTAAATCAATATATCTTTTTCTGTATCTTAATTCTGGATCTTCTAGGCCGTGCCATTTATCAGGTAAAGGCATAATATTTTTTGACAAAATTAAAAAATCATTTACAATAATACTTAATTCACCAGAATTAGTTCTTGTTATTGTTCCTGTTACTCCTAAGTAGTCACCTGCACCAATATATTTGTAATCATTAAAAGTTTTTGTTTTATCTTCTCTAATTACTATTTGGATTTTTCCTGTTTGGTCACTTAGGTCTAAGAAGAATAATTTTCCGTGTCCTCTGATACTCAAGACTCTACCTGCTGTTTTTACAATATCATTTACTTCTTGTCCGTTTTGAATATTCTTATATTTTTCTAATAATTTATCAATATCAATTTGTTTATCAAATTTTTCTATTTCATATGGGTTATATCTTTCTTTTTGCAATTCGTTTAATTTTCTTATTTTTTCATTTCTTACTTCTTCTAGTCTTGATGCCATAGTTATCCCCTTATATGTTAAATTAGGTCTTTTAATATATATTATACTAAGTATGGTTTTTTAAAGCAAATCTGCTAATCTTTTAATATCTTTGTTTGCAACATGTGTATATATTTGAGTTGTTTGCAAATTTGCATGTCCCAATAATTCTTGGATATATCTTATATCGGCGCCGGCTTCTAATAGATGTGTTGCGAAACAATTTCTTAGGGTGTGTGGAGTAACTATTTTTTTAATATCACTTTTTTTCAAAGCATTTTCCACTATTTTTTGTATTGTTCTTTCATTATATTTTGTTGCTCTTTCAGACAATAAAATTAAGCCTTGTTTTTTAATTCCATTATTTTCTAACAATTCATTTAATTTTTTGTGTAAGAATATAGTTCTATCTTTATTTCCTTTTCCATTTTTCACATTAATTAATTCTCTTTCAAAATCAATATTTTCCCATTTTAGATTTCTTGCTTCGTTTAATCTTAAGCCAGTATAATATAATAATCCTAAAGTTAATTTATGTTTTAAATTTGTTGTATTATTAATTAATAATTCGACTTCACTTTTACTAATTACATTTGGCAATTTTGTTTTTCTTTTTGTTAATGGTATTGTGCTATCTAATTTTTTATTTAAAACATTTTCATAAAAGAATTTTAATGCAAAATAATTAGATCTTATTGTATCTCTGCTTTTATCTTTATATAATAATAAAAAATCTTTAGGGGTTTTATTAGATTTTAGGAATTTAGAGATTACATTAACATACTTATCAATTGTTTTTGGAGAATATTTTCTTAGTTGCAAATTTACTTTTAGCATTGCAAGATTTTTTTCATCTTCTTTCTTTTCAAAATCTATTTTATAATTCATAGTTATATATTTTGCACTAATTTATATTCTTTTCGCAAAAACTACATTATGGTCTATTTCCCGAACTCTATTCGTGAAATAGATGTTAGTTGCAATTGAAAAAGTGCGCCTTATCGATACCTTTATTAAATCTGAGTAAATTATCTATGTTATGACTGAATGTAGCTTTTGTAAAATTATTACAGGAAAATTGCCCTCAAATAAGATTTATGAAAATGAATACGTTTTAGTTTTTGCTCCATTAAAAGAACACATTATTGCCAAAGGACATATGCTTGTAATTCCTAAAAAACATTATGCAGATATTTATGATATTCCGAAAGTGGAATTATATAATATTATGGATGTTGTAAAAACTATTTCGCAAAAACTAAGAGAAAAATTCAATGCTGATGGAATTAATATTCTTCATGCCAGCGGTAAAGTTGCTCAGCAATCTTGTTTTCATTTTCATATTCATTTAATACCAAGATACAAAGATGACGGATTAGATACATGGCCTGAAACAGGCTACAAAGAGGGTAATTTTCCAGAAGTCTATAAAGAAATAGCTAATTTATTCTAACGGCGCACTTTTTCAACTTCTTCGTCGCTTTGCTCCTTGACCACATTGCATTCTCCTCGCTTTGCTTGTCGGGGCATTTAACAGGGCTTATGCGGAAACCTCGTTGCACTTCGGTTTCCCAAATTGCTCGCCAGGAGGTCGGAATTTCCATCTCTGCTTCGCGAGGGAAATTCCTCCGCTCGGCTCGCAACTTCGCATAAGCCCGTTGTTAGTTGCAATTTAAAAATAATTTTCTAACAGAGAATAAAAAATAAAGATTGATTAGTATATGGAAATAAAATTTAAGTGTGTTAGTAAGTTAATATATAAAATAAGTATTAAATTGTTAAGTAATTTAATTATTTTATACCTTTAAAGTAGTTAGGTCGAAATACATCTTTATCCCAAATCCAGGAATATTTATTGTTTTTTCTTTTTTTGCTCCCAATTTTTCATAGATATCAACCATTTTATATCTTGCTCTAAAAATTAGTTTTTTACATTTTGTTTGTTTTAATTCTAGAATTAATTTTTCAAATAATATTTTGCCAAAACCTAAATTTCTAAATATATCTCTTTCTGAACTGTATTCTCCAACATGTAAAAATTCAGTACTCCACGTAGTGCCAGATATATGTTTTGCATTTATTGCCCCAATCACATCTTTATTATCTCCAATTATTTGAATATATATTGAATTTTCATCAGTAGTTGTTTTAAAATTATTTTTCCATTTTTCAAAGAATTCTTTTCTTCTTTGCAATTCTTTTAATGCTTCTTCATGAACCAATCTTGCTAAATCAGGAGTTCCTATTTTGCGAGTTAATGGCCATCTTCTTAGTTTCATAGTTAGTTTTTCTAATTTAGTAGGTTCTCTAGGCATATTTAAGATAATAGAGCTAAGCTTTAAAAAGCCTCTATATCAAATATATATAGCGATGATGATGTTAACCCCTGCTGAATTATGATGATTGATAGGCGGGCTGAGCACGATTCTTTTTTTCTTTTCAAAAAGAAAAAAAGCATACGTTTACCAAAAAAAGAAAATCCTCGATTGCTATAAGCTATGCTATAAGCAGAATATCGAGGGGTATAACGATTTATAATAATTTTAATTGCCAAAGGCTTTTTCTTTGGAAATTGTCAACAAATTTTATTTTTTCTAAAAGAAAAGTTGTTGACGCTTTTGGCAGACAGTGCCTTTTCTAAAAAGGCTTGCAGGGATGGCAGAGCGGTCTAATGCGCCCGCCTTGAGAGCGGGTTTCCTTACGGAAGCAAGGGTTCAAATCCCTTTTCCTGCGTTGCAATGGTTTGTGCAACCAAAGCTTGCAACGAC